>Ga0302271_10000745_pt1 | contig 31925 bp, 25 predicted proteins | sample III_Bog_N1_1_FD_198767 | JGI IMG/M metagenome (GOLD analysis project Ga0302271, IMG submission 198767) | Peat permafrost microbial communities from Stordalen Mire near Abisko, Sweden - III_Bog_N1_1 | ecosystem: Environmental > Terrestrial > Soil > Wetlands > Peat | place: Sweden: Abisko... | reverse complement strand
TTACTTGCACTTTGTTTTTTAATATTATCACCTAAATGTGTTTCATTGAGATGGATTCAAGTAAAATACATTAAAATTTTAAAGAAAGAAAGAAAAAGGAAGGAGGGGAAAGAGAAATCAATTCTGCAGGAAAGAGAATGCAATGATTGTTTGTGTTTAGTTGGCAATAATCATTACATATTGTTGTTAGAATAATTTAATTTCAACAATTTAATAAATTTATGTAGAATACTATTTCTTAATATAAACGACTGCTTCAATGGAAGTTCAGGATATATTCTTAAAATCCTTTCACAAAAATAGGTAATTTTTTTCTTGCATTTTCCAGAGAAACGCCGTATCTTGCATCAATAACCCCGAAAAAGCGATTAAAGTTGACTTGAAGCTTTTCCAGAACTTAAGAAGATCCTAGTAATCCAATTTCATCTAAAAAATTGTACACTGCTGCAAGTAACTCTTTGCCATACAGATCAGGATTTCGATCAAGGATGTCTCCGCAAATAGTCAAGATATCCTCTTCGGTTTAACTTTTTAAAATGGCTCTAATTCCCTCTTTTTCAGATTCTGTCAACACCCCTTTTTCTTCTCCATTAGCAGCATTGCAGCAATGCATAATATTCAGCATTTTCTCCTATTATGCTATGAAAGCTAAAGCTTCATTTTCGTAATCTTAGCTTCTTGGATCTAATCCAATCGTAGCTACATCAATATCCAGATCGAAATCGAAATCGACTTTAGCAAGATCACTCTTCGCAGCTGGATTTGATTATTGACATGTTTGCTCCATTTAAAATAAGATTAGTTGCCGACTCAATAAATATTTTGCTGTTTTGATTGAATTTAATAATAAAAGCTCCTCCTCTACCACAGTTTAAGTGCATAAATTATTCTTCGAAACCAATCTCAAATCAAGCATTCGCAAAAAAATAATTAATAATTCGTTTATTAAGTGCACAATTCAAACAAATAATCAATTAATACTGAGAATATAGTATCGCAATTTTTCTTTTAAATTGTAATATTTGTGTCGTCTGAAATCACTAAGCATCTACCTCTGTTCCGGACAATTAGAAAGTTATGATATCATTTTTTTTGAGTTTCTAGTTAGTACCAATGTATTTTTAGATCTATTAAATCTCCTTATTTCCACCTCCTGAATTGATGTTAATCAGCAATTTTGACTCTTTATAAAGTTTAATGAGGAAGTGCTCATTATTTTAAGCATTCTTGGCTTTTAGTGCTAAATATTATTTGTTCTGACCATTTTCAAATCTCTTATCAAACTGCATGACAATCGCGAGAATATCATTTTCTGATTTGATTGTTTCTGGGATTCTCACGCAAGAGTTCTTTGTCTAAAAAAACAAATCTTAGAAAATCACTATCACTTAGCCAGGCATTAATTGGCCAACAGTCATGACATACGAGTCGTTGCTTGCCTGCTTCTCTATTTTATTTTCTTCGATAAACTCGAGCAAAGTTTTTTCATATTTTTCAGGGATAAAAACCTCCTCTCCATCGCGCATAAAGTTCAACTCCACTTGTTGAGGATGTTCAAATGTTGTGTTCATCTAATTCTGCTAGCCATCAGAGCGATGCGATTACCATATTTTGACTCGCACATTTTTCACGAGATCGCCTTTGTAAATTGAAAAGGAATCACTGATGTCTTTGTTGTCCATTACTAACTGGATCGGAAGTATTTCTGCTTTGATAGACTTCAGCGTGATAAATATAGTATCATTATCTTAGATTGTATCGTTGTCATTGAGGTTCGTTTCGAGATTATTGTTTCTGTTGACCTTGTCAATCACAATCTCACTCATAGGTAAAAGATGAAACTTTGAGATATTCTTCTTTACTTGGCTGAAAGTCAGCCCTTCTTGCATCTTTTGATTCCTTCCTGAAATTTGAAGCAAATCTATTTTGTATTAGATAGAGATCATCTTAGTCGTCATTTTCCTTTTTTTTATTTTGTTTCTTTTATTCTTTTCTGAATCCCTCTGCTTGATTTCTTTGATATTTTCCTTATGAAATATTCTAAAGTTTATGCATCTTAATTCCACTTGAAAACAAGATAAAACACACACAAAGAAACCTATTCTAATTTTTTGTAATTAGTTAAAATCTATTCATTTCTAATAACACATAACCATACTGTCACTTCTTTTTGAACATTTACAAAAAATGAAATTCACTTAGATCATTTCATTCTCGAAGATTTCCTCCTCGAGCTGTGAAGCGTTGCGTTCTCAAAGATAATCAGACTGGAATCTTTATCTTGTATTCGTCCTTTAGCTTTCGATTCTGCCTTTTTTTAAATCCAATCATATTTATGCTCCAAAGTTCCTTCTCCATCATAGTCAAAGAGTAACTCTGATCCTGGTGCAATAGCAGTTTTAGCATACAATCCAATCTAGCAACTTCCACGAACATAAACTAGTTTTGCAGCGCAGTTGTCTTTGTTTTTAGAATGGTTCATAAATCGACTCTAAAAATATCAAAAAGTAATTGACAAAAACAATTTAGGTATTTAAACATTAAAATTAAAGAAAATGCACAAGCACTAACCAATAAATTATCTAGTTTACTTTATTTCCAACATATTTGGAATCGATTGTGAGATTGGACTGAAGTGAAAAAATATAAAAGAGATCGCTTGGTTTCCAAGAATCTCTGATGATAATGTCAAGATCATCGAAGATTTCTCCAACGTACATTATCACTAATTCTCCTTTTTGGATTGGAAGCATGTTGAATACACCCATTCCTCCACAAACCGCAGAATTAGCCACCAATAACCTCTAAATATATTTGTCAGTCATTAATAAAAAGGATAAGTTAAGGATATCACACAAGAATTATGCTTTGCATACACTAAAAACTAAAGGTCAATTTACATTTTATTTTCCAAGGGTAATCTCATTATTCTGGCAGCCTATTGGGTGGTTGAAGCAAGACTTACAAAGCTAAAAATGTTTATTATTTCAAAAAATACATTAAAATTATTAAATCAACATCATTAAAAATAACTTAATACATTCGGATCACACTCAAGATTGAGACGAAAGCACGGGCAAGTACTCTTTTTGCATTCATCAATACAAACGCATCCAGATCGCTAAATCTAACATCTTCTTGGATCGCAAAAGCAGTATTCATCACAAAATCCTCTTTTTCTACAACTAAACAAAATTGTTAAGGGGGGGGGGGGGTGGAAATTTCTAATTATCTGAAGAATTAAGTTAATATTATTACACACAATTCTTGCAATCCAGGTCAGTGTTTGTCTATCCATATCTGAAATGCACACAATGCAAGTACTCGCTTTTCTCCTCAATATTTTCTTGCTGGATTGGCTTACCATCTTGGCCTTATGGTTTAGCAAAGCTATCGAGTTTTAAACCTTCATCATTATCTGATTCGTCATCGGCACCAAAGTTATCCTAGTCAGATCGATGTTAGCAATCAATTGACTTATCTGTTCTGTCTTTTTCATATTATTGATCGATTAATTTTTTCAAATTCTAAATGATCAAATCTTCCCCTTTTTGTTGAGAAAGACCTTGCGGTTCATCTTCTTAATTTTTCTTTGAGGGTGTCGGAGATGCAACAATCCAAGCATCATCGTCATCGTCATTTACATTTTGTGCAGTTTCTTAAGAAATAAAAAAAGGCATTCTTTCTTTTTCGAAGTTTCTAGCTCTAGCATCTGCTTATTCCAGTAATTCTGGATAATCCTTTTTCAATCCTTCTTCCATAAACTCAAAGAAGAGATCAGTGCATGACATCCTTTACGAGAGAAGTGCAATATCGCATATTTTCATTTTCATTTTTAACGCCCCTAAGCTCATAAGTAGCCCTTCAAGTACAGATGGATGCTCTTTAGCTCTGCGCTGTATTTTGTGCTGTCAAATAATAAAATAATTCAATAACAGGTTTATCAATAAATGTTGCATAATTTGGATAACCTACTCTATAAAACTCAGAAGTTGTTAGGTTTTTGAAGCAATTCTCATAACATTATGCTGAAATTTTTGAGCGAAGAAGCGTTGTACTTGGAGGGCGATTATCGTTCGCATCTCCGTTAACGAGATCTTTGTAGAATTACACTAAAGCTTCGAATATTTTCTAGGAACTTTTAGAAGTTGCTGCTGTGAATGTTGAGGGATGATAAAAATTGGTTCCCTATGGATCAAGAAGAAGATGATAAAGGGTAAGTTAAATCCATAAAACCATAACTATTTTCTTACCCTCTTATTTTCAAGGCAATGAATGCGACAATCATAGACAAGGCATTTGTTACAGAAGTAGTATTTAAAGCAATCTGTGAGACTGAGGATTGGATCTATGTTGCTCTCTTTCTTTGCATCAATCGTAATACCATACCTAAAGGAGGCAAATTCAAATTTAAAAATAAACTTTTATTTTGCATTTATTGTCTCACTTTATTCTGCAATCGTTTGAGTTGTCAATGAAACGCTTCACGTTAGAGTATCTTCATATCAAAAAGCAGATTTAAGCACGAACAATAACAAATCAAGAATTCCCTACTTCAACGCGAATGTCTGCTGCTTCACACTTGGTTGCTGGAAGAATTGCTGCATGAAACTTGTGCACTCTAAACTCTTTTTAAATGTCTTGTACACATGCCAAATCCATACTCGCTGCTCTAATAGTTTAAACCATAAATCAATTAGGGTATTATTTCATCAAAGTGCCTCACCGAAATCAACTTGGAGATTCACCTAATCTTGTATTTTAAACCATCTTTGAAGCCTCATTTCTGGAGTCATTCCTTCTCCCATTCTTAAATCATTTATTACATCCTGCAAGTCGATGCGCTCGATTACAGGGAACAGTTGCAGCAAGAAATCATCAGGCTGGAATACAAAAGAAAAGGTTAAAAATCAATTAGCTACTTTAACTTCAAGTATTAGGTGAAACCCCCTACCATCAAATTTCCTGAGATTGGAACATAATTCGAGTATTAATTATGCTGATGCACATTGTTTCGCTTATCGATAACTTGCAATTGCTTTCTTCGTTGGTAAGGTTTCTCTTTCTACGCTTGAACAAAATTAGAAAGAGCTGCTTTTTGACTCTCCAATTATTTGCTTTTAGTATCTTTTCTCGTCTCTTGGACCTTGCGCATTTTGAAACTCCATAAACTCAGTTTCACACTCTACAATCAAAATTTCAAAAACATATAATTTGTGAAGTCTAATCCTAAAACGCGATGAAGTACTTCCTCACATAAATTGCTAAAGAATGGTGAGCTCGCTGCTTAGATTTTGTTAATCTACGCCCAATAGTCTGAATACGGGTCTTTCTTTTTGATTATGACCAACGTATTGCTCTCTCCAACTCCACGTAACTTATTCCTCTGTTCAAACATTTTTCGACTTTATTTAGAAGATATTTCACAAACGAACAGGTATTTATTTATTCAATTTTTTTTAATCAAATTTTTGAAGATTGCTTTCTCCAGACAAATGATCCCCCTCTCCTCTCCTCTCCTCTCCTCCCCATAAAAAAATAATAATTAACTTAAAACAATATCAATAAACCTATCAGGAAAAAGCTTCGAATAAATTCTATGGAACTTGAGCCAGATTGGTAACTCTTTGCAAATGCTGATTCTGAAGAGTCGCAGATGAGCCAGTTCCTGTTCCTTTAAGTTGAAGATATTTGTAAGCAGCACGCTTTAAACTAATCTCTTCATTTTGGAGGGTAGCATAGCATGCTTCCATTGTCTCCCCCAATTCCTTCTCACTTCCTGTAGATCAGTGAAAGCGATCATATGATATCTTAACAAGATTAAATGGCGTTTTACAACGATGCAATCATACTTTAGCAGCAACTTCCATCCTCCAGCTAAGATGATGAGTCTGATTCAAATCACAATGAAAATAATAATTTTTTAAGTGCTTCGCAACAATTTGCATATTCTGTTAGTGTACAATAGCCTAAGCAAGTAGCATACCAACCTTTATAAAAACCACAACGCAACCAACAAACAACCAGTGAAGTCAAGAAAGCTAATTCAAGTCATTCCACTGAAGTTAGTGAGAATAATACTTGTAATAATAATCAGCCACCCTTAAAGCAAGTGGAATACTAAATTATCCCCTTGCTGAGGAACGTCAGAGTGCAAGAAATCTATCTAATCTACGGGGAAGTCTTGATTGAGCTGGATAGCATTTTTGAGGTAATTAACTACTTTTCATATTCATTCTTTCTTCACATTCATTTCATATATTTTAACTTTTCTATTTTAATTATCAATTTCTTCATCTCAAATCAACATCCTTGATTAAATCAATACATGTTTAATTGTTGTAGATGATATTTTTAAATCTCCTTAAATAAATCAGGATAATGTCTTAGACAGGCATGCAGGTTACAACAACTTTAAAAGAGTTATCAGTGCTAAGGAGCGTAATGATAATGGGTATTTAGAATTCGAAACAGAAACATTCATAAAGCCATTACGGAACTTTGACTTTTTAGTTTAAAAGGCACTTTCGATTCCGAATCAGCAAGGATAGCAATTTGCTCACGTCCTACAGCAATATTCAGAATTAGTCCAACAACAAACTGCTGATGAGCAACAGCTGAAACAAAAGTACTCAACTTAACTACTCGTAGAGAGAAGCGAATTTTGTAAAATCAAAAGTGAAGAGTTCATCGGATAACTGGATGAAAACGCAATGGTATTCTTTTATTAAACTCGAATCAACGCAGAGACATTAGAACCTTGTAACTTCAAATAAGGACTCAGCAGAAAGCTAGCTTGGGTGTTTGGATGTAGTCCTGAAGTTATTACCTAATTATTCTTGAGGCATGGCTAATTAGATTTTACAAAATGTTCAAGGTAAATTGAAATGTCGCTATTCAAAGTGCTTTCAAACTTTCAACAAATGTTAAAAGATAAGTTCGCAGCCTCACATGGATAACAACCATCAGCAGCAGAGATAGTTTCATAGACCCTGGTTTAAATGGACATAACAACAATGGACAATTTTATATTACCATTTTAAGTTGTTATGTCGAGGATAAATCTGAGTGCTGAGTTCGATGCGATACACAATATTCAAGGGGTACTTCCAGAATGTTTGTTTCTCGCTGACAGCAAGTTAGAAGCGATTTGGATTAATATGCTTATCAAGCATAGGTGTGATCTCGAGGTTTAGAATGAAAATTATTTAAATGAGTATATTTAGTAGAATGGTTTGTATGAAAACCAAGAATACATCAATGCTAGCAGAGAATTCATTTAAAAATTTTATTCTTCCAAAAGCAATGAAGACGTCCCTAAATTCAAGAGGATTTAACCAAAAGAACTAAACCCGCTGAATGAGATTTTCAAGCATCTGTTAGCATCTACAGGGTGATGATGACGATGAGAAATAAAAGAAGTATTAGATGCCTTCAAACAAAAACGGATTCTTTTTTGTAAAGTCCCTTTGATAGTGAAGATCGAAGGGCATTGAATTAAATATTATATATAATTACTTGTAGATCTAAATAATAGGAATTATTAATTATAATATATCACTAGAATTGTAACACATTACATAAGGTAGATTGATTCTATTATCTCTTTTTAATATCGAGGATCAATCATAATTTGAAGAATGGGATAATAATTTTATAATATTTTCCTATTTTGAAATAATAATTTCAATTTTAACTCCACGTTCTAGTTAAATCCTCTGATATTGAAGGCTATAACATATTAAATTAATCTAAAGACACGCATGCTTATCTTCAATCTGAGGAGACACTACAACCGAACAAAGAAATGATGCATAAATATTAATTTTTTGTATTACAAATGAGAGATTACTTTTTTGAACTGGAAAATAATTCAAAAACAAATAATTGTAGCATAAATAGATATTAAGAACAAAGGATCTTGTGCATCAATCATGTGATAGTTTTATACCCTCAAAGAGTCAAAAACCACTAAAACGACTAGCCTTATTTTTTGTTTGATAATTTATTCTCTTTTGTTATTAACGCATTTTGGAAAAAACTTCAAAATTGCATCGAACAGAATCTGCAAATTAAATGAAGATATCAGAGTATTTATGTGTTTACAAGTTTTTTAGCAAGAATTACTAATCCTTGTGTGAGACAATCCCAGTTTATCCTCTATTCTTAGAATCTTATCTTTGAGACGAACTAATAAGTCTTGTTTGAGTCTGTTAATTTATTATTAACATTGAGGAATAATGTGGGAAGATATTATTTGTTTCATAATTTAAAAAAAGTGTTGTGTGTATTTGATTATTTCGTGGAAAAGATAGGATTGCTCAGTAAATTATTCGAATATTTGGATATTGCTCTATTTTCTTTTAGTCTGTGGTTATTTCAAGAATGAAAAAACTAATCAATTATACTAGAAAAATCTCAAGCCTTTCGAATAAAACAACTTAAGAGTTAGAGTTTATTTGAATCCTTTTTACAAAACAACAAAAGATAAGGTAACATCAAAGAATATGGTACTACCTTTTGTAATTAATAATAGAAAAAGGTAGGTAATGGAGCTATTATTAGATCGTGCTTTAGCAGTGATAAGCAATAACAAATGATTGGGCATATTATTTAAGGAGGAGATTACGTCAATACTTGGGGAGGATAGACAGATTAATTTGCTATTGGGGGAGAATCTGAAAAAGCTTGAAGAAAAGGATCAGTTTGAGATTTCTCATAAACAATTATTATCCATAAACAATAAAATCAAGTGAAAACCCTCAGTTTCAAAAAAAAACAACAACAATAACATAAATAAATAAATCATGTTCCTTAGATGTGGATTCTAAAAAAGTTGGGAAAACACCCATACTGTATCGTCGTATGCTCTTTACAACGATCCTAACCTTGCCCATCGTGATTAAATGGAAGATGGTAAGATATTTTGTTTTAATCAAAATATTTGTACATTTTTATTTGTAATTTAGTATTGAATTTACAAATTCCCTTTCAAATAAAATTTTAATTCCGTTTTGAAATTCTCGTATTGATTTCTTAACTAATTTTTTTTTAATTTTTGGGAAATCAGCTTATTTCTTCGAAGAACGCGATGGTGATTGTGTCTTCGGAGTATTAGATGGACACAATGGTTAGGCGGTTGTTGAATTTGTGACAAAGAACCTTCCCTCTATCCTTTTGGAAAATCTCAAGGAAAAGAAAGGCGATAAGGAAGTCACAGAAATTCTCAAGGATACATTCATTGAGACTGACGAAAAGATCTAGAGCTCTATTAGAAGTTCAGCTCTTGAGACAGGTGCTACTTGCACAATTTGCCTTGTCCGCAAAGAAGAAGGCAATAAGGTGCTTTACACTGCAAACATTGGAGATACTTAAGCTTATCTTTATGAGAAAGAAGGAGCTATGAATGCTCTTACTGAAGTTCACAGAGCTTCCAACTCAGCTGAAAAGGAGAGAGTTAAAGCAGCTGGAAGTTTCATCAGCATGAACAGAATTGAAGGTAAACTAGAAGTTTTCCGTGCTTTTGGGGATCTTAAAATGAAGACTAAAGGTGTTATAGCTGAACCTTATGTCTCCAGGGTAGTCCTTAATAAATCATCTGCAAATCCTCTTTACAATGTCGTGATTGCTTGTGATGGTCTCTGGGATTTTGCCAACAAAGAAAAAATCGATTCTCTTGTTGGTTCTTCATTTGACAGCACTGGTGATGTCTCTAGTGGACTCCGAAATCTTGCTAAAACTTCTCGCTCTAACGACAACATCACAGTGATGACTGTTTAGATTGATGCTTCAGCTGGAGACTTTAATATCCTTGGTTGAATTCACAATAAGATATTTTAGGAAGAGAAGCCAACTATATGAGTTAATCCAGATATTTAAGCAAACCTTTAGAGGGGGTATTTAATCTCATAATTTGTCCTGCTATAAATTCCTCATGAGCAGTTTATTTTATTGCTTTGGTGATGTGTTGTAGTCTTTGTGTTAGAGCAACATCAATTTTACATTAATTATTTCTAATTCTTTTTTTCTAATATTTTTCTTGAAATATGGGACACTACTTCTTTCTAATTTTTTAAAATTATCAAGTTCACAGATATGAATGCTTTCTTTTTCGAATTATTGTGTTCCTGATTGTTGTTTCTTCTCTGGCCAACCTGTTGAAAGAAAATACTTAAACCTTTAATTGATTTGGAAAATATTTTGAATTTCTTCTTCTCCTAAGCCTTCTAAGATGCTGTGGAACACTTAAATACAAATGTTTTGAAGTCTTTGGTTATTTTAAAAACTGAAAAGCAAAAGAAAAATATCCATCTGGATAACCCTATTATTTTACCTATTCTTATTAACCAAAAAAACGAAATTACAACTAAAAGAAAGAAATTATGTGGGATCAACTTTAATAATACTACTTCAAAATTATCCTCATTTAATAAATTTAAACCCAAAAAGCATAGAACAAAACACATGGATTGTCTTCTTTTTCTTTGAAATTCTGTTTCTACTAGTTAGAAATTTATTTTTAGATGATTGATCGAGTGAGTTAGGTTGATAATTTTGAAAAAAAAAAGTGAAGAAAAAATTTGCCCAAATTATTTGTTTTTTGTTCCTTGAAAGCTGAAGGTTCCTGCGCGGCAAGAAAAGAAAACATAGACAATAAGATGTAGCAATAGCCAGTGCCTTAATCGCCACAGCAAGGATTAGAGCCTAATTCTCCTCAGAAAAAGAAATTAGCATCGAATGGAGACTAGCAAAAAAGACTAGATTTGATTGTAAGCGGAGGAATTATGCTTTTTTCAAGAATTGCATATTGTTATTGGTAGAAAGCTATGAATGGGTTCAGCGACAAGACGATGAGCAATCCAGGGAAAGTAGAATCAATTGAGTTAGTGCTAGAAGAGCTTGATAGAATGAATGTTGTTGGGAATTTCAAGAATCTCAAATCACTTACTCTCATCAATGTGAATATCTACTCGATTGAAGTAACTTATGCAATGAAAAGAGTGAATAAGATACTTTTAAATATTATTATTTTAATGTAAATCGCAAAGGGTTTAGAAGACTTAGTTCAATTAGAGAGTCTTTGGTTGGATGAAAATCATATCAGCAAGATCGATGGGTTAGCAAGCAACGTCAATTTGAAGCTGCTTCATCTCTCGAACAATCATATTAAAAGTATTGCTGGATTGGAAACTCTAGTGAATTTAGAGGTTCTTTGGCTATGCAGCAATCGCATTGAAGTAACTATTTTTAAATTAAATGATTTTGAAAACCAACTGTTTATTTGTTGTTATTATCATATTCTAGCAACTGTAGGGTTTAGATAATCTATAGAAGTTAAAATAGCTCTGGATTGCTGGCAATTAAGTTGAAGAAATACGAATATCCCTCGATAAGCTTTCGAATCTAACTGATCTCAATATCGCTGGTAACAAGATTTGTTCGTTCAAAGAGGCACTGAACCTCAACAGATTGCCCAATCTCAAAGTTCTTAGTTTTTATGATCCCCATTTCGGAGAGAACCCTATTTGCAACCTTTGTAACTACCAAGTAATTAAGCGAATATTGCATTAAAAAAAAAATTTGAATTAGCATGAAATCCAAAGGTGCTGACAAATTATCTTGATTTGAAAATAGACTTATGTCCTCTATCATCTTCGGAATATTTCCAAGTTAGACACGCTATTTATATCGGAGGAAGCGAAGAGTTTCGCAGAGGCAACGTTTATGAAGAAAAAAATGTACTACAATATGCGTATCAAGACAATGCAGCGTTCTTTCTCTACTTTGGGGAAACTATTCAGGAAAGCTAGAAAAATAAAGTTGGATTCACTGAATGAAGACATTGGAAATTTGCAGCTTAAGATAAACTAAATGATGAGCACTAACGAAAAGGGAAAAGAATTTAGTGAATTCAAAGCCATGTACACAGACAAAGTTGAGGAAATTACGCATGTGGAAGAGGTTTACGAGTCTATGAAGAAAAAACTCTATGAAAATTCGGACTCATGTATCCATAAGCTCATAACAGAATTGGAAACTGGAGGAAATATTAGGTACGGATAACAAAATATTAGTTTTGGAAACAGATTGATTTTAAACTTTTTTTGCAATTTGAAAAGGCTTGAGGAAGGAAAAAGCACTGAGAAATGGTATGTTAGTTGTGAAGATCTTATTAAATCGCGGTTCCATAAAGAAGACATGGCAGTTTATGGAATAGAAGATCTGTAAATTCGCAGGGTAGTCAGAATCCACAATCGGTTCTTGAGGAACAAATTCGAAGAGAAAATGGAAAGCCTTGTAGATGTTAGCAATGCCTCTTATAAAAAAAGTTTAGAGTATCTTTTTTATGGTGTGGATCCAAACGCTCCTTCAGAAATTGCCCATGTCCTCGAGGATGGGTTTAGACCTTACTAGGAGTGCTAGTAATTAGGGTTATGTGGGTTTACACCACTTGTAAACAGCATTCTTGGAGCTGACAGCGCTAGATTATGCAGCATTTTAAAGAACAAGTAAAATTAAGAAAAGTTAAGGAAAAATTTTATTAAGCATCGTTTTGAAGAGAATCTAACAGTATTTCCATCTGGAATGTTGTTAATCTGCAAAGTTCTAATGGTTAAGAGCGTGTAAGATCCTAAGAATCCTTACTTTGATCCTTGCATTCCTCCAAGTGAAGCATTTAGAACTTCTCCTGTTGATGCAAGAATGGAAGAAAGCACTGTGTTTAGAGTAAAGGAAAGTGATGCTAAACATAAACTCTGGTATGTTATGGATAACAATCTAGTACTCCCGGAGTATTTAGTGGAATTCGATTATGTACAGAAAAGCGAGAATCAGAATAAAATAGCTGATTTCGGGGATTAAATAGGTGTACTTGATAACCCAGAAGATGAGTTCATCTCACCAAAGAATCTGCATGTGTACAAGGCTGAATTAAACAATATTTACAATACATTATGCGATGAGATTAACAACTATTAATTTGAAAATATTGAAGATCTCAAGCATCCCAATCTTCAAGTCAAGGCTTAAGATCTCGATCGAGCTGATATCTCGCTTATCAAAACAACACTTCTTAATTATTTTAAGTATTGTCTTTCAAGGTCTTTTCTTTATGAACTCAATCCTAATTTACTGCAAGAAGCTGCTGAGCAAGAACTTACAGAGGAAGTAAAAATCACACCCAGTTTAAATTATTTCTTCATTTTTTTATTTTTATTATTGATTTGAATAAGATGATAATAGAAGCAAATGGTAAGAAGGCATATGAGATATTATTCTTGAACCTTTCAAACATGAAAATAGCTGAGATACATGGGTTTTCGCAGTTGAATAATTTGCAGACACTCATCCTATCGTACAATAAGATCTTCGATATAAAGAATCTTAGTGTTTATTCTTAGCTGACTACTTTAGATTTAAATCACAATCAAATTACTTCTCTTGTTGGCTTGGAAACCTTGTAAAAGCTCGAAATTTTAGATGTATCTCACAATGACATTGCAGATATATCAGAAGTACAGCATCTTTCGAATAATGCTAATTTAATAGATTTAAAAGTAATTTTCAATCCATTCAGTGAGAAAAAGGAAATACTCTGTGATATTGTCTCCATTTTACCTCATCTCGTCTATCTTGACAATAAGATTATTGAGTAAAATAAGTTTATTGCTGGTTTAATATTTAGCTAAAGTTTTCTTATTTTTGTGTTGATTGAAACAGTAAGATTAGCTTAGAGAAGAGAAAAGAAAATGAAGATGCTGAGATTAGTGATGATATGATTAGAGAATGTGGAAATATCATGTAGAGTAAGAATCTTGGTTTGTTAGAAGTGAATTGGAGAGAAATGATCGAGATTATCAATTTATCTCATTTGAAACTAAGAGGCATTAGAGGGTTGGAATAATTAGTTAATTTACGTCAAGCGAACTTTAGTCATAATCTTATTGAAAAGATTGAAGGATTAGGTAACTGTAAGTTATTAGAAGAGTTGAGTTTTGAGAAAAACAAGCTTACTGCGATTACAGGATTGGAAAATCTCATTTATCTTAAAAAAATGGAACTTGGAAAGAATAAAATATCGATGATTTCTGGGCTTGGTAAGGCACATTGTTTTCAGAAAGGTTTGAGTTGTAATTGATTATTGTTGTTGCTGATTTTTAGCTCATTTGTCGAATTTGATGCAACTCTCCCTTGAAGACAATTGCATTGAATCACTTGAGGAATTCCCCGAACTCCGAAATCTTATGGAGCTCTATCTCGGGAACAATGCGATTGTAGAATCGAAAGAGATAGCTTAGCTCAAAAATCTAGGAAAACTGATAATACTTGATCTTTCTGGGAATCCCTTCTCACGTGATCCGAATTATAGAATTTATACACTTTTTGTAATAAAAAAACTAAAGGTATTAGATGGGATATCGATAGAAGCTAGCGAACAACAATTAGCTAAAGATCTTTTCACAGGAAGGCTGACAGAAGAAATCCTTATTTCTAGACTTTTTGGTTAATCAGCGTAGGAAGTAACTGAATTAGATCTTTCGAACTGCAAACTTAGAGATTTTGAGGAAGTATTCACTAATGCTAGTTTTCCTAATCTCACTGAACTCAATCTCTCAGGAAATCTCTTCCAATCTACTCGCATGCTAGGATATCTTCCAAACCTGAAGATTTTGATTCTCAATTCTAATAAAATTGATTCTCTATTTTCGCCTAATCAAGATGGAGCTGCTAAAAAAGCTCTCAATGGCTGTCAAGTAAAAATTACTTTGAAATTTAAATAAACTGAATGCAAAATGAAAATTGTCTATTATGCATTCTTAATGAATTTTTTACTTTCGTGGCATTTTTAGAGTCTAGAAATTTTAGATGTTAGCAATAACAACCTGAAGGAATTCCATGGTCTTTAGTTCTGTGGATTGAGAGAACTTAAAATTCTAAAAGCCTATCGTAACGAAATTGTTAAGATTGACTGCTTAGAGTAGCTTAAATCTTTAAGAGAACTCGATGTTAATCATAATAAAGTCAGACAATTCGATGCGTAACAAAATATAGCAATATTTTTTGTTTTATCCTTCTTATCTTCATTTTAAATGTATTATTCTCAACAGGATGTCCTTTATTGGATCAAATCCTATTAAATGCCTTAAAATTGATGATAATGGACTTAAGAACTTCTCCAATATCTAAAGACTCTACAAGCTGCAGCATCTTTTCGCAAACTCAAATCGAATTAATGACCTTCCTGATATTGAAAAATTAGCAGAGTTAACCTACCTCAAAGAACTCGAATTAAATGGAAATGCATTCTCCAGAAGGCCTGGGTATCGAGGAGCAGTTCTCAAAAAATTACCTACTCTTCTTTATCTTGACGGAAGGGAAGTATCTGTTGATGAGCGTGAGAGAATCGAAGGCATCCCACAGATAATAAACGAGAAACCTTAGAGCAACTTCCCAAGTATTCAAGCACCTTCTATGAACAACTAGAAAGGTTTTGTAAGAAATTTAAATTTTTATAAAAAATAAGACTAATTGATGTTTTGGGTAGGTGCAGGTGAAACTCAACTCAATTAATTTCGACGGAGTATTTAGCAAAAAGATAAATCAAACAAACTGGTAAAACCAACAGTAGCATTAGCTTTGATAGAAGAATTCTAAGGTTTTATTTGTCTTTTGCTACGTGTATTTGTTTCAGTGATTTCTTTTATTCTAACTCGTATTTATATCTCAACACTTGTGATGCTTTGGTATTCTTTTGTAATTAAAGAGCGGGGAAGATATTCTCTTCTCAATTAATATCAATATCCTCTATTATAAAAACTTTTAATAATGCCTGAGCAGGAAAGTCAAGCGAAAAAGATCGCAAATACTAGGATGATGCGAGGTAAGTTCTTAGAAATGATTTGTGAAATGTAACATATAGACATTCATAGATATATTCACTTTATTCAACAGAGCGTCAAGAAATCGATTCTGTGCTGTAAGAGTATGAAGTTCAATGGATTGAAGGAGATAATGGAGTCCAAATCAAAGTAGATCATAATTTTTTATTTTTTGATATTTTGATCATTTTCAGAGGTTTTACGATTATCTATTGCTTAGTTTAGCTTCAAACTGAACGGGAATGCTAAGACTGATAGTGTAGTACAATCTGAGATTGCATTAACCAAGGATTATCCGTTTTATCAGCCTCTAATCAGATTTCATTTAGCAGTAAGATGATTGAAATGATTATGGATTTTTAACTTCTTTAATTAAGCCAGGATAAATTGCAACTTTCAACCATGACGAATACAAAGAAATTGACTTCTTTTGCAGCAAAACATACACACCTAAAATGACAATAGCTTATATCATACCATTGTAAACTAATTGACTTTGTTTTATGATAATTGCATTGTGGACAAGTTATTATTTTAACTCATCAGAATTGCAGAATATGGTCGTAAAAACATCTAAATAAATGATCCAACATCAAGATCAGAAGCACTGCTTAGTTTCACTCAAATCGCTTATGATTTTTTGGGAAAAGAACTGACTCTCTTATCAATATCTTTGTTTTCTATTCTTATCCGTCTTCTAGTCGGCCTTGGCTCATATTCAGGATATAAAGATGGTAATCATTAAAAAAGCAAAAGTAAACTTTGGATTAAATAATTTATTTAATTAGGTCCAACTTATGGAGATTACGAGGCTTAACGACATTGGATGGAAATCACTTTGAGCACTCCCATGAGATATTGGTATGTAGAAACACTTGATAACGATCTTACCTATTGGAGGATAGACTATCCACCTCTAAGTGCTTATGTCAGCTTAGTCTTCGGGTATTTAAGTAGCCTCTTCGATCCTGCATCTGTTGCAATGACCTCGAGTCGAGGATATGAAACACCTTCGCATAAAAACTTTATGAGAATTACTGTTCTTGTCAGTGAAATTCTATTTCTTTTCCCTAGTCTCTATCTTGTAGTCTCTCGTGATACAAAGAAATTCTCCTTCCCGATACGAGCTGTTTTCTTTCTTCTAGCACTACTAGCTCCTCCATTTATTCTCATCGACCACGCACACTTTTAGTACAATGCGTTCATGCATGGTCTCGTTCTATGGGCTCTTCACTTTGCTTCATCTGGTTAACTTTTCGTTTCTGGAATTCTGTTTTCTCTAGCCCTAAACTTTAAGTAAATGGGGCTTTACTATTCCCTGGCATTCTTTGTGTACATTTTAGGCTACCTTGCTATTGTTTCAGGATTTAAAAACCCATCGATCAACAAAGTAAATATCCATACAATTAATTCAATTTTAGCTATTTTCAATAATCTTTTTTGTTTAGTTCTATTTCTCAAACAGTTTCTACTTTTTCTTCCGCATTCTTGTAGTTGGAGTTGGTGTAATTCTAACATTCTCTCTAATGTGGCTACCTTGGATCTTTGACAGCTATCTCCTCACTTCTTTAGTGTAAGCTATCTTTCCTGTACACAGAGGTCTCTACCAACTCAAAGTAATTTGAATTCATAATTCTTTTCATTTATTTTCCCCTTTGAAATCCCATAATTTCTTTCTTCTTTTCTTCTTTAAAGGTAGCCAACTTTTGGTGTTTCTCGAATGTGTTCATAAAATGGTAGTAACTGTTCGATCAAAGTACAATAATCCTCTTCTCCATAGCTTTAACTCTCGCTGCTAGCTTACCTAGCATGTATGTAGTTTTTCAGAAGCCTAAGTTCAAATATATGAAATTCGCTCTGTTCAATATCGCTATGAGTTTCTTCATTTTTTCTTATCACGTTCATGAAAAGACAATTCTCATCCCACTTCTGCCACTGACTCTCTGCATAAGAATGCTAGGAATCTATTATCTTGACTTTGTGACAATAAGCTCCATAACTCTGTATCCTCTTCTGAGAGAAGATAAGTAGCTTCTTTCATGGGCAGTTCTCACCATTAGTAAACAAATAATCTATTTTATGTTCAAACATTTTCATTTATTCTTTTTTTTAAAACTTTTTACACATAGGTTATCATTTGGTATTATCAAATGTGATAAATTACATGAAAGCAAATGGTATTGTGAAGAGAAATCTACTTGATTCTGGCATTTTAACTGAAGATAATAAAATTACAGATTCATTTAAATAAAAACATGAATAAAAAGGAAGAACCCATAATAACTAATAAATCTCAAATTCGTTGCTTGCTAAGATACTTGCTCTAAGTGATCTGTTCTACAAGAAAATAGTCAGGAAAGCTCTTTATGTTCTAACTGTTGTGACTCTAGTAGCTGAATAGTATGTAACTCCTCCTGCAAATTATCCATACTTGTTCCCACTTTGTTACGCTATGATTGGATTTGCTGCATTCAGTTACATCTTTTTAACGATGAACATGCTTATGATTCATCAGTACACCCTAACGAAGACGAAAATCAAGATCTTGCAATAAAAATAAGATTGAAGGAAATATTATCATACATTTGTTGCACGTTTATGAAGACAAAACAAACTTCTTAAAATGGATATTATTTATTTAAATCAAATACTTTCACTTTTTTGACATGGAACATAATGCATTAGCAAAGAGGCTATTTTGTTGAATAATCTGTTGATTTCTATTTGAGTAGCTGATTGTAAAGTAATGGAAACCCTTAAAATTAAACAATCGGAAATTGAAATTCACACAAACAAAGAAAATCTAACCTATTAATTTATGAATATTTAAAGCGCAATCAATTAATTACAAAAAATTATCCACTTGTCATTGTCTCCTTATTCGAAATGGATCTGAAAATTCTCATAACAGGATGCAATTTTAAGATTCTTGGTAAACTAATAACCCTAGTATTCCACTTCAAAGATGTTAACTTGATGATTCCTTTAGGAAACTACTTCATTGTTGGATAGCTAGATGAGTTGACATTTCCAGAACAAGACAGAAAAACTCAAAAAGCGCGTACTGAAATACAATTGCGCACATAGACACCTTCATTTTCTAAGAACATGTTTAACTTTAAGGATCTATCTTTTGGTAAATTAACATCCTTATTTTTATGCATAATTTGTTAATAATTATGTTACCTAAAAGGAAGTAGAATCACGCTCAAAATAGGTGTCTTTCTAACAAGATTATCATCTGATCCTGGAGAGAATGAAACTCTTATTGTAAGTATCCTGTTTTATTTCTCAAAAATATTTTTACTTTCAACTTTAAATAGGCTAATTCTCGTGTAATCGGTTCGAACGCATTTACATTCACCACCAGAATGCTCGCAGTGTTGAGAGAACAGAAAAGTTTCCAATAAGATCTCAAGGTTAGAAACGCAAATTGGATATTTCCTAAACAGTATTGATCTCATTATCTCTGTGAAGATTCTAAATGTAGAAGGGAACAACGAAGAAGTTGGAAGGATAGCAATCAATGTCAAATATCGGTCTACAACATTTGAAGATAAGATATCTGATGATATTCATGCAGTTGAATAGCTCTATTATGATCCATTTGAAACTGATATTGAAACAGTCAAAGAGGTATTATTAATCAAAAAGGAAAATCTGATTGATAATCTGAGTTTTATGATTTCCTAAAGAAATGCGAAAAGATAGAGAAAATGCTTATCTTGAAAGAAGAAGAAACAGCTAAAATCTAATAAAAAGTCAATTTCATGAGAAATGCACATAAAAGTGTCTCATATGATATTGGAAAGCTACGATTAGAGAGGGAGACTCTAGAAGTAAAATATTTTTGAAGCTTTATTTTCAAATAAATGTGCTTAAAATAGAGAGAGAACAACAAGCTCAGAGATACTATTCGAAAGAAAAATGATGTTGACGAGATACATATTCACATTGATGTTCTCAAAAATACGGATCAAGGATTAGATCTTCTCCGTCAAAAGCTAGGTACGAATCTATGTTGTTAACCCAAATTATTTTGTTGGGTCTTTTTGATGAAAAAACCAACAACTTATCAAACATTTCTTTGTAGCTCTGTTGATGAACAAGCTTGGATTTGAGTAGAGTGTGTATAAAGAATTGACTGATAACTATTTTCAGATTGAATAGTAACTCAAAGCAGCTAAAAGTAACAAAGATAATAAAAATAGCAAAACAAAATTATGAGAATAATTTATTTTCAATGTGAAATAAAGACATAAAGAGTGAGATTGAAACAGTCAAACTTGCAAGTGAGCAATAAGAGTTTCATATACTGCGATGCAAAGATCAGCTACCGATGATTTAAGAACTTGTTTCAACTATTAAATCATAAGAGAGTGTCATCAATAATCTTAGAGAAATCATACAAGTAAGATAATATAAAAATGTTAATAATTACTGAGTAAATGTTGAAAAAATTAGGATAAAATGAAAGAAAACGATAGAATGACATCTAAAGAGCTTGAATTGAAAGTTAAATACTTAAAACACGAACGGGAAGTGCTCAAAGAAAAAGAAAAGCAACTAGAAACAATTTACTAACTTTCAGGAGGCGATAACATTCCGTTATCTCATTTTGAAAAACTCAAGAGAGACGAATATATCTGCGAGAATCCCTTGGAAATCAAAAAATACAAAGATCAATGCGAAAAGATACTTTAACAAATCGAGAAAAACACCTTTGAGTGAGTTATTTTCGCTATTTTTTTAAAAAAAACAAATTTAAAAACTTCATTCATGATGACACTAATATCAGGTTAGATCGGTTAAATGCAAAAGAAGAAGTACTTGATAGACAAAACAAATTGTTTTATAAGGATGACTAAACAAAAATGGATAGAGAAATACTCCTCATGGAGATTGAATCCAAACAGAATCAATCTAGTATTCTTCAAGAAGAAGTAAAATAAAAATAAACACATAAATTTGTGATTCTTTTCGTTGCTCAGCTATTTTGAATTTTCCTAGATGGTGAGAATGACAAAGATGTATGCACAAGAGGTAGCTGAAATGAAAGCCAAGCTTAATATTCTTGAAAACATTATCAGATCAAGTGGTGGTGATCCTAATTAGTTAGACTGATGAGAATTTTATATTTTTTGAACATCTGCGAAATAATACAATTGAAAAGGACTAATTTTATGTTTGTTTTCAAGACAATTCTTCAACTTTTTCTTAGTTTGCAGCATTAGATAGATCTTTTTATTCTTCTTCTACATCTTATGTGTGATTCAACACGTTTTGAAAAATATCATGCTTATTTTCTTCTAATTAGATATCAGGTGATAACAACTCTATTGGGTCTACATCTACACTTTTATCACATTATTCTTCAGTTTCTTCAAATTATAGATACTAAACTATATTAATTACCGGAGTCTTGATACTCGATTTACCTTTTTCTAAGGGAGGTAACTTATTAGGACTGTCATCATCTAATGTTCCCTTTTAATCTAGGTTAAAGAGGTTTTTAAAGTGACTTTGTCTTGGTGGAATTTGTATTTTTATCTTTAATCCATGGTTTCCGCCTGGAGAATCTGCTGCTTCTTCTTCAACTTCAGCGACTTAGTTTAGATTATTGCCAACTTTTTTAATTTAAAAACTCGGTAAAAAAAAATGATTTGAAATTAGAAAACATATTTACATAGATGTTTCTCGATACTAGCTGCCATGTCTGGATAACTTGTCATATTTGTCATATTTCTAGGACTGGTACTAGTTAGCATACAAGAATTAGCTTGAGCAGATCCTTCGATAACTTAGTTGGTTATTGAGTTTTTAGATCCACTACTGTTGTTGTCAATTTATTTTGCACTATTTTGATTCTAAATTGTGTTGAAGTTTTTAATATTGCTCGTGCTGAGATTAGACAGAGCATTTGATTGATTGATGCTGGATTTACTGGTGTTATCTGAGTGACGATGGAACATTGTGTATGCATTATGATAAAATGACGATACAACTTCTGAGCTTTTCTGGTTAAATGAATTGATTCCTTAACCACCCGTAGGACTGTTTGTTCCTTCAGGTTCACTTGGAGATTTCAACCCTTAGCTGCCTGTTGGACATCTTGATGCAGATTCTAGAATAATATCTGCATGTAGATTAATTTTAAGCTCATTTTTGGCATTTTCTTCTTCTAATTCTTCAAGAAAGAAATCGTGATCTAAAGCTTCTTGAGCAGAGCATCGTTGTTCAGGATTAGGTGCAAGAAGTTTTTTTAAAAGATCAAGTGTTTTGGGTGATGCTGAAGAATAGAGTTTATCTTCATAATCGATTTTGCACTCTTTATTCAGCTAAAGTAATTAATTAAATTTGCCTCCTATAAACACAGGCTGGTTGAAGATTCTATTAGAAAATAACAAAGATAAATAAATGAAAGATTTTAGATAATTTAGATGCTTTTTTTACAAGATATGAAAGATGACTCCAACACTGAAGAGATCGCATTTGCTGCTATAAAATGGAAGACCTTCTTTAAAATTGACTACTTCTGGAGCAGCATATCCAGGTGTTCCACATTTAGTGAACAGAAACTCTTGAGCATTTTCAAATTCGGATAACCCAAAATCAACGATAGCAATCCCTTCAAGTGAATCTTTATTCCTGAACATGATGTTATCTGGTTTAATATCTCTGTGCATGATGCCTAAAGATGTAAAGTGCTACACTCCACTGAGAATTTATTTCATAATAAGTTGAATCTCCGCTAATGTAAATCGTTTAGTTTTGTGCAATTTTATTTCTTGATAGAGCGAATTGCCTTCAAAGATCTCCATTGCAACGTAGAATGTATTTTCTCCTTCATAACATCCAATGATGTCTATTAAATGAGGGTTCTAGCCGATAGTACGCATAATTTTTATTTCTTTGAAGAGAGTTGCCTGTTTTTAAAACAAAAACAAAACAAAAAAAGAATATCAGTTAAATATTCTGCTAAAAATAGCTACACAATCTAATTTAATCATATTTAATGCGTACATATCCTGATTTGTTTTCAAGCATACGAAGTTTTTCAAAGCACTTCACTGCTATCTTATGTCCAGTTACTCTGTGACGAGCTGAAAATACCTAATTTATTTATTTTAACAATTCAAGATAGTGAAATGAAATATCTTGCTATGAATAGTGGATATTTACTCTTGCATAACTTCCTTTTCCGATTTAAGAGCGGACAACATACTCATCTTAGAAGCGAGACTAAAAAATGAATTTAGATAAATGGAGTTTAAGCTGCTCGAGCTAAACTGATTCGCCTAATAATTCGATTTCTCCTTTCTTCTCGAACGATTTATCTTCTTTTTCTTTTCGCATTATAATCGTAAAACCTGTATAATTTAAGGAGTTTTCCTTTCGTTCTACATGCCATTTCACAAGATCCTTTTCTTCAAGATCAATTACTCTTTTGGGTGCCTTGTCGTAAGCTTTCTGAGGAAATCAAAAAGAAAAAAATATGTACCTTCAAGTCTAATAACTTATCAACATAATCGCTCAAGATTTGCTCTTGTTATGAGCTGTAAGTTGAATCTCCATTCAATTCTGTTAGATTTCATTTTGATTATGTTTACCTCAGTCAGAATGAGTCTGTTGTTGAATACAAAGAGATTAATTTTAGTCTTCGAGAAGATCCCTTTTTGATACAGACGACAGTGCATTTAACAATGGGAATAATCAAATCCTTTTTCTTCATTCGTCTATGGTTGCTGTTCTTGAGGCTGCTGCGACATAACTCAATTTGGAGTCAGTGTCTCTCCTTAGGGATTGCTTTATTAAAATATAATATTGTTCTTTTAAAATCTAGTGATATTATTTCTATTTGTATTGTTTTGATTGTATGAATCTTGAATTTTTTTGTTTCCAAATATTTTTTTTAACTTTTTTCTTCTTCTCCTTTTCTGCTTACTAAGTTATTATTTTTTTCCTTGTATTTATTCATCAAACAGTAGTAAGGGAGTTAAGTAGGTCTTTTTAAAAATATCCGAAAAAAATAAATAATGCAGAAATCAAAATTGCTTTGTGTGTGTACCTTTCTTACCTGATTTTTTAGAGTAGAAGAAATTGGATTTCTGCATCCAAAGCTGTTTGTAAAATAATTAAAAATTATCTTAGCAAAAAATTGCAAAGTTCTCATTCATCAATTTTAGCGCTAACAACGTATTAATTGTTTCATTTATTAGATTTTGTCAAGCGAAATTACATCTTTCTGTACTAAATTAGCTCTGTAAAAATCAATAAATTCTAGACAAATATTCTTAATTAAAAAAAAAGTAACAGTCTAGTGTAAAAAAGATAATTGTGTTTGCCTTGAATGAGCAAATCAGCAACTACTAGGACAACAACAATAAGGAATACAACTCCTTGGAGCTCTTCATTTTCAAAATAACCTCTTCAATTAAATGAATTAAAACTGCCTGATTATTAAAATAACAGTAATTTTAACTAAGAACATTCCTTTCTCTTTAAAAGCTCTTTTAGAAGCTCATATTAACCATCAAGTAAAACATCTCAACCATAGGATTCTAAAAAGAGAACAATAAAAAAGGGAATAACAAGTTTTGGATGGGAGTCACTAAAGAATACATGGTCCGCAAATGAAAACTAACCAATTCTAGAGATTGTAATTGTGGAAAAATAATGTAAAAATATGTAACAAGGATATGATCATATGGAGAACTAAAAAAGATAAATCATAAAGGACTAAGAAGGCAAAGGAATAAAATACTTTTAAGGATCTAGTGTCTGCAATCTTTTAGCAGACAAAACCGCAAGAAACATTAATTCTAGCTCAACGTAAGATTCAGAGAAAAATGATTTTAGAAGATCTTATGAGAGTTAGCTCATTAGTAATTCTCTCATAAGTTAGCTACCTTTTAGTAAGCTTTCTAACAATTCAATTACTTAAGACTCAACCCTTCCATCTTTGCTTTCTGATACCAAGAAAAAAACTAGAAAATCAACTGCTTTTCTTAATCCATAAGCCAAAATGACTTCCAATAGAGCTCGTTTCCTAAGCAGCGCATAAGCACTAGATTTTCTAAAGCCAAGCTAAGAGTTCTCAGATTAATTTCTTTAAACTTCTCGAAATTCATATCAAGAACGAATTATTAGTTAAGCAAAAAATACACTTTCTCTTGAGCGGATTCATAAACTTTCTCTTGCTGCTGCTACTGCTGATGAACCCTCTAAATTTAACAGAAGTTCATCTGATTTGAAATAATCTCTAAAATTTACACACAACCTTCCTGCATAAGGTTAAATAGAATCCAAATAAAGATCTAATTTTCTCGTTTCCTCTCTTGTTACTCTAAAATCGCTAAGTGTTTCTGATCCATTAGCTTCAAATAATAATATCTTATCATAACCATCAACATATCCTAAAAGTAATCCTATCCTCAACAATTCAGTAAATGCAACCACTTCTATCAGCTAATCTCTTCTTCCTTTGCGTTCTGTCCCCAGTGCAAAGTTGAATATTCAGTTGAATTAAAGCACTTCTGATTCTACTCAACCATCAATTTAAGGAAATAAAATTATTATTTCAGATAAACAGCTAGTTTAAGAGGAGAGCATGGAAAGCCATTCAACACATGAAGATCCTTACACAAAGAAGAATGAATCTCAACTGATTGTAAACCTAAACAATGCCCCTAAGAATCCTGAATCGATATCTTTGCCATTGCCAACAGCAACAAACCTAATCCAATCTAAATAATTACCAAATTTGTTTTAATCTGAAGTCCCTCCAAACTAACCTCAGCCTTCTTCTTCTTCTTCTTCTCTCATACATAATTATCCACTTTCTTTATCAAGTCGCTCAAATCATTGTGATAAAAATTAACTACAATCATAGTTTTTGTCAAATTTACAGTGCAACTCAGCAAGGGAATTTTTCAAGAAATCTTAAACCACTTCATTTCATTCGCAAATGGATTCAACAAATTTTATAGCAGAAAAACATCTTTAAATTGCAATAACAACCAATTACTTAAAAATTAACATAAATAAGCAGATAAATCTCCTATTTCTTTGGAAAATAAGCAACTCTAAACTAACTAAAGTGGCAGCAATGAACATTTTTTTGATTCTGAAGAAGAAGATTTTTTCAATTACACCCAATCAATTAAGCAATCAAGATAGTCTCCTAGCGGTGAACATTGTGAAAGAATAAATCAAATATGTTTCTGATATTTTTTAAAAAAAGTTTATGTATTTTGAAAACAGAACAGAATAAAACTAAATTCATTCTTTCTTTCCTTCTTCGACAACGGTTGCAGGTATTTTTTCATTGATCTTGAGTGGTCTTATCTTCATGTACTCAAACACCATTTCATCAGTGATCTTCTTACGATTTTCCTATGTTCAAAAAGATGAATTTAAACACCATTGTTTTTCAAAAGTCTTTTCTTTTTTGTGAATTACTTAATGCGAGACAACGAGAGTTGAAAGAATTCCAATGAGTTCTTTTTTAACTTCTCCGGTTAGCATTTTTCCAGTGCTGTATTTGACACGGATTTCTTCAAGTCTTGCATCGTCTTCCATGAAGAATCGAAGGTACTTGTAAGGGATATCAACATCGAGGTCGGCACCATAGAGTTCTTATTCTTCCTTTGTAGCTTTACCACCACTGAAAGCGTGTTTGTTGATTTTATCTTTGATTTCCTTAGCAGTGTCAGTGAGGAAAATTGCACTATTAGGGATAGAAGAGCTCATTTTAGCTCCTTGAAGAGCAGGGAAGAATTTGCTGTGAATGCAAGAAGTCTTTGGGACTTTCAATTTATATTGAACATCACGGGTCATTCTGAAATAAGGATCTTAGTCGATTCCTTGAGGGATGAGGCACATCACGTTTTTCTTTCCGAAAATATGTGGGAAAGAAGTCGAAATAGCAGGAGCAGCTTAAATAGCAGGGAAGGAAAACTTTCCACAGTTGTCACTAGGAGTGATACCAAAGATACCTTTCAGCTGATTTATAAAAACAAAAACAAAATAAGAATAATTTTTGATTTAAAGTTAAATCTCAACCTAGTTGTATGTGACAGCCTTTTAGATCTTGCAGACATTTGGATACATGTGCCCAACATAGTCTGTATTTCTGAAGATAAATGTCTTGTTGATATCAAATCCGCAAGCGATGATATCCTTGGCATTTTGAATTGCGAGATTCTGATATTCCTTTTTTGTTTTTCAAAGTAATTATGTTTATAAAAAAACTACAGTAATTCTAAAAATCTTCTTACTTCTAAGGTGAAATCACCCTTGTGGAAGAATTTCTCATCATCTGTGAGCTAAATCACGAGAGGCACATCGAAGGCATCTTAGAGATACTTTGTGAAGAGGAAAGGCATCAAATGGCCCAAATGCATTGATTCAGTTGAAGGTCCTCTACCAGTGTATAAATAGAAAGGAATTCCCTTTTCATAGTTGTCCAAGATAATATTCAAATCTCTATGCGAAAAGAATATGTCTCTCTTCAGGAAATGATGGCAAGGTTTTCCAGTAAGCTTCTCGATCCTGTAAATTAAGTTGTAGTTTTTAGGTTAATGCAATTTTGATAAAACACTTTACCTCTCAATCATTTCTGGAGTGATTCTGGAACATCCGAATTCAACGATTAGCTTATCGTAATCAACTAGCAAAATATATTAGCAGTGTAAACATTAAGGCTGGTAGAGTGATTATTATTTCTAAATCCAACTTACCTTCACCATCATCAACATCATATGGTGTAACTGTCAACTTTGGTTATGTCTTTTAAAAAAAATAATCATAATTAGCTGATCAACTAATAGGAATAATCAATTGTATTACTGCATCATCAGCATCTCCTGCTTTCTCTGGTTTAGTTTCAGTCGTTTTAGCTTCCTCTTCTGGAACTTTATCTACTGGTATTTCTGAATCTTTGCTCGTCATTTGGTCTGTTTGTTTGTTTGTTTATTGGTGTATTTGCTTTAATAAAGGTTTATCTTTTTGTTATGTCTCTACCCTCTGAATTTAAAGTAAATTTCACCCCATCTTACTGTTTTTTCTTCTTCTGCTATAGCGACTAGAATGGTTTATTAAAAACCCTAAAAGCAGTCATTCCTTTCTGTTAATTATAAAAGAATAAAGAGAATGACTTAATGTATTGTTTATCTAGACTCTTTTTACAATTATTCGGAAATTAACAATTGTTAACACATTAGTGCCATATTAAATAATAGGTTTCTTAGCAGTTAAATGAATCGATTCAGTTGTGAAATGACAGGAAAATAAGATTTTAATCTTTGCTTTACAGTTAACTTCGTGTTCTGATCTTGAAAATGTAAGGAAGTTTCAAAGATCAAGTCAATTAGGTAAAGATTCTAAAAATAGCTAAGTAGGTAAATATTACAATTCAGTGAATTATGAAAGCTTTCAGAGCAAACAGCTTCTAATTGTCAGAAAAGTATTATCTTAAGAGAAAGACATAATTATTTTTTATCTTTCTTTACAGAATAGAAACATATGAAAAATATCTGAAGTTATTGATTACAAGAAGTAGAGATAGGGAGATGAATAGAAAAATCAAATATTTTACTAAATAGCTAAGAGCAATCCTATTAAGGGATAAACAATAAATTATAATATAAGTAATTCGCTGGAAAGACAAAAGGCAACTTATTCAAATTCAAAATTGAGAATTGTAACAAGAAAATTCTTTAATTAAATGGACCGACACATTTCCCTTTTAACATTCAATTTTGTTGAAAAAATGAGCATTAGGCTACTTTTAAACAACTTTACACATGTCCTTATCGTTTTTAAATATGTAATGTTCATCACTTGATACATTTTGTACCTCAATTCAATTTGTAAAATGGTACCTTGTAGAATTACCTTTTATTTAGATAATTACTGAAGACAAATGAGTATCTTTAAAGTTAAATCTTAATCAATCCTCTTTGAAATGGAACAACCACACGTTATTACTGAATAATCATATGCATAACTTAGAGTTATTTTAGCAGCGTTTTATTGAGGGAGAAGAAAAAAAATGTGGTAAAATCGAAGAAACAAGAGGACTACTTAATTTAAGTTAAACGTAAGCCAAATTCATAAAATCAATAAGTATTCAGCTGTAGTGTAAAAGATTAATCGATTCTTGTTAAAGCATGAAAAAAATACAAGATCTAAACCCTACAACGAGACTAAGTTAGCTATCCATAAAACTGTTTAGTTTAATAGTGAAAAGCTAGCTGCATTGTCCTCGTGAGTTATTTGGATTAACCATCGCTTCATTCTGGATTGAATTCTTTTAGATTTCTTCAACATTGATAACATTCAACCACAATGGGAACAGTATGGATTCAATTTCTTGGAATGAAGGCTGGAAGGTGCTTGTTTATTTCACAAGACCAGTTTAGTACATCTACTAGGAGTATCATTCAAATGCGTAGTCCTTCAACTACTCTGCGTTACTGATTATTGCAATATTTCTGGTCACTTAGATTACACTCTTCATCGTCGGCGGCATTTTTATTGAAAAAGCGAAGCACAGGAGAATAGGCTATTATTTCCTTGACTTCTTTGTGAATTTTAGTGTTTTCTTTAATTCTATTCTATGCGTTATGGCTTCGGAGATTCTTCTCTTCCTTCTCTTCCATGGGACTCTTATCAACGAGGATAAGCTAGTCTCCAGTTCTTCTACATTATCCTCCGCTAGCAAGTCAATTAATGCAGTTCTTGCTGGTATTTTACTTGTTTTTCTTCAGAGCTACTCGTTTTTTTGCTCCAAATTCTTTGAAATTTCCTACTCTCTTCAAGAAAAAGGCATACAAAAATACAGTCATGATTCGTTTTCTGTTACTCTAAATCACTTGCGAATCGGTGCGCTTGTTGGATATACTTATGATCCAAACGCAAGTGGCAATGGACTCATAATAACAACTTGTTTCTGCGCAGCTTACTTTCTTGCAGTATTCTATGAATTTTTTGCAAAGAAACCTTACAGCACTCAGTCAAAACTGGAATAATACCTCCTTTCGCTTGTATTAAACATTCTCTTTGTGTTATTTATGATTTTGGATAAAGTAGCAAATGTAACTTCTAGCACATTAAGCATAGGATTTCTCTTGATCTTGACACCAATCTGCCTCAAAGTTTGCCTTGATTTTGCGCAGAATTATGGAGATCATTACATGTACACTAACATGCTGGAGGATTCGTAATTTAGCTCACATTCAGAAGAAAGAATTTCTCGAAAAATAGCCATGCTATACAATAACCAGGAGAGAATTACAACTAAAGATGCACTTAAATTTCTTGGACTCTATGAAAACCACAAATTGTTTTGCGAGCGGCTGGTCTGCTTTTGTGGGCATAGTGCTTCACGGTGCAACGAAGACTCACTGTTTCTTATGAATACAGATATTTTGAATCGATACATTCGCTATTTAATCCGGTTAGAGCTTTCAAGCTAGAATCTCAATGAAAATATCGACAGACTCATCTTCTTCATCAGGTAACAAACATGAATTTAATAATAATTGATCTCCTTTTCACATTCGTTTTTGTTAAAAAAATGATAACAGGTACTTGACAAATTTATCCTAGCAGAAAAAGCACTCCTTTGCAATCGGGAAGATAATTGATTTCATTGGTGAGACTGATAGAATGCATAAGAAGCATGGCACTTAAGTCAAGGTTTGCATTGACACAGTGCTAAATCTACTCAAGCAAATGATGTACTACAACATTGGTCTTATTATCACTGACGATGAAGTGGAGGCTCAACTTGGAGACATCGATTTGTACATCCGCATGGACAGAGAAAAAACTGTCTTGAAGGAGATCATCAACTGGTGCATTCTGAAGCGAATAGAGATCTTCGAAAAGATGAAGAAGAACTTTGAAGATTTCGCAGAGCTCGAGAAATTCAATGCGGAGTACAACAGCTTTCTCGATACGCTCGAAAAACGCTTCAAGAAATTCTACGAAGCGTTTCCAACTACCTAAAACCAAAAATTTTTCGTATTCTTCGAAGCCGAAATCAAGGGGAATCTCAAGAGAGCATCGACAATCACAAAACAACGTAAATTCCTTTAAACTTCTAATCCAAAGAAGCTCTTCAACATCTTCTCACCAAACGTATTCTATCTGACTGTCACGATGGGCAAAATATGGGGCAAAATAATTAATTTTTCGGATAAGCTACCTGGAGCTTTGGGGTACAAACAGCAGGAGTTCAATTATATCAATCATATCAAAGACCTTATGGCTCCAACCATCGCTAATATCCACGATGAACTTATTCGATGCATGATGACTTAAGGAAACGATGCGATTGTCAACAATTAGCGATAGATCTTCGTCAAACATAAAAGCAATATTCTTGTTCGTGTTAAGGTTTTCATCGGGATGAATCTATATTTCTTAGAAGAACTTCCTTTTGGTGTGTTTGTGACTCCCATTCAGACTAGAAGTGGCTTTCTCTTTATCACTAATACAGGAAACATCGAAGGAATGGACTTTGGCTTACTTAACATTGTTGGCTACTCAAATGTTAATCTTTTGCCTTCTTTTTACCAGATAAAAGTGTAAAATGTTCTCCCTGAATTCGACGAATACTCTCGTCATATGGAAGAAAACAACCTAGCATACTATGATCTCTTTGATGTACCCTTCTATTTTTTCGCGAAGACACATCCAACATATGCGAAGATCTTCAACTTCAAAAATTTACAAGTAAAAAGTGAATAAATTATTGTGATTTTTGTATTGAAAATTAACCTCTTTTCTTCAAAAAGGAAAAAGAACTCATGCGATAAATGAGCTAGCAAAGCTCGAAAGGTAGTTCTTCCGAATTAGACAGCATGTTCCGCACATCGACAAAGAGATTGAAATCCAGTTAATCAATCCAACAACATATTATTAAATTCAAGGCAGATCTAACAATCGAAAGACATAGCATAAGAATGATGGACTGTGCGTATATCTACTTCGTTGTTGAAGTTAAATTTCTTGTGAAAATGAATAAAAGTGAGGAAC
>Ga0302271_10000744_pt1 | contig 31938 bp, 11 predicted proteins | sample III_Bog_N1_1_FD_198767 | JGI IMG/M metagenome (GOLD analysis project Ga0302271, IMG submission 198767) | Peat permafrost microbial communities from Stordalen Mire near Abisko, Sweden - III_Bog_N1_1 | ecosystem: Environmental > Terrestrial > Soil > Wetlands > Peat | place: Sweden: Abisko... | reverse complement strand
ATGAAATCTTTTTTTGCTTTCTCTTGTCACTACAAATATCAAAAGTTACTACAAAATCTTCTAAATTTTTGTTAAATTATCTTGAATAGTGGGAAGTGATATAAATAAGTCCAGAGTTCCTCTTTGATCTTTCTTCATATTTCATAAGTGAGTTTATTCATCTAATTTACCTTATTTTAGCTTAAAAGAACTTTCATTACCAGATAAAAGAAATTCAACAGTTGCTTAAATATAAATCTTTTCAAAAGGCATTTTAATGTTGAATAACTTTTAAATACATTTTCATTCATAATTAAAATAACCAAATTTCGAAATGGCTCCCTTTCCAACTTTTAAAACTACTTTATTCAACAAACCCTTACAAACCTTGTTCAGATTAGCAAAAATAATCCAGTTTCTGATGTTAAAAATATGCTCTTTTTTTTTGATTTTATCCAGCAATAATTAAAGTATGAAAAGAGAAATGCATGATTCTTCAAATTTCACCTTTTTTTTATTAAATCATGTGGCATCTTTTAGGTTTTAGTGGATAAATTGATCAGCTTCGAAAAACCTAATATTCTTTGTTTTTTGTTAAATTAATAACCAAGGGGCTCTTCCTTTTGAAATGTAAATCGTTGGAATTATTAGTCCCTTCCAAGTTGCATAATTTTTGTGAGAAACAAGAGACACAAATAGATTAAATAATCTGTAATTTTTCTTGGATTGTTTAAGAATGGAACCACCATAAGAAGAAGCAGAAAGTTCATTATAAATCCTTCATTAGCAGCAAACTCAGTAGAAACCTTAGTAGCAACCCTAATAATCTCAAGAGGAAGATGAATATAATTTCATTAAGAGTATTATCTATGGTAATTAAGTAAAAAACAGCTATGGTACTTTCCGAGCATTCTGCAGTGCAATATCCTCCAAAGGTATGTATACGAGCATATTTCTTCAATTATTTATCTGAATAGACAGGCAAATCATGTTATTTAATAACATTTTTCATACAAAAAAGATTAAATTGAGAAGATCATCTACTATCTTAAAGAAAAAGATAATTTCAAGAAATATAATAAGATCGTCTTCGCATTTAGACTGTTTATCACTCCTACATTCTTTGTTACTCAAGATGCTCCAAAAGCTGAGGTAAAGCAATGATAACAACAGTTCAGAGATCTTGAAATGCAGTCTAAAATGGAATTATTTAGCCTTTTAAAATTATTTTTTCTTTTCATAACTTTTCCTCTAATTTATGATGATTTCACTTTTTGAAACAAGCCTAAGTTCTCAGAAGGATTCTAAGAAGATCCAACGATCGAAGGAAGTGGAGAGAAACTACTTCATTTGCTATAAAAGTTCAGTAAGACAACAGATTTATTGTAAATATTTCTTCTTTTCTAAAGTAATTATTTCTTCTCTAGATGTTGAAAATGTCTTGATTGTTGTTGGAATTGAACAATATAATCCTCTGAGTAAATTTGAAGCTACTCACTTCAGGGTTATTGTCGAAAGAGCTAAGGTACTTCAAAAGTTCAAGAATTAATGTCTCTTAAATAATTTCCATCTTTTGTAGCGAAATATAATTGTCATCTTTTGTTTGTGTTTGCTACAAAAGGATCTTCTAAATAACCTGTACTCGCGAGTTGTCTAATCAGAAATAGAAAACTTAGGTGATGGTTAGTTTATTTAAAATAATCTCACTTCAAAACCTCTCCGTACAAGAGTGAAGATAAGCAAACAAATCTACCATCTTCCACAGCTCCAGCATGAACCGAAGTTCTCCAGGCCGCAAGACAGATAGAATAATAGACCTAATCATATTTTCTTCAATTCCAAACCTACTTTCCTCAAGGAGAAGACATATTCTCTACCTCCAGAGTAGATCTCACGCAGAAAATAGATCAAAGAATTATGTAAAAAAACAAATAAAGATATCTCAAAAAGATTTACAAATCATTTTTTCTATTTTTATCTGAAACACAATCTTGTTTAAATTGAAAAGAGGAGAAGCTTAAGCAGCAGGCATATCAACTTGAGAAGATACTATCATCCATGGATGCAAGGGATTATTTGTAGCTAAGGTTCGCAATTCAATACGATTAAAACAAATTGGTAAATAAAAGATTGAATTTAACAATATTGATTGTTAAAACTGAAATTTAACTTTCATTTTCTTGCAGACAGAGAAGCTGCTGACTATTTTTATGATTATCTGCGATGTTCCTACAAGGTATGAACAGAAGAATATTATTGATTGAATAATTAATAAAACATATTACGTTAATTTCATTTAGGGAGATATTAGCATATGATTTTGAACTCAAAGCTGGTTTAGAGAGTTTAACAGTGAATAATCTCAATGATTAAAAAGTCAAGACAATCAGTGAGATGATCAGAGGTGATAAGAGACTCACTTTAGACTCTGTGAGTAAATAAAATGAAGCACTAGGACCATTGTTTGGGTTTATCTAAATTCTCGTTCGCAGTTATGATAATGGACGGCTTTTACATCGATTACAAGAAGAAGAACGGTAGTTTGGGCTTTTCACAGAATATTAAAAACAAGTAATCATGGGAATAACTCCAGAGTTTCCATAAAGTGCTGGACATCCTAGAACATCATAGTCTTAGTAGAATGGTGTTGGTACATCACTTGTTGATTTTTATTAAGGAATTGCATAAAAAGAACATTCTTCTATGTAAAAAATGCCAGAAATAATATCATCACAGACAAATAAATGTAAGATAAATGAGGGCAATGAATGAGTTGATAATGAATAGAGATTATATAATTATTTGTTTTTTGGAACAGAAGAAGGAAATAATTAAGAGTCTAATTATCAAGGAGACAGCAACATAAATCGGCAAAACAATAGCAGAGAATTGGAGATAAAACCAAATAAGATGTCTCTCTCTTCGATAAAAGTCTTCAGGAAGTGAACTTGCATGAAAATAAGAATCAAATTTAAAGGAAATATATATCTTTAGTTTTCATTTGTAAACCATAATAAATGTTATCATCTTTCCTAACAAATATTACTTATTTTTACTATTATTGGAAAGAAAAATATGAAAAGCAGACGATGAATCAGTATTATCCAAGAACCATAACGATAAATGAAATAAATATCAGTTTTATATTGATTTGTCATAGCAAAAAAAAAGGATTTTTTATGAATTCTTTAGCTAATTAATTATGAAAGATTTAGTCTTGATTTAGTTTTCATGATTGCTCAAGATAGCAGGTCAGATAAACACATAAACACCAATCAAAAATAAGCATACTTTGGTCTTGACTTGCCGTATTCAATCAATATGGGAAGATACTTGTTGCCTTCTGGGAGGGGAATCTATCCAACTAAATACTTGCTCAAAGTTGGAGTTTCATGGATAAGTACATCTGTGTTGAATCTGACTAGCTCTTCATTGGTGAATCCCTTGAGTTTTTCCTTAGCATAGGTACCAATGAGTAAATCAAGTTCTCGCATACCTAGATTGCTTGCTCTGTTTGTTTAAAAGAAAATAACATATGAGCCAAGATACTTAATCATTCATTCAATCAATTTATTTGCTATTTTTTGCTATTTTTTTCAATTCATTTTTGCCAAACCAATGTAACAAATCAAAGCAAAGCCTTTAGCTTACCTCCAAGTGAGTTATCTCTTAAGTGATTCTGTGTCTGTTTCTAAAGTGCAGTTGTTAGCAAAGGTAGTCTGTGCTGTTTAACAGAAACTTCTACGAATGAATCTAGCAAGCATTGATTGATTAATTGTTCAGATAAAGTTGTGTCTTATCGCAGAATTTTAAAGTTTTTTCCAAATTGATTTATTAAAATTTCTTTCTTATCTCTCTCTCATCACCTTTATGGGACTAATTTTTCTTAGCTGGCTAGTCTTTTTTCTTCTTCTTTACTTCAAAAAATAGAAAGAAACACAAATGTTTCTGATAAATTCGTAGCGAGAGCAGTCAGGTAGTAATTCAAAGGTCAGTCAATCAAATAAAAGAGAACGAATTGAATTGAAAAAAGAGAGAAATCTAAAATATTGATTCATAATTGTTTGTATTCAAAGTCACCATGGAATTCGATCCAAATGGCAATAATTTCTAAGGAAACAAGAAAGCATTCTTAGAGTAGAAGCGTAGAGAGAAATAGCAGAAAGAAGAAATCAAAGCCAAGAGTTTGTCAGTTTAGCGTATTCAATGTTTTTGGAGATTTAAGAGATAGCGCCACATGTAGTTCTCCGCTATTCTTCAGGAATATCATAAAAAAATGCGTGATGTTAAGACAGTTATGGCTAAATTAACAGCGAAACAACTTGCAGAACTATCCAATAAGATTTTAGTACTGTATGGCGTATTCTTTGATACGTTAGAGTTTTTGCATGCGAGAAACTGCGTTTAGAATCAAGCGATTATCAGTGATCTAGCTGGCATACTTCACACTGCGAGCAGCTTATCAGTTATGAACACATTTGAAGGCAAAACATCCAAATATCCATAGGTACAAGAACATATTATACCTAAAATTCTACTTTCGTTATTACAATGAACATAATTGTTTACATATGTCTTTTTTGTTTGAAGATCTATAAGATTGTCACTCTCAGCCTCAGTCTGATGGGTTAGGTCAAAGAACTCGATAAACCTACCCTCGACTAACTAGATGCTTTTTTAGCTGCTTTCTTTCGCAACTGCAAGAAAAACTCCAAAAAAGTTATGATACCAGTTGGCTACTTACTCCCTTTGATTTAGAAATCTTCTAGTTTTACATAAAAAGGGGTAAAAAAATGCATAAAGAATGCTTGTTTCAATCTGAAGAACAAGGATATAATCTTGAAATGCTTAACAACTGAAGGAAGCATGAAAGATATTCTTAAAGAAAAAATAAAACGAGCTTAAGATGTATTTGAAGCGATAACATAAGAAAAACAAGATGAGTCAAACAAAATCAAAGTAATAGATTGAATTTAAAAAATCATAAAAAAAGATAAATCCATTCTAGAAAGAATCAAAACGGGAGTTATTCTTCTATTTTATAGAAGGTTGTTGCAAAATTATGGTTGTTAGAAAAATAATTAATTTTTTCTTAGGATAGTGAAAAACTGAGAATCAAAGTCGCAAATTACATCGAAATATGGAGATTAATCGACAGTAATTCTTAAACGGAGAGCAATCTCTAACAGTTTTCAAGCTTATTAATGGGATATTTTGAGAAACTTATCAAAGCAACGAAATAAACTGAGAAACTTGAATCATAATCGTAAATGGAAGTAGAGCAGCCAATTTAAATCAACGAAGACATTGAAGAAGATTCAACCCTAAAAAAAACCAAAACACTCTTCTACAAGCAGTACTCTAGTACATTAGATAAATTGAATTTAGCTGAGTTTTCAACTCCTAAGGCGATTTAGCTATTCTGCAAGATGATCGCGAATCTAGCATCAGGTAAATCACTGAATAATTTAGAATAAAAGAAGTGTTTTTCTCCAATTAGATTCTGATAATTGATTTATTTGAACAGTTAAACCCCTTCCCCCTTCAAACTTAGACAAAATCAGCTAGATCTGTGGGTAGTTTCTGATGATGAGCAAGATTCGCAATCAATATTAGCTAGTACTCAAAATCAAGTTAGCCTAATCATTCTAACTTCTGCATGCTCTCTTCTCTTTGATCGAGATTCTAGTAAGGATACACGTTTTCATTTTTACTTGCAAAGTTAGTTAACTTTGTTTATTATGCTTTTTCTAACTATCAGGGGTTCGACATAGCTAAATTTAGATTGTACTCAAAGAGTTTAGCTAATGTTATCGAGTTGTTCTGCGTGCTTTTAAAAAAGAGACTGAGTCTAATTGATGACGAAGAATTCTTCTATTCCATGGGTTTAGGTCCTGAAGTTGTCCTAATCAAACCAAGTCTTCTTGCTGCTGAGAATTTCACCCGAAAAGAGATGAAAAAGTTAATTGATTTTTTGAATATCTTTGCATTCAAGATTCTATTTGTAGAATCCAATTCAGACTACAAACGAAGTGAGAACAAAATTGTGAAATTATTGAAGCAGTTATATTCTCGCGATCAGCGTAGGTAGTTCTATGGGAATTGGGTCTTGCAAAATGTAGAATGCCAGAAATAATTAGATAGTTTTGATTTCAGGAAAATGAAATCCATCTAAAACTTCGATGAATCCAATAGATATATGGCTAAATTATTGAATTAAATCCCTCATATTTTCACATTCGAAGAACGATATAATAAACTAAAATCGTTCATCTTAGAGGATTAGAGTCATTAAGACAGAAATCCATTTTAATTTTATAACTAAAACGACGAAGAAGACGATGAAAACGATGGCTAGCCCAATCTGCTTGCGTTGAATTCCAAAAATATTTTCATCAAAAGAGGAGATGAACTCAACGAAGCGTTCTCAAAATTCCACAGCAAAAATATGAAAGCTCTTTATAAAATTACTTTTGTAGATGAACATGGATTCGTGGAGGAGGGAATCGATGGTGGTGGTATTATCAAAGAATTTGTTAATTCAGTAGCAAAGTAAATTGAATAATATGATAGATGTTAAGTCACTTATGAATGAAATTCGCAACATTTCTTGATTATTTCTTATAAATTTTCAACTAGGCAAGGTTTCGACCCAGAATACGGTCTGTTCATTGAAACTGCAGAACATACTTTAATGCCTGCACCGAAGAACCACAGCAAATTTGCGTAAACAATTATAATCTTATTCCAGTCATGCTAAAATAGTTATTTATTCCTTTTTTGTTTTCCACAGTCGTTATGTTTTCCTTGGTAAGATCGTTGGGAAGGCAATTTACGAGAACATCCTCATCGAACCAGTTTTCTCAAAAGTGTTTTTAAACTAAATTCTCGAAAAACCAAGCACATTAGAGGATCTGCAATTCATCGATAAAACACTTTATAAAACATTGATGAACTTGAAACATACCACTGATGATGTTGAAGACTACGGGTTATTCTTCGCTATTGATGATATTTACAATGGAACGATTGAGCTTAAATAAAATGGATCTAATATTCCTGTGACAAAGTAACATATTAAATTACATCAAATTGTATCAAAAGTTTCCTTTTTTTCATTTAATTTCATTTCAAAGTGAGAACAAATTCGAGTACATAAGTCTTTATGCTGAATACAAGCTGAATTAGATGAATTATTTTGAAGCAAATGCATTCAGACAAGGATTTGCTTCTGTGATCGATCAAGAATGGCTGTCGATGTTCAACAACGATGAGCTGTAATTGATTATATCAGGGAAATTCACTTGCTTCGACATCGATGACCTTCGCTAGAACACAAATTTTCAAGGTAAATAAAAAAAAATCTATCAAATTCTTAACTTTATTTGAAGTTTCCCTAAAAAACCATTAATTTTAAAATTTTAACTTTTATGGATATTGTTGTATTTCCAGGATACAAGGAGAATGATTTAACAATTGTGCTATTCTGGGAAGTCTTAGAGTCCTTTACGACAGATGAAAAAGCTAAATTCCTTCATTTCGTGACAAGTTGCAGCAGACCTCCAACTTTAGGCTTCAAACAACTGAATCCTAAATTTTGCATTTAGATTTCAAAAGATGATTCGAGCCCAAATATGCCAAATAAACTACCAACAAGCTCAACATGCATGAATATCTTAAAATTACCTGATTACAAGGATCCAAACAAACTCAAATTAAAGTTACTTGAAGCAATCTACTCAGGAGCAGGTTTCGATCTTAGCTGAAAGAAGAGAGTCTTTCAATATTCAATTAATTTGATATGATCCTAAAATGAATAGAATTTACTTTTTATCATTTGTTTAGTGAGTAAAAAATTGAGAAATTTATTAATGTAATGTCAAAATCATGAGAATATTGAAAGAATATTAAAACTGTAATTGTGTTTTCAAATAGAAAGGTAAGGGATATACTAATTTCTTTTATATTTTGGAGCAGATTAAGTGAGTAAGTGCGGGAATAAAATTTCTAATTTGTTATTTCCTCTTGGGATGTTAAAAATCAAGAAATGAAAAACACAGGTGAAAACAGGGAGGAGAGGGATATTTGTGATTTGTTTTTTTAGGTGGGGAGAAGGCTTTATCAAGGCTATCTAGGGGAAGGAATAAAAGTTAAGGAAATAGTAGGTACTATTTAAAGTATTTCTGAGAAATTATTAACTTATCAATCAAAATAAATCTAACAAAACTACCAAGAAAGAAAAACAAAAACAGGACAAAAATGTAGGGCGAGTGCTTCTGTGCTTAACAAGGGTTGAACTTCAACAACTACATGAATGACATCCCAAAAAAGGTTAGCGAGTTTGGATTTATAAGTTCTCATAGGATTTTCTGATTTTGGTTGCTTTGTAAACAGAACATGGGAACAATTCAATTGATGAGAGGATAAATTATAAATAAGAAGATCAGACACACAAACAAGACTGAAAATGATATGCACTATAAGTTAACCTCTGATAGTCCCCTCATTTTCTTCAGATAACACTCTAACTTTGAGATCATAGCTAACTGTAAATTTTGTTTGTATTTTGATTAGGTGAAATGATTGTCAAATAGAATATAAAAACACAATCTAATAAACTGTTTTTATCTAATTATCACTCTGTTTTCTGTTTGAAATAGGTTTCACTTATATCCGAATTTAGATTGGAGTTCCAATTGACTACAACGGCCCTGCAACAAAAGAAGTAAATCTCGTTCTCAAGAGATCAGATGTTGATCAAATCGAAGAGAGATATCTATTCAACGTCCAGATTCTTGATGGCTTGCATTCTGAGTAGCCTCCTCAAAAAGATTAATCATTGAACTGCTGATCTCAACTTTGCGCTCTTTTTTTACTTAGCTTAGTCATTTTTTAAACATAAAATATGTCTACTTTTTTATGCATTGAGTTGTTTTCTATTGTTATCAAATTTCTTAAAACAACCACGTTTTTTTAAGTATGAAATTGAAAAGGAAATTAGGCTTGTAGTAGTCTCCACAATAAGAATAAGGAGACAATAATTTCAAATAGTAACAAATCCATGTCATAATAGAACTAAAATGTTTCTAGCAACAAAAAAAGCATGTTTTTTTTAATTTGTGATTGGAAAAATGCATGAGAAATCCATTCACCAATTTTTTTTTCTTAAAAATTTCTTGCTGATAATAGTGCATAATTGGTGTGTTTATTTATTAATCTTAGTAACTTATGAAAAATGAAAATGAAAGTGAATAGAATTCTGATATTAAACAAGTATTTTGATTTTATTAATGTAATTGTATCTATTTGAATAGCTAAACTATTCATAGAATATTATAGTCATCTTTTGTGTTGAGTTTTGTTCTTGAAACGAAGCTACTATCTTATTAGATATTTTTCAAAGTTGTTGGTGCAAATTTCGAAGATGAAAGGAACAAACCTGCAGATTAATTATTCTTCATATAAGAACCGTTAAACACTTTTAATCTGTTGGATGTAGTTCCACTAAGATTCCTACTAAATTCATTCTCAATCGAAGGCATGGATATCTTCGATCCTTAAGGGATGTTATCATTTCGGATAAAAACTGGATGATCTTCATCTGATTTTTTAGAAGCAGTCGATTTAGATTCTGCAGCCATTCCACCTAGCTCTCCTTTTGCTTATTCAATTCTGTCTTCTAACCGTTTGATCCTTGCCTCATAATATACTTTGATTCCATTAATATCGGTAATTTTATTATTTATTTCTTTTCTCCAAAAATTCTTAATATTCTCACTGTCCATATTCTAAACAAAGTATACTACCATTAAGCATGCTATCAATGGAAACCAAGTGAGAGTATCATATATTACTCTAGATACTTCATGATTGCGAATTTAATCTTTTACCTTACCAAAAAGAGAGTTTCCAAGCCAATTGAAAGGGTTTATTTCACCAGGCCCAGTTTGGAAACTCTTTGTGAAAAACAAAGCATAAACACAGAAAACAAGCACAAGGCTCTAGTTGAAAAATGCACAAAAATGAGTGCGAAGATAGGCTTTAGGGAGACCTTGATATTAAGGGAGTCGTAGCTTAGCTAGGATAACCCATTCGAAGAGAAAATCCAAGGAGAAAATAATTATTGCAAGAAAGATAGCAAATGGACTGAAAGGTATTAGAGTGAGAATTGTCATGTTTTAAGTGATTAGAGGTACAGCTGATTCCATCATATTGAATTCAATTTGCTTGAAGAGATGACTCTCATCTTCTTCTCTTTTTTTGAAGAATCTCAGAAGAGATGGCAGAAGTTGAGAGATAATATTCATTAAAAATTACCCTATTAGAAGACCGACTAAGCAATGAGAAGTCTATGAAAAATAATAAATTTATCAAAATAAAATCGAAATAATTAAATATTTGGTTACTTATTAAGCCCGAAATTTGAATCGAGAGGGTTAAAAAGTGATTTCAGAATCAAGAAAATCAAGATTTAGTGTTCCATTATTTAGAAACGTCGAATAAGCTAGAAGGATAGATATACCACAAGGTAAAGCCTTAGCAATGAACTTCTTCTTATATTTACTGCTATTGATTTTATACAGATCAACTACTTCTTCATATTAATTCAAGAATATTATACTTTTCGCTGCAGCTTCTCCAATAACTGCAATTACAAGTCCATGAACGATTTCACTAACAAATGAAATGTTAGTAAGGTCCAGTAGTATTCCTTTGAAGTGAAGGAATGCAGGAACAATCACAGTACCTGAGAGTATCATCAAAGACAAGAGTTTGATTCCTAGGATTTACCAAATGCTTGGATTTTAATAGTCATATTTTTCATCGAGTCTATCGAAGAATTAGAAGTAATCTCTAGCATGTCGAGCTAAAGCGTATTGGCTTTTTGTGACTAAGGTGTTATTGCAAATTCGCCAATTCCAGCGGCTAAAGATAATTTTGAATGAATGAATGCCTCTTCCTTCTTTGGCATCTTCACTAACTTCCTTCTTTTTGACATCTCGAAACCTAAATTTAAAAAAAAACAAGAAATTCTAAAAAGGCCTAATCAAAATAAAACAAAGATGGATTGTATTAGTAAAAATATTCCTTTTTTTGAGTGAAACAACACTGATTAAATTGCTAAAGTTCGATTTAAACATCAAATATCTAAACTTAACAATTGCTATCTTTATTTTTCAAAAATATTTTAAATAATTAGTATTTCTTATCAATCCCTGTAAGTGGAAAGAAAAAAGTGATTAAAGAATAATTCTTACTTGCGAAATGCTACCAGAACTTGAATTGTTAAGAAAATCGCTACAGAAACACCAAACACACTTCCCAATGAAGAAGGATAAGAGAAAAGAAATAGTGAATCTATCCCTGAGATACTGACATCAGACAGTACGAACATCACAAAAAATGGAAGGAAGATAATAATACCCCATAAGTACCAGTTTATCAACGAGGCATTCTTATGAAAGAACGCTTCACACTTACTTCCATAGGTATTTGAAATCTAATATACTCTAGAGCTCAAGAAATAATGCTTGTCGAACTAAACTGACCATCTTTCCAAGCAGCCTGAGATACTATTTCCAATCGCCTGTAATTTCGTTTAGTCCTGAGTGAATTAAAGCCACAGAATAAGATTTGATTAAACAATTTAGTTTTTTTTACTGGCAATTTCAAAATCCCAGAAAAACCCAAAACTGAACGAAAGAAATTCAAAAAATTTGTCTAGTGATTCTAAATTATTACTTATTGTAAATTAAAGAGTTGGTTTTTTATCCAGTAAACATAAAAGCAATCAAATACCCCCCTCGAAAGCACTTGAATCAATTAAAATCTAAATTAATTTTATCTGTACGTTTCCCTCGTCCTCTTAAGAAACTTCTTAGAAGATTTCTTAAAAAAATATATTTGCTTTCAAAGCTAGGTAAATAATAATCTACATATTGTACTTTCTAACCCAAGTGAATATCCATGAATGATCTCAGTTTCAAGGATGGAACTTTCAGTTTCTGAAGTAATTTTAATAATAAATAATCATACCTTCTTGAAAGCTTGGCTTAATGTGTCTGCTTGAAAATCGATTTTCATGGATTCTCTTCTCTTGAAAGCATTTTTAGCGTTTTACACTCTCTCCTGTTGGGCTGCAAATTAAGATTGAACAACTTGTTTTTCAGCCACAACGGATTTGAGCTGATCAGTTTTTTCACGGAGATTCTCATTTTCCTTATTAAGCACAGATAAATTCTGTGATTGCTGATTTATTTAAGTATTGAGTGTTCCTATCACCGCTTCTTTTTCTCCAATAAGTTTTTTAGCTTGGAAGAAAATCAAAAACCAAAAAGGGAGTTTTGGGGATGAAAAATTGAAAATTGTGGTATTTCTGTGATCTATCAGGTTGAATTATCGATATTAAAAAACTTGTTTACATTAAATCACTTGCATTTACTTTTACTTCATTTACTTAGCTATTTTTTTTTTTTTTTCCCGGTCACTTTCTTCACTTTCATCACTATCTGAGCTGCTTTTTCCAGAATCTTCATTAGAATCATCGTCATCTTCTTCTTCATCCTCGTCTTCTTCCTCATTGTGTTTTCTAAAATTTTTCTCTTCTCTCCTTTATCTAGGTCTCTCTTGAGGCCTTTTTCTATGTTAGCTTCTCAAGGATACTTAATCTTCTTGTTCTCTTTCTTCTTGAATTTCTCGTTATGGTCTTCCTCTTTTTCTTCGAACAGCTTCTTCCTTATATTTACTCTTCTGCACACTCGTAGAATGTTGTCTAAGTGATTAGATACTTGTATTGTTCATTGGTACAATTCTACGGCTCGACATTGTTGTTTGATTATTTGTTAATTTGATTTGAAATACCTCAATTTTTTCTCTTAGTAAAGAATATTGTTTAAAAACAATGTTATTAAAAGTCTTTTTGAAGCTCACTTGGTCTTTTATCTGAAAATAGTCCCCTAGCTTCTTTTGACTTGAATTATTCTCTCATTTGATTTAATTTGACTTTGATCTATTTTTTCAATGCATTAAGAAGAAGAATATTCTTAATTTAAATTAATTGTTATGTAATCTTCAATTTCATAGTTCTAGTCCTGAAGAAATCTGAGTGAAATTTTATTAAATTTTTCAGATTAGGGATTTGTTGAAAAAAAAATACTTTAATATGAGTCTAAAATTAGCAAAAAAAAAGAGAAAGAGAGAGAATGTTTATTAAAATAAGTGTACTATGATATTGCTTCTATTGATTCGCTTGAGTATACTATATTGAGATTCTTTTTTATTTGCAAAATACTCAATTTGCTTTTTCTAAAATTTTTTTGTGAAAGAGCTTCAATTAGAAATAAAAATTACTAATAATTGAATTGATTAAGATCTCAAAACTGAATTCATTAAATTAATAATTTGGTTATTATGTTTACAACAAGAGAGAACAATAACTAAGTGATTTTGAATTAAACAGACATTATTCTTTTTTCTAAAAAACAAAAAATAATTGTACTTTTAAATCTTCGCTAAGAACCAAAAATAAGTAGATAGATGGCTTATCAGAGTTGAATCTACCAATAGAATTAATTGTTTATTAGGTGCTTTTGGAGGTTCGTTTCAGTGGGAAAATATTAATATAAGATAAGTTTTTAGTGTCATTCATAATATTTTCTAATTCTCCCTTTTCTCTTTGATCCCAGCTGAAATATTCTTAATATTTCATGACTAAATATTTTAATGAATGCTATAATAATGATTTCTTCTTTTTTCCATTATTAAAAACATGCTAGATTCCTTCTTTATTTTCATTTATGCTCACTCATGTGTTTATTAACAACAAATATCAAATACAAAATAGATCCTTCCAAAGAGTAATAACTGCATCTAGATTCTGAAGAGCATTCAATAGGGGAAAAAAATAAAAAATATTCTATCTTATCATTTTTATTCTAGGAGTTACTTAGCCTAAATCATATATATTAACTATGATTGATATCAATATCAATAATTGCTTCCAATTATCAAAAAATAATTGTTGTAAAACAAACAATAATAAGCCCTTTTTTCACAAAGCAGAGTGTGTCAATCTATTAAAAGAATCTAACAATCTTCAACCAAAAATTTTTAGAATTGCAATTGAAAATTTTTCTTTAAGTAAGTTCTTTAGAGTATTATTAAGAATATTGAGTCGATGCATTGATAATTTTACTATTAGAAATATTAAATGCAATTTCCTTTTTAGTGCTACACACACAAAGGAATATGCTACCAAAAGCATAAACCAAATTCACCAAAAAGCAATAAAAACAAAAACTAGCTGTAAAGAAGAGTAATCTCTTAAGGTAAGGGCTTTAATAAATATGGATCTATGTTAGTATTCAGTTGCAGCTAAGATAGAATTAGTTAAATGTAATAAAACAATATTCCTTCTTTTATTTTCTTCTTTTTTTAATCAGTTGGCAAAACAATTTATCTATAACTCTTACAAATTCTTAGGGGAATAATCACACTCTAAGCCTTAAGAACATCGAGCTCTTTATCTAAAATGTCCCATAACTATTCTTATTCGAAATCATTGCTTGCTAAGAGTTTGCAAAAAACAAAACAGCCACTCATTATCAGAAAATTACTTGTAAAATAATTATCCAGAAACAAAAAACTATACTTAAGAGAATAGTTAGTTTTTTCAATTCTCAAAGTAAAGCCCCATCTATTAATAGAGTCTAGCAATAATCTGCCAAAAATCGCTATGGATTATTATTTAAAATTATGCTTAGAGTAAGGCCTTTTGATTTTATTACTAACAAAACTAACTCATTTGTTTGATAATGCTCCAAATGTCAATATCAAATGCTACAGAAAAAAGAAAAACAATTCATTTTGAATGATTAGATTTATATTTTTGTCTCACACTCTTGTAAAAAAATTGAGAATTAGATAGCATACCCATCTTAATTAGAAAGCTTCTCGATTTTAAAAAAAATGAAAAAAAAAAGTGGTAAATTCCTCTAAAAACAAAGAGTACACTCTTACAAACAAGTTCAACACAATGATAAACATATGATTTTGAATCAGTTCTTGCAATATTTATGGATATATTCTTTGGCATTCTTATCGAACTCAGCTTTGTTCTCTTTGTATTGCTTGGAAGCCTCGTGGTTGAGAGCAGCATCGTTATTCGGCTCAGCTAACATGCTAGCAATAACCTCAATGATGGATTTGACTTGTTTAGTAGGCACCCAGTCCTTCTCTCCAAGCATCTCCTTGCAGATTTCACCTTTGTCGCTTGTGACATTGGGGTGCCAGATCATAGTTTCGAAGATGAAATCGGGCATCTTGAATGGATAATTATCAGGGAATACGCAGAGTACTTTAAAGAGATGTCCACTGTAGACGCTGCCTTCAGGTCCAGTCAAGGTGAGCTCCCATTTGTTGGGTTCTTGAGTTTTCTTAAGTGCGACACCTTTGGGGGGATTATTGGTGATGTCATTGAACTCTTTTTCCATACGCTTATTCATTTCTTTTAAAACACTGTGTGTGTGTGTGATCTTCTCTCTCTTTAACTTTATTATTCTTATATTTTTTTGGAATTATTTTATTACTAATGATCTCGCACTCCCCTGAGCCTTATTTCTAGCACGTTTTTTCCCTGCTCTCAGAAATAAAATATTCCCAAGGTTATGTCCCTCGTCTTTTATCAGATTTTAAGCTCTTAGCCTCTTCTATGACTTTGATGAATTTTAGATTTCAAGAATAATTACATTTTTTGCTAGGTACAGGATATAGAAAGCTACAAAACAAAATGGATTTTAAAAATAGTTTTGAGATTTATTGATTTGTTGTTAGGTTATTTTTCTAGATAATTCAAAGATAAATTATTAGAAACCATTCATTTTTCGGCTAAATCATTTTCATCTAACATCTATTAATCGTTATCTTGATCACCATCATTGTCTTCATCTTGATCATCCCCTCCAAATCCCAAATTTAACCTGAACCCTTTGTCGTCATCAAAGTTAGCTGATTGCCAGACATTATTTTTACTCTTTTTCTTTGCTTAGAATGCTTTTTTATTTTCCTTATCCTCTTCAGTCTAAAAATCATCTATGATCTCAGGACTCTCTGTCTTCAATCTCCATCCGATTTCATCTAATTTTCAATGAAATCAAATATTATAAATGAGAATTATCATTTAGTGAAGAAAATAATAGCTACCTCCATCAGAAATAGAGAAAGGAGGTTTTCTTAAATCATATTTTTCAATTCCCGAATCAGAGGAAACAATCTATTCCGCGGCTTCTATTATTGCAGGCTCATTATTTATTTGATTTTTCGCAGCAACAGGTCCTTTCTTTTTCTTTGGCTTCTTTTTGAGAGTCTTCTGAGCAAGTTCTGCATGCTTCATGAGATTATATTATGAGATTTCTTTCCACTCAAAACGATTCAAGAAATGTTTTGCAATATCAATGTCTTCTTCACTCACGCATAGATTCATTTTTGTTAGGATTGCTCTTTTTATCTACGAAATTGTTAAACTGCCTGCTTTTCTAATGATTAATTCAATATTTTCACCATAAGTTAGAGTCTCTATATTTCTCTTCCTAATCAAAACTGTGAGGTCTTCTTCATCTAGCACATCTTTTTCAGGTTTGATCTGAACGCAGAGCTCTTCTATTTAGGAAGAAATAAGTTTCCCAAACTTTTTATCACTTTTCTTTAGAATTCCACCCATTTAGTGATTCCTCTTCATCTCTCTCATTCTGATGTTGTCTTTGTTCTTTGCAACAACAAAAAAAGAATTTCTCCATTATTTCAATCAAATCCTTCTTATTCTTTTATGAAATCCTCAATTTTATCTTACGAAATCAGCAATATCATTCAAATGCGCGAGTTCTTACAGCTTTTCACTAGCCGCAATAATTTCCTTAATCTCATCTAATGTCTTATTCTTATCCAGAATGAAATTACCTAGATATTTAGATTCTTCAGCAGAATCAGTAGGATAAAAATAAATAATGAACTCTGCCTCTAATGAAGGTGGCTCAGAAGATATCGAGAGTAAATAGAATTTTGTGCATTTTCGTAGGTTTAGACTGAAAAACAATTATGTTTCTTTCTTAACAGTAGCTCCAGGCTTTTCATTCTCGTCAACTCTGCATACATAAAATTCATCGGTATTTATCCCAAGCTACTGACAAGCTGTGTCTTTCCTAGATTGAATGGATAACCAGAAAAATATTTTAATTTAACATTTTAAATCTCTTCCAAAAACTAAAAAATCCAAACCCTTCTTTAAGTGTGGAGGTCGTAGAAGCGAGAATTTCAGCAGAAGTTTAACTTTAACTCTATGGATCGAAATAGAAAAATGTAATGATTTATTCTTCTTTATTGGGAATCAATCCTTCCTCAATAAGAAATCTCATTTCTTGCTCTTTCGGCTAGAATTTCTCAGGCAGAAACTATTTCAAAGGCTGCTCATAATCTGTTGCTTAATACACTTTCTAGTCATCCAAGCTGTTGGAAAAATTTAAACAATTTTCAGATTATCAGATATTTACAAAATATCTTTGTCAATTTTGTTTGATTATCTAAATTTGTAGCTACCCTTTAAGTCTCCATTTGGAATTGGTATCAAGTTTGAGAGAGGATATAAAATGCTATCGGATATCTTCTAAAGTTGTGTTTTAGCTCATAACTTGATAAAAAACAACACCAAAACAATCATATTAAATTATGTTTTTCGAATCTGATGAATTTCTTCGAATAATTTATATTCTTACTAAATCGCTTAGGTTATTGATTATTCATCTCAAGTATGATGTATCTCATATCTTCGCTTAGCACTTCCGAATCTACTACAATCTCTTTCTGAAACAGCACACAAGAATCAATAAACCATTCGTGAAATAATCTATTAATATATTATTTATTTCTAATACTTCGGATAATTCGCTGAGAATAATTGTGGACTCTTCTTGGAATCCAAGATCAGAAACTTGCTTTTCTTCAGCTGATGGTAAGTTACATAATTAATGGATTACTCCCGAATTAACAATTTTCAAGTATTGTCGAGCACATGGCACATTGTATAAATGCTAAAGTGTGGATTTTAAATCCCGAAGTGTCTATTAGCTGTGAAATACAAAGGTTCCCTTGTTTTCTCCATCTTTTTTTACCTTAAATCGTTAAATCGCCAAAAAATTATGAATTATTTTTCCAAATATTACGAAAATTACAAAATTAAACAATTTTAGAACTTACATTAAGCACGTAAGGTACATTCTCCTTACCACAGTGCTTTTTAATTTTAGCATAGTCATTAGGATTGATGATTTTATTAACAAATATGATCTCAGAGTTGTGCTGGAGATCTGTGTCACTGATTTTCTTGAAATAATATGAATTTAGAGGATAAACTGAATAATGTCACAAATAAAATCTTACTTTAACTTCATCCCAAGGTATTTCTTGGTAAATTTAAATCATTTCTTTGTCACAGTAAGCAACTTCGAAGAGGGAATATTCCTCAGAAAGACCCATTGCTTCATAGACTTTTGAAAATGACCACCTAATAGAGATTTTTGTTGACTTTGTGGGTTCTGCATCTTCACGGAATTTAAACGTTTTTAACTTTTATTTTTAAAAACAATATTTTTTTATAATTCTCACAACCAACATTTCCAGATTGTTCTAATAATGGAACCTACATCAAGGCTGTCTGATGAACGAGAGAGGAGGAAAATAGAATTGATTTCAGCATCATAATGAGCTCGTTCATTGTTATGCTATTCATTAAGTTAAGAGATATATTCTGAAAAATATCCGGGCATTTTGAAAGATAATATTGGCAAGCATTTCTTGCGATAAAGTAAAATATACGCACTTTCCTTATCTTGATGTCCACCGAATTACCGTTAAATTCTATTAGCTGAGATTGGCTTAACAGTCTCATCATCAATATCATACCAACCTTCTTTTAACTAAGGGTTCTCTATTTTAATAGGAAAACTATCTTCGTCAGGTTGGGCTTGGGATTGGCAAAGCAATTCTAGTTCACTGATATATCTGTTTTTTCTCGTTGATTTTTTGCCCTTACTTTATGTTTCCTCTGGTTATCCTTCGATTTCCATAGATTACATTTCAGATTCTTTGTCTTATTAAGGTATTTACTCCTTTTCAGATTATTTATGATCTCCATTAGTTCCATTTTTTTTGATGAAGTCTTTCGAAGGAGTAAAATCTCTCACGAAAGTATGGTAATGGCCTAATAATTAACATAAAAAGTAAGTAAAGTAAGAGAAAATGAAGTCAAATTGTTGATTTCCTTGTCTTCAAATCTTTAGATTACCTCCATGAGCGCCTCCTTTGTGGATAAGAACAGAGTATAGTTCATAAAGATTACTATCGATTTGATCAGATAATTCTTCACAGAAAATTGAGGCATCCAGTTCTAAACCGAAGGAGAATCGATCATTTAGCTTACACCTCTGAAGCTTAACCTTATCAAACTCGAATCGCATGAGTGAAATCGTGAGAATATCTGGTAAATGTCGAATCTAAGTGCCTTTGAGAGCATCTTGCTGAGAAAAAAAGATTTATTTATTTCCATAAAGTTTGGAGAATTATTCTTTTTTTACTTTAGAATTGCATTTTTCACAGAAGTATTAGTTATCTCCGTTGAGTTTTTCAAAGTTTTAGTGGTTAATCAGACTCTCTTCAAGACAAGTCTATCCCTTTATCTATGTTAAACAAAGAGGTTATTGGTCTATTATTGCCCTACAAACGATCAGAAATTGAATCCCTAATTTTTGAATATCTTTTAAGCTCTAAATATCACCTACCTATGTCATAAGATCGTATTATATGTTTATGCGCTCACTTGTCATCCCACAATTCAAACACTAGATTCTATCCACGGTTTCAATCCTAAAATATTTTTTTAATCAGATTAGTACATCAGATTAGTAGTCTCCAAATATCTAGTTTACTTGAAATGGTCTAGCAATTTCTTCTCAAACATTGTACCCTTTAATGCTTTTTCAAGCCCATCAAATATTACCCTATTATGTTTTAAGTCAATTTTACATCTTCACATAAGCACATAACTATTCTGCTAATTCTAACCTTATTGCTTCTTGAATGTCCTGTTGTTGTAAGGCTTCATTTGAATCCCAGCCAAATGATTTTGTAACATCTTCAGTGCTATGGAAAAATATCTCATAAAAAAAAGCAAGAACTAAAACTGAAAATATTCAAATACTCAAATTAAAATGAACTCCATTGCAAAAATCCCAAGATTACCTTATTTAAGAGACATTTAGCTCTTATATTTCCACGAAGAGTTTTTAGAAAGCTAAAAGAAAATTATGTTTGTTCACATTATCAACGAAATTGCTTCGTTTGGTGATATTGTTTATCTACAAAAAAATGAGAATAAATTGGAGTGTTTTTGTGAGAAACACCACATTAAATAATCCTTACACACAACTCCATATCGAAAATTCCTTGTCTAAATTCAGGAGTTGAGTAGTAAGCTTGGATGATTGAATTCAAATAGCAAGTTGCACCTTTGTTTCTCAATCCAACAAACTCACGTGATTATCGCTCTTGCACTGGTTTTTCTAGAGCATGAGCACAGTTTTTTTCTTCTGTTCCTGTGCCATGTGCTACTGCCATTGCTGTGATTGCCTCTTGAAACTACTCCTATTTTACTGTTTCTTCTTGTACAGTATCCCGCGGACAAATGTTTTTTCAATTTATTTTGATTAAAAAAACCATGTTCAGACTTAAATTTTTAAGGAAATTGAGATAAACTAATGAATTCCTTTTTTATTAAAGATTTGCGCGATCAGAATGTAGAGAGGAAACAAGCAATCAAAAAAATAAACTCATAGTTTTCAAATTATTTGACTCTAAAACTAGAATGTTTTGAAATCAAGGATTCACGAAAATAATAAATCTCTTTGGTTAGTTTACTATTCAGCTACTCCTGCGAAGAAGAATGAATAATTTTATTACACTAGAAATCACTCAAAATCGTTTACCCATCATATGAAAAAACAAATTGAAAATACTACTTTTTAATTATTGTGTGTTAACTTCGAGAATGGTGAAACAAATTATTTTTCCATATCCTTTTCTAAAGTCATCTTTTGATATTTAATTCAGCAAGAATGTTGATAGGACAAGCACAATTGACAATTCTTCAAGACAATAAATATCAATTATATTACAGAATATTTGAAAACGAAAAAAAAAAGAAAACAATCAAACGAAGTCAGTTTTCCTCAAGAAATAATTATTTCTAATTTTCCCAAATAAATGGAGAATCTCAGTATGGTATCTTGTTCTTTTTTGATTTAAAGACTCATATTATAATGAAAATACCTTATTTTTAGAGAAGAAACTTGGACAAACAGATGATTTCATACTTGGAAGAAATAAAACAAACTATTTTATCCTGATTCCAACATAATCCAAAAAAATACCTTTGAGCGATGAAGAATCAAGATCTTTAATGGATTACTACATTAGTGCTTCATATCGTCTGAGAGAAAAAACAAATGAGTCTAGCATCGGATAAACTCTCCGAGCATTATTCAGTCGTTAAATGTACTCTGGAATAGTTGAATTTGATGAATCAGATACGATATATCGAGGTTTAGTTGGATTGGAGTCTTTTGACGGCAGCTCAGATATCTCTGAATCGGAGAAATCTTTTGATACAAAATCTCCTGCATTTCAATTTCAACTTGTCTAAAACTCTAATTTAGAAGAAGCTCTCCAATCATGCGACAAGATTCTACTTTGGTTGTTGAATTCAGCACTTCCAGGAAGCTAAGGATGTACTTCTTTTTCTGGATTTCAAAATTAAGGAATACCTGGTGATATTTTACTAGCCGAATAATAAGATGAAGGAGAAGAAGAAAAATAAAGTTGTGACCAATTTGAAAATACTACTAAATAAGACAGATCAAAAGATATATATGCAAAATTATGTAGTGATTCTAACACAATGTCATATGGATTTCATGGCTCAGAATAATATACTCCACCTTTTCGTGTTAAACTCTTCAGTCCTTCTAAAATCGAAGAGATGATTAAAGCTCCTATCAAAGTCAGCACAAACATGATGAGGATCTTTGAATCAGGATTTGGTTATCATCGTGGTAATTTCAGTGTTTTCTAAGATATTTCAAAGAGTCTAGAAATCTTGAATGTCGAACTTGAAGTTAGAAACTTGTAAATCAACTGTAAGTTCATTTTTGCTAAGAATCGATCTAAAACGAATAACACGTACAATGCTGCTTTCAAAGAATTTGTAGAAAAGCGTGAAATTGATCTGAAATGGATCCACACAACGTAGATATTAGAGGTTTATTTGTATTTTGAGAACCTAAAAACACAACATAATCTAGAGTCTTTCATTTAAACTCAGAACCCACCGTTATCCAGCTTAGCATCTTATGGTTTGAAAGTCACCATCCATCATCCTCTGACAGCTGCCATCATTAACGATACTAAGATTTAATTACTCTCCCATTCTAAATCTCTTTTTATCAAAACTCTTTACTTCTCAAGTGAAGTCAAATCGAACATGTTCAAATACCTTAACGAAAACAATAATATTGCATTTATCCACACAAGATCATTCATCGACAGTCGTGATATAAAGTATAAACGCTTTGTTATTGACAAACATCTTGTTGCATAGATAGCTTCTTCTGAAAATATTCTTAATGATTCAAATTAATCGGACTCTTTAACTTCTTCAGAAAGTGAACCATCCTCTAGTCTTTCCCAGGAATCATTAGATAATAATAATTCATATGATTACTCGGAGGATATTTTTGTTAATCCTCTGAATTTACCTAAATAATAAAGCAAATCACCAGAAGTATCGATATTTGATGTTTATAGGGAGTTTCTTACAGCTAGTTATGCTCGTTCTTTTATTTTTACATCTTACGATGTTTCCTCCAAATAAATTTCTAAAATATCGAAAAGTCTGCATTTTCCTTTGAATCTAGAAGCTCTAGTTCACTCTAAAACTCATTTGCTGCTTTTTCTTATCGCCTACAACAATACTATTGCTCCTCATCTTTTTCATAATCCAACTCATAACGCATGGGATCTTTATCTATGAAAGAACTAATGATGCTAAGATTAATATTTCATATTTAAATTTTGCTTTTTTAGCACTCTAAAACCAATGGAATTGTTGAATATTTAATTATTGTTCGGTAATTTAAAATATGTTGAAAATTTCTCTAAACACTTCTTTAAAATCAAGGTAAAATTATTTGAATGCAAAGTGCATTCTCTTTTTGGTTTGTTTAAGTTCTAAAATGATTTTTAATAAGGAAAACAGGATTGATCCAAAATAGCAAATAAAAATAAGATAATTTGCTCTTAGAATTATTGTTCTTCATTTTTTGCCTTTTTTGCCTGCTTTTTTCTGTTCTGCTAATTTTTCAACAGTGTAGTTTGGATTGTCTTTTGATTCAGCTAGCATATCTTCTACTTTCTTGATTAGCTCGGCATCGATTCCAGTGACAGAATATTTGGTGTAGTCATTCATTAGATTTGTGAGAGTTTCGATGTTAAATGTGCCAAGAGATTCATTCATTTTATCACCCATCTGCTGAATTCTGAGATTTTTAACTAATTTCTTGGCAGTCTCAATCAACTAACTGCTGAAATCTGGAATTGCTGAACAATCAGTGATGAATTTTTCCAATTCAGGTAAGCTAATTGTTGGTTTTTCTTATTTTAGAATCTCGATAATTTCCCTTTCTTTGAGCGTTTTTGCACCCATTTTCCCTTTAACTTCTTCACGGACTTGCAAATACTTCGCCCAGCTTTCTTTGAATGCCACTCGTTCGCTTGCGAATATTGTCTGAATGTTCTTCAGCTAGTCGAGTTAATATTACTTTAGATCTTCCCTAAGCGAAGCATTTTTTGCTAAATGTGCTAGACCTTCTTCCTTCGCCTTTTCACTATCTTTTTTCAGTTGTTCCTTGTTTTCTTCAGATCTAACATTGATTAATCCAGGATGTTCAGCTAGATGCTCACTGACTCTCTCTTGTTCCATGTGCTTTGTCATGCAAAAATAATTGATAATTAGTTATGAATCAATAGCAAAATGGTTAAAAGTATCTCATTTGTTATTATTTCTAACGATTTCCCTCATTTTAAAAATATTTTCATATATTAGTTACTTCAAGGAAAGCTTTAATTTCGTTAGTACGATGGTCTTTGCTCAAAGGTAATGGATGTGCTTCTTTTTTCTCTTCTACAACTTCTTCTTTACCTTTTGCTCCAGGTTTTCCAGGAGCTGCTGGCTTTTTATCTTCTTTTTTTGCTTGTTTCTTCCCTCCTGCGTTAGCTGCTTGAGCTTCTTCCCTCTGCTTCTTGCTTAAACGAGGTTCATTTAACAAAGCTGCTTCTTCTTCAGTTAATTTTTCTCCATTTTAACTCTTTTCGGAAATGGCAAATTTTCTTCTTGCTTTTTTAGCCTTTTCACTTCTACCTGGTTCACCATCTTCCCAACTCTTTTTAATAGCTTTCTCTCTATCTTCTTTATCAGTGTCTCTCACAATACCAACTGTTTCGGTGCTGATAACTTTAAGGAACCAGTGGATATTCTCTGTCATTGCATTTACAGTCTATTTTAAAAATAAGTAATTTGAATTCTTCAATCAAGATGAAGATATAAAAATAAACCATACCTTAGCATCTGGCCAGTCTCTTAAATCGAAAGTTGCTTCAAGTAAATACTGCACTTCTTCTGATTTAGTTGACTTTAGAATCACATTCGAGAGCAGGGTAGAATTATGTCCAGAATTGAAGATAATAGATTTTCCATTTTCAAACAATTCCAGTTTCATGAGTCGTTTATCAATGATCTCTTTCTCTTGCAAATCAACAGGTTCAGCACCTTAAGGTTTACCTCCTTTCTTCTTAGGGTCAACATTTCCAACAGCTGCACCAGCAGCAGCTCCAATTATATCCATAATTTTCAAGCTAAATGAAGCTATTGTTTGATCAGAAACGTAGATTTTCTCTCTGAAAATAATCCCATACTTTGTAGGGATATATTTCTCAAAATATTACAACGGTTCAACATGTTCAAGGTTCTCAAATGTCAACTCATTCTAGAAAAAAACAATATTTTGATAAAAATTTAAAATATAATTAACATCATAAGAATTTACATTTTTTGTGAAGAAATCAACACTAAGCGCACCCTCAGCTATTGAATAAGGTGGTTCACCTTCGAGGACAAGGAAGTAACTAGTTTTTTCTCTAATGGACAGGCGCAAATAGCTAGAAAGCGTAAAAGAACTTTCATATAGATTTTTTTCAACTCCTTCAATTGTATTGAGCATAACACCAAGTCCTTCAGTGTCTTCCTCTACTAATTTCAGCCTCAGATATTTTAGCATGTTGTTGTCAGTGCTTGACTTAATTTTCATCAAAAATAGACTCTCAAATTCTTAAGGAGGAATTCTAAATCTAAACAGCACATGATACTGCAAAAAAAAATCAAGTTCAGAATTAGTGTAAAAAAATAATCACATATCAATTCAATTTACCTTTTTTTCTTCGAGTGCTTAGTACTCAATGTTAAAGTTTTTCGTTATATAGCTCTCATACTCTGTCAAATAGCTGAGTATAGACATTGTGCGGAATGTATTTGTGCAAGATATACTGATTGCGAATGAAACTGGAGTATACACGAGCAACTTGAAAACCTAATTTGAATTCTCGATCTCTGTCAATTAAGAGCATTAATTTCCTCTTAAGGGAGGGAATTCATGAATCGCATTGAATTATCCAAAATCAAACTTTTGCAAGATGCAATAAGGCTCCGGAACTATCTTAGCACTTTTTGATTGCTTATCCATGAAACCAAATAACAACATAACTTTTTCATCTTAGTTTTCTCTTTCGGAATTTCTCTCAACTAAAAGGACTTCATGATCTTCTCCTATGGTAATCTCTGAATCAACAGCCTAAGGCACTTTTATCGTCTAGGTAACAAAATGAAATAAAAGTTATTATCACAAACAAACCAAAAATACATTATCTTCAAAATCAATAAAAGTTAATCTAAAGTTTACTTTGTGGTTAGGGTATTTAGAAGGGTTGTAAAACAACTGGAAGTATTAAAATGAATCATAGAGATCAGTGTCTAACACCCACACACCTCCTTAGCCTCTGTTCATAGGTTCTATGAAATTATTCAGCATTGTAAAATCATCGAGTGGCTTCATTTAAAGAGAATCATCTCCGTTTTTCAGTGCACTTGACATCACAGATTTTCCATCGTCTCTCATCTCCGCACCTTCTTGGTAGTTAGGTGGTTTGTTTAGCTAAACAAATAAATAAAAATTGAAAATTAAATTAAAATCTATTTTTTGTAAATATCTTGAATTTTATTACTTTATTAGTTATGCATGTCTTAGCAATATTGATCTCATCAGATGAAAATGGGCAGAATATATTAACTTAAGGGACTCGTCCTGCTGCTGTTTTTAGCCTGAAAAATTTATATTGAATAGGTGGTCTAGTTATGAGTTCGATTCTCTTTTTCTCTTCTTCAGCGATCTGTTATTGTTAGCAATTCGGAGTTCATAAATCAAATCAAATAAATACAAAATAACCAAATAATTCATTACTCTATCTCTCAGTTCTTTCTTTTTTCTCCTGTGTTCGATTTTATCTTCTTTATTCATTTTGTTAATCTATAAATTCGAGTGCTCAATGTAATCTTGTCTGAGTTTGATTTCCTTATCAGTTCTCTTCTGCACGTACACCATGTTGAAGTTATCGTTGAAGAAGCATTCAGCGATGGGATAGGAGAATCCTGGGATAACTTACGAAGGAGCTTCTTTCTTGTTTGGTGTTAGAATAATTGATGCTTTTTGAATCGAAGCGAGAATAGGGTTATTACGTCTTGAAGGACTTTGACTTGCATTATTATTGGAATTATTATTGCTTGAAGATTGCTCATCATCTTCTTCGATTCTGCTGTTGGCGAGGTTATCTTGATGGATGTTGTTGCTGATTTAGTCAAATATTTAAGTTGAAGATCGTGCCAATGCTCCTACTGTCATGTTTCGTTTTGCTTTTCTTGGAATGGGTGATCTCATTTGAGAATTATCCTGAGCTTAACCGTCAGATTAATTTGGTTAATTCTAAGCAGGTGAATCCACTGGTGTCTGAAACTAACAAGAAAAAATGGTTAAGATTCTTGTATTTTGTTGAAGAAATAAACTCATTTCTTACTGAAGCCCTTTCATTTTCGTGAGTTGGAGTTTCTTCTTTGATTTCTTCTACTCCATCTTGTGGGTGGGAAATAACAGAATAGTCTTTGTTGCTTTTCTAGGCTTCAATTGTGTTTTTTCTCTGTATGCGAGGTTGATAGTCGGGATCGCAATAGCATGTCATGAGAATATCTTGATTTTAGTAGTGCTAATCTGATAACATTTCCCTTAAAAATGCTAGCTTCCCTTACCATTCAGAAGCTGTACCCTTGGATTGGAGATGCATAGGAATAGTTTAACTTAGCAAACCAGTTAACGAGTACATAACTATACCAGAACCGCATAGATTCTGAAGACTAGCGATATCTTGACTCATTTAGATTAATTTAAAGATAGCCTTTGAGAAAATGCACGTCCATATCTCTTCTTTCTTGACAGAACGAGGGAACTTGCATTACCCCTTGAAATTCACTGGCATTCTATCATCGATTTCGATCTTTCTCTCCTATCCCATGTAATAGAGTTTTACCCAGTAGCGGCCAGATTTATTGACAACGGGGACACCTTCTTGTTGAGGGTAGATCTTTGTCCAGATTGGCTGAATATTCACAAAAATCAATTATTAATTTATTAAATTGGATTCATGATCTAAAAAAAGCTGACTTTGTTTGTGAAGCAATCATTAATATTTCTGTCTTTGATCAGTTGAAGTTAAGAAGCAATCCACTTAGAATCAGCTGGATAAACATAAGATAAATCAATGCTGCTGAGCTTAATATCTTTGATATACCCTGGTTTATCTTCTACTGGTTCTTCCTTTTTACCAGGTTTCTTTGCTTTTTTATCTTTTTCTGCTTTTTCGGCCTAAAAAAAAATTTTTATTGTTAACAAATATAAATGAATTTTAATATTTTTGTTTGAATTACTAATTCTTTTTTGCGTATTTCTGCTTCTTAGGGAGTTTCTTCTCTATCATAAGTCTCAAAAACCTTAATCTAAAGCTTGGTATCTTCCATTATTGCTTAGTTCTTTGAAGGTGAGCTAATGAAATCTTCGTGTTTGGATCTTCTAAAGATATCATTTGGATGATCTATTTGATTGATAAGCTAACTTGTTCTTCTTTTCAGCTAGATTTTATTCTTAACTGTTGAAATCTCCTCATGTTCTGTTTGAATAAATTCTGTTGGACGTCTCCAAAAGATTAAATTTGTCTTGTCAGTCATGAAAGATGGGAGTAACCGAAATGGATTGCAAGTTTAATCGATAAACCCAGTAGTGCTCTCTATGCCGAAATCAAACACTTTAGCGGCATCATCACCTGGCCATTCTTCGATTTTTTAAAATTCTTCGAAAATCGGTGCATTAAGCTATTAAACAATTGCTAAATTTGCTTGAAGTGCAGCAGCATCGGGGACTTTAATACTTCTTCCTTCTCTTGGAGGATTCTTGACACTAGGAGGTAAGACATCTTTAACAAGAGCTGCTGCCTTGTAGCCTACAGGCGCTTTTTGTTTTTGAGGTTTAGGAGGCATAACAAGATTTGAAAAATGTTGATTTTTTACTTATCTCTTCTTTTTTTTCTTTTTTATACTAAGTTTCGAAACCGAAAATTCTTATTTTTATTATTATTATGCCTTAATATTTCTTATTCTTCTCCTGAATAGCATCTGCTGTTATGTTTATCAACAAATCAACACAAAACAAAGCAGAATACATTACAATATCATTTTGTGATTTTTTGCATCAACAAATGAAAAATAAATGTTGGCAATGTCTTTTTCAATAAATAAAATCAAAACATGGATATTTTGATATTATAATTTATGAAAAATGTACAAAATCTACATAATAATTTCCTTAAAGCTTATTTATGTTCTTAAGATTCAAATTTCTCACTAATTGAGGGCTCAGACAATTCAGCTTATTTGCAAAATCAAATTAATTTCACTCAGAATACTCCTCCTAATTATTACAATCCTGCATTTAGTTTCTCATTTAGCCTTTCACAATCTAAGAAGAATTTTTCAACTACATAAAGCCTATGAACTTCTCTCCAGATATTGCAGACAGATATGATTTCATAGTTAATCAATTCGAAAACAAAAAGAAATGGCTTGAAGATTTCTAACCAATTATTTTAGAAAGAGCAGAAGTTGAAATCGCTTACTCCAAAAATCTAGCCAAAGTTGCGTAACTCTATGAGAAATACTCCACAAAGAATGGGTAAGCAACAACAACCATACAAGCAAAAAGCACTATTACTCTTGAACTCTTTTGAAAGTTTAATTATGTAATCTTTTAATCTTTTTGAAGATTAGAAAAGGGCGTAGCTTCGATCATAATGAGTGCACGATCTGGTATCCTCACATAAAGCGAGTAGGCCTTTGAATACGCTTAACAATTAAAAACAGAAATAGTAGGATCCATTAAAGTAGGTATAAAAAAACAATAAGAAGAGCTTTCAATGCTACGTCAGAAAGTTGGGTTTCTAAAAAGCGAACTTGCACGCAACTTAGGGGAACTCGAGCAGTAGAAATTATAATATTACAAGAACTACAAGATGTTTTAGCGAAACAAAGAGCAAATTAAGAGCTTATCTTTGCAGGAGACCAATCCTGTTCTGGCTGTCGTCTCAGAGAATGAAAAGCTACTTCTGAAAAATCAGGGATTAGTAGAAGAATTGCTCAAGAGCTACAATACATTTTTAGATTAATATTTCACTGAAATCGCATAAGCAAACAAGTAGTAGGATTAAATGGAAGATTCTCGTGTTGAAATATTGAAGGATGCATTACTAAAATCACTTATTTTTTAGATGTCTGCACTTAAAAATGTAGAATATGACTATTAAGGGATCTCCAAGGTAGGTTATTTCAGATAAAAAATCAATAATAGAAATAAGATTCAATTAATTGGAGGATGATTTCATTTTGGTTATGTCGTTCATTTTGTGTTTTAATTGGATTTTGGATTTTTAACAAGAAAATCGAATTTTACCAGCGATAAGATCCCAAACCACTTTACATTGAGCAGCAAGAAAGGACAATGCTCAGCAAGCTTAATTCAATTAACTACCTGAATTATATCCATTCGGAATTTTCTGTTCCTGATGTGGACAGAGTAATTTCTAAACAGGAACCCAACCATTTTGAATTAAGTAACTCATTCAACAGCAATTGTTCATTTATTGCATAATTTTGTTAATACGATTTTGTTTGCTAAATCAGTGGAAATTAATAGATCGCTCAAACGCTTTCTTGAATAGTACAGTCCTAAAAAGCAGCGATCAGTATAAATTAATTCTGTGAAACCGGGACAGAGTCAAAATGGTTCCAGCGAGAATCTCTCTAATTCTACAGAAAATTTCTTTCCTGCCATATTGCAGAGAATATTCGTTCAGCAAGTTTATTTAGATAATACAATGATCTAAAAGGTAAACAATATAGATGATGGATAATTATTTGTTTTGTTTTTTTTGAGAGAAAGTAAGCCACTAAGCTAATCTTGAGACTTTTTTATTTATCTTAGTTCAAAGAGAGAATTGATTCCAGTGAAAAGGAGAGGATATTATTCACTATTGCATTGCACAATTTCAGCATTGCATAGACAAGTGTGTCTTCTTCTTTTAATGAAAAATCTATTAGTGATCTTATTTTCCTCGTATCTTCGCTGTTCGAAAGAGTAATTATTCATTAATTTCTTAATATTTCTTTGCTCTTAATTTCCAGAATCTCCTGTAAAAATAATTCTAAATTTTTGAATTTTCCAGAGTGAATAATTCCGAGAAGTAGATCTCATCGAGCGATGCTATTTTAGCTTCCATAGGATCTGCAAAATCTACGTACCTTAAGAAGACAAGCGATAAGTCTACATAGAGAGTCTAGCTCATCATCATGTTCTCGCTTCTAAAGATCTGTGGGCCCAAGAGTCTATAAAGAAAATCAACCAATCAATTGTGCGTGATAACTCCAAATTGAATATTGCAAAGACTGTCTTTGCTGAATAATAAATAAAACAAGATATTCTCAAATGGAAAGAGCTAAGCTTCTCGCAGACCTTCTAGATTTAAATTCTAACTGATATATCTGCTGCTTTCAAACTCGATGCAGAAAAACGATAATTCTATGAGAATGTTATTCTCGATAAAGAAAAGATTATCAAAAAACCAATATTTTCTAAAAAACTACCTGAAAATGGTAGATAGAGTAATAGTGAGTAATCCAATAAATTATTTATTTAGGAAGAAGTAGCTAATTTAAAGGAAGAAAAAGAAGAAGATAAGCAAGGAAGCAATACTGATTTAGCTGAGAAACCTGTAGATCAATAAGAAGAAATAGAAAATAGTTAAATAGACGAGTAGAACATAATCGCAGAAGAAATTAAACCTACTGAAATAAATGGTTCTTCTATGAAAGAAATAGAATGAATTGTGAATTCATTGTTTTAATTAGTCAAATAACTAATTGTTCTTTCTCAAGATTTGATTATTAATACACTCATAAAACTGAGAGGAATTATTTAGAACAACAACTCTTGGGATTGGCAGAGATTATTTCTTATTAAATTATTAATTCAAAATATAAAAATATGGGTGAGCATTTCATTCAAGCCCAAATAAAATAATCTAATGAGATTTTAGTTTCTCCCCCCCTATCAATTGCCCTAAAGGAGGGGTATGCTGTAGGTAAAGCAGCGGCTGATT
>Ga0302271_10000743_pt1 | contig 31939 bp, 13 predicted proteins | sample III_Bog_N1_1_FD_198767 | JGI IMG/M metagenome (GOLD analysis project Ga0302271, IMG submission 198767) | Peat permafrost microbial communities from Stordalen Mire near Abisko, Sweden - III_Bog_N1_1 | ecosystem: Environmental > Terrestrial > Soil > Wetlands > Peat | place: Sweden: Abisko... | reverse complement strand
AACCCCAACCCCAACCCCAACCCCAACCCCAATAAATAAAAAATAAAAAAATTGAAAAAAAAATAACAAAAAACTAAGTTTTCATTTATTAAATTGATAACTGAACAAATTTGGGAGAAAGAAATAATTTCAAAATACATGAAAAACAACAAATTATCAAGATAAAACACGCAGATAATAATGATATCAAGAGCTCTTAAGAGTTCCTTACAAGATGATATTGACGAGTCTTAAAACTGGAAAAGATAACCAAAAAAGACAATGCAAAGAATTATTTTATTCATTCTCAAAACTTATGGTCTCTTGAAAAATGGCTTTATGGGTCATATGTGTAGCCACTTAATTATTCAAATACTTCATTGTCTTGTGTCTCGTAGATTGGTCTTGGTCGTTGAAGGAGCGCCCCGTTTCTTCTTGGGACAAGTTTCTTGAGAGGACTTTCTATGCCTTTATTGAGAAGTACATCCCAATCGATTTTAGAGAAAAATGCATGTTATTTGATTTCATCCCAGCTTGGTCTTTCTGAAGGTTCATTTTTGAGACACTTGCATATGAGATCTTAAGATTCATCATCAAAATCATGCGAAAATACAGGGTTGTTCTGAAGAATTTTGTTCATGATCCCAAGCCAGTTTCTATTTTTATCTGTGAAGGGCGGGCTTCCGTTGATAATCTCAAACATGAATATGCCGAACGCCCAAATATCGCATTGCATACCGTATCCTGGATGATTTGGAACTTTGTTTGATTTTATCACTTCAGGTGCGATGTATTCAGGTGTTCCTCGTAGTGTATTCGTTAATTCATCTTCACTTGTGAACTGTTTAGCTAGTCCAAAATCAGTGATTTTCAAATGACCATCCTCTAAAACCATGATGTTTTCTGGTTTCAAGTCTCTGTAGATTATCTTCATTTTCTTATGCAGATACTCCAAACCTTTAGAAAATAGTGAAAAGATGAAATTGTTAGCACAATCCAACATATTTTCTAATTTATTTGGCATTTTTTTGTAGTATCTTTCTTATTTTCTTTCTACCTAGCAGAACTTCCGCTGCGATGAAACGAGAAACGTCCAATGAGAATCTCTTGTTGTTGACGAGATACGTGTAGAGCTCTCCGCCTTAGCAGTATTCCATGACGAGATACAGTTTCTTCTCTGATTGGAAGGAATATTTGAGTCTGACTAAAAACGGATGTTTGTTTTGAAGAAGTACATTCTTCTCAACGAGCATCTGCGGATTCATGTTTTTCTCAACTATTTTTGATTTTTTAATGATCTTCATAGCGAATTGCTTGTTGTTTGTTTTCTTTTTGACTAAGATCACATCACCATAAGCACCTGATCCTAGACTTTGTAATCGTTCAAAGTCTTTAAATGTGATTTCTGGTTTAGGTTTTTTTGTTATTTCGACGCTATAAAGCATATGGTTTTTGTCTTATTCTAGACTGTGAATTTATGGAACAGATTTGAAACCTCTAGTATGCTCTTCAGTTGCTGCATTTGAGAGCAAAGGTACTTGCTGGGATTTCTTAGTATCAGTGGTTCTGGTATCCCTTGATGGTTCAGGAGGGCCACAGATTCTATTGCAGAGTTATCCCATTTTTCTTCAAGTTGCTAGATTACTTCTCAAGCGTTAGTTTTGTTTGATAAAAAAGAAAAGAAAAAAAACTATTAAAAATAGGATATTATCTTAGATAGATTTCTATATATTATTTAGACTCTAATTTCTTGAGAAGTTTGTAGGGCTAATTACACTCATATAATACAAATCACTGTGTTTCTCTTTGAATATTTTGATAATATTTTGATTATGGATGACATGTTATTAGAATTATTATATTTTTGGATAATAGATTCTCCCTTCCTCTACAACGATAATTAAATATCAAATAAGAAACATCACATTTTTACTAAGGATAATTTGATTTTTTTAATAAACTAAATAATTAATTATTTTGACTGAAAATATTTTTAGGGATACATTGAAAAAATTGTTGCATGTCAATTCATTATGAATAATAAGAACTAATATCATTATTTTTTGTTGCATATGAATATTTCTATTGACATTTACAAAATTGATTATGTATCGAAGCAAAGAATAGAAAGTAGGAAAAGAAAATGCGAAAATCCTAATAAATCTCTTTATTTCAAAGGTGTCTTTTTTCTCCTAACAAGAAAACGGCCTTTGAAAATATTTTTTGTTACTTTGGAGATAAAAAACATAACGTTAAAATAAGCCCATGCATACTCAAGTCTAAACTATTATTAAGAGAAAACTGCCCCAAAAAAACTGAAGATTATCTAGAGAAAACACACAGAAAAAGAGAGAGAGAGAGAGAGAGAGAGGGAGAAAGAAATTCTGTTCTGTGAGATTGGGAGCGTCAGTCAAGCAGTCTTAGGAGTTATTTAATATAAACTCAAGTAAATAAAAATTAATCATAAAAAGAGGGAAAAAGTAGTTTTGAGAGAAAGAACTAAAGCTTTGAAGCTTGCTTAGTTAATAATAAGGCGAAAAGGGAGGGAGTAGCAGATTTTTCGATAGATCAACACACCGACAGAGATACATACAAACCTAACTAACCAACTGAATCATTCACAAAATTACTACATAAACAGAATCTACAAATTATGACTAGTCCTCTATCAGGACATGAGCAAGCCCAAGATCTGCCTCCTCTTGGCAATATTTCCTGTGAGCTCCCTCCCTCTTTCAATCATCCTATCCCTCAATCAGAAAATATTCCTCCATACATCTCTGCAATAAATTCTCTTCTACCTCAAACATAACCTCATCTTCAATAGCACTCCTCAAGAATCTTTCTTCCCCAATACGACTGGGAAAACAAATGGTTGAAAGGTATGATTAATTAGTGAAGTCTTATTAACCATTTTAAACTCAAAAAAGAAACTTGATTGAATTTTTCACATTTTCACTGAAATAACAAAAACACAACATAACAATCAGGAAATATTGGGCTATTTTTCACTGAGATTTTAATTTCAAGATCTTTTCAACAAAAATTCAGACTAACACATCCCCATTCTTCCCCTCTATCTAAAATCAGCCGGACAAATTTGGCGGCTTTTTGCTTTGAAATTTCAAAAAAAACAAAACAACAACAACAATGATATTATTAATTCCTTCTTATTAAAACTTAACTTTAACTTATTTTGTGCGTGTTATGTAAAATGAAAAGGTGATGAATATGCTCTTATGCTTCATAGAATTGATGAATACTGTCAGCTAAATAATCTCCAGAAATATCCCAGAAAAACTCACCCAGAAGACATCTACCATCAGCCATAAAGTATCTAAAAAAAAAGCATTATTTGTTTAATACAGTCCATAAAAAATATCTCTTTTTTTTGTTTTCATAGATGGACTGGTTTACTTCGTTGAAGGTAATTGTGTTGGATCTGAATTTGGCTTCCCTAGAGTACTCTTCAGAAAGCAATACAGATGGTAATTTAACAATTGATATTCACTTCAATTTTAAGAAAATTTACCTTCCTTTCTTTATTTTTGTTTTTAAGGAAGAAAATGAACTTCACAACAGATCTACCCAAGAAACATCCTTAGGTGACATATATCGTTGCTTCCTCTGTGAAGTGCACCAAGAAACAATCTACCTCAGAGAAAGCAACAACAGATGATGTCTATCGTATGCATGCTGTGATTCTCTATTAATAAGAATAATCAAAATAATTACTTTCATCAGCTAATTCACCATAATAATCAGCTCCTAAGTAGTATATTCTCTGCCACATTAGAAAAATAGATGTTTTAGCAGAAACAGAGAGATCAGTAATGACAATGCCTAGAAGTGTTAGCCATGAGAAGAACTCTTAAGAAAGAAAACTCAACGGAGAGGATGATAATGAGAATAATAGTGATTTTTTGGAGAGAAAGATTTAAAAAAAACTCAAATGTGATATTCTTGAATAGAAGGATCATAAGGAGACCAATGAGAACAACATTAATAGCTCCTCTGCACCATCTATCAATTCTTTGATTCTGAAGGACATCTAATGCGCGATTTAACAGCCATTTTCATTTTACTCTTCTTTGCTAGGACAATAAGCTCCATTAAAGCAGTCTACTCCAGAAACTGCTATTTAATCACAACAAAATGATTCTAAACAGCAATAGCAGCCAATATATTCTTCTACTTCTTCCTCCCATGAGCATTCTCCAACTCATGCGTTGCTTTCGAATGATTCTCAAAAGAAAACTCTTTCTTTCTAAGCAACTCGCAGTTCCAGGAAACTCTCACCTTTCTCGTAAACATCTCATATCGCGAAGAACTTCAATACCTTGAGCAATAGTAGTAGCACTCATAATAACAATATACTAGATTCATCACAGCCATCGAATTGTAGCGATAATACTGGTAATTTCACCTTTAATACCATGCTTCCTTCTCAAGGTTCTTATCTTGCATCTCCTCAGTCAATACTACCTTCTGCTGGCCTATTTTTAGACCCTTCATTCTTAAATAGTAGTAATACTCAGCTACTAGCGTGGATCCTTGAAAAGCAGCAAGAATAATAGCAACAACAGCAATAACAATGCTAGATCTTGATGCAACAATTAGCTACCTACGGTGATATGAATGATCTTGTTCTTTCTTTGATGAGTAAACAGCCATCACTTGCACAAATAGCGGGGTAATAAGGAATCAATTATCCTAACACTTTAGCTTTTGGCTAGAATATCAATCTGCAAGCAATAAACAGTATTAGTGAGTTTCTATTACAGAACAACAGTAATAATACCAACACCAACACCAATGTGAATACCAATCAATTATGATTAAATAATAACCTACAAGCTGCTTTGAGCTCTTATGCTAGCTTTTCCTTCTTCTACTGCACTCACCAATTTTGTCATATTTTTCCAAAAATTTCTTTTTTTTTCTTTCTATTAACCAAAATAATTAACCAAAAGCAGAGAAGACAACACAACTTCTCAGCCTTGTTCTTGAAATTTTCCCATTTACTTAGAAAGCTAGAAGATGTTTATTTCCATCGATATCCTACAAACTGAATTCACATCGAGAACATCATCAAACCTTTAACTTTTTTTTTTAAATATCAATGAACCATGCTAACTCATGCAATTCAGTAATTTTGATAAAAATTCATTTTTTTTCTATTTGTTTTTTGTTATCTACATATCCATTTTAACTCACTCATACATTTTTGCAGCTTGGATGTACTTGTCATTTATATCTATTCAATTATATTTTTTTTAAGATAAACCTCTCTCCCTCCCAGAAAGATCTCCCTTTTCTGACCTTGCAATAAAGTCTTTCTAAAAGAAGCTAAAAGAAACAATAATTACAGATTCTTCAGAGGGCAAAGAGAAAGGACTAATATTCTTCCCTCTTTTCAAAAAATCAAAAACAAAAAACAAACATTCCATACAATATCTAATATTTTTCTCAAGTTTAAAGTCTAACAAAAACAGAGATGCTTGTCAGCAAATATCTTCAATCCATCACGAAAAGAAGTTATCTTCACACGATGAAGAACACCTGTAGCTTTACCACTAGCAAAACTGGAGGAAACCTCTATATCTGGTAAGGTAGTTCATTCACTCAGAGCTCCGATTTAAAGCCAATTCGATAGCGAATAGTCACACCGGAAGGCGTTGAACTCGAAAATGCCATTTCCAAAGCAGTCTTAGGATAAAACATCATGGCATTAATCACTACCGATGGATAGCTGTACACTCAAGGTGAAGGTAAATACGGTGCATTAGGCCATAACGACGCAAAAGACTACAAAACACCTAAGAGAGTCGATTTCTTTTAAAAGCACAATCTCAAAGTCGTCGATGTCGTCTGCGGATAGAGCTACATGATGGCATTGACTCACGATGGTGATGTCTGGTCATGGGGATGGGGAGGTAAACAAAGAAACATTATCATGTAATAGTTCTTCTCGTTTGCTGGAGCACTGGGACATGGCGATTAAAAACATCGATTCTCTCCTACTCCTGTTATAGCTCTACGGTCACTGCCTCCTATCAAAGCCATCGCAGGTGGTTTACATTCAGCTTTTGTTCTGAATAAATCAGATGATCTTTATTTCTGGGGAAGAGGAACGCATGGCTGTTTTGGTGATGGCTATTCTAAGGATCTCCTATTGCCAAGACAAAACAACTACTTTGATGTCTTAAAGAAAACCGAAAACACCACAATTAAGACAATTAAAAGTTGTAATAGCTTCTCAGTAGCTTAGTTATCAAACGGCGGGCTTGTTGGATGGGGCTCTAATGATTTCGGCTAAATGGGGATAAATAATGAAATCGGTGTGGAATTGCATGAAACATCACCATATCCTGCTGTTGTCCACACTGAGAATATCTCCTCTGCGATTAAGAACTACGAAATCGGTGAAGATATTTTAGTTCTGGAGTTAGAGAATGGATAAGTGTACTATTGTGGTATGAAGCTAGCGTATCTACCAAAGCAGTTCGAACTACCAGCAGAAGCAGGGAAGATTAAGACAATCGGTGCTGCGTTTAGATCGTTCGCGATAGTTGATGAAAACAACAAGATCTACATGAAAAATAAATTCCTTTAATCGAAATCGGAGAATATCCACACAGGAGTGTACACTACTGATAATTCGCTGTTCGAGAATGGGAATATATTGTCGATTGGAGGTACTTACAGGAATCACTATGCAATTGTGCAGCATTGATGGGGAGAGCACACATACACACATGCACAGAAGAGGAGACAATGAATTTTAATGTGAAATATTCATAGATACATTTATATGCGAGCACAAACATAATTTTATTTAGAAAATTCTCTTAGTCTTTTTTGTAGATTTTGATATGATTATTGAGGGCATTCCTTCAGAAATAACTGCCTTTCTTCTAGCAGATAGTAATTACTATCAATTTCTAGTCTGAAAAGGTTTAGAGAGGATATTTCTTTACAGCAAGAATCATCTCCTGTAATATTACAGTTCGAAATTGATAACGGAACTATAACAATTAATAGATATTGGGGGAGGATAAGGAATGAAAACAATAATAATTAATAATTATTAGTGAAGTTCCATTGGAAAATTTGGGGGGGGGGGGGAGGGAACACATCAACCTTCGGAGCTAGTTAAGAATTCTAAGAATTATTGTTTTTTTGATTACAGAAAAGCAAGCTAGGTCAATTTGGAGCATGTTCTCTCTTTTCTAGGACTTTTCTTTTATTTTTAAAGGGTTATCTGAAAAAGGAAATTCACTATTTTTGTCTTTATTTTGTGATGAATTGAGTAGATTAATCACAGCAGCATTTCACAAAGCTTTTTGTTACTAAATGAAGAAGTATTTGTATGTGTAAGATGTAAGATGGAATGGACACTTGCTATGATTAGTTCTATAAGCAGTAAGTTCCTTCTAGGTTCGATGGTAATGTGATAATTTAACAAAAAGAAGTATTCAAAGTAAGAATGGAAGTACTTTAACGTAAGAGAAGGAATACAGGCCAACTCATGACTTATCAATTCGCAGTGTCTAAAGATAAAAACCAAGAAAAGAAGAAAGTGAGATTATTAATTTTCACTTTTTGAGAAAAGCAACAAGGGAACAAAAACATAAGTAAGCGCAGACATAGACAACAGGCACACACACACAAGCAATAAAGCAAACAGTCTCCTCCCAACAACTAAGCACTCATATTAAGAAAGTACTCACTTTATTTAAAATATTATCTAGTAGGGTTCGATGCAGGATGGGTATTCGCAGTTAGTTGGATTGGACCCAAAAAGGAATTGCTTCAAAAATCAAAAGAGAGAAGGAGTTTTTGAGTCCCTCATTCATAGATCTGCAGTTAACAAAATCAGAACTGTTTCGTATTTCAATTGAAGACAAAGGCGCAATGCTCAGCAAGGCCAAAGGAGATTTCAGGGAGGTGGGAGGCTACCAAATAGGCATCAAAGCTATAAAAAAGGGATTAGAATAAAAAAACTTTAGTTTTTTCAATTTAGAGACTGTATTTTAATTATAAAATGCTTTGATGTATGCTAACCCGAAAACCAATAGCATATTTGCTTTAGCATAAGAAAGGGAAACTTAGTGTGGTTATGTGAATATCTAGCCCATCCTGCTTTTGAAATAATAGCAAAGCAAAAATTTGTTTTAAACATGATGCTATTTTTAACATAACTTAAGCATTTCTTGAATGATTGATGTGTTTTTACTAACATTATCCTCAGAAATGAATTCGGAACCAAATGAAGACCCTGATGAGCAGAAGGATAGAATCGTCGAAGAGAGTCCAAAGGGCAGATTCTTAAGAGTAATTCATTCATAGGGTTTTTTACTAGAAAACTGAAGAATCTTCTAATTTTTAGAATAACCAAAAACCAATGAAAAAGCTTAATACTACTACAAAATATCCCCCCTCTGCAGAAATCATAAATAGCCTAAACAGCACCTTCATTCAAAGCTACATTATTCCCCTTTCCATTGATCTTCTCTTCCTCTTTTAAACTTCTTTTTTTTCCATTACACATTATTGTTTGTTTTCTTTTTCTAAAAAGTTCAACGAAGAACTTGGATTTGGTGCATACAAAACAGTCTACAAAGGATACGACAATGACTCAGGATGTGAAATAGCTTGGAATGTCATCAAACTGCAAGGATAGACTCCAGGTAAACTTACATAAAAAAGAATTCAGTTAAGAGTAACCTTAAAAAGGTATTTTTGAAACTAAAACCCCTCCTCCTTCTTGGAAGAACTGCATCCAATTAATCAATGTAGTAGAGGGTTAGTTTCGCTTTTTGAATGCTATGGGATCAGCCATTATTAGGGTTTTTATGTTTCATTTTACTGAACAAACCCCCTCCTTTCTCAGTTCACTGAATGAATCAATACACCGAAGATGCATCCATTACAATGAAATCATTTATTTATTTATAATTTGATTTACTTGTTTTCAGCTGAACGTATCCGTATCTCCGAGGAGATTAACTTACTGAAGAGTATCAATCACAAGAACATCATTAACTTCATCAATGCTTGGATTAACAGACAGAAGAATGAAATCGTATTCATCACTGAATTTCTTAGTGGGGGATCACTCAAGAAGTAACTAACTCCTTACACAGTTTAACTCTTTTTCCTATTCATTTATCTAACAGTAATTTATGATTTCCTCCTATTACTGTTAGATACTTAAATCGTATTCGTAAGCCTCGCTTGAAGGTTGTCAAGATGTGGTGCAAGTAGATTCTCTCTGGGTTAGAATATCTCCACAGACAAGAACCGCATCCTATCATCCATAGAGACATCAAGTGTGAGAACATCTTCATAAACACTGTGAATAACGAGATCAGAATCGGTGATCTTGGACTCGCATTGACAATGAAATAAGACTACACAACGTCTGTTCTCGGCACACCTGAATTCATGGCACCGGAGATCTACGAAGAGAAATATGGGACATCAGTTGATATCTACGCTTTCGGTATGTGTCTGCTCGAAATGGCTACACTGCAAATCCCATACAAGGAATGCACCTCAACGCCGTAAGTCTACAGGAAAGTAAGTGATCCTTTAACAAAAACGAACAGATGATGGAACAGTTCTAAATATGTTCTAATATGTGTTTTGTAGGTATCCCAAGGTGTGCTACCTTAGTGTCTGTAACTGATTCAAAACGATGATCTGAAGCTATTTATATTGAAATGCATATCGTTCAGTCGTGAAAGGCCAAGTGCGACTTAGCTGCTTGCAGATGAATTCTTCAATGAAAATCCAGATATTGATAATAACCCGATTTCACTCACCACTGATAAAGATAGTAATTCACCTTTGATGCCGTAGTAGCAGTAGAAGAATTTGCTGATCGCAGAATAGCAGATGTAGTAGAAAGAGGATAATACAATGCTGATTGCTGAGAAGGTACCTGCTTAGATTAACAAGGCAAAGAATAATAATAAATTTGAAGAATAAGAATAAGAAGAAGAAAAATAGGAGTCATTAGCTAACCAAGGAATAGGAAAAGACACTAGAGCTGAGAATGATCATGAAAACACACAGTAGTAGGAATAGCAGCAACAGTAGCAGTAATAATAATCTGCTTTGCTGAATTCACCATAATAGTTTTCTGCTTAGGACAACACTATCAATAACCGCAGTGATGTTCTCCATTAATAGTAAATACCTTGTGTTTCACTGACAGAATAGACTGCTTATTCTTAGTTGGTCTAATCAGAATCCTAAAATAATACTATTCCTGAAGCGTAACATAATTATTCAGACAGCCAAGAATAGGTTTAGAATTCACAACAAACTTTATAAAATGAATAAGTCACCAATAATGATGTTATCTATGAATAACTTCCTAATAAAGTAGAGGGATCAGAAGGGATACATAACAATGAAGACACTAAATAACACGAACAAGTTACTGAGAAACCATCAGAAGTTTCTTAGAATTAATAGACATTATTCCAATAACAACAACAATAACAGTAAACTGAAGTACTACTGCAGTAGGGACAATAACAGTCATAGTAAACTCCCTCATCGGAAGCAGCTTCAAACCTAACTGATGTCTTTAAGAGTGTGTCATTCGGTGCTGATTGTCCTTACCCCATTGAACTAGGAGATGTGACTACATAGATTTTATAATAATAATAATAATAATAATAATAATAATAATAATAATAATAATAATAATAATAATAATAATAATAACCACAACAACAACAGCAGTAAGCTAGTTTTTTCTCATAAAGAAGGGTTGAATCTAACATTGATTGTATTCTGTCCTTTCCCTCTAGCTAGAATAACAATACTGCTGTTATATCCTCCAGTAATAATAAGGATTTTCCAAGAATTGAGTCTGTAGAGGGATATCCAGAGAAACGCCAGGAGGAAGAACAGTTGTAAGAACAATCTGAGGAATAAAAAAGAAGAGAAAGTCATTGTCTTGATCATAAATCATCAAACGAGAGTGAGAAATAAGTAAGTACTAATCTGCTTGATGATGATGATCAACAACCTGTCTCCTCATCAGTATCATAGCCATCATCGTCACCATCATCAAAATAGTAATCACCCACCAGAATAGTAGAACAATAGTGCTAGCCATAATAGTCATCACAATCGTAGTCGCAGATGTAGTCAGCTTAGTAATAGCAATAATAATAGTTCTAGCAATAACAATACTAATAATAATCATAGGTGCCTGGACCGATAGTATCATTAGGTGGGTTATCCGTTCCATAATCACTATCTCGTCATGCAAGCATATAATCAACACATAATCTAGATTCTCCTCATCAATAATCATCATCCTCTTCACCACCACCATCGAATAACTTCGATACATAATCCAACTCAAAGTCCTCTAATAATCTAGATACATATGCCTTTGATGGATAACATAATCAAGTATTAAACAACAGACAATCTTAATAGTAATAATAATACTAATCTTAATAACAGCAACAGTTATCATCACAACCACTTTCTACTTCTCCTCCTCCACATTAATCAAATACCTCTCATGAATTCTTTATTCAACAGCCTCCAAGAATACCAGAGAATGTTAGCAGCTAGCCTGATCTTGACATCGATCTTTCATAACAACAACAGCATAGGTAAATAACATATTCTCTTTTCAAATCTCACTTCTTCTCCCTAACCTTTTCTCTCTCCTTTTTCTTTCAGCAGCCAAAATGACGATCCCTAAGAAGATAACACCACCCCTTCTTATCACTTAGAAGTCTTAGAATCTCAAGAACTAACCAACTAGAAGTGTCTAATCCGTTTAGGGTTCTCCAGCATCCATCGCAAGGAGAGTTTAGAAATAACGAACGCCCTGGAGGATTTCAGTGAGGAATCAATATTCCGATTCGCTTAGATGAAAGCGAGCGAGTTAGATATTATCGAATGTGTCGATTAATTTGAATATGATTTATATAATCTAGTCAGGGAAGCATACAATCAATTCCACTAGCGAGTCATAGAAACGACAACAATTACAGCGATGACTGCAAATGATAGCAGTGGTGATATCAATCAACATGAAGTTGCTTAATAAGACACACCTTCAACATCTGCTTATTTCAATAATAATTGTAAGGATATTTTATATATTTTACTGCTTATTTTAGTCATTAACATCTTTCTCTTTCTTGTATTTGTCTATTAGCTGAGTAAGCATAACCTCCGATAATCAGTGAAAACAACATAATAGAAGTGTTCATTCGTCATTACGAGAACTACCTCAGAGAAGTCAGTGAGTATCTCGAAGTCGAAACCGCATTGAATTTGAAGGTACGCCAATCAAAGGAGCAAATATAACTCAATCGGTTTCATCTCAACTAGCAAGAAACACAAATTGATTTCCAGTCTCATCAGCAATAGCAACAATAGATTGCATAGATACCAATCGGGTAATAGCAATATCAATAACAGTAGTAACAGCAGTAGCATTCACCTACACTGCATGCTCATGGATTGAATGCATATACACTCTAAAATAAAATGCCAAAACATCAACATAATATCATAGCATCATAATAACAATAGTAATAACAGTAATCACTGCCATAATAGCAATACCAAAGCAATGGCATCTCAGCAGCTACATCATTCAAGCAATCAATGTTGCACTAACAATAATCATAACTAACACATGCAGGATCACTTCAAACTCCTTAACAATAATAATAATATTCCTAACCATCAAATAAATCTCATTTCAATAGATCTAGCAGTTTCTTGATAGCTCATAGATAGCCTACATAAATCGAAGGGAATCATCCTCCATAGCATGAGACTACAGCATCTGATAATTAGAATTACAATATTTCACATTCAATGAGCTTCGCTAACACACCATCTGCTATCAAACATATCCAGTTATTACAATAGCAATAGCAGTAATAGCAGTAGTAATAGTAGTATCTCTTTCAGCATTAGTCTCTATTGAACGCTGGAGCTGTTGTAGCACCATAATTAGCAGTTTTTTCACAGTAGCCTCAGCAGCAATAATAGTATTAATTATCTTAGCAGCATAGAGACGAACAAGTTTTGTAAGAGTAAAATCTACTTGAAGATGAAGATCAATAAGAATAGTAGTAATCAATTAATGCTATCTTGTAAATGTAACAGCAGCAATAATAGTAATGGTTATTGTAGCAACAGCAACAGTAATAAAAGCCATTATCATCTCAACAGTAGCAGCCATCTTAACCTCTAACACAACAACAACAGTAATAAATGCTAGTTGGTTAATAACAATAAGCCCTATCAACGTAATAATCTTCTTTATTACCTCCTTCACCTTAAGCTTAAACATCTCCTGTGTTTCTAAGTGTGAATCATTCCTAAGAGGAAAATAGTCAAACTCATACATAAACTACTACTACTATCGCCACCATCACTGCAGTTGCTTCTCCAATTGAGATAACTCCAGTAAACATCAAATCACCTTAGCTGCAGCAATAGTTCTTTGAGGAGAAACCAAGCAACGCTAAGTCTAGTGACAATCAATAATCATAAGCTCAACAACAGCAGCAATTACAGTAAGTGTAAGATACAAATATTCCTGCTACGAACACAATTAAGAGTCCTCATAGCAATGCAAAACAAGAAGAAGAAGATACTGAGAACTTCTTTTCTTTTGCACCATTGCCTAAGAACTACAATAACTCGAATAGCAGTGTGAATACTGTGCCAGTGAAGAATACCAGTGATTCTCTTGATCAAGTCTAAGTTCAAAGATAGCAATCACCGACTCAACAAGTGATTTAGTAGTAAACATAGAATAATTAGCAGTTATCTGCAGATACCCAGTAAATGAATAATCAACTTAATCAAGGATCGTTGAACACACAATCATAGACATAGCTCAATGGATTGTAATAATAATAGCAGGTTGTTTAGCAAGTTCAGCCATTGCAGAATGGACAGCAACAACAACAGCAATCATACTAATAATACTAGCAATAGCAGCTACCAATGAATGCATAACAGGCTAGTGGAGAAAAACTAGTTGTAAACTAAGCAACCACGCAAACTTAGCAATAAATAAACATTTTTTTAACGACTACAAGCAAAGATTACAACACTAGCAATCTGCTATCACCTCAATCGCAGGTATTACCATAATTACAGTAACAATAGCCAATAGCTTAACAAGGAGGAGTAGCTAACAAGAAAGTGCAAAGCCCAGTAGGAAACAATAGCAATAATATATAGACTTAACCATAATAATAGTAAGCAGTTTAAAGTTAGTAAAACAATACTCAATAACTTACTAATACTACCAATAATATGTAGTAACAGTTTCAGCAATAATAATCATAGCAGTCCCCTCAATTCAATCCTGTAATTATTTAGAATGGCATTACTTCTGTTCCTAGCAATCTCCCCTCGTACCCTCCACAACAAACATCAGAACTCCTCCAAAAACCATCTGTTTCTTCTAATCCAATCTCCTTGCAATCTGCAACGACTCCTATCAATTCTAGTTAATCTTCAGCTGCTCCAACAAACCCAACTTCTATTCTCAATCTTTAATAACCAATACCGAACTCGAATCCCCCGTTTAGTTTCCTTCAATCCACAGGGATAGTCGGTGGCTCTACCCAAAAAGGAGGGCCTTGGGGACTCGAAGAAGAACTCAAGAAGATTCTCATTGAAGCTAAGGTAAGCAAATATCACCTTAATAATATTATATTTCTTGATTATTTTTAACTGCCTTTCCAATTATTCTAGAATAAATCAACTCGTGCAGCATCATGCAAGCTTGAGCGATTAACACACGACAAGAAGAAAGATGAAGAAGAAGTCAGATTACTCTAGTAATGTCTCAAATAGCTTCTTCCATAGCAGAGAATTCTAGAAAATGGGCATTTTGGAAATTACACTGAATCGATGATAAAAATATATCAAAAGTAGCATAATCTCCTTGTATCAGGAGCTATCGATACTGAGTTATGGAAGTCCATTGCAGGTTAGGATCATTATTTATAAACTCTTCAAAAACCAAAAAAATCTTACTTTAATTATGCTTACTTTTCTCTCTTTGTTTTATGTAAATTCACCACAGGCTAATTGGAGATGAGCTTAGCAGCTGCAGAGAAGAAATCAAGCATGATGCAAGCTAAGGATTAGACAAAAAAGCAGCTAATCAAGGAACTGCAGAGCTAATAAAGCAAAGACACTCTCTCGAACTTTGAGAATATGCTTTAGAATGATTTCCATCTCCACTCAGATTGAGGAGGAGCTCTAAAAGGGAAGATTTCACACAATAACTCGTTTTAATATCAAAGCTCTGCACAATAACAAACATGTACTTTGATTCTTTGGTTCACTCTAACAACAACAGCAGCTATTAGGAAGTAGTCTTGGGATATCCAATATTTTAGGTGATTGCAGTTGTTTTGAGTGCTAATGATACAAACTATTCAATTATTGTTGCATTAAAACATATTTCAAACAAAATATAGTACCTTATTCAAAACATCTTTGAAAAAAACGAGGAACATACACACACAGAGAGAAAGAGTGACATACATTTGTATTTCCCTTAAAAGCAAGAAGGCACTGAATATAGTCTGCTTTTAGAAAATTGTCATCTTGATTTAATTGGTATCTCTTTTTTCTTTTGTGTGTGTGTGTGTGTTTGTGAGTAGGCACTAATAAATTAACTAACCAAACAGATTTATTGTCTAAAAACACACAATCTGCAAATAATAATTTGAGAAATATGTCAAAGTGTGATAAAAAGATAGGGATTTAATGGGCACCCTTTTTCTCAAACAAACAATAAATACAGATAAAAATACAATTTTCTAATTTATAGCCTTGCTGCTTTTTGATTAATTTTAGACGATTAGTTTGCTTCATTTGAACAAATTGAAAACTTAAAATATCTTATGAAGCATACTTTCATAACTTGCACAGCATTCCTCAATCTTTCAATTGATCTTCAACAAAACAAGCCGCGGATACAATTTGATAAGGTTCTATCTAATATCTATGAAATTCACTGAGCTTATCTACAAGCATTTTAACTGCCTCAGTAGTTTTTTGTTGAGTTTGATCTCGAGAAGTAGTTCGTCAAGTGAATAAATATTGTAGAAATTTGAAAGTCGCAAATCAAAGAGATTGTGCAACGATGATGCAAAAGAGAACATTTATTATTTGGGATCTCTTTGATAATTATTGTTTAGCAGTAAATTCAATGATTTTAGACTAGTGATTTAGCCGATTTAAGAGAACAATTCATTATTTTTTTCTAAATGAATATGATTGTTCTCTAGATTAAGAGCAAGAGTATCCAGTTTGGGTAGGCTAGAGATTGCTGAAGTAATAGCTATTGCATTGCTGCTGTCTAAGTTGTTCTTTCTCAGCTAAATATCAATCTTTGTGAGATTTTCTAGTTTACATAGATTCTAAGATAAATATCTTGCCCCGTCGTCACTGATCTCATTACTACTCAGTCCTAAGGACAATCTAGTAAGAGTTTCACTGAGAGATACCAGACACTCTGATATTATCTTCGCTCCAGAGTCTCCAATAAGGTTATTATTGAGATTTAGAGAAATAGATTCTAACTTCGTTAGATTTCCAATGCACATGGATAACTACTCCACACCAACGAATTCAATGTAGGTAGCTTCAAGTTAGAGATCAAGATGGACTAAGCTTTTAGGAATTCCCTAGCAGAGGTATTCTACGCCAAGATTGCTAATTTTATTGAAATTTAGTCCTACCTGCAAGATTTGAAGGTGAATGAGGTTGATTAAAGAGTTCGAGAGTATTTCAATTCCTTTGAACCCAAGATAATTTTTTGATAGATTGACTGACAAGCTTGTGAGATTGATGAGAGTTGAGAAAATATCAGAAATATGTTTGATTCCATCACCCCCATAGCCAAATACTGATTCAGCGGTTATAGCGAGATTCTCCAAATGAGGCAATGCTAAGATGTGAGTATGCAAAAGAGCTGCCTTTTCAATGAATGTAAGCGTCGTGAGGTTTTTGTTGTTTCTTTCAAAGTTGATTACTAGACTGCTAGAATCAATGGAGGTTTTGAAGTGGCATGCACTTGTGGACTCAAACAAACTCACTTGGGCAGTTGGGAATAAATGAAGAATTGGTTAAATTGTGATCAAAGAAAATATCTTCTTTTTCTTTTTCTTTAAAGGAGCTCAAGTCTTTATTAAATAGATATTATTTTTATTATTTCTACACCTTTAGTTGCTTTATTTTGTGTTATTTGTGTATTACTGTCTTTTCCACAAGAATTAATATAAAAATACTTAAATTCGAGATTCTAAAGTCTGGGAAAAGAATTTAAAGTCAGATGTTAGATGTTTTTGATAATTTGGTTTACAGATATTTCAATAAGTTTGATTGTTTGAGTGAAATATGTTGGCGAAATTAGAGGGAATAAACAACAGATTAACTATGAAAGTAGCTAAATATTGGTTCTTGTTTTCAGAAATAATCAGTGACAATCTTATGGAATACTAATGCAAATAGATTATGTTACATCATGCAAAAGCTGTATCTTAAATCTTGCCCCATATAATCAGCCTTTACATTGATTATTTGCTTATTTTAATTTAAAAAAATTATTAGATTCTTTTTATGTATCAAAAAAGTTCTAATATACCAGGGTAAAGCTTATCAATCACCACAAACAGATAATAAACTTTTTTAAACAGAAAAGAGGGAATTCACTTTGCTCAATCGGAATTAATAAGAAAAGATAGAAATTAAGTATTAAAACATATTTCAATTGAGAAAGAGAGAGAGATCAGCAAACTGATAAACATAATTAAACGTAAGGAATATATTTAAGCCATATGGAACAAGTTAAATAACCAGTTTATTTCTAATCTTCACCTTCAGTACCTTCAGAGAGTCTTAAGCTGCTCACAAAGGATAAGAATAGCATTTCTTCGAAGAAGAAGAAGAAGAAGAAGAAGAAGAAGTAGAAGAAGAAGAAGATCATTTAGAGCCTAAAATAGTGAAGAAGTTGTCCTTGTTAACTCCTATTTAGTAAACTAATATCAAGATAGATAAAGGATAATAGGAAACTATCCTGCAATCGATTGAGAATGCGAACATCCAAAGGATAATCTCTGAGGACATTGGTCAGTTCAACCCTCCCTATTGTGGGTCTTGCCCTTCCAGAAGAGCCCACAGAGTTTGTGTGAATAAATCATGTGGCAACTCCTTCATGCAGTTGATATGGGGGAAATGTCACTATGAGAAGCACAGGGAATCTGTAACTAAGCCAGAGATCGATATTGAGGAGTACTTCATAAAACTCGTGAAGTTTCTTAATACAAATGAACACAAAAATTAGAAAAATACCAATAAATCACTAAGTTATTAAAAGTAGACAAGGATAGACAAAGACACCTTATCTACTGCGATTAACCGTATTACTGACATTCGCTAAGAGCTAGGGATCATCAAGGAAATGGTCTTAAATGACTTGCAAGAGTAATTGTCACCTACTTAAATGGTTACTAATCTGCAGAACTTCATTACACAGGCACTGAGTTTATGTGAGACTGAAAACATAAGAGAACAGCTCAGTTTCATAAAATACAATGTCGTCTTCGAAAAAAACAGTTTCTGATGGAAAGCCAAATAATAGATAAAATACACTCATAATATAGGCCAGCTTAATGTTAACGCAGATTCGATCTTGAAGATTATCTCGAAATATATTATTGGTGAATCAATCATCAACCTAACATAAGTCCAGTGTTTGTATGGAAAAATTCCTACTTTCTAAGATAGTAGAGCTATTGACTCTAGAGATTTTAAGGTAACTGACAATGGCAAGATAACTATGGTCAACACCTTAGGTGATAGTACTCAAGCATACATTAACTATGAATTAAATCCTCTGAGTAAATACAGACTGATATTTAAATTCAACAATCATCCATCATAGTACGTTGTCGTTGGCGTGTTTCCACTTTCGCAAATCGAGACATAGTTTTAATATACCCTTGCAGGCCATTATTTCTGCAAACGATTTAGATTTCTCTGTGCAACACAGGAATGTTCCAGGATATTAAAAGGTACTGATTTGAGCAGCATTAATTATTTCACTGATAAAAAGATCGAAATCCGAGTTGATTTTCAAAATAATTACATGGATTTTAGCGATTTTCCAGACCACAACAATGTTAACGCAAATCACCTGACATCAAGCCTACTGAAAGAACCGTACGTTTTTACCTTTAATCTTGATACGAAAAGCTCCATAACCATCGAAACCATCGAAGAAATACTTTCTTTAGAAGAGTATTGCTGAAAGAGAGGTTGAGAGATGCAATAATATTCGGGAATATTTATTTATTGTCTTAAATATTATTTTAATTAACGTGAAAATCTGATTGAAGTTATATATTACAATCTTTTTCTGAAATTATTTTTATTACTGTGTTTAGCTTTTATCTATAAAATTCTATCATTTTTTAGTTAGTTTTCTTAAAATAAGTAGCCTTATTCTTTGTCATTTCCTTGATGAAAAAAAATATAAAATTATTATATTTAACTACAGATAAAATAGGCCAATCTTTTAATAAGCCTTTTGAGGTCTGAGACTGTCAGTGCATAAAGCTGCAATAAAGAACAAAGTTCTTTTTTGTCCTTTTTGTAGATAAAAAAAGAATTATTTTTATTGAATTTTGAAAGATTAATGAATTTGGTAAGAATAATAGGTGAAATCGTATATTTTCTCTTGTTTAATCCTTTAAAATAATTATTTAAAAAATAAAGAAGAATCTAAAGAAATCATGGTTTATTCGAACATCCATCTACTTATACATTAAGCAATTGTTACACCATCTCATTTCTAATTTCAATAATACAAATCAAAAAGCTTTATGTAGGTCTTACCTTAAGAAGAAATGAAACTAAACAAACTGATAAAAAAGGATACCAAATCAAAAAATTAGAATTTGGGGAGGCAGCCAGAGAAATAGAAAGAAAAGTATTATGATTTTTATCAGTATTTAATTGAAAGAATAAGAAACGCAAAAACAAAACAAATAAAAGACAGAATACTATACTTTACTACCTAAGTAATGAGTTCAGACATAATATGGTAATACTTTGAAATTATATCCCTATATTTTTATTATTTTAGTTCTCTCCTCCCACTCACGTACACATAGATTCATCTTGCAAATGTTGTTACATTTCATCTTTGTTAATTATTATTGGAAGAAATTGATAAACTTTCTGATGTGATAAGTGAACGAGATAAGGAAATCTAAGATCTGAAAGAAGCTAACATGGATTTAAAGAAGAAATGTGATGAAGATCACTAGAAGAAGGAAAGAAAAGAAAAACAACAAATCCAAAAAAAAGGTAGACTAAAGATTGATTCCTATTGCTCCCAATGAAATACTCTTACATGCTTCAGAATTAACTCTTAGTTATTTGAATTTTTAGAGGATGATGCCAAATTGAAGCTCGATATTGAAGACCACATTAAAAAATAATAATAACTCTCATAGAAATATTAGGAATTTATTATCAACTCATAGTAAATAGTTGAAAATGGTATTCTATTGTAAATAAATAGGCATAGATAATAACTACAGCCATTACAAAAATAGCAAACACAGTAATAGCAGCAGCAACAACCATAGTAACAGTATCAGTTAGAGTAGCAGTAATAGTATTAGTAGTAGTAATAGTAATTATATTAGTAGCAACTGCTTCTTCAATAACAACAATAGCAATAGCAACAACAACAACAACTACAGTAGTAGAATTAGTAGCAATCGTTCCAACAGTAACAGCAACAACAATAATAATAAGAGCAGCAACATCAATAATAGTTGTAATAGCAGTAGATGTTGCAATAACAAAACCAACAACACTCTCAAAATTAATAATAGATACCTTTAGATTACACTTTTTAGCAATAGAATAATTAAATGAGTAGTCCAGAAAACAATATTGCCAATAACAACATCTAGTTTAGATTAAACCCGAATGCAGAAGTCTACACTCTTTTAATCAAAGAAAAATGTCTCATAGACAATGTTCAATTTTTCTAGAATGCTGTGACAGTGGAAGTTGTTCTGAACGACTAATATTCTGGGAACTGGAAGAAGAGAAACGAACTTGAGTAGCTCTTCAAGTAGCAGAACATCGAATGGGTTAGTACAGTTAAGTGTGATGGGAATTGCTTCTTTCGTAGCCTCTTCATTTCTTATCTTCTGGTTAAAATGTTTGATTTTACACAATCTGCCAATTTCTCTGAAGAAATCCAATTATTTTTGAGTGCCATCTCGCTGATATAAATTTGCCCCCTCGTAGGTATGAAAGAATTTTTTGGGGAAGAAGTTGATATAAAGGCCCTTGTTTAGTTCTCTCTCGACTACTTTCGAAGTAAAATCGCATAATTCAACTAGCAAGATGCAATCATTTCTCTTATTGATAACTTTAACGACCTGATTTTTGATTTAGCTATGTAAATTATCTCAAAATCGATGACCATTAAAGCCGTTGAAGAAATCATTTAGAAATAGATATCTCCGCTTTGTGAAATCATTGACATTAACTAAATTCGTAACTCCGTCTTATACTTCAATTCCGAGGGTGGGTCAAGTGAAATTTATGCTTGTCTGGCAACTTATCTAGATGCTTAAATATTATTGCTAAACTGCGTAAATGAAAATAAAAAGGAATTCGATAAATACCAACCTTTCCTTGGGATCTCAGAATCCACTTTGATGCTCAAGAAAACTGTAAACAGTACAGACTCTGTTTATGGCTAATTATCTCTTTGGTTGAATACTGGACACTATTATGTCTTATTTACGAAAGAGCTAGCTGACAAAATCAGCTCCTTATATTAAAATCTAAGATAGTGAGGAACAGAATTCTTTAGATAAAACTATTCATTGTTAAATGAAATGAACAAGAAACAAAAATACATTTATAAACCAATTGCATTAACTCAGCAAGCGCAATTTCTTTCTTGCAATCTTAGATCTGTAGTAAATCAGCTTAAGTTAATACTATTTGTTTATGTTATGATAAGGAATATTAAATAATTCAATTAAATTTCTTATTTCTTCTATTGAATTTATTCCAATGGTTTTTAGAGTGCTCAATAAAGAAAAGCAACATTTAGGTCCAGTTGTTGACACTCTTTTAAACAGCGAACAAAACATAATAAATTTTTAAATGTTTTAACAAAATAACCCATTTCAAATGAACTAAAAATACATTCTTTTTTAAAGGGGGAGTTAATTAACCATTTCAAGTATTATATCCATGAAGTCCAAAAAGAATTAGGAGTTTACTGTTCGAAAAATTGAATAAAAAATAAGAAAATAAAATTGTTGATTTTTTTTGTCAAATAAATTTAAATTTTACAGATAATCTCAATTTTCTAATTTAAAACTTTGATATTTGTTGACTGTATTTTGACGATTAGTTTGCTTTGTTTAACAAATTGAAAACATAAAACACCTTATGAAACATGAATTTCATTACTTGCACAGCATTCCTCAATCTTCCAATTATTCTTCAACAAAACAAGCCGCGGATACAATTTGATAAGGTTTTATCTCATGTTTATGGAATTCACTTAACTTATCTGTAAGCAAAATAATTGTCTAAGCAGATTTTTGTTACTTTTGATCTCGAGGAGTAGTTCATCAAATGAATAAACATAGTAGTAATTTGATAGTTGCAAATCAAAGAGATTGTGCAACTTTGATGCAAACGAGAACATTTGTTATTTGTCATCCCTTGGATAATTATTGTTAAGCAGTAGATTCAATGATTTTAGTTAGATGTTTTTTAATTAGAAAAATCACATTTTTTCTTTATTAGGGGTCATTATTGTTAAAGATTGCCTAAAATCTGTCTTAAATATCCATCTTGTATGGCAATTTTAGTTTTTAATATGGTAGTTAGCAGACGATTTGTGAATGGCTACAAGACGAGTGGTTAAGTATTGAGGAAGTTTCCTTAGGGATTTCACTCCCTCATGTTTAAATATTAATTAATGCAAAACCAAGACCTCTTAAAAGAAATGTGCAAGAAAGAAAACAAAAATAACTTGTACACTATCTAAGTACAATTATAATAAAAATCCAGCAATAAATGAACAGAAAGCTAAACCCAGCCGAAATTTAGTCCTTGAAGCCTAATAAAGACCAAAGCTGCATTTTAAACAAAGTTACAAATTTTTAAAAATCCTTAAATAGCAATTATAAAATCACAGGCAAGAACCTCTATTTGAGGCGTTAAGAGACACATGAATACAGATGATAGATAATATTCTATTTTTACATTACTGCTTTACAGCTAAAAAGACATAAAATCGCACATTTCCCATCATTTCAGAATCCAAATCAGAATTTAGGTAGCTTTAAGCATCTCTTCTTAAGATTATTGTATCTCTTAAATGATGGGTATCTCGTTAATTCTTAATAATTATACTGAATTATTATTAATGTATCTAAGTTTTCCGAAATTATTAAACTCTGGGTATCTATGTGATAATTTCATAAATAATTTAATTTAGACAATAATTGTGAAATAAATCTTAGTGCAGTGAGAGTTTTGTTTTCTTTTTGCTTTTGTGTTTTATTTAATTTACTTGCTTGCCATGTGTTTTCTGTCTTGAAATAATTTGATTTTTACTATTTTTTTGTTAATATTATTTATTAATTTATTAAAATCTTTTTTTGTATCAAAAAAGCTCTAAGCTACCAAGGGAAAATCTTATCACCTCAAGAAGATGATAATATCTTCAAACAAAAAGGAGGGGAATACACTTTGGTCAATTGGAATTAATAAGAATTTTTGAAATTAAGTATTAAAAGTTCATTTTCATTTCTTCAAACTGTAAAAACATCTAAAAATTATTAAATAAAGAGAGAAATATATTAAACCCTTATGGAATAAGTAAAATAACCAATATAATCTTCATCTTCACCTTCAGAGTCTTAAACTGCTCCCAATAGATAAGGATATCGTTTTTACAATAAAGAAGCAGATTATTTAGAGCCTGAATTAGCGAAGAAATTGCACTTGACAACTCCTTTTAAGTAAATCGATCTCATGACAGATAAAGCCTAATAGGACTCTATCATGAAATTAATTGAGAATGTGAACATAGAAAGGATAGTTTCTGAGAACATAAACAAGTTCAATCCTCCATATTGCGAATCTTGTCCTTCCAGAAGAGCTGATAGAGTCTGTGTGAATAAAGCATGTGGCAACTCTTTTATGCAGCTGATCTGCGGGAAATGCCATTACGAGAAGCACAGAGATTCTGTGACCAAGCCAGAAATCGATATTGAGGAATACTTCACAAAACTCGCGAAATTTCTCAACTCAACTCAACACGACAATAAGAAAAATATCAAGACATCACAAAGTAGTTTGCAGCTAAGGATCGACAAAGACACATTACCTACTTTGATTGATCTGATGAAGGACATTCATTAAGGACTAGCTATCATCAAGGAAATTCTCCTCAAAGTATCTCAAGAGTATGTGTCACCTACATAAATGGTTGCTAATCTGCAGAACTCCATTATACAAGCACTGAGCTTATGTGAGACTGAAAATATCGCAGAACAGCTTAGTCTCATAAAACACAATGTTATCTTCGAAAAGAATGGTTTCTAATGGAAAGATGCAGACAAACAATAGATAAAATGCACTCAAAACATAGGTAATCTCGATGTAAGTGCGGATTTGATCTCAAAGATCATCTCTAAGTTAATTTTTGGTGGAGTGAGAGTTGACCTAACAGATGTAAATTGTCTCTATGGAAAACCCCTTATTATTTAAGCTAGTAATTCTATTGGTTCTACAGACTTTAAGGTCACTGATGATGGAGAAATAACTATGGTCAATACCCTAGGCGATAATACTCAAACATATATTAGCTACGAACTGAATCCTTCGAAAAAATACAGATTGATATTTAAATTCAATAATAATCCATCGTAGTATCTTGTAGCTGGAGTGTTTCCACTATCCCAAATCAAGACATAGTTGTAATATTGCCGGACAGGCCATTACTTCTGCAAACGATTCAAATCTCCTTGTGCCACACATGAATGTTCCAGGATTCTAAAAGGTACTGATTTGAGCATTGAAGAATGTCTCACTGAGCAAAATATAGAGATCCGAGTTGATTTTGAGAGCAACTACATGGATTTCAGCGATTATCCTGACCACAAAAACGTTAATGCAAATAATTTAACATCCAATCTATTGAAAGAGCCATACGTGTTTGCCTTTAATCTTGACAGGACAACCTCCATAACCATTAAAACCATTGAAGAACTTATTTTGCTAGATGAGTATTGCTGAAAGAGAGAAAGGCAATGAGTTATGTTATTGGAAAATGAAAGAGCAAATTTATTGAATAATCATATGATATAAAATTTATTGAAATTAAGGTCAATTTGTATTGGTTATCTTGATACTTTAACAAGTATTTGCAAAATTTATGTAGTGAAATTCATTGAATTATTTCTTTTTCTGAAGATCGATTTTTGACTAATAATGAATTTTTCTGATCTGATTTTTTCTTTTTTCAATCAATTTGCTTCAAAAAGCATTGCTCCTTTTTGCATATTTGATAATCTAATACAAAAATTTATTTATTTTTATTCTTGGAGTTGGATGATAAATATCAGATTTCATATTTTTTTTATCCAACATTTTATCTTAAGCTTTAGAAATGAAGGAACTTCTTAGATTTTTCTGGGAGGAAATGAACTTAGCTTTTTAAAATACCATTTTTTTTTACTTATTAATTAAAAAAAAAAGAATCTTTTATGTATTAAAAAAGCTCAAAGCCACCAAGAGAGAATCTTATCACCACAAGAAGATAATTAAGTATTTTGACAGAAAGGAGGGAATAATCTTTGGTCAATTCGAATTCATAAGAATTATAGAAATTAAGTATTAAAAATTCATTTCCATATCTTCAAACTGTAAAAAGATCTAAAAATTTTTTAATAAAGTGATAAACATTTGAAAACTCATATGGAATAAGTGAAATAACTATAATATTCTTCATGTTCACCTTCATATTCTTAAACTGCTCTCAATAGATAAGAAAAATTTTTTTCCAATAAAGAAGCAGATAATTTAGAACCTGAATTAGTGAAGAAATTGTGCTTGAAACCTCCTTTTGAGTAAATCTATCTCAAGACAGATAAAGCATAATAGGACTCTATCATGTAACCTATTGAGAATGCGAACATAGAAAGGATAGTTTCTGAGAACATAAGCAAGTTCAATCCTCCATATTGTGAATCCTGCCCTTCCAGAAGAGCTGACAGAGTCTGTGTGAATAAAGCATGCGGCAACTCGTTTATGCAGCTGATCTGCGGGAAATACCACTACGAGAAGCACAAAGACTCTGTGACCAAGCCAGAAATCGATATCGAGGAATACTTCACAAAACTCGCGAAGTTTCTCAACTCAACTCAAGACGATAATAAGAAAACTACCAAAAAATCACGAAGTTATTAGCACCTAAAGATCGACAAAGACTCCTTATCTACTACTATTGATCATTTTAATAACATTCGTTAAGGACTAGCGATCATTAAGGAAATGCTCCTCAAAGAATCTCAAGAGTATGTGTCACCTAAATAAATGGTTACTAATCTGCAAAACTCCATTACAAAGGCACTGAGCTTATGTGAGACTGAGAACATCACAGAACAGCTCAGTCTCATAAAACATAATGTTATCTTCTAAAATAACAGTTTTCAATGTTCCAATACAGACAAAAAATAGATAAATTGCACTAATAACATAGACCAGCTCGATGTAAGTGCCGATTTGATATCAAAGGCAATATCTAAGTCATTTTTTTGTGGAGCGAGAGTCGACCTAAAAGATGTCATGTGTATCTATGGTAAAAACCCTATTTTTTAAGCTAGTAATTCTCATAGTTTTAATATTGCCGTTCAGGCCATTTCTTCTGCAAACGATTCAAATCTCCTTGGGAGGCACGTTAATGTTCCAGGATTCTAAAAGGTACTGATTTGAGCAGAGGCGATTGTCTTACTGATCAAAAGATAGAAATTTGAGTTGATTTTGAGAAAAATTACAGTGCTACAAGTGCTATTTTGCAGTAAGAACATGAATGCATTTATTTTAGAATTTCAAGAACTTAAAAGATTAAATACATATTTTGATTTTGTGTTTGTTTTTAAAATTTTAGTTATTTCTCATGTGTTTTCTTTCTACTTTTGTTATTATGATTTATTAATTTATTAGAATCTTTTTATGTATCAAAAAGCTCTAAGTTATCAAGGGGATCTTATTGCCACAAGAAGATGATAATATCTTTAGACAAAAAGGAGGGAATAACCTTTGGTCAATCGGAATTAATAAGAATTATAGAAATTGAGTATTAAAAGTTCATTTCCATATCTTCAAACTGTAAAAATAACTAAAAAAAATTAAATAAAAAGAGAGACAATTAAAAATCCAATGGAATAAGTAAAATAGCCACGATAATAAACTTCCTCTTCACCTTCAGAGTCCTAAACTGCTTTCAATAAATAAGAATAACGTTTTTACAATAAAGAAGCAGATGATTTAGAACCTTAATTAGTGAAAAAATTACGCTTGACAACTCCTGTTGAGTAGGTCGATCTCAAGACAGATAAAGCTTAATAGGATGCTATTTTGTAATCTATTGAGAATGCGAACATAGAAAGGATAGTTTCTGAGAACATAAGCAAGTTCAATCCTCCATATTGTGGATCTTGTCCTTCCAGAAGAGCTGATAGAGTTTGTGTTAATAAAGCATGTGGCAACTCATTTATGCAGTTAATTTGCGGGAAATGTCACTACGAGAAGCACAGAAACTCTGTGACCAAGCCAGAAATCGATATTGAGGAATACTTCACAAAACTCGCCAAGTTTCTCAACTCAACTGAACATAACAATAAGAAGAATACCAAAAAATTACTAAGCTATTAGCAACCAAGGATAGATAAAGAGATCTTATCAACTACGATTGATCGTCTTCATGACATTCGTTAAGGACTAGCGATCATTAAGGAAATGCTCCTCAAGGAATCTCAAGAGTATGTGTCGCCTACATAAATGGTTGCTAATCTGCAGAATTCCATTACACAGGCACTGAGCTTATGTGAGACTGAAAACATAGCAGAACAACTCAGTCTCATAAAACACAATGTTATCTTCTAAAAGAACGATTTTCAATGGAACGATGCAGCCAAAAAATAGATAAAATGCGCTAAAAACATTGGCCAGCTCAATGTAAGTGCCGATATGATATTAAATACCATTTCTAAGTCAATAATAGGTGAAGCGAGAGTCGACCTAACAGAATTAAAGTGTTTCTATGGAAGAACTCCAGGGTTTTCAGTCTCTTCTTCTATTGATTCTACAGACTTTAAGGTTACTGATGAAGGAGAGATTACTATGGTCAACACCATAGGCGATAATACTCAAGCATATATTAGTTATGAATTGAATCCTTTGAGTAAATACAGATTAATCTTGAAATTCAACAATCACCCATCTTAGTATGTTGTAGTTGGAGTATTTCCATTATCCCAAATCAAGACATAGTTTTAATATAGTCTCTCAAGCCATTACTTCTGCAAAAGATTCAAATGTCCTTGTTCGACGATGGAATGTTCCAGGATTCTAAAAGGCACTGATTTAAGCAGCAACATTAGCTTCACTGATCAAAAGATAGAAATCCGAGTTGATTTCGAGAAAAACTACATGGATTTCAGCGACTTTCCTGACCACAAAAATGTTAATGCAAATCTCTTGACTTCAAATCTACTGAAAGAGCCATACGTGTTTACCTTCAATCTTGACAAGACAAGCTCCATAACCATTGAAACCATTGAAGAAATATCTTCGCTAGATGAGTATTGCTGAAAGAGAAAAAGGCAATAAGATATGTTATAGGAGAATAGCTAATTTATTAAATATTTCTATGTAATTTATGGAAATATATTGATATTAAAATCAATTTGTGTTGTTTATGTTTGATACACTTACAAAATATGTAATATTTATGTATCGAAGTTCATTAAATTATTTATTTCTTTTTCTGAAGCAAAATTTATGACTTATTTCATTAATTCTCTGAGTTTGATTTTTAATCAAGTTATACATTCAAGTCTAAGTTGCTCAAAAATATGAGATAACACCCAGCTTAAATCTGCTATCCTAAGAATAGGAAATTTATTGAGTTTTCAATTGTGGTTTCATTTTGATAAAAAGGAGAAAAAGCTTTTTATTCTGATTTGAAGAGTTGTGCATTAAAAGCAAACCGGAATATGATTAGCAATTATCGTTTTTTCAAACAACTTTTTATTTTCAAGAATTTCTTCTGTAACAACTAATCTTATTATCATCCATAATCTCATCTATTTTGCTGAGGTTTTAGCAGTATTCAAAACCAAAAAAGCAAAAAGTGCTCAAAACATAAACACATTAATTATTTTGTTTTCAATCGAGTATTAGCTAAACAAGCCTTGGATATTATTTGAGAATGCTCTACCTTATCTTTTTAGAATGCACTGAACTAATCTGCAAACAACACAACTACCCAAGTAGCTTAGAATTATCTTAAGCTAAAGTAATAGTTCATCAAATGGATAAGAGTTGTACTAATTTGATAGTCTCAAATCAAAGAGATTGCCAAGCTTTGATGCAAACTAGAACATTTGCTATTTATCATCGCCAAAATAGTTATTGCTTAGCAGTAGCTTCAAGGAGTTAAGGCCTGAGATTCCACCAATTTGCGAGAACAACTCAGTCAGATTTTTTAAATGAATTTGATTGTTTTTTAGATTAAGGGCAAGAGTATTTAGCTTAGGTAGGTTAAATATTGCAGAAGTTATGGCTATTGCATTTTTGCTGTCTAGGTTATTCTTTGTAAGAGAAATATCGAGCTTAGATCAAGTTTTAATGACAATCGACAAAGATTATAGCTGAGCGATTGTAGTCCTTTTAAGAGTTCATTGATATCATAATCATCAATGGAGTTGCTATTGAAATTCAAAAAAATAGCTTGCAACTTGTGCAGATTAGCTATGCATATGGATATATTTTCCACTCCAAGAAATCCTATTGCTGTTGCTTCAAGTAAAGATCGAGATCAACTAAATTATGGAAGATTCCCAAGCAAAGGAATTCAACTCCACGATCTCCAATTCGATTGTAATTCAGAATTACCTTTAACGTTTGTAGATGAATAAGGGTGATTAGAGCATTTGAGAGTATTTCTATTCCTTTAAATCCAAGCTTGTTTTATGAGAGAGATCAATTGACAAGCTTGTGAGATTTATCACATTTACAAAAATTGTAGAAACGTGCTCAATTCCATAGTTACCAAATTAAAGATATTACGCATTGAAAGTGAGATTCTCTAAGTGAGGTAGTGATGAGAAGTAAGAAGGCAAAAGGATTTTTTTTTTTGATGAGTTAATACATCATAAAGCTTATGTTCTCTGCTTTAAAATTGATTGTTAGGTTTGTGGATGCAAGGAGAGCTTTTGATTCGCAAGCTTCAATAAACTAAGGTAAATTTATTGGCATTGCTGACAATAAATTATCAACAATGATGAGGAAGGTTCAGTTTGGTTCAGAGATATTATGTAGTTCAGGGAGCTAAGATGTTAATATTAATCAAATTGTTGTTACTTTTAGATTTTTGTATTTATTCGTGAAGATATTTATTGATTGAAGTTTTATCGCAAAAATTAATTAAAGTAACTAGAATTCTGTCAATTAAAAATTCAGCGGAAATACAAATCAAGGAATATTCGGAGTTTAATACATTATTGGGAAGTGGAGGCATTTTAAATATGTGAAAACATCTAATTAGCCATGTTTTTAAAGCAGGAGAATCAAAATGAGATAAATTTTTGAAATAAAGATAGTCTCTCTTAAATAATATTAGATAGATCTTGTCAATCTTGCTAAGTACCAGACATTGTTATTTTGTAAAACCAAAACAATTGTGGATGATGTGGATGTAAAAATGTAAAAATAATATTGGTTAAATTAAATTATATTTTGAAACTAATCCAATTAACAAGAGAAATCCTTAATAAATGAAAAGCAGATAAACTAATGCTCCCCTATTTTTTGCTTCTTTTGAGTAATAGAAAGAAATCTTTTGTTAAATGAAAGAAAATAAAGGAGGGAATGTACTTATGTCAATCGGCATTAATAAGAAAAGATAAGACTTAAATAATGAAGATAATAGCCTTTGAGAATGATTAGCAAAATGTTAAATCATAAAACAATTAAAATAAGAAAAAGAAAAAAATCCTTATGGAACACGCAAAATAGCCATAATATTCTACATCAACACCTGGAAATTCTTAAAATGTACAAAACAAGTAAGAATAACATTTCTCCAAAGAAGCAGATGACTTAGAACCTTAATTAGAGAAGAAATTATGCTTGACAACTTCTATTTAGCAAACTGATCAAAAGATAAACAAAGAATCATAGGAATTTATCATGCAATCAATAGAGAATGCGAACACCCAAAGGTTAGTCTCTGAAGCCATGAGCAAGTTCAACCCTCCCTATTGTGGATCATGCCCTTCCAGGAGAGCTGACAGAGTCTGTGTGAATAAAGCATGTGGAAACGCATTTATGTCGTTGATTTGCGGAAAATGTCACTACGAAAAGCACAGAGACTCTGCGAATAAACCAGAGATCGATATTGAGGAATATTTCACAAAACTTGCAACTTTTCTCAACTCAAATGAACACAAAAATAACAAAAAATCACTAAGTTATTAGCAGCCAAGGATTGACAAAGATACTTTATCTACTGCGATTGATCGTGTCAATGACATTCGCTAAGAATTAGAGATTATCAAGGAAATGCTCC
>Ga0302271_10000742_pt1 | contig 31967 bp, 11 predicted proteins | sample III_Bog_N1_1_FD_198767 | JGI IMG/M metagenome (GOLD analysis project Ga0302271, IMG submission 198767) | Peat permafrost microbial communities from Stordalen Mire near Abisko, Sweden - III_Bog_N1_1 | ecosystem: Environmental > Terrestrial > Soil > Wetlands > Peat | place: Sweden: Abisko... | reverse complement strand
CCAACCCCACCCCCAACCCCAACCCCAACCCCAACCCCAACCCCAACCCCAACCCCAACCCCAACCCCAACCCCAACCCCAACCCCAACCCCAATATTGCTATATCTCATAATTGAATTTTATGGATATCTTAAGAATTTTTGAATAAATTGTTTTCTAGAGATAAGCAGCAACTCATAAAGAAAAGAAAAACTAATAAAGTTGAATTCACTTTGAAAAACTACGAATTAAGCTGTTATAAAGTTTAGTAGTTTTAACAACAGATTATTTGATTATTTGTGTTGATCATTGCTCTACGAAAATAATATAGATAGCTTGATTTTATTAAAGGCAGGTTGAATATATAGCATAATTCTTTGATTTGGAGGTTCATAAATGAATGTCTAACTTTTGTTTTCTAATAAAAATATCCCTATCAAGGATAAAAAAACTCAACTCAAACGAAAGCTAAAAATGGTAATACGATGGTTACTAATTCAAGAAAAATAAAGAATATTAAAGGCAATAAACTTCCGGTTATTTAGTTACAATGTTGGTACGGTAGAGAAATTAATGGAGAAATGACAAAATAGCATTAGAAAAAAAATAATAATTATTTTAGGAGAGTTCAGACGAATATGGAAAACATAGACACACACATTGTTTTTCAAGCCCAATATTAGAGGTAATCAAGGAAGACAGTGGTCTTGATAAGGATGAGCTTTTGATCGACAGTGCAACCATCAGGGAACTCAATTCCGAATTTGTCTGCTCTTGAGCAGAGCTCTTCCAAAACACCATTGTAAATGTTGACAATTCTGCCGACAACAACCTTGTTAGCATCGAGGATAGAATATTCTCGGGTCTTGCATGGCTCAAGGATTCCAAAAATAGGGCAGAGGAAACCAAGTGAGAGGCACTTAGCAGTGATAGTGTAAATGATGTTACCTGCTGAGTCCTTGATGTCAAACTCTTAGCAACTTAAGCAACCACGAGCTACACAAAAAAAGAGAAAAAGATTAATATTCTTGAAAAAGGCTATGATAAATTATTGATAATTACCAGGGTAGCAAGGATGCCAGCATGGCCATTCTGCCTTTCCGATGTTTGCACCTCCCTTCTCAACGGAAAGCTCAGGCTTGCAGAGACCAATGAAGGCATATTGGCAGATAGGAATCCTAAAGAAGAAAAAATGAAATTATTATAAAATATGCAAATGTTCATTTGTTTTGGTACTTGTAAGGACGGTGAGAAGAGGCAACTGGATAAGAGCTAACTTAGAGTTCATTTTCGTATTCTCTCAATTGCTTGCAGCAGAAAAGGCAAACTGCACTGCCTTATTTCTCAACTACAGTTCCAATAGGGCTCTTCTTTGTGGTGAAATCAGGGTCGCAAGTGCTTACCTCATACCTTGGAGAAATCAAAACACGATCAGATGAAATTCACTTAAAAATAATATCTCTATCTTGTAGCGTTTCTATGTAAATCTTACTCATTGGCTTCTTCATAACAAGGAATGCACTCAAGCCATTCGATACGTTGGTTAATAAGCACATGCTTGGTGTTGGAGAGTTCAGAGAGATCAGACATTGTTATTGTTTCTTAGTGTTTTTTTTTGTGTGGTTAAAATATACTTTGATTCAGATTTTTATTTTTTATCTCAATCTTTTCTCCCTTCTCCAATTCGATTTATAAAGATCACATGCCTGCACATTATTAGGAGGATGATCAGCACTATCAAAAATAGTTTCCCTTCCTTTTTATTCTTGTCTCTATGTTGAGCTACTATCTCCTTTCACCAAGAAGAAAAACTAAAACAACTCAGGATAACTCTTATTTTACTACCCTTTTCATCCATTCAATTTACCAATATATTAGGGAATTAGAACTTTGATAGCTAATCTTTAAGATCAAATCAGACACACATCTCGTTTATCCTTCTAGTGGCTCTAGAGATCTTAAAAGAAATTAATTGTATTTTCTTCTCTTTGTTTCTCTTTTTTGAATATTTTTTTTAGCTTTGCGTAGAAAGACAAAATTACATTTTGATCCTCACAGGGAGTACAAAATATCTTTTTATTAGATCAATTAGTCGATTTTATGGAGAAATTCCAAAATACTTGCCACGCATGAAGATATTAGATGTAACTCTGCGAGTGATAATGTAACACAATTATTCTACGCGCTATGGAGACATTAAAGATATCTTCTTATTTTACTTAAACAAGGATGTCTGTTTTCATTCAATAAATTGTCTTAAATTGTAATTGTGTGAATGTCAAAAATCATTATTTATTTTTCTTCTTCTTTTGTGTGGATTATTATTGATGTAGTTTACTTCTTTTATCAACTAAGCATCTGTATGATTTTGGTTTGTCTACCTGATCTCAATATATGATACTTTTTGTAATATTTTTTTCCTTATTTTCTTCTACACAAATACAATTTAGGGAAACACGTATTATTAATTTACAGAAGATACTTTTTTGTTAGGTGGGGAAAAAATTCATTTGTGTTAAAATATCATTTCAGATTGAGAATGAAGTTTGATGCCTTTTGTTTGAGAATCTGAATGGCTTCTTTAACAATTTCATGAGGCTCGTAGATACCAACGGATTCAACAGTGACTAGGTTAGAGGTCAAATAACGAATGAAAATGAGAATAAATTGCTAAAATATCAAATAATCTGTTACAGATGAAATGTTCTTTCTTTTTGGTGAGCTCGATCTTGGAGTTTAATTCTTCATCTTCCCTAATGCATTCTCTACACATTGTGCAGGCTCTAGGATCAACAACTTCAGCATCTCCTTTTTCTATTAATCAAAAGCATTTAACGTGTTAATGATAAAATTGGCAAAGTTATTTTTGTTTTTTACTGTCAACATCGAAGACCTTAAGAGGACAGCGAGACTGAAGCAATTATGCTTTTTTCCCTTGAATTGGATTCAAAATATTGATTTCTGGCATGAGACGATAGAATGCTGTGCAAACAGGTGACCATTTAGCATGCGTTTTACCAATACCTTTCTGGCAAATAACTTCTACAATAATTTCTTAATTTTATCTTAATTTGGCAACGATAATGTCATCATGCACCATTCTAATTGGATTTTCTGCAAACTTAGCTTCTTATTCTCCTTAATGAACCCACTTGAAATCACCACTGTATACCTTTTATGCAAAATATGATGAAATTTCACACTTTCAATCATTTTGCTTTTTACAATTGCGTTGTCTAAATATTATTCTGGATGCATGTTCTCTAGTTCACTGTCTTTTGATTGCTTGTATTGTTCCTTTTTGGCACACTTGATCTTCAATGTAAACTTGAGAGAATTATTCTCATTGTATTCATCTTCTTCTAATCATTCAGTAGTTCAAATATCTTCAATTACTCTTTTATTTCTCTATCAATAATCTTTGTACCTTATTTTTCAACGAATAACCTAGGATCTGCTAGGATAGGGATAAGTCCCAATCTATGAGCTAACACTTCATCTGCTATGATGGATGTATTTTGATAGATATACACTTTATGAATAGCCATAGTAGGAACCTTAAATCAAAATAACAACAAAACCTAACTTAATTTCCATTATTTCCCCCTAAATGAACAATTTGAATTTCGTGTACTTCAGCGATCATGATTCTCCTGAGTGCATTAGCAATAGGAGCATCAACTCCTTTAAGATCGAATGACAAGCTTTTGTTTTGCTTATCGTAGTCAATTGCATCGATTTAGATGTTGTCTTTGAATGTATTGAAGTCTTCTTCACTTGTAAAAGCAGCACTGTAGTTGATCTCTTGATTCTAAAAAAGAAAAAATAAAGTTATTCCTTCATTTTTCTGCGGTTTTTCCAAACATCAAACAAAAACCACTTACATGAAGGATGCCTTCATTGGTGAAGACAATATTCTTCTTCATTTTTTGAGTTTTGTTCGCCATTGAAATCCTGGGAAGTTAATCTTGTTTCTGCTTGCGACGATTAAATTAAATAGTGTTTATTTTTTAACTTTAAGACAAATTTAGAGAGTTGGTGCTACCAAGGCATTTATCTAAACTGATTGTAGTTGCAAAGGCTACGGATTCAGATTCACTTCAGACATTACTTTAACTTTTATTAATAAATAAAAGGGGAGAACTTCCATTCACTTAATTTCATATTAAAAACACACACACACACACACACACATGAAATATGTAAATTTGTTAAGTTTAAAAACTAATAATTCTACCTCTCTCTTTTTATCATTCAATAATAGTCTATTCTTCTAAGTGAACATCTTGTGGATTTTCATACTGCTATTTACTCATCCTTGCATCTCTCATTAAGCTCACACTTCTTAATAGATTATCCACTTGGAAGCTCAATCTCGAAGCAAACTTATCTGATTTAGATAATTCATTGGGATCTCCACCGAGTACACTTTGATTTCTATTGTTTAATCTGTTCAATCCTATGATCATAGGTGGATGCTGTGCATTCTGAGGAATCGAATAATTCCTTGGAGGATCAGGATGAATCCTTGAAGGAAGCTATTCATTTGGATGCTCACTTTTCGTATCACTTGTATCGGAAAGCCCAGAGGAAGCAAATCTAGGTAACTTTTTCTTTTCTTAGCGATTCACTCGCTGCTTTCTTATCCAAATTACTACAAAAACAACTGCGATCAATGCAATCACGGAGATAATTACAATCAGCACGATGAACCAGATATCATTTCTCGATGTTTGAGTTACATCATCGTAGTTCAGATGAAGTAAGATATTCTACGAGCTAAATCCATTGGTCAGGACAACATTCAGTTGATCTACAGATTTATCAGAAAGTGCTAATGACACATTGAACTCATAGAAAACTTAATGTTCTACTAAGAAATACGAGAAATTAGAGACTAATAGTCGCGATTCCCCAGCTGAATTCGAAAATCCTTCAAACACATATGGAGGTAGATTAGTAGCGAATGGGAAAGTTAAGATCCTCACTGGCCAGGATTGCTATTTCGGAGAATTCTTCACGAAAAATTAAATGTAGTAATTATTCGCAGTTTGATCAGGGAAGAACGGATATGGAATGAATAACGGTCGACTTGTGGAGCTCGAGCGAGAGCACGAAGCAAGCACGCTCTGTATCGGACTCGCTGGAAGAGGTTAGTTGAGGTAAGCAAAGTTGATCTCATAGATTGTCTGTTTCATGAGAGGTACGCCAGAAGTGTTGAAAATGAGCGGTTTAACTCCTTGTGCATGCTCACATTGGTAATATTTACCGAATGTATACTGCAGGCTAAGCACAGGCTTTGTGTATGTGAATTCGTAGTAATTTAGAGAAGTTCCTAAGATCAAATAACATATGAACAGAGAATAAATATACATTATGTTTGCGAATAAGTTAGTGAATACAATTCATTTATTTACCTAGAAGAAACGAGAAACTATCGAAACTAGTTAAGGATATGAGCTTGATGAAGGTGAGGGAGTTGCTATCACCAATGAATGGTTGGAACTTCTCTGCACCAATAAGCAGAGAATACGAAACTTCAAAAAGATCCTCGTTGCTCTATGCCGTCGGGTTGTATTTAAATACAAGCAAAACAAGGGTAGACTGTGATATAAACATGCCTAGAACTCGTTGTTCTCCAGTTGCTATGTCTTGAAGAGTTTAGATTTCATAGTCGACAATAAAATTATCTTAATTTTGTATTCCTGGAACTTAAATTGTTTGAAGTACATTGAGTGTACACGCTGCAGTTTAGCAAGTTATCGTCGCTATCTTGAATATACTTGTCTGCTAGCTGAGAATCAAATGGGTTTTAATAACAAGAAACATTTCGTCTAGCTCAAATGGGATCACTTGATCGACATACCCGATGTATCCGCTTGTTGAAGTGATGATATGTTCTGTTGTTTTTCCTAGCCCCGTGAACAACGAGTAGTCAATCGAATATAGCTTAAACACAGTAGATGCGGAGCTTGAAACGCAATACACTAGCACTTAATTGCTAGAGAATAGTGCCATGCTGCATTATCCATCGAAGTTTTTAGCCTGTGTGATACCAAAAAATGAAATAATTAGTTTGTTCTCTTAACGAATTTTTTTCCAAAAATTATTGATTATATTTTTGTTACTGTTGTAACCTTGAGAGGGTCTTGTATCATTCTTGAAACTGGATTGGAGACCTTTCCATCGATGGAATATTGTTCTCGCTCGATGAGGAGGAAATAATTAGTGGAAATGATTGCAATCAGATTTGTGCAATCTGGACAAGTATTTTCATCGGTTTTGGATGCAAATTAATAAAGTTGAAAGTTTAAAATTGCTTGGACACGACCAAAATTGAATTGAGTATCTTTATAAGAAGCAAAATACTTGTCTAGAACGATAAAATCAGTGTAGTAGCTGTTGAAAACAGATACATCGTCATCAACATAAGGAGAATTATTATCCAGTAAAAGATTGATTTCGTAGCTCTCAATTGGACCTAAAATAGATGAAACGGGGAGCTCGTAAGACAGCCAAAACACTTGCGTTTAGCTCTTTCAAATTGCAAAACAAAAAAAGAAATGGTATTAATAAAATGAGTAGGTAATCTTGTATCAAGGTTGTTACTTTGGAATTGACGAGCGAAAGTGGCTGTGAGAACGAATCCCCTTAGACTTAGATTTGCGAATCAGACAAATCAAATTTCAAGGAATATTAAGTAAAGTGTATGTCTCGAATGTTGAGTTTGGACACGATCATGTTGATTTCAAGTGATTCTGTGACAATATTGCTGAGATCAGCATTCGCGTACATCTAAGGATAGTAATTCACATAGCTGATGATTGTGCTGTTGTTGAAGAAGAATAACGCAAAGGAGACTGTTTAGTCATTATAATTATTAGCGAAGGGGATCCCATAGAAAGGTGGTGATGCATCATCATTTTTATCCGATGAAGGAGGACAAACTTAGGCGTAAATGGAGTTTTCTGTGAATGAAGGGTAGCATGTGATGATTTCAAAAACAGCACTATTTGGAGTGTAATCTAATATGCTGAATAATAAATACACGGTCATTTAGCCTTCTTTCAGCTGGTAACTTGCTGAGATGTAGATCAACGATGAATCAGTGAAGTGCGGTGCATAACTTTCAACTTTGTAATCGAAAAATGGAAATTATCTAATCCAGTTGTAAGTGAATGGATTCTAGAATTCGAATTCTTGCATGAGTTGGAATTAGTCATTGTAGCACAGCACAACGAGAGAAATAGTCGAAGGGTCGACTCCATAGAGACTGAAGATTTATTAGTGCGAACTGTTTAAGCAGCTCTAATCGGCGTGTGCTTCAGTGAGATCAACCACAGCAGATACATGAACAAGCATGTCAGTATTCTCAAGGGTATCTGCTTTTAAAGTCATTGAAGTGCTAGCTTAGTAAATCGACTGGACGCGAGTTAGCACATATACCTAGAAAAGAACACAAAGAAGAAAAGGGTTTGAGATAATAGCTGAAAATTGAATAATTACCTTTAGATCTGAAGTCAAAATGAACAATAAGTCGTCTGCTAGGAAAACACAATCCATCTGTACAATCGTGTTGGCATCCAAGGAGGTCAGCTTTTGTTTGTCGACTGTGAGGAACTTTTTGGAAGACAATTTCTTGGGAGTTTCTGCTTTTTCGACTAATTCATACATCACCATTTGCTTCAAGTCAAATGTCACAGTTACTAAGATTCTATTTCAAAAAATAACGAATTAAACAAAATTACGGAAAGACTATGCAAACATTGAAAAATTGCTGAATCATTCCTCTTACGAATTATCTCCATAGTTATCGAAATAGACGACTTGAGAAAACCCATGGATCACATCTTCGATTGAAATACCTGCGACAAAATCATCAATTACTTCGAGGCAATTTTCGTCGATTAAATTATTCAGTCTGGAACAAACCGCTGCGACTAAGTTAATCTTATCGGCTATGAATACAGTATCCATTCCTTCAGAGTAAGTGTCGATCACGCACTTTTTCGTTCCGGTTCTTTGAAAAAACAAAAAAATGTTGAATTAGAAATTTCCAATTGTTTAATGAAAATTTCAATACACAAAGGGAGTGAGATCGTAGGAGGAACTGGGTATGCAATCTTCGGCATCAGTGGAATAGATCCCATCTTGGAGATTTATTCCGCAGAGATATTATACCACCACGCAAGGGGAGTCCTTGCTCGATACGACGACTCGAAAGTTCGAGGGATTGTTAACTTTTTTGGAATCATTTATTTCGATGAAGAATACTGTCTTTTCAGTGAAGAAACTTTGATTCACGCTGATTGTTTGATTGTAATCGATTAAGCTCTTAAACTAGTCACCCTAGACTTGAGGCTCGTACAAGAAATATAACAATGATCCTACAAAACAAATCGATAAGTTTAAAACAATAATAAAGAAATGTATGGAAACACACACACCCAAGATAATAAGGAAGCTAATAAATAACCCATTTTGATGGACTGTTTACCAATGACTCCATTTTTTATATTGATGCTGACTAGTTCTTGCTGCCAACTTTAATTTTGATTGGTAGTCTTCAGTGTCTGCAGCACAGACTTGGAAAAAGGTACAACTTTCACAAACAGCGCTTTCTAGATGCAACTTGGTATCAAACTGTAGTCGCTGTAGATTAAATAATTCCCTTTTATCATGTATGTATAGTCCGTTATGCTCTGCAGCTAAGCTTAAATAGTTGTAGACACAACTAACGATTTTTAAGTTATCCTACTGACATCGAGTGTGCAAACTAGCGACTAATATACCATCATGTAGTTGCCCATATCGTAAAAGTTATCGTTTTGAAAATAATCAATAGGAGGTTGCTGCTTGAAGTAGACATGCATGAAACTCTTCTCACTTGCGCGGGAGAATATTTTAACCACAATAGAGCCATCAGTAAGAGCAGCTGGTCCTGTGTCGGCCATCTAACCTATGATGTAATCTTAGTTCACGATGATCTTTTTTAAGACTACGTCTGTTTATTGAATGTTGAGCTATCCAACGATGAGATTCTAGCCGTCGTCTTTCCAAGTCGAACCAACCTTTTGAGGAGGGAAGTTTTAAGCATTTATTTGTAAAGGAAATGAAAATATAAAAAACAGAGGTTAGAGTTTACTTGTATTTCATCGATAGATTCGTTGCTTCCGACGAAAAGTGTGATGACTTGTTCTTCCTCAATGTAAGCCATTTTGTGGTAGTTCGAATTCGAAAGGCTGTTATTCAAAGATTTCATAAAAAGAATATTTATTTACCAAATCCTTTAAAATTCTACTTACCTAATGGAAGCACATGATATGAGATTGGAGTACTTGACACATTTACAAATCCTATCAGGTAGAAGCAGTGCGAATTACCATTGACTGATATTCGCTGATGCACTTCGATAAAGAGGATTCGTAACAAGTGTTTGGATTAAATAATTCTTTTCTGCGTTCTTGCAGTTGCTGATTGAATCCTATGAGATAATTGTGATTACATGCAGCTCGAAGAATGCTAATCTCGAAGCACCTGCAGTAGTCGTCTGTGAACTCTCATCAGGACAATACATCACAAGAGTAGTATCAATGTTATCGATAGCTCTGCTTTTGCAATTGTAGAAATAACTCGCAGAATCACTGTCGGTGATGACATATTTAGTGATGACAGGTATTCCAAAGTCATAGATAATATCAGTTTTATCAGTAAGCAACGGAATGGTTACCCTTGCAAAATTTAACTATGCTTATTCGTTGTCTCCATTGATAATATTGCAATCCACAATAACAGAGCACTCATTTGAATCGGAGTCTATCACGACAATATCTAAACACTGTAGAGTTACGTCTTCATCGAGTGTCGACAGATCCTTGTAGAGAATGCTCTTTTTTTTGAGGGGAGTAGTTTAGTCATCGAAGATAATGATAAACAGTTAGTTTTTGTCACTGAGAAACACATGCGCAGGTTGATCTTCGGGTGCTTTAGATGATATTATGTTGATACCACCGTCAGGGCATCCATTTAGATTCGAGGTATTAGCACCATCATCTGAAGATGTAATATCGATTTGCTATTCGACTACGATCGGATCGGCTACAGTGAAGTTCAAATCATCCTTACCGTTTGAGCATTCTGCGCTATCCTAGCAGACGGCTTGTCCGCTGATGTATGAAACACTCTCGATGATGAAATTGTTGTATGGAAAACTAGTGTCGGTGTCGTAAAAGAATTTCTCTGTACGACCTGAGTTCATTTAGATGGTGATTTCAGAACCAACAATCGGGCAGATATCAGTGTTGTCGTCGAGAGGGTTATTGCTGAGATTGCTGGAGAGAAGATCGCTATCGCAAAAGAAGGAGTTGTTTTCATTGATATGATTGAATAATTTAGAACCTCGAATGTCTAGTTTTCTCTTTAACTTGGGTTGCTTTGCGTAGCTGGAAAGTACTATCATTCCTAAGAGCAAGATGACAGAGAGAAGAGGATTGGATTGTATTTTCATGTTGTGTGTCAAATTAAGGGGATAAATTGTATTTGCTTGATGCTAATTTTTGGTTCCAAATATAAACATTTCAACCAAATAATTAATATATTTGTTACAGCTTTTCTATCAAAATTGCATTTCCTTAGTCACTTTGAATGAAGAAGATTAGTATTTTAAAATAGGGATAACTAGAGAGAGAGGATGTGATTACTTCTTTAATATGTTTGGTGACCAATAAATAAAAAGGAATCGTAGTATTTTTTTCGAACTTTGAAAATGAACTCTTTTTTGCTTTATGATTTTATTAACCTTCAACCAAAATGATTCTTGCTATTTGCTGATAACATATAATGATAAGTTTATGAATCTATTTGTTTGCTTTCCTTTTAGCATTCGGGAAGTTGAATTAATCAAAAACATTATTGTCTGCAAATCTGAGAATTACAATCAAATATTTTTTTCTTTTATAAGCTCCAACAAGAACGAATAGCTGATGATTTATCTCAAACAATCGAAGAACTTGTGTGATTCATCAAGACAGTACATAAACTTTTGAAAGAAGTGAAAAGGAAAAGAGCATTTAGTCTTGTGTATATGTGTGTTAACTGAAAAATAACAAAATAGTTGTTTCTAACATAGCGAGAGAGAGAGAGAAAATTTAAAAAAAGACAATTAGAGGAATTCAGATAGGTTTTTTGAAAGTTAGATTAGATTAGAGGAAAAAAATAATAAAAATAACTCTTAAATACGCCAAACAACTACAACAACAAAACAAGGGTTGAATTCTAAATATGACGGAGATAAAACAAGAAGGCTACTATAATGGACAGGAATACCTCATCAATGTCAAGATTGGAATAGATAGCTTGCAAATAGAATTAGAAAGTAAATACGATGCGTGCTGGTGGAATAGCTCCTTCACAGCGGGGTATTTAGAAGAGCTAACAACCAAAACGGGTGAGCCATTGCAATATGCAAAATTCTGTGAATTGATAACTAACAGCTTGCAACGACCATCTGAAGGATACACCTTTAAAGTACTCACATTCTAAGATGTAGAGGAGATGCGAAGCGGTCGTAAACCAGCTGATGATAATGGTCTAAACACTAGGAGTAGCAGTGGCAGTTTAAATGCTACAAATAATGGAAATAATACTTCAGGAAAGAAAAAAGAAAGAAGGTATGTGATAATCAGTAAGCTAAACTAACACGGTGACCAAGTGCACTACCCGCTGAGTTTGAATGCTGTCGATGTAGATGACATAAACAAACTGAAAGAACACGCAAGAAGGATCAAGTTAGAAGTAGAAGAACTACGAGAGAAGTCTGTTCGCAGCAGCTAATATTCCAGGAACGAAGACATCCAAAAGAGCACAGGAGGTAGCTTTGGTGGCTGGATTGACGAATAAGTAGATTAATTGCGCAGTGAAAATGAATTATTGAAGACCAAGATTAGAAGAGTTGAAGAGAGTTCTTGGGTGAAGAAGGGTGTGATTGAAATGGATGTTGTAGTGAAGACTAAAGGTGAGTTAGAGAAAGCGCTAGAAGATACAAAGAGGGAGAGTGCGACAGAGTTAGAGAGACTGCAGAGGGAGTTGGAGGAGAAAGAAGAAGGGTTAGCGATGAGTAGAGTTGAATTAATTAAGTTGTAGTAGCAAGCTGCGTTAGCAAGTTTGAATGCGTTGAGTAGCACTAACTCGAGCGATTAGCAAATGAAAGAGAAGTATCGTGATGAGATAATTAGAGAAACGAATAGAACTTAAGATGATATGCTCGCTTAGTTTAGAACCTTGCAGATGTAAAACAGAGAATTATAAAGAAGTTCGACGGATGTGGACTTCTACAAAGCAGTTGATTTCAAGTAAAAGCAACGAATTAGATAGCTTGAGATTGAAGTAGATTCAGCTGTGAGGAGAGTATCTGTTTCTGGAAGGAGCGGTTCATCTTCAGATAGGTTGTTCTCGCCTTACAACAGGAATAACAGCAGTAGTAGTCGAACTTCTCCGTCTAATTCATCCGTTAGAAACAGCAAGAACAGCACAATTAATTACAATAACAATCGAAATCAATTGAATTCTAATAATGCTAACAACAACAACAGATATAATAATAAAAGAGCCGTGAGTATGCCTTCTAAATCGTATTCACCTGCACCTAGAAATTCCTATGGAACTCCTAATCAAAATATCTACAGCAGACTTAGCAACAATAATCAACAGAATCAGACGCAATAACAGCAGAGACAAAACAGCAGGAATAATTATTAAGTAAACAGTCGAACACCTGGCAGTTCTCTGAATAATAATAAGAGTAGCTCCCCTTTAGCTATTGTTAAGAATTCCATAAATTCATATGCTAATAGATAAGTAAACAGTAGGCTTAGTAACACTAACAGTGCTACTAATAGTAACTCTAACAACAATAGATTCAACAACAGCAGCAATAATAGACTTAATAGCAACAATAACAGAAATGGATCGACAAACTAAATCGCTTCGAGAACTACACCACCAAATAGAAACTCAAATACTAGCAATAACAATACAACTAATCGAGTGAATAGCAACAACGCTAATAGGGTGTCTCCTTAGAACTAAGCTGGTTCTAGAAACACACCAGCTAATAGAAGTCCTTTAGTAGCTGCAGGTAATAGGATAGGTGGTAATTCAAACAATCTAAGGACATCGCCTACTCTTAGACAAAACAGAAATACTCCAGCTGTTACTGCCACAGCAAAGCAATAATTACCTAATAAATATGGATATTAAGCTCCATTAAGAGTCAGTCCAGCTGCAAAATCATCGAATAGTGCGAAAAATTCCTAGAACAATCTGTAAGTCTCACCAAGTGCAAGATACACAGCAGGAAACAACAACAACAAAGGAGCAACAAATCCTAGTCCAGGTACGAGAATCAACAACTATCTTCAATCGTAAGATCAACGACTCTTTAAAAGGATAGACAAAGCAGCAACGAATAGTAGTAACACTAATTAGACTGTACCAAATTAGTATAATGATATGCATTTAGGTAATGCAGCAAATCCAACAAATGTGCGTGAGTTGAATTCAGGACTAGATAAACTCTCAAATCTTCTCAAGATGGCGAAAAATTGAAAGAATTGAGGGCTTAGCAGGGGGTATTTGATTAGTGCATAATCAATTTCTCTGTTTGTCGAAATTAATAAATAATATTGAACAAAAAAATAAGAAAAATATTACCAACAACATAAAAATAATATCAATATATTTCTTGTAAAATGATACTTCCATCAATAGCATATATTTTTCGTTCGATCTCTTGAAAAATGAATGTCTGGCAATTTCAAAAGTGCTTCCCTGCTTAAAGCTGCATTGATTAAGAAGGTCTGTGTGTGGCTTAACAGTACGGTCGCTAGGATATTAAATTAATGGATTATTTAGTTTCTTTAAAAATAGCAGTTTTCGCTTAGAACATTGAAGGCTAATAAGACTGCCATTAAGATTATTAATTAATATTCTAGAATTATTAGTTATTTTTATGTTGTTACTGTTATTACTGTTATTATGATTACGATTGTTGTAGTTATTGCTATCCTTGATGAGGATTTTGAATCTATTATTTGATCGGGAACACTTCTTGCTTAGATAACTAAGTAAACTCTGAGACGATTGTATTTTTGGTATGATTGAATGATATTGGAGTGCAGGAAGAAGAATTCATTTAGTTAATTGTTTTACTTTGATTGGGCGTAATAGAATTGTTATAATTCAAAGAAAATATCTATTTATTATGATAGGCTTATGTTAGAGTGCGAGCAGGAGAAGAAAATATGCTTTCTTGCTAGTAATTAGCCATATTTGTGGCATTATTACTTGGAATACAAGTTTATGATAGCAAAGTAATATCACTGGGTTATGAAGCAGCTGTTGGAATCTGAGAAAATGATTTTTCTAGCAGTTAAGGAATTCTAAGTCCCATAGTTTTGGTTGAAGTAGTAGTAGAAGCAGAAGTGTGCTGCTTTGACTAGGGGAATATTTCAAGCACATTTCTTGTGTTTTCGCTAGATGTAGTAGTTAGAAAGCTATTCTGATATTGCTGAGTTTGATAGATCTCTGCATGCTTGAAAAGGCTGGAAGTTCTTGGCAGTTGTTGATTAAACTCCCGAGGCTAGTATTTGATAGTTACAACTTATGCTTATTATTATTCTTAAGGAATAGTACTACTTATGGATGATTATTTATCATTTTGACTAGAGTTCCCTTATTCGTTCAGCAATTAGACTGTATAATTAGGAGTATTTGGATTGTTTGCTGAGATGATGTTGCCAGGAAAGTTAATGTGATTTAAATCAAGACTCTATGTTTTTTGATGAGCTGATTTAGAAGATTAGATTAATGCATTAGTGTTGCTGTTGTTCCTATTCGTTTAATTTGAGCAGCTGGCTATATTGATAGATGATTATTTAGTAATATAATGGTTGAAATACGATTGCTTCTAGGTATTATTTTCCATTGAACTTGTAGATTAAACCACAGCACTTGCTTATCGTGTATGCTTTGGTTAATCTAATTGTTGTTAGTTAGATGTTTGGCTTGGCTTAGCTGAGACATAATTTTGCAATGAGATTATTCTTTTTTCCCTTCTGGATGATGCTGAAGAAGATGGCTCCTAGGATGATTCTATTGCAGTGGATAATTATTCACCTTCTGTTTAATTCTGCACAAGATTGTATTTGAATTCGAAAATCTAATTACTTGCTCCAATTTTAGAACTTGCTTATTAATATTGGATTAATGATTTATTATGTGTACTATGTGAGAGCATATTTGGGTTTACTTTATTGTATGAAGAAGAAGGGACTAAATCATCTTGAAGATCCAAAGGAGGAGGAGGAGGAGGAGGAGAGAATAGCGAAGGAATTATGTTTCTATTTTATGAGCTAAATGGACTAATTATTTTATAAAACTGCTAAGGAGTTTATTCCCTAGAACCTGCTTCTAACTATTCTCCTCGTGGAGGTTGAAATGTTTGAAGGCAGTTCTTATTAGTTTCTCGGACAAGGTGAGGAGTGATTTGGAATACCTCTTCATCTTTTTACAAACCTTGAGCTTGAGGGTAAGATTTCTAATAATGAATAGAGTTCTTAATAGGGATAATTATTTGTTTTTCTTGCTCTTATTGCTATTATTTCGGTCCATCAAACTCCTAAAATTCATCATTGATTGACATCATTGTACTGATGCGTTCTGATTAAATAAAACTCGCATCCATTGTCGAAGGAGATTCCTTTTAAAGTGCGAGCTGATTTTTTTAATTTTCTGTGGAAGAAGGAACAAGAAAATGTTTCAACGTTCTCTGCTTCTTGGGAGATAACTTTCTTAAATGTGATTTTTAAAATAGATTAGATGCAATAAATGGGTTTCTATGTAGTAATATTGGGATATCTTCCTGTTTCTTTTCATTCCTGGAGCTAAAAATGCTGCTCTTTAAGTGGTTAAAATTCTTGTTGTTGCTGCTGTTGCTAAATAACGGAAAGAACTATTTGGTAGTTTTATTATTTGCTGGGGTAAAGCTACTTGAAACATTTTCTGATGCTGAACGAGGTTCTTTGGTCACTTAGGGCTAGTTATTTATCTAAATCCTCTCATAGTTTGCAAAAGGACGAATATTCATTTATTCACTTTACAGCTATCTAATTCTACATAGCCCTTCATTTTCAATAGGAGATAGAGGAGAAATACCATGGATTTATCCATTCGTTGCAGTAGTTGTCTACGATGAAGATGATACTTAATCCGATGTTTACGAAAAATCTTATTGCTTACAAATATTGGTTAATTAATAACTTAAGCTATGACACAATGGCAGTCTTCTTTTTTGAAGTAAAGAACTATTCCGATAATCGTTCTTGAAAATGGGGAATATTTCTTGTCTTTGATCTTTAAAATTGGAAGATAATTAAGAAGTGCTAACAGATCGATTAAAATTAGAGAGTTATTATCTCTAGCAGAAGTGTTTTGATTCGAAATGTTCAGCGAAAAAATCAGCAACAAACTCTTTACAATTTGAATCCCTTATGCTGTTATGATCACCTGATATTAACTTCAACTAAGAATCTCCCTTGTAGAGCTTCTAGAGTCGCTATGAATGTTCAGCCTTGACAAATGTATCTTCGTTCGATGCGAGAAACAATGCAGGTATTTCAATGGCACTCACGACTTTCGAAGGATCTACTTACTCCAAACGAAATCCAGCTCGATCGAAAATCGAATTGTTAATAAAACTCAATATCCCTTCTAGCAAAAACTACGGTAAAGACACTTTCTATTCTGCTATCTCTAAAGCAAGACTCTTCAGATTTGCAAAAGGACTGTCTAACACAAGGCATTGTATGTTACTATCTTTGCTCACATAGAGTAATGCAGATACTGCGCCCATGCTAAAGAAAATGATAAAATAAACAAAAATAAGTTTAGAAAATTGAAATGTTTGGGGGGGGGGGAGGAAATACTTAAAATGATTAATTTAATTTACCTTCTGCCAAATATCCCAATTGCTGAAATCTAAGGAAGTTATCGTAGATAGCTGAATACTTCTACAAGATCATTCTACTCATGGTATCCTAGAGATACATATTCACCATCACTTATTCCACTTCCTAAGAAATCAAACGCAAACAGAGCAATGCCTTTTGATGCAAATTGTTCGATGTAGGCAATGCTATCGATTCTGCAACCACTGTTTCCATGGCAATACACAACGCAAGGATATTGAGATAATTCTTTAGATGGAGATGAATTAGGAGGAAGATTATTGAGAATAGGTTAGAAAAGTGAACACTTTAGAATACTTCCATTTGATTTCTTAAGATCAATATCATTTCGTATTACTGAACATCCTTTGAATATCAGCTTAGGAGGACCTGTCAAAGAAGAGCAAGAGATTATTTAAAAGAATAAAAAAAGCAAACTTAACAATGGGGAAAACCAATTCGCGAAAGAGATCCATCTTTTTTTTGACAAATAATACGACTCCATAAATAGATTCCTCAATTATGATATGTCAAATGCAATTGCATTGTGTACCTAAATCATGATGGGAGTAGATTTATCTTGCTGGTCTGATGAACGCCTTCCAGAGACTTTCGTAGTTTTGGAACATTAAATTATTGAGTCTGTAATATTGTATTTTTGTTTGTTAATAATTAATTATCAGCGAATCAATATTATTATTCTTTCCCGCACATTTGAATCTCCCTGGAATAATAATAGTAATAAATATTTTGACGAATTGACAATGAAATACATAACTAAAGCAAGTAGAACAATATCCATGTTAGTTATTTCCATGCTTAAAACCTTCATTCGTAAAGTCAACTTGTACAATTTGAGCTGCAACTCTTCAAGAAACAATAGCTTTTTCTTTGTCTTGCACGCAAATAAATGAATTTTACCATCGATATGCTATCCCTTTATGAAATAATTTGTCCAGTAAAATTTTCATAAGAAAATATATTCAAGTCATTAAATGCATTTCTCCCTCGTCATTTGTTCCTTTTTCGATAAAACGCTGTTTTCTCTTTGAGTTAATCATTCCCAACAATTGACTTTTTATAAAAATCCCCAAATAATTCATTTAAGGAGTAACATTCTTGGGAAACTAGAATTGCATTTCTCGTTTCAAATTGTTAAGTGTTAGTTAAAATAAAGATTCATATAAAAGTAGGATAAAAGTTCCTTAAAAAGTTGTCGAAAAACTGTGAAAAAGTTTCTTTTAAAATGAACCTAAAGTATTAAGTTGATAACATATCAAAAAATATTGGGAGTAATTTCAATTCGAAGGATAAAACCAAAAAGAACCACTTGAGATAAATTAAAATTGTCGGAGAGTTTTACAAAGATTCACTGTTCTCTTTTTGAAACAAAGGGCTGGCTTTGTCTTTTATTTCTAGATTTAGTTTGATCAACTTCTAGAAAGTTAGTAATATTTTGTTAAATAAAGTAACTGAGATATGCTAAGCTCCCTATATATCTTAAGAATGTCTTCTTAGATTTGAATCTAACGATAATATAATATCTTTAACAAGTTTAAATACCTAAACAATTAATCGTTATTGAAGAATATTTATTCCTTTTTAGAATTGTAGTTTCATCTGAAGATGGCATCTAAATCTAAATTTAAGATATTCTTATTAATAAAAACTCCTTCTTATTTCTCTATATCATTTATCCCGCAGATTTCAATATTAAGTTACCAAAATTCCATTTAGAAAAACTGGTCAATCTTACTTTTTTCCAAATACTTTGATTTCTTTTATTAAATCAAAAAAAAGAAGCTTTGTTCTTGTATTACACACATCTTAAATTGAGCCCAGTGATTTTTCTTTTTTCTTCTCAATACAACGAAAAGAGCATTTTAGTTATTTAAGACTACACTTCCATTGTATTTTTAACTTCGCCATTCAGCAATCCCCTCCATTTTAAGGAATACCTGCTGACAAATTAGGGAGTTTATTAGACTTTAAATCAGCCAAACAACACACTAGCTTAAATTTCTTTTAGTTCATAAAAATATTTGTATTTTCTTACAAATTATCAATTCTCAATTCTTATTAAAAAATTAACAAAATTGCATGATTTCTCATTAAATAAAGGATCTACATAGACGATACAACCACTCAGTATCACATTAAGAACACAATACCTTGTTATCTTATGACAAACATCATTATTCTAACTACAAATCAGAGTTTTCTTCTTCTTTTTAAGAAAAAATAGCCCCAACTAATAAACTACGTTACAGAGCTACTTCTTTCAAAGAATACCCTTCAATATATTATCAGAATAGTAACATCTTTAATCCAACATCTAACACTTCTTTTCAGCCTTATCAACAGTAATATTATTCATTTAACTTCTACAATAATAAAATAACAACTCTCAAAACGAAATTACATCTTTCATCCTTTTAAAAATATTATTATTCTGATTGTTTCATATTTTTTCAATCATTACTCTGTTTATTTAGGCCCATTAACAGAATGGAAAATAAAAGACCTCTTGGGTTCTCCATTAAGAATCAAATCACTTAAAATTCGCAGAATATTGGTTCTTCTTCATAAGACTAATGCATATTATGTGGTTATTGCAAAGATTTACTTTGGAATCCAAGAAAATGTTTCAAATGCAAAACACACTATTGTGGGACATGTTTACAATTGATGCCGAGATGTTTATCTTGCTAATCGTTGCTTTTTCAACAATAACCAGATCCATATGTGATTAGATAGATGCATTAAGTTAAGCTGAAATGTATTCACCAAGGATGCTAAATTATTGTCTCTGCTGATAGATATTTATCCCATATTAGTAAGTGCTTTTTAGCATCATAATATTAATAATAATAATATCTTAAAATGTAGATACAGTCATAAGAGAAAATGAGAAAAGAATTGTAATAATAAAACTAATAATATTAAGAATTAGAAGAATTGAATGTTCAAAGATTAAAGAAGGTTCGTTGTAGATATTGTCTTAAAATAGTGCTTCAAGATCAAAGATAATAGGTAAACATATTGCCATTAATCGAGTTAAATTGTCAAATAAGTAGATATTTTACTTCAAAAGAAGAGAAGTTTCAGGAGAATTTTCAATACTAAAACTACAATACATTCTCTCTGACATTAAATGAATTACTATTATAAGTTGACAGCCAGTATTTTTTGTCTCAACAATTACGATGACTTTTCTGACCAATCATTTTATTTTTGATTTTTAAAGCATGAAAAACACTGTGATCTCCGATTAGTTTCTTGTATAAAATGCTAGGAGCATGTTCCTATTGCTCATATTCAAGTCCATTAAACTTACAGATGCAATAGTTACTGCAACTAAAACGATACTTTAAAAGAATTGTAACCTTTCAAGTCTCCACAACCTCATTGTGATCAACAATTATTCCTCCCTTAATGATTATTTAAAATACCGAACACAATGGATTTAAGTCTTTTTTTTGGAACTTAAGTTTGTTTTGCATTATTTGTGGACAAAATCAAAATATCTGAATTATCAGTGAGAAAATTGATTAAAATTTTACAAAAACAAGTAAACTAACTTTGGTATGTATCTAATCTTACTATTATCTCGCCTGCTTTGTATTTTCATTAAGGCTTTTAATGTTGAATTAGTGAAGATATTACATTTGAACACCTTCTAAAATTGAAAATTTAATTAAATTCATTAGTAGTTTGTTTGCAATATTTTTGTTTCAGCTTAGAAAAATAAAATTAAAATTGTATTTTTCTACATAATCAAACTTATCTAAATGTGATAGGCTTGAAAAACAACTGGAATTACAACAATATACTACAAAAAAAACAAATGAAAAGCATCTAGATATTATTTTGACTTGATATTTAGCTTGAGTAAGGTATTATTTTTCTTGCCTTTTAGTCCCCCCCCCCACACAAGATAACGATTTTGTGGAAGTAAAATCAAATTCATTTTGTGGACAATCAAAATATAGTAATTCTAAGAAAATAAGAATAAATGATTGAAAATTCTTCCCCTCAGGACAAAGAAGAGCTTGAATAAAATGAAGAATACAAAACAAATAAGTTCCTTGCGTTTTATAAGAAGCAGCAGAACATCTTCCTGAACGTTGATGGAAAGGAAAGTGATATTGCATCGCTTTATTAATCGATTCTTCAAAAAGAATATGTCGATCTCAGATCTGATCTTGAAAGTTCAGTAAGGAAACAAAATATCATCTAAAAATGATTTTTTGTAAAATGATATTTGTCTTTTACAACTAATAGGTAGCTATCCATGTTCTGCTGAAGACTGAGAAGAACAAAATGGAGCAAACATTCCTTAAAAATGCAATCTAAGGCTTGTAGCTCTTCTAAAAAAATAGAGATTTACTTAGTGCAGGATTTGGAAATCATCTATTTTCGCAGATGAAAGTGGAATATCACTAGAAATATAGCCCTGTTTTTCACTTTGGTATGATAATTAACAAATTTTGATGTTTATTAAGAGGATGTATATTAATATCTGATCTTTTTGTAAAAACAGGTGATTTTGGATACAAATATTTCATTGTACTAAAAGGTAAAAAGGTTCATTGAGAAAAAAAAGAACAAAAAATGATGGTTTTCTAATTTTTTGTTCAACAAAGGAAGTGTCGATTTACTGATGCCGCGGAGTGATTGCGTTGAGGAGAACAGCAAGCTAGCTGAGGCCAATGAGCCTTAAATTCCTTATTTCTAAAGGTATTATCTAAAATGAGTATGAGTTATCAATTATTTTTCTAAATATTTCTTCTTTTATACTACATTTTCAAGAGGAAATTTCGAAGGTCTACCACATGAATCGTTTGATTAATTTCTAGAGCGTTAGTACCCCAATATGAGTTTCATTAAGACATTTCAACCGGGAGAAGCCTTCGGTGAAATTGCCTTAATCACTGGTTAAAAAAGGTAATTAGATATAAGAAATTTTAGAATTTAAAGAATATTTTGAGATTTTTATCATTTCAATTTATTGGAAACAATAAACTAGAACGGGATCGATTATAGCTAGGGAGAATGTCTGCTTCTTAGTTATTACAAAGCAAGCCTTTCATGAGATAGTTGGTAGATTCCATGAGTTCCTGTAGGTCTAGAAACTTGAATTTCTTTCATAGTTCTTTTTCCTTTAGTAAATCCCAAAAGCTAAATTACTTTCGCTAATTTAGTTCATGAAAATCTTACAATACAAGAGGAATAACATACTTTATGATGAGCGGTAACCCACGAATGGGATTTACTTTCTAAAGGAAGGTGAGGTTTCTATTACTACAAAGATATCTGCTCCTCCTCCTACTTCTGCTTCATCATCATAATCTGGGAAAAATTAGTTACTTCGACTTGGCAACAAATAAAACAATACAGCAACTAAAACAACGATTAAAGCAACTAATTCATTTTTCGGAGAAGAAGAACTAGTACTTGAGTTGCCATAAAGGAAATCCAAAGCTGTGTGCATCAGCGAAACATGTGAAATATTCTTGTTTACTAAGGATGTAAAAATCATTATTTTATTTTAAACTTTTGAGAATCGCTAATCGATTTATTTTTGTGTAACTAAAATCATTTTAGATAATCCTAACTCAAGGGAAGCAGTTCAATGTGTTGAATAAATTAAAATAAAACTATGAATTGAAATCGAGTTGGGAAGAAGAACGAAATGCAAGCATCTAAAGTGTTGTGAAACAGCAAGAAGAGAGAATCAGCTAATTCTAGCGTGCCCAATACAGCAAGATTTCTCTTTCTGTTTCATAATTAGACCCTTCTGTGTTGATAGAATAATCCCCTTAAACATAGAAAAAATCATTTAACACAGAAGAACTAACTCCCTCCTCCTCAACAGGGACGAATCTGACTAAAAGCAAACAATATAAATCACATTCTAGATTCTCTTCAACTCACGAATCTGCAAGCTACGAACCTGGCAGTTTCTCAACAGCAGTTTCGTATATAAATCAGGTTTCTGCTCCAGGAACCACAGCAGCTTCCAAAAAGACAATCCCTCAACATCTGTTACCTTTAGGACGGAGATTAAGTAACTTCATAGGAGTTGATTCACCCACTCCAAGCAAGCTCAAAGAAGAAAGTGAAAATGTTTTCTCGACAAGAAATAAATCAGAAATTTTCAAAATAAAACCTAAATCTATGCATAGTTTAGCACCTGAAACGACTGGTACTCTCCGAGGAACTTCAAATGTCGCCAATAAGGACATCAATAATGTTAGTATTGATAAAGTATTTTATGATTCCACTCATACATTCTTTGAAACGAAGCTCAAACAATCAGAACAAGCTAAAACAGAAATATTTGCTAAGATAAATAGCAAATCTCGATCTATTCAACCAATTTCGAGTCTTGTCGAAATGAATAAACCAGAATTCAGGATTAGAAAGAATTCCCTTTAATATATTCCTCAAGGTACACAGCAAAGATACAGTGTTTAATCAACTTTCCAAAATACTCCTTCAGCAGTTTAAAGCTCAGAGTTTAATTTTCAACCTAAGAAAATAGATCTGAACTTATTAAAAGAACCATAATCGACTGGTAATTAAGCAAATTATTCCAGCAAAGTTTAGCATATTATTGGTTCTTCTACATAAATAGGATAAGGATATATCCAACCTTCTTTACCTTAATCATAATTGAAGTAATCCACTAGTTAACCATCTGTACTCAAGGAAAACATCAAGAATTCTTCAATTCATGATTATTCTCCGTTGTTTACAAATTCTAATAATACTTTTTCAACTCCTATTCTAGCATCTTCTTCTGTGCATCTTTAGCCCTTACATTTTCCATCAAGTCATATACTACCACTATCAACTTTAAATTAACTAGATACTCTTTTTGAAGAAGATGATGATGCAAACAGCCCACATAAACGAAATCTTCGGTTAAGTGATAACAGTATGGAATAAAAGGTTTAGTTGCTGGAGAAATTCTAACTTGGTAAAAAAGTAGCATAATATATCAGACGAAAAAGTGAAAGTGAAAAATATGTTGCATCGAATATGTTGCATAATAATTAATAGCAGTTCTAAGTAGTTGATTAAGTTGGTGTAAATCCAAATAATGAGTCTGGGTTAAGTTCGAAGGTAGATTCACCGTTTTAACTAAAACACAAGGAACTTGCAGTGAAAAAAGATAACAGAAAAGCAAGCTTTGAGAATCCTAGTTCTTAAGAATAGCTAATTTCTAAAAAATCAGCCAAATTATCGTTTGTAAGTCCCTAAATGATAGTGAAGAAGAATATGTGATGGGTTTTTATATTTTGATGGGATAATAAATACATCAAAAATGATTGTGATTATTTGTTAAAGGAGAATAGTAAAACTTTTGATTATAATTGTCTTTGAATAAGAGCGATTAGCGCCTAGAAAGATGCACCAATTAAAATTTGAAAAAATAATTCAAATTACAAGAATAAAGAGAAAAATCCAAAAAAGAAATTTATTTATTGGAGCTTTAAGAGGAAAAATAACATAAATAGGACAGAGAGAGAATATGACATTCAGAGTTTATATTGGGAAAACAGCTGGTGTTCCAAAAGATGATCTCTATGGGCTTTGCTAATAATACGGCAATCTTGTTGATTTTATGATGAAAGAGACTTATGCGTTTGCTGAATACTCCACTGATGTTGATGCGAAGAAAGCTGTCATTGAATTAGATGGGAGATTTGTTAATGGACACAGAATTATGGCAGAACCAGCAAAGGCTAAGTCTGCTGAAGGAATCAGTGAAATGACTGGACATTCAAGGATATACGTTGGTAGATTAATCAAGACTATAACAAGGGAAGATCTGCTTGCTTAGTTTGGTCGTTTTGGTGAAATCACCGATGTTATGAGGAAAGAAGACTATGCTTTTATTGAATATGCTGATAGTTCTGCTGCTTCTTAAGCTGTGAAGGAGTTAAATGGATTCAACTTGCAAGGAACTAAGATTGTTGTTGAAGGAGCTAGACCAAAGGATGAAACTAAGGATATTAAGACAAATAGGCTGTATATTGGTAAAATTGGACCATAAATAAAAAAATAAGATCTTGTAGTAGCTTTTGGAGGATACGGAGAACTACTTGACATTCTTATGAAAGATGACTATGCGTTTGTTGAGTTCACTACTACTCATGCAGCAGCAAAGGCACTGGCAGGAATGAATGGTGCTCGTTTAGCTGGCACGAAGATTGTAGTCGAAGAAGCAAGACCTAAGGAAGGAGCTGTACCTGCAACAACTTAGAATTAAAAGAGAGTTCCTTTAAATCCTCTATAGGTTTAGGCAACAATGGATTCAGGAAGCGCAGGAATGAAGTTCAATAATAGAGGCCGAAGACTATCTCCAAGAAGATCGATCTCACGTTCTCGCTCAAGATCAGCAGAAAAGAAGGGAAAGAAAATGTGAAAAGAAGATTTTTAGATATTAGTCAAAGTTATGTGTGTGTGTGGGTTAAATAATAGAAATGAGTTTTAAATATGCAAAAAGAGAACATTTTATTGGATAATCTAAGCAACATTGTTATTTTTATTATGTTTAGTTAAATTATTGAATTTTAGAAAGAGTATTTTGATATGGCGACCTTATTATTTTTAATATTTTGAATTACAAATAAGGAAGAATGGGGGGGGAGGAAAGGTAGAAGAACCTTAAATCAAACTGGATATGATTTTTTGTTTGTTTCAGGTATGCTTTTGGGTTTGAATTCTCATTTTTTCAATTGAAGGGAGAAATATATTTATCAAGAAATTCTATTCTGAGAATGAGCAAATGGTGTTTGTTATCAAACAGTCAAAACTTGTTTAAAAAAGATCTTGGATTTTCAAATTATGCCATTTTGTTATGAGAAAAGAAAAATAAATTCAACGGCAAACAGACCAAAAAAATATGCAGAAAACCCATACATAGATGAACATTCTATTTATCATTTAAAAGAGCTATGAACTCAAGATTACCAAGATAAAATATAAAAAGTAGTTCAAGAAGGTTCTAAAATGTATGAGGAGATATTTAAAGATAGCTGATTAAAGCAATCAAAAAAAGATCACTGAGATAGGTAAACAAGATAGGTGAGAAGAGTGTGTGTGTGCGTGCATAGTGTGGTCTTTTAAAAAAGAACACTAAGATTCTAATTCTTGGTTTGGTCACACTGTTGAAAGTTAGTAAACAAAACAAAAAATATTAATAAATTTTTTTAAAAAGCTGATTTGATTCATGCATTGTCCATTTAATCAAATGAATGTAAGAAATATTGTTACTTTTTTTCTTTTTGGAATTCTTTTTGAAGGTCGATTCTTTGAACTTAACTTTCTTTTTCGGTTTATTATGTGGTGAATCAGCATCAGAATAAGAAGCATTTGGATCGTATTTCTTCAGGACACTCTTTGGTTTTGTAGGTGTATGAACATCTAATTGATCTGAAGATGCTCCAATATCAGTATCAAATCGTTTATCTGGTGTTGCGATGAGTTTAACTTTTTTATCTTTTTTCTTTTCGACTTAATCATCATGCGTGAGTAATGATTTAGAACCACTATTCGGATCATCCTTCTTCGTAAGAGTATTCGTTAAAATACTCTTTCGACCGCTACTTTGTTAGTATTATTCTGCCATCTCCTTACTTGTTATAGATTGATTTTAAAGTGGAGATACGGGAACTGATGAAGAATATTGATTCTGTGGAAGGGAAGTTTAAATGAAAAGACTCTTTTAAGGATCTTTTTTCCCAGGAGAAATCGCAGGAGTATTATTATTACTATTATTATTTATTGGACTCGTTTATGACTGCAATCCAGGGAAAAATATTTATTCATTATTATCACCATGCTTTAGGCTACTACTTTTGAGAATCAGTTCGTCTTTGTCTTTAGTATCTTTGGAATTGCTTTTTCTAAAAGAACCAAGAAGGCTATTATTGTTGTTGTTCTCGTTGACTTAATTATTGTCTTGCGCTTCGAATTGGATATCTTAAACTACGATTGGATGAGAAATTAGAGATTCTTATTTGCGAACAGCCACAAAGGAAGGTGTTTTTTCTTAAGTTCGAGTTCGTTCTAATTCTCGATGCGAATCCGCTGGTGAAAAATTGCTTTTATCAACTGCTAGACTATACGATCTTAGTGTACTATCTCTTTGAGGTGATGCTTCAACAATTTTGACTTCATAATCCTCATAAGCAGATTCTTTCTTCGTTACATTTCGATCTACACTCCGTTATTTCTAAATTTCGTTGGATAAATTTGATTAATGATGGCTAATTTCTTTCCCATCATACTAACCTATGATAGATCCTTGATTCACTCCATTACCTATCTACCTATTAAACAAACAAGAATGAAAAAAACCATATTAAAAATATTATTTTTCACTCAAAATTAATGAGTTTTGCAAAATAATTAAGCCATAAATCTAGAAAATAGTCTTTTTTTTTCGTTATTTCTCATTAAAGCAATTTCAGTCTATTTCTCTTTGTTTGTGTCTATTTTCTTAAACAAACATAGGCACTTCTCCTCTAAATTTATTAGTTTTCGTGGCTTCGTTTACACCATTTCTGTTCTTAACTTTCAAGCTTATTCGATAAAAAGTCTAGTGATTTAGTTTCTACATTGTATCATACCATCATTCTCTACAGACACAGCATAACTTAAATAAAATCTATCTTCTCATTTTTGATTTCTAGTTTATTTTGTTTACAGATGCTGGTTTCTCAACCACTTCAAACTTTAAATCGATCATTTTTTATGCAAGTTTAGCTCATCCACCCATTGAAAATATTAAACGGAAGATTCCTTAATAATTCTTCTAAAATATTCCAATTTTTTAAACTATTATTTTGTGAATTACGAGGAAGTTTCCTGAATTTCGATTCTTTCCTTTTCAAGTTTATCAAGATGTTCTTCGATCTCCCTTGAAAACTGTGCCTAGTGGGTAATAACTCCTGCTTCATTAGTTGTTTTCACAAATCCGCAGCACTATCCCATTGCTGGAGGATGGTTTGGTTTAAACTTCTTGAGTATCTCAGAGATTGCTTTCTGATTTATTTGTTCTTTGTAGTTGATTTGATTGCTTTATGTTTTTCGTTTTCTCTCTCTCTCTCCTTTGTTCTTGCTAATTGTTTTCGTTGTGTGGCTATCAGCCAATATATTATTACCCAAAAGCTAGTAACTTTCAATGAATCTATGTTTTTTTATTTTAAATATTGTTAATTTTATTACACTTACGATATCTCTGTATTTTCTTCTCCTCCTCCTCTTTCGGGTTCATGAGTTTATTAATAGAGGAAGTCAGAAAAGTATCAGGTAAAAAGCATGGTTTATTAAGCAAAAAAAAAGGCTGTGATTGAAATTATTTAGTAAAACACTTTTTTATTGTTACTCACAGTAAGCGTCGCTATTTAAAGAATTCGTGAGATAGATGGGGGAAAGTTTACTTATTACGAAACTTCTAAAATAAAGTATATTTGGATAGTGAATTTAAGTATTTTTGTACTTTATTTTTTAAAAAGTTATCTTCAAAAAATGAATATTATTTGTAAATTAGTGGGTCTGTGTAATTGGAATTGCTGTTAAATTTATTATTCCTAAGATTTAAATGATTCTTCTCTCTCTCTCTCTTTTAATTTTAAAATGAAGGATGTTAGTTGAATTACAACAATAATTTACTTTTGGTAAGCCAGAATAGATCTATGATGGGCAGAAGCATATTGTCTGATATAAAATACAATCATTTTTTAAATAGGATTAGTTCTGTTTGTTTTGATATTTTTGCTATTTTGGAATAATTAAATGTTATTTGATTTATTCATTTAAATCAAGAGAAATCTTCTATTAACATTAATATTTCTATCTTTCGAGAAGAAAGAGAGTATCCTAAATGGAACTTAACAAGTCATACTAAGATGTTTATGTAAATTAAATGAAGATATGTTTTTTATCTTGAAGTCTTTCTAACAATCTTCCTTTACTCTTCTAGAAACATTGTAAGAAAGATGACAACGATTGTAAGTACAAATAGTTTAAAGAACTACAAAACTCATGGCTGAAATACTGCTTATGCGAATGGAACAAAGACCACTATGAATGCAAGATGAACACCAACTAGTGCCACAATGAAATGGAAAAACTCGTTAAACTCCGGCTCTCCTACTCAAAGTAATTCTTCAATCAAGTAGATGAGGGACATCTCAAAGAACTCCTTGGCATCATGCGCGCATTTGATCACCATTAGCTTCCTCCAACACAACCCAAAAAATGAAGAAGAAAAAAATAGTTCTAATTTCCTTATGATCAAATCTACAAATTATTATCAAACATTGTCTGTAAAATTTTGGGGATAAAGTTGTATTATCAAATAGACTTTTTAAGTGAAGAATAAGCATCCATAATTATGAGAAAACAAATAAGTTTTCAGGGAAGATCTATGAAGTTTAGCAGGCAAACATTAAAAAGTATTTGTGGATAAAAAATCTAAAGTATTATTCTTATTTATTCATTTTTTTTTCTCTGGAAACAATTTTTCATAATTTCCTTCTTCCAAGTAAGTGAACGCCTATTTGAAAGCGCCATTATATTTATCCTCCATTCCTTTACTTTTATTTCCTGGATTATGCTTGACATCGAAGGGATCCTCAATATTGAAACAGAAAGCAGGATCGTGAAGCGGAATCTACTTTCTGAGATCAAGAGAAATAATTCTTTTGTTCGGATTCTTGTAATAGAACTCAATAAAATCTCTAAACAGATCACCAAGCGAAAGATCGTCGACATATTTTCTGTCAGGCTATTTAACTTTCGCTTAATCCTTGCTTAGTTTCATGTGCTTTCTAAGACTTTCTGCATTAGAATAGAATAAATTCGCTATGAATTTTTCCTCATCTTTATACTTAAATCTCTTGATTTCAATATTGTATTCCTTCCCTGCATTCTTTCTTTCTTGCTAGAACAGCGAACTCAGCAGCCTCTTATCAAACAAAAAGTAGAACATAAGAAGAATAAACGAGTATGAAGATAGACTATCTTTCGTGGAGAGTTAGTTTGCTTTCGCCCATGTCTTTATGACGATTCCAAGTTTCGGAATTATTGGGTCTATATCTGAGAGTGCACGTAGCATCCTAGAGTTGATACAACCAAGAACGTTATTCAAAGAAATATCCAAGCTCATACCATTATGTTTGTACGCTAGCACTGGTGTTTTAGCATCTACAACTTCTAACTTTTCGATTTCAATTTCTTAACTTAAACAATATTTTTTGATGAAATTCATAAGCAACGTGAGAAATGGTATCACAGGGATAAAAGAGTTAGTGTTAATGGAAACATCAGCATCACTACTTTTTTAGCTAAATCCACTGACCGTCGATCCGTATGGTTAGACTGTGACATAGTCTAATCCAAGCAACTTTTTGAGATTCATTTTTTAGACAATATTTCGAATCAAATCAACTTCTTTCATCAACGTTGCCAATCCGTTTTCATCTAACTATTGAGATTGATAGATTTCCTCCAGATAATCGCTTAATGAAGATATACTTCCAGGTTTAGGGTCATTTTATCTTTCATTCTCATTATTTCTTATTTCTTGTTATGCGTGTTGATTTGATTAGCTGATAAAAATTGTTTTAAGAGCTTCATTTTCAATTTTCATTTTGAGTTGTTCTTTATTTTTGTTGAACTCATTCACTAGCTCCTATTCTGTCTTCTGATAGTCTAAACTGTAAGTTAACTCAAGTGCTTTTATATCAGTATTTCCTTATCTTTTTAGAGCCACAATCTAACGTAGGTCCCGAAGGATTCGTAACTATGCGAGCAATTCTTTAACTTAAGACTACAATATTAGCTTATCTGTTTTATAGAGTCTCTTGACAAATTGATCTAATTATTCTTCCTTTCCTTTTGAATCTTCAGCGGAGATCGTAGTGAATATTTCCACCAAGACTGCATAGAACAATTTGTCGTAAAGAAGAGTCATGTCGAATTATTTGAGCTATGCGTTGATGAACTCTCGGACGGACACTTCAGCTGGCATTTGCTCAAGCCCATGATTGATAGCTTTCTTGTAAATTTCTTCTTTTGAATTCTTAGATGGCATTTTCTTAGCTAAGATTTGTTTGTCTGTTTCTAATTAATTACCTTTATTATTTTTTGTGAAATAATTTACTACCTTAAAGAAGAGTCTCGTCTCATAATTTAGTTAATTTACATTATTCTGGTTAATCCATATGAAATTAGCTAAAATTTAGGTTGAGTTTTATATTTTCACTGCTATATTTTAGAATAAATTATCTTTTTGAAGATTTCAACTTTTTGATTTTAAGATGCAATGCATTTTACTCTTTATTTTTAATTACAAATACAATTAAAAATTGATCATTTTTTCATTCTTTTTGAACTTCACATCCAAAGCTTTAAAAAGATGCAATACTAATAACAGATAAATCAATAATTATACTTCAAGCTAACTACTTAATTCAATTCAATTTTTTCCCAATATTTTACCTATTCGTTGCAATAAAAAAACACTCCTCTGAATTTCTTGAATGATATTTGGAAAAATAAGACACATATTTCATTTTTCTTTTAAATAATAAAGTTAAACTGCATCTCAAGCTAAATAATATTTGAATTTTTAGGTTTTTGCTCCAAATGGAAACGAAATCCCGCGCGAGGGTGAATTTTGGCTCAAAAAGATATGCTTTGAGGTGTTATCAGGATGGGCGGGATAGAGAATCTATCCTTGAGTGGCGAACGATTAATAAATAAAAAAAATAAACAAATAAAAACTGAAAGAATCTAAGATATATTATTTCGTTATAAGTAGAATGGAAATCGAGCAGAACAATCAACAGCAAGATAATCGCTGGCAAGAGCATTAATCATTCTTTGACTAATACTTAAAGAATGATTCAAGCACCCGAGCTATTAACAATATGCTTGCTAATGGGGAGAGCCGTCTTACAA
>Ga0302271_10000741_pt1 | contig 31990 bp, 19 predicted proteins | sample III_Bog_N1_1_FD_198767 | JGI IMG/M metagenome (GOLD analysis project Ga0302271, IMG submission 198767) | Peat permafrost microbial communities from Stordalen Mire near Abisko, Sweden - III_Bog_N1_1 | ecosystem: Environmental > Terrestrial > Soil > Wetlands > Peat | place: Sweden: Abisko... | reverse complement strand
AACATGGATTTAATCTTCTCACAGATTTTCTCTCAAAATTCACACCAAGAGACTGCAGGAATCTTTAATCGTACATAACCCGATCAACAGTGCTACTAAAAAGAGAAGAATCAGCTTCTTTTAGGAGGGTTTTTATGATATTTGAAAATTCAGCTCCGCTTTTGTATAAAGATTCTCTCCAAGAAGCACTTTAAACAAATTTCACAGGTGCAGCTGGGTTTATTATTACAACTCTACAAGATTATTCAGGAAATGCATTGCCCATATTGAAGTAATTGGAAGAATAAACTAGGACTTTCTTAACGTTTTAAGTTTATACGAGACATTTAAAACAAGAATTCACTTACTAACCTTCATGCTTCTATTGGGAACTTTATCTTTATTGAATCACTAAATTATTTGATAATAAACCCTATCTCAAATCATATTGTAATAAAGAGATCAGCTTTTAAAAAAATATAGATAAATATACAACAATCTACTCACTTTCGAGGGATGCACGAATTCACAAAAATCTTAATGAGATAAAAAGAATAGTTCAGAAGATGCTCCTTTCAATTCTTCATCTAACTCTTCTTAATTTGATTTGGAAATTATCCATGGAGCATAAGGCAATTTAGGAACTATCATTAAGCTACTTATGACAGCAATAACCCACTACACAGTTGAATCACTATACAACTCGGTATATCCATCAAGACTATTTATATTCTTTGTCCTCTCTTTAACTTCGAGTATTAGTTATTTTCTCGATTAATAGAATATGGAATGGATTAATTTTTCAACTAGTTCGCAAGGAATCTGGAATGCACAAATGAATTTGGACCCATAAGTTTTATTATGCTTTTTGATTCTTTTCAACAGATTACCTTTTTGAGAAAATCCTACTTTATACACCAAATTACTATTGCAAGTTTTCTCAAAGTATGAAGCTATTGCATTTAAAGCGATTTCTTAGGGTGTTCCTTTTCCCTTCTCTCTCAATTTTTCAGTAGTTGTAACCATAATATACAACCAATTGTCTCCATGATCAGAATCAGAATCAAATTCTGGTAATTTTTGTTCGATTTCTTTCATCTTTGCGGAATAAGCTTCAAGGATATATCTTATTCCAATCGTTGCCTTTTCTTCAGTATCAATTTTATCTTCTTTTGTTTTTGCGCACTTGTACTCTATCATCAACCTTTAAAACTATCCGTTTCTAAACACTATCTCAACAGCATACTTTTCATTTTCTTCCTCTTCAGAATCTGCTTCTGAAGTTGGTAATGCAACCATAATTTTTTGAGGATGCTGAGGCTTGTCAACGCACTAATTATTATCATTTTTATTGTTGAAAATTGTACCTGCAATATAACTCACATCTAAAGCAATAGATGCTCCGGTACCAATACCAGGAATGCAACTAACTGCTCCAGAGACAGTATCCATAACTGCATCTCTGTAATTTCCTATTGCTAATTTATAAAGTATGAAAGGGGTTCTAACCAATAGTCCTACAAAGGGTACTTTAGATATTCCTTTTATGAGTAACTTTTCAATTACAACTAAAGCTTCCATTATTGTACTATACTTTGTAGCTGTTTTTTCAAGAAGTATCTCAGTTAGTGCTTCAGCCAATTTTGTAGTTCCAATTTAAGCAACTTTATTTTAAGCTCCAATAGTCACGGTGTTCTTAAAGACAGTTTCATGAGTCTTTTCAAAAAACTCAGATTGCTTTTTATTTCACATATTTCGAAATTAATTTGAATGATTTCATTGTATTTAACAAAGAAAATCCATCATCATAAATCCTATTAATACTATTCATATTCTCAAAAACTTAGGGATATTTTTACTATCAAATTACTTAATAATCTATATTTTTTTTTCATTCAATTAATTAATGTTATTTCTTTATCTCCCCAACAATCTCTCCCCACCCACCCCATTCATAAATGCATGCTGCTTTAATGAACAAAGAAACTCCCCACAATTAAGCAAAGCAAGCAAGAATTCTACTAATATCTATTAATCATTTAATTAATTAAAATTACCTTAATCATGGATGCCGCTAAAGAAGAATTTTCTGCCAGAGAGGGCGACTCTTGATTGTGGGATCAAGATTAGTTTTTCGTACGAAAAGGGCAAGCGAACTAACAACACAACGGTGGTTTTTCATCGTCCCCCACTCGTCAAACTCTCAGACAGTCTTTTCTTCGAAGAGGAATCAAACCAGAGGATTCCTAATGTGGAAAGCGCATGCATCTTCACTTGATGGAATCAGTTCTATCTATGGAGAATGCAGATTTGCTGCGACCCCACGAGTTTTCACTATTACTGCATAAAAACCGCTGACTACTTTACAGCAGCAAATTACAAATTCCATTAAACATCAAACAAAATGTAAATTCCATTTCTCTCTCCAAAAAAACACCATAAAAATCAAACAACAAAAATCAAATTCAAATAAAAACTGCAAAATTCAAAATTTGAATTTGCCCCCAAATCAATCATAACAGTCCCATGTTGCGCGACTTGTAATTTTTTTTCAAAAAGACTTAGTGAAAATATGTATTGTTATTAGAATTTCATATAAAATGGTGTTGAAAAAGAACTTAAATTCGATAATTGAAAAAGTATTAGAGAAAAATGGATGAAAGAAGCAAAAAAAGAAGAAAAAAAAAAAAAAGTACTAAAAAATCAACAAAAGATGCACATTGATCATTGAATGAGAATTATAGGAATAAGTCCTATCATTAAATCCATGGGGAGAGAATCATTGCTTAATACAAAAGGATATAGATATTCAATTGATATCATGGTAAATTAATAATTGATAATAATAGGCAATCAACTATTACATTCAATATTTTCCGCGGGAACAAGGATTACATTTTATATTAATTAAAAGAAAGATTTATTAATAAATACAAAAAATATTGTGATTTTTTTTCATTTAATTAGAAAAATCTTTAGATTGTTCAATTTGTTTAATCTTTTTCAGAATTATTAATCTCAATTAATTTCTTTAGAATTGCTCTTTTTCATTGAAAAAAGTACTCATTTATCAATGACTTCTTGCAATCACTTTACAATTTCAATTCGAATCCACTGTAAAAATGTTTTCGATGAATTTATGGGTATCTTTAATCCATTTGTCGCTAACTCCTTAAGTATTATTACTATTGTTATTGTTGTTATCTTTGTTGCTGCTATTCACTATGGTTTCTTCTTTCTATCCTTGCTTTTCGAATGTAATTGTATCTTCATCTTCATCATCATCTTCGAAATCGGAGGAGTTATTGGACTCAACATCCATTTTTGTTGAATTATTAGAAGTTAAATTATTTTGTGTTTTGCTCTAATTGTTTTTGATCATAAGAGTGTCAAAGAATTAGCTGAAAACTAATGTGCTTGGAGGGATCAGATGTGATTTCTCACTGTAGAAATCTGCAACTACACGAAAATCATGGCGAAACCTAATGAAAAATACAAAAAAATTAAACACTTTTCAATGTAAAATGAATAAAAGTTAATCCCAGAATATCCTCTTACATGTAACTAAGAGATGCTTGATATTTAGAGGAATATGACACTTGTTGCTTTGTAGGCTATGCGAGATATGCTGAATTCTTGAGTTATTCTTCTTCGGTTGCTTCTTATCCGTTTAGAGTTCCATTATCTGTATTATCTACTTCAGATAGATATTTCTTAACTTTTTAAGATTCAAGTTGTTTATCTGTAATTACGAAGAAGTTCATTTATTCATCAAGACTAAGGAGCACTTGATTTGTAAGTGTGTGAGAATATAAAAGCCTATTTAGGGTATTCGGTAAGGTATATGCTTGGATTACAGAAAAATCTTTAGTAGAGAAGGTTACAACCACAGAAGATTTGAATTCAGGAGAAACTGCAAGGACAGAAAGCTAATTTGATGAACGATCAATAGATAAATCAAGGAATTGTTCCATTTCGAGTTTGAACAATACTGCTCCAGATTCACTATTGAAGATTGTAAGAGCTTATTCACTGAGAACATACAATACTTCACATTGATCGCTGCACTCAAATCTAATCAAATCCCCTTTTAATTGCAGTTTTACACTCTTTTCTATGAGTTTAGAGCTGAGATTCTATGTCAAAAAATAAATGAGTCAAAACAAATTATTACAGTCTGTTTTCTTGATAATAAATCTTATTATTTTACCCATTTTAAGAACACATCTTCTGCTATAATTCCTAAAATATCATTGTCATCAGCATCATAAGCATGCTGAATTCCAAGAATCTTCTTGTTTTTATACGATCCTTCCATTTCACAGTTCCAGAAATACTCATGGATCTTTCCCTCTCCAGTTTTGCTGTCAGGTGCTTTTCTAGCTTATTATCGCCAGACTTTGAATTTGTTGTCACTTCCGAAAGTCAGGAATTTCGTTTCATGTGATTTTTTGCTGAAGAAGGCAATTATATCGAAGGTGTGTGTCCCGTGAGGAGCTTCTATTCTAGTGTTGGCCTCGTAAGTTAAATTGGATGTTTCATGCCAGATTTTTAATGCACTTAGACTTATTTCTGCAGAAGATCTTTGAGTGATAGTTGCCATGTGCTTCCATGTTTTATCGAAAGCTACTGCTGTGACTGTAGCAGGATCTGGAAGATAAGAGCCACTCCTTGAAGTTAGATTTCTTGCAATAATATCAATTTCTTTGACTTTTCTTTCTTCGAATAAACTGATGAATTGAATTCTTCCTGGGAGAGAATTCATGCAGATCAAGTGAGTGTCTTCACTTTGATTGATTCTCTTTAAGAACAGTGAATGTTTGCTTGATGAATTACTGCTTGGATAAGCTGCAGGGTTAGCAAATCCTTGAACTGCAAAACTTGTTTCGAAATTGGAAATCTTCAGGAATTAAATTGAATTTTCAAGTAAACTGCAAGCTACAACTTCATTTCCAGGAGATACACTAATCTAAACGATTTCACTACCAAGTCTAGGGTAGAAATCACGTTTGTCTTCTAATTAATGCCAAACTATCAGCACACCCTGATTGTTTTTAAACAAGAAAACTGTAATTACTGATTTTCTACTCAACAAATATCCCCCTTTAACAATATAAATATTTGAATTTTTCTACCTCTTCACCACCTGAGAACAGAAGAGAAGCATCACAATTGAAAGCTAAACTCTTCACTGCCTACGAATGCCAGTGAACAGAACTAGAGGTAAAATCCTAAACACAAAAAACAAACAATTTTTAAAACATTTGCATTTCCCCCTGTTATTTAATCCCAACCATTCAGCAAAATCCTCAACAAAAATTGCTTACAGTTTGCTCAAATGCATGATGATAGTATGTGATTTTTCCCATATCATCTCCAACAGCAATAGTTGAGTTGCTGGTAGAAATAGCAGTAACATTTCTTGGATGTAGAATCGTTCTAAAAACCTTTTTATCTTCAATGTCAATAAGCAGAATAGTCTTAGCAGAAGCAACAATCGCATAATTCTAAGTGCTAGTGAGCACCAAGAAAGCAAATTAATTCTATTACTGTTATTCTTGGTTTTGTTTATTAATTTATGCAATCGTTTTAAGACTATTTTTAGCTATATTATAAGAAAAAAGCTGTGTTTTATTATCAAGAATGAATATTTTCGTTGCATCTTCGCTAAAGAAAGCAGCAGTTATTCCTTCAATTCCTTCGATTTATTATTCCTTGAATACCAATTAGCTACGTAGATCAATTTCTGTTAGTTTACCAGACGTATCAAGTACATATGCTTCTTCGAAATGCTTCGTTGAATTCACTCTAAACGCGCAAATATTTGTTTTATTGCAATTGATGTTCAAATCAACGCCTTTCACAATCTATCCAGTTTTGCTACTGAACACACAGAGTTTACTACCAAACACAGTAGCTATTTCATCGTTTCCTTCTAGCCATTGTACTGGCAATTTTGTTAGTGCACCTCCTAATCGACTACAAACCTACTGTTATCCACTCATATTTTTGACGGAATTCTCAAATAATCAATAATGCTGATATATCTGCTTTGTATGTAATATGATAATTAATTTTATCTTTCTGTTGCTTAATTTTGTTTGAAAGCATAATATCCAAAAGAAATCATTCATATTTATATCCTTATTTTCACTTGCTACTAATGCGCTCCTTTCTATCTTCTACGAGAACTCCCTCCCACACTCCTCGTATCTTTTTTGTACAGATTTGATTTTGATGTTTGAAGTGATGAGAGATATTAATTAATTGAAAAAACAAAAGAAGAATAAAGGCTATTTTTGTTATTTTAGATAATGAATGTAAGACAACAAAATAATACAAACAAGTGAAGGGAAATCTCATAAAAAAAACACAAAATAAGTAGAACTTTGAAAAAGAGACAAAAAAGATAAAGGAGAGGAAATATAATTGTTTTTATATATTTATATATATTTATTGCTTTAAAAGATGAAGAGGCAGAGATCGAGGGTTTTTAAGTGAAAAGGGTAGCCAATCATTATTAAAAAGGAGAGAAGTTGCTAATCTTTTCAAAATTGATTTACAAACATCTAGTACTATTACCCTCGAGCTGCTTGTTATTGCTATTGTGAGGCTGTTTAGTTCATGTACATTTATCCTAGGGCTTAATTGTTAATTTGCTATGGAGCAGGCTATTATTATTGTTATCCATTTCCTCTCTAGGCTGCTTACTGTGAGCTTTCATCTTGTAGGAGATTTAAATTCGACATTAATTGTTAATGCAATTTTCTGACAGATTCGTCTTTAATTAAGCTCCAATTTGGATCTTTAAACCCAGGAGGTAGAATCTTCTTCAAAGCTTCATTTGCTCTAAAAATGAAATCAATCATAAACAAATTGTTAGATTCAGCTCAAAATCATATTAAATCGAATCAGGCAGATTATTATGTAAAACTCAAAAAACCAACCTATTGTTTTCGGAGAGTCGCTGGTAGCATCGAATGATATGACGAAGTAGTCTTTAGTCATCTTTTTAGTTGGTTTCTAAATCTTCAATCATACTTTGTAGAACAGTCGATACCTATCAAAGTTAAATAAAATAATTCTTGTGTGCTTGAAATACATCTTTTTGTCTGAAATAATTACAGCGAAGAATCGTTCAGCGGTCTAGCAAATGTAATTGAGTCCACTGTCATCGATCAGAATTTTTTAAACTATGAAGGTTGCCACCGTTCTTGAAAGTTCCTGTCCTCGTTTCATGATCCGTAAGCATAGAGGGATGATCTCAGTCTGCATGAGGAATGTAATAGCATCGGTATCATCACCTTTGACCAAGGCTCCAATTACACCAAGAGAAGTCACTCGGAGATTCTCAAAAGGCTTTTGTTTGGCGGAGGTGTTCAAAAAAGGATACAGAAACAGAGGAATATAAGCTGAATTTACAAAAATAAAAGAATGATAAAGAAGTTTGAGGGGAGAGGAGGTAGTCAAAATAAGGAATTAGTGTAGAATTTGCTAGTTTACCTTTTATAAAATGAGGTTTAGTTTCTTAATGAAGTGCTAGGCATTGTAATAACCCGAGAACAGAGCAGACTTGAGTTGACACAGCTTAAGTGAGTACATTCGGAGCTAGTTAAGAATAAACTGATACAATGTCATCGATTAAAAGAGCAATTGTGCCAGTAGAATGCCATAACAACGGAGCTAAATTAGTGAATGATTCTCTCTTTTTGGACAGCTCTAAAAGTGCTTCTTCTTTTTTTTCTGGATTCTTTAAGTTCAAAATATGCTTTATAATTAAATCCAGCTCTTTTTAGTTCTGCTATTCATCTTAGACTACCATTGGCTGCTGTTGCTGTTACAGCTATTACGAAGGAATGGGTTACTGCTATTATTGTAACTAAGAAAGAGAACAAAAATGAATAAAACATATTTATGAATTTTTTTATAATTATTTTACTTATTGAGCTTAAGAAAGTGCTGGATAATTGAGTTATTATTGATGAATGAGATAGGCATTCATGTTATGAAGTGGAGGGGTAGTTGCTACGTAGACACTTTACGGTGATGGACTACTGTAAGGAATAGGCTAATGCAGTTAGATACTTCCTTATGCACCTTGTACTGGTTGAGGCATCTGTAATAAACCTGTTGGATAGTTTTATCCAGCAGGGCCCATGTTCTTTTATGATCAAATTCAAAAGAATAAAAGTGTAAAATAAACAACGATTTCCATAAATAGACTATGATTTTCTCTGATTATGGATGTGTATTTACTTGAAAGGGAACTTATTATTAAGGTTAAGGAGATTAGGACATCATTTGTTATGAGAAATCCATATGATGATACATATTGTAGATATCTAAAAAATAAAAAAAAAACAGATTTGGATTTTATTTTGGATAAATAAAGAGAAAAATCAAAAGAAAGGAATTAGTAAATACCTTGAGTTGGATAGATCATGTTAGGTTGACCATATAAAAACGCTTATGGCTGCATATTGTGCTGCTAATCTAAGATGAAAATATAGTTTAGCAGTGATTAAGAGTGGATTAAAAAATATCCAAGTGGAGCGATGATTTGAAATAATATTTATTGACAATACAATATGAAAGCTATTTTTTACTTGGATTAGCTTAGAAATGTTGTCCTTAATAGTTCATCGCTCTTTCTGATTATGAACTAGATTTCCTATTCAAATTGAATTCGTTTGAGTAAAGAATAAATTAAAAGACAAATGATTGATTCTATTATCATATTGAATTAGCTTTTTTTTGCAAATAATTTGTTATCTCATTAGGACATATAAACAGTTTAGTATCACATAAAATGTCTTTGTTTGATTCCTCTACTTATCTTTGTTGCATTTTACATTACCTTTATTAGTTCCTTCTTCTTAAACCTTTCTTAGTTCTCTTTTAGTTTCTTGACAGCTGAACTCTTTTGCTATGTATTATCCTTGAAGATTTCGCTACTTTTTTTTGAAATATTTTTTTATACGTGCTTCCTTTTGTTGTCTTTTAGTTATTTCCCACATCTAATTCGTTCTTTCTCTTTGAATAAAATCATGAAAAGTGGCGATTTCTTGCATAATTAAAAAAATCACTTGGTTTCACACATTCATTATGGATATTTTGTTTTTAATTATCAATTGCTCTTCCCAAACATTTATTTGGAAGAAATTATATCATGCTTTCTTGCTAAAAAAGTATTCAAAACAAAAATAGTTTGGATGTTTAGTTCAAATTATTCATAACAATACTGTGTAATTCAAAGAATTTAAAGGACAAACTATCTCTCACCCAATGCTCTTCTTGCCATTCTTTTGCTTAACCAACTAATTTTATTTTTAGAATGTACATCCTTTTTTATATCGAATTTATAATAGCTTCATTGAAAAATTTCCTTCTTTTCGCTTGGTTAAATTCTTTTCAAATCGATGCTTAATCTTTCTCTCTGATGAACTAATCAAAACTTTATCTTTTCTTGTGTACACACACACATGCACATTAATATTATTATTTTTGAAGAAAACCTTTATTAAAAACCCCACAAAAACTATTATTTTTTTCCTAAAAGAGCCAACTTCTTAAACCATATTTCTTGATATGAAGAATGCTTTAAAACGGAAAGCTCATCAAATCTCAAGAATCTACTACGATGCCATCCAAAACGACTAATATATTATTAATTTCTTGAAAGTTCTGTTCTTCATTCTCTTGTATAGTATCTTCGAATTTGCATCTTTCTTATCACTTGCAATTTTCTTCATCAGTACGCATACTCTTCTCTCTCGAGAATGGACTTACCGCAAACAAAAAGGTCTAATATTTTATCTTCCTAACTGGGTTTAGACAGCACTGACACGTAGCAGTCTCTTAGATATTTTTACATCTCTATGGAGCCCTAATACTCTTTTGTACCTCAAGGCATTTGTTTAACCATTTTTTCATAATATTTCCCCTGAAGAAGCAATTCAAACCCTAGATGATCTCCCCTCAGAAATGAAAACTGCTATTCTCACTAAAGGAATAGTGTATTCACTTCCTCGAATTTTCAAAAAGATTCTTCTTCCAGAGTAGATTTATCATGGTAAAATAATGATGGAAGCGCAATAGATTCTTCAGGGCTGTTTCCTCATTTTTTCTTTCTTCTGATTGATATTTAATTTTCTTGATGTTTTGTTGAAGAATTATGTAAAAATGAAGATGCTGAGATGGCTGCTATTGAATAAGAAAATAAGCAGGCAAAAGAAGAAAATGAAAAATGGGGTGTTGATGAGAGAAAAAATGAACGAAAAAGAGAACTCCCTAGAGTGATCGAAGAAGAAGAACTTCTGTAAGTTGTTGGGGAAAAAGAAAGTGAGCTAGAGCGATTTGGAAGAAAATCTACTCTTATGAACCTTCATTCTAGCTTTCTCATGGCAACTCTTGATGGAGGAAATGGAGCATATCATAACAACAATGCTCATAATAGCAGTTTACTCTATAAAGTAGTTAAACCAATTGAAGAAAAACAATAAACTTTTGAATCCTTTGAAGGCGAAATTCCAACAAAAATAATAGCTTCCTCATCAGATATTAACTAACCTTTCCGACGAGACAAATTGAACTCTCAAGATAGCGTTCATTTTCTGTTTGAAAATCTCAGAAATACCTTAAACGGTGCAAGCAGCGATAGCATTCTAGGGTAGTTAAAAAATGCCATGAACTTATTGTCTGGTGTGGCTGAGATTAAAAATAATACCGAATTACTCACGAAAATTGAGACAACTAAAGTCTACAAGTGGTTTATGTTCTCAGCGTTGTTTCTTCTGAGCTAGTATTTTATTTCAAGGAAGACTCGCAGATGGTTGATATCCAGTTCAATGTTTGCAGCATATATTTGCTCGTTCTTCTTGACTTTCGGCTCACTAGGAGTTTTCATTTACAAGCAAGTCAACAGCCAGAATCAGAAGGGCTTAAATTAGAATAATATGTTTAGATTACCACCTTCGGTTGAAAGTTTATCTAGAAATGGAAAATCTAAGAGAAGACCATAGAATAAGCATGAAGATAATAAGTTTCTGATTGATGATTTGCACTAAAAGTGATATCTCAATAGCAACAACAACAAAAAACATGAAATGAAGGATACTCAAATGACAAATTTGAATATCTAAAATAAGAATATTTTAATAAAAAATGAGATGAAAGAGAGAGAGAGAGAGAAGATGATTAATTTAAGTTGTTGTATTTTTTCAATAGATAATCTTGAGCATTTGAGGGTTTATCTAGATGTTATTTTATTAAAATTATATGACTGAAATACGCAAGAACTGATCTCAAAAATTAACCAAATTATTCTAAAATAGTTACTTTCATCTGCAATAAATCTTGTGTGAAGAATCCATATGAATTCGAAAACGTGCAAGTATCCTCCCAACAACTCGTAGCAAAAGATATTTTTCCTTTTTTGAGGAAGAATGGAGATGTTTTATTGACAAAGAAAGGGGAGAAAAGTGATTAACAAAAGATAAGATCTTCCAAATTAAATTAAAGAATTCAGTACAATTTTCGAGTTTCAAAGGGGAATAAAAAATGCAGTACATTGACGGAGGTGATACCATTACTAGGAAACAAGGCTCACGAACAGCTGGAAAGAAGAAATCTACTTTCTGCCCTAATCAGCATCCAGGTTTGCTTCTAGACTCTTACCCAGAGCAAGTCGATGGATTTAAAATCTTCTAAGACGATGAGCTTCTAAATAATTTCAAAGATCACTTCAGAGCTAGGAATGATGCATTCAGATAGCAGCTCTCGCATATTCTAAGAGCTGAAAATTCATTAGAAGATTTTGCAAAGGGTAAACACTTCAATAATCATTCATACCATTCTTAGATTCTCTTTATTTTTCTCTCTCAAAGGCTACAAGAAATATGGATTCAACTAAGAAGGAGACAATCTTGTCTACAGAGAATGGGCTCCAGGTGCAAAAGAAATATATCTCACAGGTGACTTCAATGGATGGGACAGGCAGAAAGACCGTTTGACAGCTGATTCATTCGGAAACTGGGAGATCAAGTTCCCTTTAAATGAAAAAGGTGAGCCATTTATTCCTCACGGATCAAGAGTTAAAGCGCATGTGCTGAATGCGAACAATGAATGGTAGGATAAAGTACCAGTTTGGAGCAAACGAGTTGTTCAAAATACTGAGTCTAATCTTTTCGATTGCTAATTCTGGTGGCCTCCTGAAGAACAAAGATATGTCTTCCAACATCCTAGGCCGAAGAAACATCACGCAATCAAAATCTATGAAACCCACGTTGGGATGGCTGGAATTGAGCCTCGAGTCCATACGTTCCCAGAATTCACTAGAGACATCCTACCTAGAATCAGATCACTTGGATACAATACAGTTTAAATTATGGCAATTGCAGAGCATGCATATTATGGTTCATTTGGATATCACATTACCAGTCCATTTGCAGTTTCATCGAGATTTGGAACACCTGAGGAATTCAAGTAACTTGTTGATGTCGCTCATTCGCTCTAGATTCATGTGCTCGTTGATATCGTACATTCGTAAAATAAAAAATCAATATTTACATGATTTTTTGGAGTAAAACTGGTAGTTTTATTGGATAATTGATACTTATTATGCTCTTTTTTAGTCATGCCAGCAAAAACTCAAATGATGGGATAAATCTTTGGGACGGCACTGAGTATCAATATTTCCATGAAGGTGCTAAGGGCAACCATGCCCTCTGGGATTCTAAACTGTTCAACTATGGAAAATGGGAAGTACTCCGTTTGTTACTAAGTAATCTAGAGTGGTTTATGACTGAGTACAATGTCGATGGTTTCCGTTTTGATGGTGTTACTTCGATGCTCTACAAACACCATGGTAAGCCAACTCAAGATAATTTTTAACAAAAAAAGAAGAAGTTTAATTATTTTATATTTTGTGCAGGCATGGGAACAGGGTTCACTGGAAACTACCATGAGTACTTCAATGACGATGTAGAAATTGAAACTCTTGTGTATATGATGCTGGCAAACGAATTAGTCCACTCAATTTATCCAGATGCTATTACTATTGCTGAGGATGTCTCAGGATACCCTACTCTGTGTAAACCAGTTAAAGATGGAGGAGTTGGATTTGACTATAGACTCCAAATGGCAGTCCCTGATAAGGTAAGAGATTGAAATGTTTTAAAGAATCATTAGATTTGAAGATAAATTTTGTTTTTGTGAAAAATATGAAAAGTGGATCAAACTTCTAAAAGAAATTAAAGACGATGATTGGAACATGGCTGACATAGTACATACTTTAGTTAATCGTAGACATGATGAGAAATGCATTGTCTACTCTGAAAGTCATGATCAAGCCCTTGTCGGTGATAAAACTATCTCCATGTGGCTCTTTGATGCTGTAAAAATAGTGTATTATTTTTAATTTTGCAAATATTTTACTTGGAAACAAAACAAAAAAACAGGAAATTTATGATAAAATGAACATTCACACACCGGAAACTCTTGTTGTCAGCAGAGGAATGTCACTTCACAAGATGATTAGATTCATCACTATTGCTCTTGGAGGAGAAGTAAACAATGAATCAATTTCCTTTAGCTAAAATGCTCAAAGAATGGGTTTATAATTCCCTTAAATTTAAATTTGTGAGTAAAAATCTTTTTTTGTTCTGAAAATCTAGGGTTTTCTGACTTTCATGGGGAATGAATTTGGCCATCCCGAATGGATTGATTTCCCTAGGAAAGAAAACGGATGGAGCTACCAGCATTGCCGTCGTAGATGGGATCTTGCAGATGACTAGCAGCTCAGGTTCCATTTCCTCAAAGTAAGTAGCATAACATAAAACTATCTTTGAACTCACAAAGAATTATTTTTTTAAAAAGAACTTTGACAGCGACATGATCCGCTTGGAGAGACATTTCCGTTGGCTTGGAGAGAAAAATAACTATGTTTCTTGTCAAAACTAAGGTGACAAAGTTATCATCTTCGAGCATGATAAGCTCCTCTTCTGCTTTAACTTCCATCCAACTTAGGTAGAAATTGTCTTGTGTTTTTTGAAATATCTTATATTTATTTTGTTGTTGATGTTGAAGAGCTTCGAAAATTACAAGGTCGGTACAAATATTGCAGAAGACCATCTCGTTGTATTTGATACTGATGAGGTAAGTTGTTTGCTTTTGGGTAACTTTTTTAGTAATTTTTTGATCTTTGTAAACTCTTAAAAAAGCCTCATTTTGGAGGTCACGATAGAGTCCGTGGAGCACATGAAAAACCGCTTGTATACTTCAATGAATCATTCAATAATAGACCATATCATGTCAATATCTACTTGCCTTCAAGATGTGCAATTGTGTTAGCTGGTGTGACTGATGCCCATGCCTTCTGGAATTCTACTCATCCCAGTAACTGAGTTTTGAAAATTCTGAAGAATTGAGAAGACACTCTCAAAAAAGAGGAAAATAAATAAGAATGAATATTTTAATTCTAATGAAGAAATGTCAGTAAATTTTTGAATTTGTTTTTGTAGTCAAAATAGACAATATGTAATGAGAATAATACAAAATAATGCCATATTTTTAGGTTTGAGTGCTTGGGGTTGAGAATTTAGAAAAGAATGTATGAAAAGAGATAAAAAAATGTAATTGACTGAAGATTTCTTTGGGATTATGTATGTTTTATCTAATTTTGAGATAGCAAATAATTCATAGATTTAATCAAATCATTTTAAAAAAGAAATCAATCAGGGCATTTGATCGAAGATGAATAAGTAGATGAGCAAACCAATAGTTGGATCCAAGAAGGCTACCAAAATAGTAAGGAAATTTGAAGATAACTAGAGATTAACATATTTGATGTTTGCTTTAGAATCGTGATTTACTTGGGTTAACATATGGAGCTATTGTGAGTCAAATTGTTAAAGATACTGATAATGTCAAAGATGCAAACATTCAGCTTGAAAAATTGTAAAATTTTTCTTGTATTCTGATGAGGGAACAGCGTTTCATTTTGCGCATATTGAAGAGTTGAAACTATTGGAACTTTTTTAGCTCTTTTTAACTGTTCTCTTTTTATTAATAGAGGGTATGACATTGGTTAACGATTAGTTGATGAATTTGTTGCTAAAAACGATGGCAAACTCTGTGCAGATTACAAAGAAATGGCTAACACAATTGCAAAAGAAGGATTTGAGATGTTCTTGGGGACTAAAGCAGATTTAGAAGAACTAAAAGCTGAGAGTCATAAAGATATATCATTTAATCTAGTTATAAACGATAACCCTCTCACAGATTTCGTTGAAATACCTGAACATCTCTCTGGATTATCATACAATAATATAATTTGTGGAGCAATCAGAGGAGCTATTGGAAGTGTAAGAGATAATTTAGATTACAATAAACTAAAGATCATTTGTTTGATAAATACGAAAAGATCATATTCTTTTTTCTTTTGACTGAAAACAGCTGCTGCTGATTGGGAGAGTATTCATGAAAAGTGACTAACTCCTTGGAGATGAAAGATCAGTCATTAGGGTTGAAGTTAAGAGGGAAAAGCTTAAGGATGAAGATTGAAAGGAGAGATATTATGTCACATAGAAACACAGATACAACAAATATTGTAAAAATGTATTATGTAAATGTTGATAAAAATGGATTCAAAGCATATTTCTGATTGCCTGAGAGTAAAGAAATAAAATTATTAATAACTGAGTGCTTGTTGAGAAAATAATGATGAGCTATTCTTATTTATTTTGATGAGAACTAAATAGATTATGATTGTTTATTGAAAAATGATGATTCCTCTTTTTCTTTACTTATGATCTTATGAAATTGCTTTTTTTAAAAGAAATTAATAATATGACAAACTTTTTGTGATATCAAGATCTTTAAAGAGCATTTCAAAACTTTTATTATTTTTTCATTTATTTCAATTATTTCCATTCAAAACTGAAAGGAAAAACTAATTTAACTTTATCAAAGAAATATATTTCCCAAAATCAAAAAGAATCATCAGATATTTATTAATCTGCAAAAGATCCAACTCAAATTGCACTTTTTTGAAGCACTAATAAGTGTCTTGTTCCTTTTGAAAAAGCACATTAACATATTATTTGATTAATTGAAGAAAAAATAGAGCATCTAATCTCAAACAAAATTATTAAACTCTAGTTTTTTTGAAGACAGACTCATGGCATTTAGACTCTTCAAGAGATTCCTCTCAAACAAAAGTATTTCTTAAAATAGTTTTCTTCCCTTTTATTGTATTAGTATTTCTGAGCTATTCGCTTTTTCAGATCACTTATTTTCCTTAATATTCATCATCCTCCTCCTTCTAGATGCGCAATTGATTGGAGGAGCATTTGCTACAATGGGATTTGCATACTATATCTAAGAAGGATAGCTTTAGCCTTAATGTCTTGAAAAAATTGATCCAAACCTTGCTAAATCTTCTGAAAAAAGCAAAGATCCAACAAATTTTAATCACTTAAAGAACGAATATTTCTTCAGATTTGCGTAAGTATTTGACAAAAATATGAAATTCACCCTTGATTATTAGAACATTTTAACATTTGAGTTCTGTAATATAAATTGTTAAATTTCTTATTTAATCCTTAAACAGTGCTCATGTCCTACCACATCCTGATAAAGTAGCTAAGGGAGGAGAAGATGCATATTTTGCTGAGCATAAGTAAATAAACAATATTCATTATTTTCAAATAAAAAATCAATATTTTATCTTAAAAGTTTGCTATGCGTGGCAGACGGAGTTGGTGGTTGGGCTGAATACGGTGTGGATCCAGCAGAATACAGTAGAGCGTTGGTTGCAAAGTACAATTGAAATATTTGTATTATTATTTCTATTTTCTCATTCACTTCTTCTTCTTTGTTTGTCTTTAGTGTTGAAAAGAACTACAAATAGCATATTCTAAAATACATCCAAAATCCAAAAGAGTTATTGATAAAAGCTGCTTCTGAGACAGATATTCTAGGATCAAGGTAAATCAATAAATTTAGGTTTTCGATTGAATAATCAACCACTTTTCTTCACTGTAAATATTCTTAGCACCTTAGTATTGGTCACTGTGGATAAGAACAAGAACATTTTGAAGACATCCTATATTGGGGATTCAGGATATTGTATATATCGAGTTGATGGAGACAATTCCCCTCATCTTGTATTTGGGTTTAAAGAATAATAGAAATCCTTCAATTTCCCTTATTAGGTGAGAATTAAACAGAAAAATATCAAATATTTTATTTAACATTTGTATTAATTTTTGTTCTTTTTATTGAATCAAACCAGCTTGGGAGCAAAGGAAATGGAGACTCACCGAAGACTGCTTTGGAGTTTTCTCATGAAATATAAGAAAAAGACATAATTGTCGTTGGTTCAGATGGGCTTTTCGATAACATGGATTTTGAGTAGATAAGAAAAATCGTTCACGCTCATATTTCTGACAATAAGCAAGCTGATGTTTAATAATTAGCTAAAAATATCGGAGATTAAGCAAAAAAATATTCCCTTTAACGATTTTATGATTCACCCTTTGCGTAAAAAGCCAGATTAGCTAATCTTAACTACAGAGGAGGGAAATCAGATGACATTACTGTTGTAGTAGCTTAGATTGAAAGATTTGGTGGAATATGAGGGAAAAATAGGTATTGTTAACATCTGTTTATGTGTGTATATTTTATTATGACTTAAAAAGGGATATCCTCTTGAAGGGGAATTACATCACCAAGACAAGAAATAAAAAATTAATTAAAGAATTAATAATTATTTGATAGTTGCTAGATTCTTTAAAAATTGCTTTGATTATTAAAAATAATAATGATATATTGTCGCTAAGTACGTAATATTCATTTTTTTCAGTATCAAAAACAAAATACGATATGATATGAAGGTCAATTTTCACGATCCTAATAAAGTTCATAAAGATATTTTTTTTCCATTCGAAGTTGTAAAAGAGACAGAAAGATGTATTTCAAGACAGGGATGAATTAATAATTCTAGTTTTAATATTGATAACAAAAAAACATTAGATTTAGAAACCCATACATTTATATGTCTATCATTTTCAAAGGCACTTCATAAATCGCATAGATTTAAGTTCTAAAGCATCTAGAAATGTAATAAAGAAAGTGCGTTCGTTTCTCATGGGTAAAAATATCACCCCCAAGGGAATTAAAAATATCTATTTTTATTTAATTATTTTCATAACCAAAAGAAAGCATAAGTTTACCGCATCAGCACAGCAAGGCACAACCGAAAAAATGGTCAAGATTATTGGACTCAGAAATCTCAACCGTACTGAAATTCAAGAAGTAGTTTTCGAGAAAGAAGCTATCTAGCTTGAAGCCCTCCTCGATAAGGATTTTGCACATGAAACAAAAGAACCTTGTTTGACTCTCTAAGAGATCATCACCTACGTAGAAGGATTAACTGATAGGCTTTCCCCTTAAATCCTATCTTTTAAAGTTGATAAGGAGAGTGTATTCATCAGAGGTTTTCTGTTTATCTTGTCACTTTAGTTGATCAAGGAGAGAAAATCTATCAAAAAAGCTACAATCGATTTTTTGTTAGCAATCTTCAATGGGTTTATTAGACCTTCTGCACTTGTGTCTAACCCATATTAGATCTTATCTGTGTTCTATGGAGAATGTGGAGTAGCTGAAAGACTCAAGTAAGTCTAAATTGAACCAATTTAGCTAACGAAAACAGAAGTTGAAGCCATTAGACGAAATGTAGAGAATGCATACACTGGATCTCTAACTCTTTTGAACATCTTGAACACTAAAAACGCACTTAAACTCAGTTAACTTGGTTATGCGCTGTTCTGCGAAAGTGGATATATCAACACAGAATAGTTCTTGATTGCTTACTCTGAAAAACGTAGTCTTTGCAGGAATATTTCATTCTTAGCTACGGAAGTTTAAAATTTACTCTTTGCAAGCAGACTCTCCAAGAAAAAAGCTAGCAGTGATGTTATCTAATGGGTGGAAATCGCTGGGTAATCCAAAAACGGATTGGCTTTGCTTGTCGACTATATGGTGGACGAACTCGCAGTGGAATCAGAATCTCAAGCATACATTGGATTGAACAGTCTTTTACTAACATTGCTTGGATCGATCCATTTGTAGACGATAAATACTCTCAGAAGATTTTAGACTTTCGAAGAAATCGGCAAAGGAATCTCCGGAAAAGTGCAGGAACTGTTAGTTAACGTCCATGGATAAGGAGCTAATTTAAGTTATGATAAACTAAATGAAGGCAACGCAGAGAAGTTTGGAGATAACATCAGTTTGCTATTGGGATTTGAGAAATAACTAAATAATCTCGTAGGTGCTGTTTAAGCGGAATGTGCAGCGTCTTTGCATATTCTTGATAAGCTGAATAAGTAACTCAGTGCAAATAAGAAAGTCAAAAATAATGAAAAGGAAACTGATAAAAAAGCCAAAAAAGAGGTTAAATTATTGCAACTAGGTCAAGGCACTGATTTTGTCTTCAAAGCAGTGACTGAAGAGCATGACTTTTAGAACGAAGAAACAGCAAAAAATGTCAGTGAAGCTTATTTTTCACTTGGTAACATTGAGCTGCTAAATAAAATTGAAGAGTTAGTTGTCCATGAGGAAAGAAGAAAACCAAAAATTGCAAAAGGAACTAGAGACTTTAATCCTCTCTAAATGGCTATTAAAAGAAAGGCATTCAAGATTATCTAAGGGATTTTGCTACAACATGGTGCTGTTGAAATCGACACACCAGTTTTTGAGCTCAAGGAGACTCTTACTGGAAAATATGGAAATGATTCTAAGCTGATTTACGACTTAGATGATTAAGGTGGTGAATTGCTATCTCTCAGATATGATCTGACAGTTCCTTTTGCTAGGTATCTTGCTACCAAATAGCTAACTAATTTTAAGAGATTCCATATTGCAAAGGTAAAAATCAATTAACATAATTTACATTCTAAAACATTATAAAATAATTCCTTTAAAATGTTAGGTTTACAGACGTGACTAGCCTAACATGACACTGGGAAGATACAGAGAATTCTATTAATGTGATATTGATATCGCTGGAACATACGATCCTATGATTCCTGATGCTGAAATCATCAAAGTTGTTAACGATATTCTTGAAGCTCTGTAGCTTGGTTCTCCGTTTACAATCAAGGTTAATTCTCGTAAGATCCTCGATGCAATGATTGAGATCGCAGGTGCACCTAAATCCAAATTCAAGACTATCTGCTCGTCAATTGATAAACTTGATAAAGTAAAAAAATGAATTTTAAAGATAAAATTATCTTTTTGAATTGTCTAACCGGAATCTATTATGATAATCTAAAGGAAACATGGGAGGATGTCAAAAGAGAGCTCATTGAAGATAAAGGGTTAAGTTTAGAAATCGTTGATAAGCTAGGAGAGTTTGTGACTTACAAAGGCAACCCATTAGAAATGCTCGAGAAAATCAAAACTGCAAAGATTTTCGATGCATCTGAATCTGGAAGACAAGGAATGGTCGAAATGGGACTACTCTTTGAGTATCTTGAGGCTTTAGATTGCTTGAAAAACATCTCCTTTGATCTTTCCTTAGCTAGAGGGTTAGACTACTACACAGGTATGATCTACGAAGCTGTTCTTTAAGGTGCCAACATTGGATCCATCGGTGGAGGTGGTCGTTATGATGGACTCGTTGGAATGTTTTCATCGAAGTAAATCCCATCTGTTGGTGGTTCTGTTGGTATCGAGCGTGTGTTCAACATTCTTGAGGAACAATACAAAAAGAATCTTACCTTCAGAGCAACTGAAACGGAAGTATTAGTCTGCACAATTGGAGCTGGCTTATGCAAGGAGAAATTGAAGCTCTCCAGTGAGATGTGGAAACGAAATCTCAAAGTTGAGATTATTTACTCAGAGAAACCTAAACCACAAAAGCAAATGGAGTACGCTCTAGAAAATGAAATTCCTTTCATGATCTGGCTTGGTGAAGAGGAAATCAAGGGAGGATTTGTTAAGATCAAAGTAAATTTATCTTTTTTTCCTCTGATTCCTATGTATTTTTTCTGACACTCTTTAATGTTATTTTTTGTTTGTTAGTGCACTTACGAAAAAACTGAAGAAGTCTGCCCACGTGAAAAGCTATTCGAAGTGCTTGAACAGAAGTTAGCAACTTACTACGAAGATCTTCTCACTGGGAAAGTCGACTACAAAGAGCAAAAAGCAAATGCCCTTAAGTTAGCCTAGCAAGCTCATGCTGAAGGGAAATCATCTGCACCTGCCAGTAAGACTGAAAAACCATCAGAAGAAAATTGATTGAATATTTCATTCAAATATCACAATAATTATGATAAGCTGTTCCCAAGTATATTTTATGAGCAGTTTGTTAGAAAAAATATTATTTTAGAAATATCTTTAGCTTAAACCAATAAGGATATCTTAATACAATTCACAAAAAAACAAATAAATGCACATTATTTGCTAGCATTCTTCTTATTCTCCTCTACATTTATCTCAAAAATTCATTGTTTTTAAGAAATCTTATCCAGTTTCTGGACAAATCGAAAGATTCTTTCCAACACAGCTTTAATGCGCAACAACGCCATTTGGGAAAACCACAAATATTGTGTTGTTAATTATAAGCTTGTTGCAAGCTGCACATTTTCGATCGGAATACTATGTCACATATGCTCGTTTGAGATGGATCAATTTTATATTCTCTTCCAATAACTCTGTCTCAGATGAAAAGCTCGTACATCGCATCTGCCTTTACGTGTAGAGAGTTTCAGAAAGAGCTTATGTTAGAAATTCAAATAACGCAGAATTATCATCTTCCTTTAGTTTATTGTCCTCCACTCCACTGCTAAAATTTCTTTCAATTTTATTAGGGTAAATAGAATTATCGTGGAATTCCAGCACCCAATCATCTGGAATAAGTTTAAGGATTTCAATAGGATTCACATCTTAGCAATAACTGTATTGCAAGAGAATGTTATCGAGTTTTTACTTCAGTTCACTGCTTGAAGCAATCACAGCAGAAGATTCATTTCCAAACATACCCATGATTGTGCTTGTGTTGTTATTGAAGGTGTTTCGAACATTTGGATTATCGTCAAATATGCTATTCATGTTATTTTCATTGCTGCCTGCTGTATTTTTACCTAACGCAACATTGTATTTTTGAAGATAAATCTTAAAAAGTATCGGAAGAAGTTTAGCTTAATCTTTGCTACATTCTGCTAGTGCAGCCTTATCATCTCCTTAGTCTATCAGAATTCTAAGTGCTTTTTCTTGTCGATCGAGTTTATTGCACAAAAGAAAAATTATTTATTCTTGCAGAAACGAATCTACAATCATTTTAAGAACAAACTAAGCATCATACAGCATCTTCTGATTCCTAATAAAACTATCGAATGCCTTGTATTTTTCAATTGTTTCTTAGTTAATCACGAAATCACCACTAGCACTGTATTAAATCACACTCTACGATGCAATTGCAGTTTTATTACTTGGAGTGTTTGAACCACTTGATAGAAGGGAACTCGATTTGAGGTTGCTGGAATTCTTGCTGCTATTCTTCTCAAGTGAGGATTTAAGTGATTTCTTAAACTAATCACTCGGAGTTGACTTAGGAATCACAGAAAATAGATATTTTAAGTAGTAATCAGCTAAGGAATTATGGATATTTGTGTCCTAATACTCGAAATTCATCACGATTTATTCATAATAATTCCCGATAAGATTGTCCTTGTCTTTTTGATTTAGACTGGGGATTTCTTAAATCAGTAATCTTATACGTGCTGGTGGGAATTTAGACGGATTCAGCACAGCAAATACCTTTGTAACTTTATTTCTAAAACTCGAGCGAGCTACTTCAGGAAGGAAATCGTTAATTAATTTATCTCGGGGGACAATGCAGAGGATTCTGGAGATATTCTCACATGCTATCTCAACTGAAGCGACGTTTTAAGGTTATTCATGGATGATTTCCTGCCATAAAAGTAACGCTTGTGTGTGATTGCTGAAATGTTCATAGAAAAGTGAAAGTACTTCGTTAAATTTCTCTCCTTTAGTTTTAGCTTATAACAGTTAAAGTAATTCATCGTATTTATTAGGGCAATGCGTAGCAGTGTTGCTGAGTACTTAGATTAATTCCTTTTCGCTGTTATCTTGCATGATAAGATATTTTAGCATGAAAAAATCAATTGATTCTAACATTTCTTTAGCAGTCACGTTGGATTCGAGTGTCTTATTAGTATTTGATCTGCTTTGATTTTCATCTTCATCGTTATTATCATCATTATTGCTTAACCCATAGCTTTCTCTACCGTCTTTAGGTTGTCTATTTTCAGGCATATTAGGTGTAACTGCTTTTTTAGGGAAATACTCAACGACATTAGTTCTATCTTGATTTGCTTGTGCTTCCATGAATATGCGATGTTCTTCTTCCATTGTAATTGATTTTCCTCCATGTCTCTCTCTGGTGCTCGCAGTGTAAAGTTTGCTTGATTGATTTGAGTTGAAAAAATCGAAAACTTAACTTGACACATTCACGAATTTCATGTAATGATCTCTGTTTTTTTAGCACAGTTTAATTAAGAATTGTAGAATTTTCATCCGAAATTCACTTTCCCTGACTTTCACTTCCTACGCAGCTTAGCTTATCCCTTTGCTTGTTTAGGTCTTTTCCCCTTTTGGAGCAGTTAAATTCTTCTTTATCCTGGCTATTGTAACTCCTATGTCTTCTTCGTTTGAGAAACTGTCGAAGTATTGACGGATATCATATCTAAACAAACAATTAAAGTAAATTCAATATTATTTATTGCCTTAAGTGTTTTGGATTATGCATTCTTACCTGTAATTGTCTTCGATGATCTAGTAGGCTTCATCAAATTTAGCATACATAAGCAGAGCCCAACTTGAATCGATGTTTAATTCCTCAAGAAGTCGTTGCCTATTTGGATGAGTTCTTGGATAATGCTAATCAAATATCCTAATTGTTTATCCAATTTCACATTTCGCCAAAAGTTTTGAAATTTATTCATCGAAAGGCACAGGATAGAAGTTTCTTAACTCAGTGGAAGTGCTAAAGTACAGCACAGATTAATTCTAAAAAGGAGTCACGTACTTGACTTGTTTGTCTTCGATCATTTTGCTCATATCCATTTGTTAGATTAAAGTGCATTCTTTTTCGGTATTGTTAAATATGTCGATTTGAGTTCCTTCATAAAACACGATCATTGATTACTCAATAATGTGGATTGTCATCACATTCTTGGATTGCTCTAGCTGCAAAGTATTCTTCTACTTCGGATAACCTTCAAGCTAGGTTGAGAAAGAAGAAAGTTAGAAACAAATGGATATTGCTAGCAAATAGTTTAGCTTACAGTGAGAAAAATGCCTAAATTATTTGATGTCAAAACGAACATTTCCTCTTCATTCATGATCTTGAAAACAGGCGTCTATTGGCACTTTGGAAGATCCTTGAGTGTGCATGATTCTGTGTTTGAAACTATTTCCAAGTACCCGTATTCTTTCTTCGGATTCGTGTAAATGATTTTGTCACCAAAAAATGCAATTTGCAGAGGAACATCTAACAGATTGAATTTTCTTTCGAATTGCCTGAATCCAAATGGAGAATGCTCAAAATCATAAATTAACACTTCTTTCTTTTTAGTCAATGCGAGAAGACGATTTTAAATGGACTCATTGATGGCTATTGCAATGCAGACTTTTTCGATTATTGTATCAACACTCTCAAGAGACTCACCATCTAAGCAAATCAAGAATCCTTCACTGATAACAAGAAGGTATCCGTTGAATTCTCTGAGAACATCGATGGAGTTTCTTGAGAAGAATCTTCTATTTTTAGCTTGCTGCTGACTTTTTAGCAGTGCAAGCCTAAACCCATTTGCGTCGATTTGATAGACTTCGATGTTGCCACTTTGGTAGCCTACATAGACATTTTTGTGATTCTGATCTATGGAAGTTATTTTTCCTGCATTGCTTTCAGTTTTCATTGACCAACTGGATTCAAACAATCCGACTTGGGAATACGATGAACCACTCAGTTATCTTTGTTACGACATTGGCTATGGAATGCTGTATGTTTTTTAGAATCTATTAGTGGTTTGTGTTGGCCTTTCTCGAGGTTGTATCCTCCTAAATTAACAAAAGAATAATAAATAGAATAGTATCTTTTTTGAGGATTTGTCTCTCCTGTTAGCCCTGGGGAGAATAGCTTTATGATGATTTATTGTTGCGAATAATTTAATTTACAAAAACTTGTTAAAAAGTTAATAAAAACAAAGGAATTTTCAATGAATTATGCCTGGAAAATGAATAGTCTTGAAATTAGTAGATTCTTGTCAATTTGGTTATGATTTTTAGAAAAGACTCAAAAATTGCCCCCATTCCTCCCCATCCCCCCTAGTACAACTTATTAGACTGAAGAAAAAACAAGAAAATTATTGTTAATCAATTTTTAAATTACCTTGCAGCAGTATTGTATTAAAACAACTTTTAACTTTAGATTTAAATAGCGCAGAACAGAAGAAAAATAGATGCGGGAGAGACAAAAGGGTGATTGAAATTTTATTATTTATTCAAAGAAAACAAAAAACTAAAAATTAATTCCAGTTCAATGAATAGCGGATAATAAGGTGGAACAGGCAGCTGCACTGATGATCTTGTAAGATGGTGGGCAGGTGTCCCTGTAGCTACAAAGGTAAATAACTTATGATTTATTAGAAGATTGTTCAATTCCCTGCTTTTAACAATTTGTTGGAATAATTTTAAATTTTTTTTTCTCATTTCTTTAATCTTCTTTGATTTCTATTTTTCAAGAGCATTTTTGTCATGACATCAATCTTGACGATATTGGATCTGTTTGGTCTCGGAATCGGAGGGTATTTAGTCGATTCACCTGCTTTGATAATGAAATACTAAATCTGGAGATTATTCTTCGCTCAGTATGCTAACGATATCATGAGCTTGATCTTTGGTCTTTTATCTCTGAGTCAAGCAGCTTTGATGCTGGAAAGATAACTTGGATCGATTTTATTCTTTTTAGATTTTCTTTTGAAAAATTTCCTGATGTAGATTCTTTTCATAGCAATCATCTTCACATGCGATTTACTCTTCTCAATGGGATTAAAATTCTAGTCATTTGGTCTTTTTAACTCTGTGATTCTATTCATAAGTCTAAGGTCATTCTCCGATCCAGATTCATCTTCTAACTTCCTGTGTTTCCCAGTTACCTTAAAAAATAAATACTAGCCATTTGCGATTGTACTTTTCTTTACACTGATTAGTGGATAACTTAGGTTTGATTTCCTTGCTGCGATTCTTCTTGGGTTTATTGAAGTTAAATTCTTCGGTGGAATGATTCTCAGGATTTCTCCTGCAAAGCTAGGATCACTTAAAAATACGTTTTTATTTAGATCCTTTGCAGGGAGATCAGATTTTGTTGACTCAGATGGTTCGTTCCTTCAGTCAACTGGAGCTGCTTCGGCTGGATAATAACAAAGTTAAACAACTTCTTCGTTTTAAGGAAGAGGTGTAACAATTGGGGCAAGTCCAAATGCAGGTGCTCCCTCTGGATAACCAGCAAGACCAAATCAGCAGACAATTGTTATTAATCCCTCCTAAAATCAGCCAAGCGATTAAAAATAATTCATCGGTAAAGGTGTGTCTATTGGTGGTGCACCTGTTCTCACACCTGAGCAATAAAGGGAATTGCAGCTCAAGAGATTCTAACAATAAGAATAATAGGAAAATGACTAAAAAACTGATATCGATACTCAAGGACACAACAGCAGTAATGATTCAGCAAATGATAATATCTTAATTGGATAGAAGCAAGCCCCCAAGAAAGACGGATATTCTGCTCTCAGTGAAGATCTCCTTTGAGAAAAGAAAAAAAGATTGCTTTTTGCTTCCCAGCTATTTTTTTTAGATTTAAAATGTTAGAGAAAATATTTTTAGTTTTCTTCAACAATTCTGCAATACAAATCATCAAATAATTTATTAATTTTTAGAAAAGCAAAATAGTTTAATATAATCAACAAAACATTTAAAATAGTCCAATAGCAACAAGAAGTTAGATTATTCATTCTTTTAATTCTAATCTTGATTCATATTGGCTAATTTTTAAATTTATAAGCAATATCAATTGCTCTTTCGATTAGACATATTTAGAAATGCCCTCTTCATTACTTATAATTTGGAGATGACAACAAAGGATTATCCATGTCTTCCTCTTTATCTTACACTCCAATAATTTAATGGATTTATTCTTTCTGCTTAGTAGTAGTAGTCTGGTGAATATCCATAAATTACGTGTCTTCAGAAGTAAAAGAATGATCCTGAGTTTTGTTTTTCAGATTATCTTTACCGAAATTGTTCAAGTATTCATCGAGTTGGCTGTTGCTTTTGTGAGTTGGCAATCTTTAATCTTGATCTTCTTAATCATATCTTTCTTAATTCTCACATTCAACAATGCTATAACGAGGTGATTTTGAGCTCACAGAGGATGAACCTTATTTGAATCCATAGCCGCTGTTAAACTTTCCTCTATTTCCGATTTTATTATCGTTTCCACTGTTTTAAACGATCTAATCAGTTCCTTAAAGCAGTTGATTTATCTGTGGAGACTGTAAAATAAGAGAAGGAGATACAGAACTTTCTCTTTGTTGACCTTCAGGTGGTACATTAATCTAGCTACTTTCATTGTTATTGGTATCTTCATCTCCAAAGAGAGTCCTAAATGGTTTCTATTGTTCTACTGCTGCAGAGTTAGATTAATTCTAAGAGATAATTACTATCTTGGAAGTCATTTCTTCAATTTACTTTAATTCAGGTGTGTTAGGCTAAATTGGGTTATTTTCATCTTCAGTAATACAATAAGTTTACTCATTTTTATTTGTTCCTGAACCACTTAATTAGTACTATTAGACATCTCTGATATCCTTAGAAACCAACAAAGACTAAGTAATAGCATTACTGGCTTGTTAAGGATATATCTAAAGCATCTTCCCTTATTGAGCTGCTTTTATTAGATCTTTATTATTCCCAAAGCTGACATAAATATCCTATTTGTCTGTTAAGTCGATTTTAGCAGTCTGATCGATTTTAATAGGAGAATTGCATGAACTCAGAAGATGAGTGCTCTACCCAGACAAATCAAGTTAATTATTGTTCGAGCTTTCATTGATTTCATGAGGATAAACAGAATTGTTATTCCTCTCAGAGTTGTTTTACAACTGTGCCATAGGACTTGTTGTTTTGTAGAAATTATGCGACTTAATATCACCACTTAATATTGATCCACTTGATGCTCCTAATGGAACCTTTGCTGAAATACCTTATTTGGCATTTGGAGAGAGACTACGAGATCCATTAGTAGACTAAAAACTACTATTATTGTTACTAATATTTAATAACGAATTATTCTAGATTAACTAACCTTTCTTTTTTGCTGCAACATACTCCGATACTCTCTTTTTAACTAATGTAGTTGTAAAATTCATCATAGAAAACGATTATTCTATCTAAGGTGCAATATTCATAGGAGATATCCCTTGATTATTGAATTTAATTAAATCAAGACACTCATTACTTAGAGATTAAAAAAACTACATTTTCTTATCAAGTTGCTCATAATATGCTCCAATTATCTTGTTGAAATCACTCAGTTAGATGAAATTCACAACATTGTCAACGTTCAGTTCTATGTCTGCTTTGATGTTTGATAGTTCAGTTAAACTTTCCTTGGATTGTTCTTCCCAGTGTTGATATGTTAAATCAGTTTTTTCTTTGTTTTATGTTAGCATTTGAATATGTTGATCGCGAATTTGAGTTAAAATCTCAAGATATTCTTTATATTGTTATTCGATTCTTGATTGTTGTCTGTCGTAGAAATTGCTGACATCTTTCTTTTTTACTATTAAAGCATGGTTGAGCTCTTGCCATTTTGAACCTTTAAAGTATGGGTAAGTTTGTTAGGTAAAAATCAAGAAAAATAGATGATATTTTAATTAAAGAGAATGAGGAAATTAAATTAAAAAAACATTATTTTTACTTTATGAATTGAATTTCTTCAAGAATGCTTCAATTTCTTTGAATTTAATTTATGTCTCTGCTTCGGATGATGAATGAATTTATGAAGTATTCTAAGAAGACTATTAAACATTTTCAATTTCAGCTTGTTATCCATGCTAAGCTAAGTTATTTTGAATTTATAATGGAGACTCCACTGCCAGTTAATTCAAATAGTCAGAGATGTTTATTGTGCTGAATCCATGTTTAGATAGTTCTACAGCGCATTTGGAGCAGACAAAAATATTATTATTGTTCTGATTAGTTTATCCATCGCAGATAATGTACTTGGCCTAATTTAATTCAAAAAAAGGGGGGAGAAAATCATCAGTTGAGGAAAGATAAGTAAAGTCCGCTTAATTTTATTTTCAAGATATATTTTTTGAATTTGAAATGGGCAATCTCCCTCCTTCCCCCACTTTGATTGAGGAGGGAAATTATGAAAATTAATTACAAAACAATAAAAATTTAATAAAAATGACTAAATGTATGAAATAATTTGAAAATAAATGTATTTTTACCTTTTTTTCAGGATGGTTGGAGCATTTTTATGCTAGAAGGATATCCTAACTGGCTTAAGTCGTAGTGTTTAGAGGATGTGAATCTAGAAGGTTGGTTTGTTCAACTAAGGAAATCGACTGATCTATGTAAGGATGGCTTTGATGGATAGGATTACTGGTATACTTTGCAGAGGGAGTGTTTATCTTTGCAGGCTAATAAGAAGGTGATTTCGGAGTGCCTGATTTATTATTAAAATAGTTACTATTTCTCTCATTCTAGTTTGAATTTGGACTTTGAGATCGTTCAAGATTCGAAAAAGGTTTCAGGGATAGACTACAATTTGTAGGAATAGTGGTATTGCAATTCGTCGTGAGAGCTGTAGATAATACCTGCAAGCTGGAATCAGTTTTTATTGCTTAAGAGTTGTTCGCAGGAATCTTAGAAGATCCTCCATTTGGGTGAAAATTCTCAGATATTTCATGTTATTTTCGATCTATTTGTTGGTATTTTTGAATCAATTACTCCTTGATCAAGTTGTTCATATCATTTGGAATATTCGTAATATTCTTGTTTTGTTATAATAAGGGATACTAATGAGAAGTATATTAAACTTAAGACTACTACTGTAGCTATTAAGTGTTCTCTGCAGAAGCAAACTAGTGTGCAATTTTTGAAAGTGAATTTTTAGGGTTATGCCATTGATTATTAGTTGCCCTGATGTTTTCTTCATTTCCTGAATTGACATAAGAAGGGCTTTGTGAATAAAAAGCTGCTATTGAACGATTTTCTTGGATGCTACTACTATTCATTGAATGAAACTCTTGATGGGTGATGCTTTTCTGAGCAGGAGTTAACTGATTCAACTAGCATAAACCTGAGTTAACTGGAGATTTAGTAGAAGAACCAAATTAAAATTTCTTTTCAGTTAGAGGCTATTTCAAGCTTTGAATAGATTATGAGTGACTAGGAGCAGTCTGTTCTGCGTTTTGTTAGTTTTGTGTTGACTGAAGAGCGCTTTAAATTTATGTGCTTGTTTGACTCTCTCTTTCCTTTTAGCTATTCTAGGTTTTTTATTGCAAAGGAAAGTTAGAACTATTTTATCCTTGTAAACTAGGATTCCTTGAAGAATAAATCAAAGATCCACTTTTGCTTTAAATGAGGGAAGGCTGATAGTTAAATGATGTTGATCCTTGATTTTAAGGGCTGGATATCATTTAGGAATTATTACTTCCTTTTAACGCATCCATGTAAAAATCACCAATTCTTGTTGCATTATTTTCCTAAGATTCTTATCTAAACTGCTTAGCAAGTTCACTCTTACAATGTGGTTAATAAGGAGGAATATAATTAGTAGGATTACTATTATTTGTAATAGCAGTAGATCCGTAATATGATGTCATTTCGAGGTCTACTATGTCTATCTGTCTATCTACTTTCTATTTTGAGATATTGATTGTGTTTGTCAATCTTTAATTTCGTGTATTTTGTTTTTGATTTTGAGTTTTCCAAAAAGCATCCTGAGTCTCCTTGATCTACTAAATCAATAATTAATTAATGTTTAAAATCAAATTTCAAAGTTTATAAGTATCACTCACTAATCACTCAATTATATCTTGCTTAGAAAATACAAATCGAACTCAAAATCTTCTGGTTTTGATGAGTTTTATCTTCCGAAAAGAAAAAAAATAATTCAAAATATTATTTCATTTTTTTTAATATAGTGTGAATGATTCTTTAGATTATTTGTTTAGATTGTGTCATTTTTCAAACTTGGAATAAAGTTAAGGGAGATGATGGGAGAAAATGAAAAATTAGAAAACACTTGAAATTATTTTAAATCTTATGAATATTGATTCAAAGTTGATGTTGCAGAATTACCAAAGATAAATCCCTTTTGAATTGAGATTTATGTTAAGGGATCAATAGTAAAGATAACTTCAAGTCAAGGAGTATTAACAAAAAGAAATCAGATTGGGATAATCCAGTTTAATGATGGTAATTTATCACTATTTTGATTACTGTGAGAGAATGAAATCTGAGAGCATAAGCAAAAAGATAGAAAGATTGCCTTCAATACATGCATAAACAAAATGATCTTATTAGATATTGTCGAGTATCTTTGCGTGTTCAAGATATTTCATGATAGCACAGATAAAACGAGAAAATAGATAACAAAATGAAAAAAAAGAAAAACTTTTTTATATGTTTTGCAATCCAAGAACAAGCTGGCTTATTTTGAATTTATCCATACTCTAGTGGAGACATTAGATCGGTATTTCGAGAATGTCGTAAGGAATGCATTTTCAATAATCTTCAACAGGATTGATAAATCGTTTAATCAACTTGGTAAATAGATGATTTGTTTTGCATTTAGAATTAAAAGTGTGAAATTTAGGTCAGGAGTGCATTTCGATAGATTAGTTTG
>Ga0302271_10000740_pt1 | contig 31999 bp, 20 predicted proteins | sample III_Bog_N1_1_FD_198767 | JGI IMG/M metagenome (GOLD analysis project Ga0302271, IMG submission 198767) | Peat permafrost microbial communities from Stordalen Mire near Abisko, Sweden - III_Bog_N1_1 | ecosystem: Environmental > Terrestrial > Soil > Wetlands > Peat | place: Sweden: Abisko... | reverse complement strand
TCTCCTTAAGTAAACGCTTTGAAGGCCACCGCTGAGGACAGTTGAATCGAACTGTTCTGTGTCTTTGCAGATTGTGAAAACGAGCATGATTTCACTTTAAGTTGGTGCATAATTTGGATCGTTTTTTTCTTTTTCCACAAGAGCTTCAGCTGAGTCACTGTCGCTTAATGGAAGACTGAGACATTTACCTTCTTTGACATGTTTCACGATAATATTTTTGATATTTTATGATGATTTCGAGTAATACAGGAAAACCAGCAACATCATGAACATTGAGTTTATCATCAAGAATACAGCTGACAGACCAAGGAAACTAGTAAATAATAAAAAAATATTAAGATAGGAGTTACAAAAAATGGATTTAAATCCAATTATTGAATGCGTAGAAATAAATAATAGTATTGGGAATTGAAATTAAGGATTTTTTGGGCAAAACTTCATAGAATCAACATTTTGCACTCTCGAAATTAGAATTGAAAACTAGTGAAAAATGGAAACCAAGATTTTTAGCGAAATAATGGAGAAATAAATGGTTGTTTTAGCTGAATAATAAATACCAACAAAACAACTAAAGGAAATAATAAAAAGTCTAAAAAGATTGTTTTTGATTGCTTACGATTTGTTTCCGCTTGTCATCAGTAGCGTGCATAGTTGGAATGCCCAGAATGAAATTGTCCCTAGGATAAGTAGGATAACGCTGAGGATGCTAATCGAGAAATTATTCCATTTCAACTGCAAAATTGGAATTGTATAAAGGACTATTGTTAAGCCTACAAGTAAGATAGCTACTCCTGGGATGTAATCGCTCGCAACTGGGTCCTTATAGTTGCCTGCAAGATAAAGGACAGATGTAGCCCAAGCTATCAGTGAAAATAACGGCCACAGCACAATGAAAGTCGCCATGTATCTGAAGAGCTTTGCATATGTTCCAACATTTTTAGCTTTTTTGATGAAAAGCCAATCTTTTGTAGCAAAAATGCCTTCTAATCTGCTTAAGTCTCCTTTTACACGCGCTAATATCAATATGGAAACAACTCCGCTGCAGAGGCAGAAGATTCCAAGTTCCAATCCAAAGTTCTTGAGCACACTGCTTTAAAGCACAGTGCCTCCCATATTTGAGTTAGTTTTTAAGTTTGTTCTCTAAAGCTATCTCTAAGTAGTAATCGATATTTTTTGAAGAGTAATTTGTTTTCTTTGATAAAGTGAAAATTGCTTTTTTTGAATAATATTTTTCTCCAGTCTTCTATTTTTTTCTTAATACAAGGGGGAAATCTGCTTTTTAATAATTTGGATTTCGAGCAGGCAGTTTCAGCTTGTGATTAAGAACTTAATTTGCACTAAATATTGAGTTTCGAGAGAATATAACTGTAAAAGCATGCTTGGTTTAAGTACTAAGATGAGGTAGATTTATTTTTCTTTAAAAATGAAAGAAAATGTTGTTTAAAATTTCAGAATCGGAAGGAATATGTCAATAGAACTTCGAATGCAGTTATTAATTGCTTGTAGAACGGAAAAATATGATAATATGTTTGGGATTTGGCTTAGATTTAAGGGAAATAATAATAGTACAAAGAATGAAATAGATAGTTGAATAAATATTACTTTGCTTTGTTTAGATTAAATTGACTCTATTCCTCGCTTTACATTATGTGGATTTAGAAACCAAAATACTGGATATTCTATGTCAATTAGTCAAGCAAGACATGCATAAATCTAACTACAACATATTCATAAATGTTAAAATTGTCAAAGATGATGAAGCTACACTAGACTAATCATCTACGATAAGATAACCTTTTTAACAAAAACATAATGATTGAGTCATTTTATGGAAAATGTTTTGGTTTTGTTTCAAAATAGTTTTGAATAAAAACATGCATGCTATAAATTCTTCTAAGCTCACAAAATAGAAGAATGTGTTCGCTAAAACAGCATCTTTATGAATCTAATAATTGGCATTGCTTCGAATGGCATGATGAATTGAATATTTCTAATCGAAAGAAATTTTAAAGAGGGATGATAATAAGATATATTGGAAAAGCGCATAAGAAGCGGGATTGATATGAATAGACAAGATAATTAGTTTAGTTTTGTGTGAGAAAGGAGAAAGTAAGACAAACAAGAGATAAAGCCACAATTTTTAAAGAAAATTTTAACCCCGCATCAATGCAAGCCAACAAGGAAGTAAACGAGTTAGTTATCACACGGCTCAAGCAAGAGCGTAAGCAATGGAGACAAGATCATCCTCATGTAGGTTTTATACTTTTTGCGAAGTCGATGGAATTATTTTGGGAGATCTTTTTCATAGGTTTTTTTTGTTGGATTTTTTGAAAAATATTTTTATTTTCCAAGAGATTCGTAGCGAAACCCATGACAAAGGAAGATGGAACAATCAACATGCTGAAGTGGTATTGCGAGATCCCAGGACCTGAAGGCGTACATTAATACACAATTGTTTTAAAATTATGAAATAGTTACAAATCAAGTTAGATGAAGATGTGAAAGCGAATATTTACTTATTTTTTTTCCATAATTAGAGCCCTTGGGAAGCAGGTGTTTATCAGCTCTACATGGATTTCTCTTAATCCTACCCCATCAAGCCGCCTAAATGTAATATTATCTAGCAATTCTACGGGCAATAACAATAACACAAGTTGAAGATTAGAAATTTATTTCCAATTTCTTTAAACATATTTTTGATTCCTTTTTCCTTTAAATAGGCTAATTCAAACCCGTACTTCCTCATCCAAATGTCTATCCATCAGGTAATAATTAGCATATAATATTTCATTAAATTATGGCCTTTCTTGCTTTGTATTGCTCAAACATATCTTTTCAATCTTTTTAGGAACTGTGTGCTTGTCTATTTTGAACGAAGAAGAGGATTGGAAATCAGCAATTACTATCAAATAAATCCTCTAAGGTATCTAGAAATTGCTTAAAGATGAACCAAATATTGATAGTCCTGCTTAATATGAACCATGCGCGTTATACAGGTAATCATAATCAAATTTAATTTAATGAAAAGACATAAAGAGATGATGATGCTACTTTGCTTGTTTAAAATAGAGGTGACAAGGAGAAGTATTACAAGAAAGTCAGAGACTTTGCAGATTCCATGAAGAAAAAGGAATGATAAAAGGAAGTAGCAATTTTTATTTGTTATTTTTAAGTTAGAAAAATCCTTCTAAATTCAGCTTTTTAATTTAATTGTTGTTCTTCCAAAAAAAGCTTTGTAAGGAATATCTGTGTGCATGCATGTGCAAGTAAAGTGTGTATTTTATCCAGAATTTAGAAGAAGTGCCATTTCTTGCTTTAGATCGTCTCTTGTGGGACTTTTAACATATACTGAGAGGATTTAAAGGTAGAATTACTAAAATTATGGGGATAATAGTATCACATTTTAATTTAAGAAATTAAGAGTGGAGTGGGGAGGGATAACTGTGGGAGAAAACACATAAATATGAGTTTCATTCATTTTTAACTAGCTTTTTTGTTTTCTAAATTAATTAATTAATAATTCAGAAAACATCCCCATCGATGTTCCATGTTCATTCTATTTTTCAGTTTGTGGGGGGAAAAGTGAACGAACTGTTTGGGAGCAGTTTTTCTTTATAATTTTATGATTTTTGTCAGTTAGGAATTGAAAAATCATTAAAACTAATAATTAACGATAAACAAATCGAGAGATACGTTGAGATTAAAAGAGTGCGGCAATAGGACGAAATGAAGCGGCTTTAGTAGCGAAAATAGTGAATGCTAGTTTTTAAGGAAACCTTATAGGCAGTTTTTTAAGCCCATCACGAGGGTGGACTGAGCTTGGAAGACGTCGTTCTGACTTCCTTCTCATCCATGAGATCTCACCATTCAGATTGGGGGAATACATATTTGTTTAGAGAAATCCGAATAGATATTGTACTCCCCCCTTCTGAAGAGCAATGTAGTGTATATTGACCGAGATAGAGGAGAAATCCAAATCGAAGTCAAGAAAAATAACTGGTTCTTTGTTGGTAATTAAGAAATCATATTTACAACATACACTACACCCTCCTACGACTTCGACGCGATCACTTAGCTACACAACTTTGTTAAAATGTTGACTAAGAGGCCTTGGGAGGCCTTCCAAGTCAACGATTCTTCAGAATAGTCTCTAGAGCTGTCAATATGTGGATCTCCATTGGGACCGTTGATCGAAGACACATAAACTCGAAAAAAATCTCAAGCATATCCATGACAGGCGAAAAATATTAATGATGATGGATCGCAGGATTTCTCTAAAAAGGGTCTCGTTTAAAGTACCTAATGAGACCCTTTTGTTTTCACTAATAAATGAAATCGAATTATACAATGACTATCGATTGATAATACGATAATGTCTTTAGTATATTCTTTCAAATATTATTCAATATTAAATAAATAAATAAAAAAATAAAAAAATAAATAAATAAAACAACGAAATAAATCAAATTGCAATGAGCGATATCAATTCAAACAAAAATATGCAAATATCACAAGATACATTTGAAGAAAAATAGAAATAATCAATACAATTAAACAACAAACAAACCTAGATTTTAGATAAATCAACAATTTAAAGTACACCCACACTCAAACGGGAAAACTGATTTTAATTAGATGAGCGAGATCATGAAGAGAGAGAGAGAGCAATTAGTTTAGATTAATTAAATGTGGGTTTTAATAAAGGATTTGCTTTTGAAAAGAAATCAAATTTGTATTGGTTTTGATTGTTATTTTTCTTCCCATTTAGAAATACTAAGAATCCAGCAATCGAACAACCATATTCATATTTCTAAAAACGATTTTAATGAAGTTTTTTGTAAAAAATATGAAAAAGAAAATAGCATTCAAGTCAATTTTTATGTTAAATCCATTTTTATCTGTTATGCTTTCTGTGATATTTTTTCAACTGTTAATGGCATTGATGAGTAGCACCGATGCTTTAAGGATATATTTATCGATGCTGTTAATTCTGCTGGTTGGTCTGCTTTGCTCGATAATTTCTAAAAGCCTCTCTTTGACTCTCTACCCGATATCATTATGCGTTGAGTCTTCTTCCAGATAACGGAAAGCAAGGAATAAATTCAGTAAAGAAGAGCAACGGATCTTTTCATCTGGGGATTTAGTGAATTCAATTAAAGTCTCAATATAAGTGGGAGTTTTTGAGGAATAGTTGTTAATGAATATCTTCATGATTTGAAGCATTTATCTCTCGTCGCCTTCCAGGAACTCTAGTTCGTTGTGAAGATCTTCGTCTTTGTTTTCTTCAGAAGATTCTTCTTATTGATTTTCAATGGAATTCTCTTCATCATCCAAAAATCTATTGAGAATAGTAAATTTGAGGCTCGCAGCGATTTTGAGTAAATTCAACTTGCATACATCATGAACTTGTCTGCTTTCGTCTTACAGATGAACGATGATAGACACAATAACGTAATGTAGTTCATTTTCAAGATACTCTGCTGATTCTTTGCAGAGTTCTATTTTTTCAAGTAATTTTCCAAAAAGATTGAATGCACTAACTCTTGTTTAAGTAGCTTGCTTTTCAAAACTATTGGTGACTTTTGTAAGTAAAGTGTGCAGATATGGCGCAAGGAAAGTATCTGAGATGAAAGGAATGATGTTTTATAGACTATTCAAGACATCTCGCACGCATGAATCAGCAGAGTCATCCATTCCATCGAAGAGAACTTCTAAGATCTAGGAGTATCGTTAGTTGGAAAGCAAGAAAATAGGTGGGATTTTTTTCTCCAATTCACGTTGCTGTTCCTCTTCTTTTAGCAGAATTTCTTCAATATTCTCAGCTAGATTCTCATCGAGTAATTTCTACTAAGTTGTTATGGAATTTCTTGGCTCAAGATTGTCTGTCTGTGGTTAAACAACCTATTACTATTTAGAGATGTTTTCTGTGTTATCATTATTATCTGTTTAATCTCTATTAACCTGCTAAGTACTTCCTTAACACCCTGCAATATTGTATTTATGCAAATAAGTGATGTTGCCGATTCCGCGGAAGATAAGAGATCTAATTTGATCACTGTTTTCATGGGCTTGTGCGAGCAACGCATCGATCAAAGAATTATACCATTCTTCTAAAGTAGATCCGGCTCTGTATTTGTTGAAATCTTAGCTGAAAAAGCTAGCTTAAATCAACTAGCTGACAACAATAAGAGATAATTGTTTTTAACTTGCCAACTTTTTCTGCAAAAACGGTCTCAAAAACTCCATCAGTTCCATCTGTTTTTTGTTTAAAACAAAATCAATATTATCCAAAGAATCTCATCAGAATAAAACACACCGAAAACTAATGATATCGTTACGATTTCAGAGAGTTTGCTATTTTTAGAAATGACCATGAGCAGTTCCGACATGCCATCTTCAAATAGATCCTCAACGAGAAGCTTCTATTACAATCCAACTGACAGATCATCTAAGAAACAGCTCTTGGAAGAATTCTCTAGCATTTGCTTGAACGACCACAGACAAATTTTAGACGCACTCATGCCGTCACTGAATGAAATACAATCAATGAGTAAAAAGTCAACATATTAATTGATAAAAATAAGTAATTTCAAAGTGTGCTTGTTTTTGTTGTTGTACGCAGATTGTGCATTTTTGTTGAGATCATAATCTAAACTTGTCGCGAATCTTAGCAAGAATGTGCCAAAGATAGAATGGAAATATTTCTTCGTGATGTCGAGGAGGACTTGCGAGTTTAGAGAGAAAATGTATCCAATGAAGTGGATCGCATTTGTCATTGCCTGCCCTTTCGATCTGAAGAGTTTGTCTTCAGGGTTGTTGAGAACATCAGTCAAGTGATTGAATGTCTTAAACAGAGTCCCCTTGTGTGCTACAATTCTCTTCAGAACGCGCTAGAGGAACTCAGACAGTTGAAATGAAGTTTTTTCTTCTAAAAACACATCTAAACCTTTTTGTAAATTTTTCTCTATTGCCGTTAAGACATATCCGATGAGCTATTCCTTTTAAGCCTCTTCACTTGCTAGTTTCTCATGGATTTCAAATACCTGTTGATAGCTGCTGAGCACTTCGGCTAGCTAATCTGATAATCTTTCTTCGTTTGAAGTGTAGAATTTATTTTACAGGGAAGTGAAACCGTTGAGAACGGACACACTTCCTTCAGTGCCAACGCGCTGCACGCTCTCAGTTACCAAGCGCTGCAGTTCCTCGAAACTTAGCTTCCCTGATAATTAGCAGATAAGTTGCTAATTGAAGATCTCCAAATCCTATGCTGCACTCACTTCCAAGTAGATTTCAAGACCTAAGAATAATTTTTTTAAAATGAAAAAAGAAGATTAAAAAATGGTTTTATATTCATAGTCTGATAAAGCTTACCAATCATGAGCTTCTCCAAGACAAACAGAGACACTTTTTGTAGTTCTCCAGGTGCTTTGTAGACATGAGAAAGGAAAATCACAAGGACAACTGTTAAATGTTTGATATCGTTTGCATCTTGAACTTTTAGTTTTTTGTTGAAAAGAGCCTTTAATAGGCAGTTGTAGTAGAAGCTTAGCACATGAGCTTCACTCTTTTTGCTTTCAATCAAGCTTATCATTCTTTCAATGATTTCCCAGAGTGAGATTACACCAGTTTTATTGTTATTATTACTGTTATTGATTCCTTCTGCTGTTTCTGTTTGAGCGTTACCAGCACTGCTGCTTGTATCCCTAAGCAAGAGTTTAGGATGATAGATCATAGCTTCAAACAATCTGACCACAGGATGCTCGAAAAGGCTTAAACAAGCAGTGTTTTCATCTAAAAATGCAAGGCAGTCTTTGAAAAAATCAAAGTGCACTTCAAACGGATATGGAGAGTCGAGCTTAAAAAGATGTGTGATTGTTTCCCAAGCGATCGTCTTGATGTTAGGGATCTTTGAGAATTTAAAACTCGTCATTGAGCGCTCTAAGAATACTTATTTGTATTTAATAAACACCCGCTTTAGTTCTTTTATCTAATTTTCTTCACAATCTCCCTGAATTCTCACAACAGCACGACTCACCATTTCTAAACAGCGCTGTACATTAATCTGCATATCTTCGCCAGATTTCTCCAAAAACGGTATCAGATTGTTTATTATCTGACTCTCCATCTTTATGCCGAGCTCCCTTGGATAAATAAACAGGAAAATAATCAAATTACTAAGTAAAAAATATTAATTTTCCCATTATTGCACTTTTCAATTAATAAAATTTCAATCCTTCCATTTAACTTACTTTGACGCAAGACGATTGCAAATATAGCCAAGAGACAAAACGAGATTAGCAGCTATGGGTGTGAGTAGTTCATCATCGGTGTTTGTTTTTTTGAGCATCCCTAAGATTCCCGAAGCAAATCCAGATTATTGTTTTCTTGGCAGAATCTGAGAAGCAAACACATTACGAATCTTGTCTATCACGAAATCAAGTTTAACCGTAGCGACTAACGCCAGCGAATCAGCTAAGCAATATTTCATTAAAACAGTTGGTTCTGATCGCTCGATATTTGGATTCACTGTATGATTAGCGTAATCACTGTACACTTATGTTATAAATCGATCAATTTGTGTTCTCACTGTTTCTTAGGATTCCACTTTAGTCAAGACAAGTGCATGCAGTTTCATCATGTGCACTTGCAATTCTGCGATTTTATTGTAGCTCGAATTCACTGCAATCAAATCTTCATGCAACCCACTGAACCACTCTCGATCGTCAAATTACTCCAGCAAGACTTTCCATAACTGGTAGATTTTCTCGCATAATTTGTTTTCGTCTTAGTTTGAGTTTATGGTGTACTGAAGATCACGCAGGACAGTGAGCACATCAGGAGGGAGATCTTTTCCTAAAAAAGCTTGGAGGATATGAGGAAGACCAGCGAGTATTTCTAAACCAAGTCCTTTGAAATATTGAGGAATTCGCAGAAGAATGATTAAACGAGTGAGGATGGTATTGATCTTTGGGACCTTATCTAAGGTTTAAAGAGGACATTTTAACCAAAAAATCAAGAAATTATGGCTAGCTTATTTAGGAAGAATGAAGGTATTTTTTTAATTTATTTAAATCATGTTTGCTAACCTGAAGTCTTTAAAAGTGAGGAATCAGGATATGCATTATGAAGTTCATGATATTTGGATAAGTACGTCGCAATCGATTTAAGAACATAGCTGAGTCCAGGAGAGAAGGATGGATTGGGGATGTACTAAAGAATCTAAGGCCAGATAAAACAGTTTGCTGGTTATTCGACAGATAGCGTTGTTAGAAGCTGCAACACATAGGATGCCCTTGCTTTGAGTGACTCCAGGGAAGTTATGAATGGCGGAGATCGAAGAGAATTCTTCTCAGCTATTTCTTATGGATGGATAGAAACTTGTTTCATGAGGAAGAACAGCATAAAAGAAATATCTAAGGAGATAGCTTGGACTTCAGAGAAGAAAGTTGGCTAATTGCAAAGGGAGAATATGAGTTCCACCATAACGAATCGGACTTCGATGTGCGTCTCGAATTATAGATTCTACAGAGAATTCACAAGCAATTTCTTCATCGGAATGGACATCTATGAGTAATTTCTGTTTGTCAAGAAATTAGTTATCCACAAAACGGCAATCTTTTCGATGATTTCTTTTGAACTATGTCTGCTAATGTACAAATCAGCTATGCTGTCTGCGTTGAATTCAGCTGAGGTTAAAGCAAAAGAAAGAGAGTAAATATCAGATATGTCGTTGAATTGCTAACAAATTAAAAAACAAATCAGCATCATTTTTTTGAGGTTTTACCAAGATTTTAAAGAATCTAAAGTAAAGCGTTTTTCTTCTTTTAGACTTCAGGCGTGAAGGGATAATTTGGACTGAATATTGGGGCTTTGTAAAGATCGTAGAGCTTAACTTGCATTGATTTGACTGAATGCTCAAAATATGGTTTGTTCGTAATTAACAATTTCTCAAGGACTTTGTTAAATCCTTGCCAGATAGAAGCAGTTAACTCTGGCTTCTTCATTTATGCAATGAATTATTCTACAACTTTATCAGCTATTTTTTCTACTTAATTACTCGGGAAGAACTATATCATATGACCTATGAGACTAACAACAATCCCTTCACACTGAACACAAAAATAAGAGAAAATCATAAACTCAGGAATATCCTAACCTCATTCTCAAACAAAATATGAGTTAAATCAATATATCCTTACAATTGGATCCAAATTAGGGCCAAGCCAATCCTGCGAAATCATGGAGTAGATTGCTAGTGTTAAATCTTCAAGTGATTTCAAATTCAGTTGTCCTTAATTTTCTAAGCACAACGAGAGACCATCGTACAGAGCAAGCATAATCTCAGCATAAGTCTACCTCATTTTGGAAGAAACCACCAGTGTCCAAGTCGACAAGAATTTCCCAAGGAGTTCATTGGAATACTCACAAACTCTCTCACCTGCATCAAACAGACAAAACATTATTTTTTTCTCATAAAAATTCAAGCTATTTTAATATCTTTAGACTCTTCTTACCTTCTTCTTAGACTAAAAGAGAGATGAGGGAGAGTGTAAGAGTATCGGGGACTCTTCCAGGAACAAATAAATTAAGCAGCAGACGGAGAGTATCCGAATTGCGAAAACGAAGAATTGTACCTACCATTTTTTGTATAATGGTGTCCCTTTCATTGTAGATTGATGCGATTTCTTTTGGTAACATTTGCTTCTTTCCTTAAGCAATCGCCTAAAACGACAAAGATATCATGAAAACCAATATGATATGAGTAAAAATGAACTTTATTTTCATAAAATAGCATTATTATTTACAGTCTCAATAGAATTCTGAAGGAATTCGTGAATGCGATCTTTGACAATATCAAAGTGTTTTTCTTAAAGATGCGATAGAATGTACCCAAGAAGCTTGAACAATTCTAGGAATTTTTAGTCCGTTTCTAAGATATTTAGATGCTCTATGAGGGAGAGTATAACAAACCGAGTGTTCACATTAGCTAGGTTTTTAATAAGCTTCTTGGCTTCTTCATTATCTTCCTTGAAGCTTTGTAAGTAATGGTTGAGGATTTCTTTATGCAAAAAAAAAGACAAATCAAAATAAAAAATGAATACTTCACGAAATATCCATTTTTTTACTCTGAATTAGTTCCGCTTTTATCGAACTCATTGTCTACTAAGATTCAGTGATGCCGTAAAACTTTGAGACTATCTATTGTTGTATTTCTTTCTTTCTTTTTGTTTTATTTCCTTTTTTTTTTCTTTGGATAATTTTTTTGTAGCTTAAAAAAAAATATTCCGTTTTTGATTTCTCTTTCAACACTACAAAGAACAGGAAATCATCAGATCTTTCAAATAGAAGAAGTATTTATTTTATGCTTCTGATGTTCAAAAGAGATATGGTTTGAATAAGAATAGTTACTGCTGGTTTTAGCTGCAAACACGTTTAAAACAAATATAAAATCATCACATTTTTATGATTATTTTCAAAGATTGAAAGTGAATGAAGATCTCTAGTAATTCTGAGGCTATTCATGGAGAGGTACAGCCTAATCTGAAGAAATTGGAGCAGAGTAGTACTTCAACAATGATCTGCTTCTTCTGAACTAGTCTAAGGAGCAGTCTGAATGCATAACTGAGATGACTTCAGCTAGGAGCTTGGCTATCGATAAATACCTGATTTTCGGGTTCTACGGTTTGACTTCTTCGACAGTATTCGTAACAATGCACTCATCAATATATGAGTTTTTTATGAGCTTTTAGGAATGGTCTGTGAATAATCCATGAGGACTGAACCAAAATATCCTTCTTGCGCCATCGTTATGCAATTTCAGTGCCATTTCCGATAGCGATTTTCCGCTGTCGATCATATTCTCAAACAAAACACAATCTCTATCTTTGACAGAATCTCCAATGAATTCAAAGCTGCTATCCTATCCTTTGATCATGAAGCCTAAACTAGGCACTTAATCGAAGAATCCAAATAGTTTCTGCAACCCAACGAGTCTCTTTACATTTCTTGCTCGCAAATGAGCTGAAATCAACACAGGATTCTCAACTTATTTGGATAGCAAATATGGAACCACCATTTCTCCTACATCTATGTTGATTAAAGGAACACGCGGACTGAAGAAACCTTTAACTTCTTGCTATCCATAGTTGATTGTAACGACCTCATCACATCCCATAGCCTACAGCATTAAGCAGACATCACTTCCGGCAAGTGATCTTCTCGCTTTTTCTTTATCTTGAGAAGTCTATCGGGAGTACGCAAAATATGGAATAATGCAGATTACCTTCGCTGCACCTGCTCGTTTCAGTGTACTGCACATCAAATATAACTCCATGATATTGTCGTTTACATTCGGGATACTCATGGATTGAATCACAAACACATGCTATCCACGCACTGTGTCAAGAATCTGAAGTTCCGTTTCAGTTTCTGAATTCTTGTGGATCGAAACTCTGTTTAGCGGGACATCCAAATGTGCTACAACTTCCTTGGCTAACTCTCGATTTCCAGAGCCTGAGAACACAAACAGTTTTGTTTATCTGCTCGATTCTTGTGAGATAAATAGCTGCGATGTTGGTGTGATTAAATCATTTTCGCTGAATTATTCGTTTCCTTGTTTTTCCTCATCTTTATCGTCTGATAAATCGGGTACTGGTGTTGTTTAGAAATTAGTTTTGTGCTCCGCCTTCGCTCGATTTGTGTATTAGGAAAACCCTAAACATACTGAAGCAGCAAAAACACCCGTTGCTATTCCCTTACTACCCATCCATCGCTTCTGTCTCCACATGCCTTGCATGGTTAGCATCATTTTTCTCATCGAAATGTAGGAGGGATCACTTTATACTTATTTTATTTAGATTCAGCTAATCAATTCTTCAAGAGGATTTGAACGAATAACGAAAAACAAATTAACACTATGAGCATTATTCTACCCATCAATTCTCTTCGATTTTGCATCTTTCAAGGCATTTTTTACTCGATTCCTTCCCTCCCCCCACCTTAACTTAACCAGCTTTTCCTGTCTTTTTTCTCAGTAGACTTTCCGTTTTTTTAAGAAAAATAAAACCTTTTTTGCATTGTTTTATTAAAATTTTCAAGAGATTTGCAACCAGTTAACCATTGCAAAATTGAAAATTTCAGGTTTTTTCCCCTTTAATCTTTATTTTCTTGTTATTATTATTCTTTTACAATATTCGATTCATTTGCTACCTAAAAAAAATACTGCTTTGTTTCCTATAAAACCTTCAATATTCAAAGCTCTTAAACTAACTTGTTTAACCTACTTTTCTTTTAAAACTTCTTCATAGTTGGAAGGTGTTTCTAACAGTCACATAATTGGTTTTACCTGCAATCCACATAAATGCAAGATAGCTAACACATTTTATTGGCTCGATTTTGATTTTGGTTTCAAATGAATATTATTTGATAAAAAATAAAGAAAATAAAAATCCAATGATTATCCTTTTCTTGATTGTTTTCAGGGTAATTTTCAGAAATTAGTGTCAAATAACAAGCTGTGAATCAATTAAGTATTGAGAGAATGCTGAGCTGAAAGTGCAAATCCAAATTCTACAAACTTATTAATTACTTTATTTTCTTATTTCAAACCATCCAATAAATAGGAAGAATTGAGAGTAAAACAGCAACAACAAAAAATAATAAATATCAACTTTTTGCAATTAAATTAATATAAATAAGAAGTTTGCTAACAACCGACATAACAGAACATAACATAAAATAGTTTTGTATTCACTTAGTAGGCTAGCCAAGAGAAGCCAATTGACTCAGTAATTAATTTGAGAAAAGTTGTGAAGTGAAGAGATTTGATGCATTTGTTTTACTGTTTGTATTGGGATTCAGTTAATTCATATTTCCATTGTCAGGATTAATTGTTCCGTTGGATTAACTTAGCTCTTTTTAAGGAGTTTATGAGTCCAAAAGATAAGGAGTGTTTTACAATGATCTCAGCCACATTGCCTATCCCACAAATTGTGTATTAGGAGAGGACGTTGTGGAGTTCAGACATTCACTGCTTTTACGAAAACCATGTAGATTAGCAGGAGAAGATAGTTAAAAACTCTCTGCATTCGTTTTAGAAGAATCTGCTGCATTCATGAAATTTTTACTGTTTTTCAACTGCATTAAAGGTAAAATGGGCTGTCTGTTTGGGAGAGATGCACGAGGATGATGTAGTAAATGCTGTTGTTGTTGTTGCTGGTATTGATTGGCAAATTATGTTTAAGAATAATCTGAAACTTCATGGATAGGATTGTTAATAATTTGATTTGAAATGATTCTCTGGTTTCTGGAGTTGTAACCGTTTGAATTATTTCTAAGCATATTTTGATTGCTGCATTGAGAGGGATGTTAGGAGTTAAGGAAGAAAATAGGTTGCTGTTGTTGGTGTTGTTATTATTATTCTTCACAAGAAAGAAGAACAGGGGAATATGAAGAGCGAAAAGATTCAAAGAAATTATTTGAATTTGGGTATTGTTTTACATGATTGTTATTGTGATTTTGATGATATTGCTACTGAATAGGAATATTCAAGAACTATCCTGACTATTTCCTCTCCAAATATTGGAAATCTTAGCGATTATCATCAAAGGAGTGTGCTCTCAAAGGAAATATCGGAACAGAATTCGGATGCAGAGTATTCGATGCCATATGGATTCCAGGAGGTAATGCAAATTGATAACAATTTCTGCGATCAGCTTCAAGGATGTTTTAGTGATTCGATAAATTTAAAGGAGATTGAGCTAGGAATGAACTTGTGGAGGGAGAATTAATTTATCCTGCTGATTTATTCTCATTACGAGAGAGAAGATTTTCAAAAGTTTCAAGCTCTGGAGGGCTCAATTCTTGTGAAGCAAGGGTAAGCGCGTATTCCATGGAGAGATATGATAAGATGGCTTAAAGATTATTAGATAAATCTGATTAATTCGAGGACTTTGCTTGATTTATCATGCATGACAGTACAAGTAACTTTGTCTCCATGATTTCAGTGGAGTCCATTATCGAAAGAGACTAGCAGAGTGCTTCGAATAGAGAGTGAAACTGGCTTGCACTGTTCAAGTTAATGATTCCAACCATTCCTGATTTTGCTAAAATATCAATTTCGACACCATTTTAGACTTTTTATTACTGAATTTTATTGTTTTTATTCTCAGCGAAGCCTTCTCCTAATTGTTGAGCTTTCAAATCTTCTTCCTGCTGAGTCAATCTACCCTCATGATTGCTAATTGCTTAGGAGATTTAGCCTTCTTCTTATGTGACAAACTCCTACGGTGAACCCATCTAATCCCCAACAAACTGCATCTGCAAAGGCATAACAATTCCAGCATGATTAAAGTCTTCGTTATCTTCTTCTCCAGAGCTGATTTTCCAATCTTCTCCATGCGATGTTACTTGCTCTTTCTCTTAATCAGAGACTACTTCTTCTGAATTTTTGCAAGTAGATTTGCGGTTTCTGATTGTTTCTTCCTTCACTATTTAGATAATTGAAAATATTGTTTTATTCATAATATAATATCTCATGCTTTTTTGTAAAAATCACTGAATTTTGTAGATTTTCTTATTCTACTTTTTCATTCAGTCGAAAATAGATTATTTTATTTCTTTCTTCTAGGAAATTAAACGAATTATTATTACCTGAATGATCACCATTGCTGAGTGATTCATTAGATGAGAGTCTAGGGTATCGAAAAGGTCGTGAGAGCTTTTCAAGAAGCGGATTAGTTAAATAATCAGCATCAGGGTTTGCAGATGTGTCTTCATTGAAGAAGGAGCTACTTAAGGAATATTCAGATGAAGAAAAGTTATTGTTAGTGTTATTATTTTCAATCCGTTGAAGACTCCACCCATCAGATTATTCTGATTGCTGAGGGTAATTACCAGCTTAATCTAGCTATTTCTTCAGCTTATTACTTGGTTCAATATTTGAAAGAATGCTTCGTGCACTCGATTCTGTGGGTTTATCATCGTCATCCGAAGCTGGAATAATTCGAATTGAAAATGGCTTAGAGTTTATTGTTTCAGTTATTATTCCAAACTGCTGCAAAGGTTTAGCTCGATCTACTGGGGATATTTAAGGGGAGGAGATGAGAGAGATCTCAATCTTCGGATACCCCTACAGCTACTGCTCAATATTCTGCTTCACTTAGATACCTTCACTATTGTGTTTAATATCAGCATCCTCTTTCTTATCACTAATAAGACTTTAATCAGATTCTTTTAATTAATCTTAAGGATCGTCTTGCATTGCTAATAGTGAAAATTACGTATTTGAACTGGCGATTTGCGCATTACATTTTATCATTTAATCCCTTTGATTTTCAAGTTATTTCGTCGTTTCTTTTCCTTTATCTTCTGCTACTCTTCCTGTTATTTTATTCTCATTCCCTTAACCTGTTTGTATGCTGTTCTTCGGGAAAAATACATATTCTTCTGTTTTATTCTTATTGTTTGAGTTGTTTCGCCTTGTTATTTTGTTAGAAGGTGTCTGCAACACTCCCAATTAATTATCATTTTTCTTTGTGGAATTCATCGAAAAATGATTATTTCTTTATTAATTATGTTTGCTATCTTCTCGATTAAGCTAGCTACGGGTATCCAAGCGATTTTGCGAATTATCGACAACACGCTTCTCAAATTTAGGACCATTTCTGGATATTAAATTCTTTAATTAAGCTGTTCCATTCTACAGGGATTTGCTATTTCCCTCCTGCTGATCGAATTTATTTTGTTTTAATTCATCAGAGCTTAGAACTAAGGATTCCTAAGCGTTGTGCTAGGGAAGTTATTGTTATTTCTCCGTTGCTGATGCTACGGCAATACTCTCTGATTCAATGAGGTCTTCCCTAGAATTACCATTGGCATTTGTCTACATTTGAATGCTAGATTAAATATCTTCTTACACAATATCCCCTCTTTTGCACTCTTTTTCGTATTTCCCTGATCTAATAAAACTATTACCAGTGTTATTGTTTGCTTTGAATTATCTATTTGATGCTCTGATCGGATATAATTGCTATTATTGCGTTTACTCAATATTAGCACTAGCTGGAGCACATAGTACCTTTTCTGAATTAGCATTAATTTCTTTCATCTTTTGTCGAATTAGTGGTATTTTCTGAATAAGGGTTGTTGTGCTGGGAGCATAAGAAATTGTAGTCTGTTTAGGATCATGTGTGCCTTCAGTTGTTAATATTTCGGAATGCTGAGTGAGAGGAGCACTTGCAGGCTTGTTTTTTTAATTAGGCGACTTGCTTGAAGGGGATGAGATGTTTTTTTCAGGAATGGAGAGTCTTGCTGCGATCAAGGGTTATTTCTCTAACACTGATAACTGCTCATGCTTCTTTTTCTTTTTGAATTTCTGAGTGTCTTAAGGTATTTTGAGATCTTTATCTAGTTCCTTTGTGGTATCAATAGAATTAGTGGTTGCAGGAGATTAATGCACAGCTATTAAGTCCTCCTTATTTGTTTTACCTTCATCTTTGAAATCGATTTCCCTGAGAAATTTGAGTACAGCTTAGCGATGAGGCTAACTTTGAAGAATTTCTGATCCTTGAACTGAACAATTATCTTATTCATCGGTATCAGAAGATATCGGTTGTCTACAGAGCAGACAATATATCTCCTTGAATGACATACACAGCAAGACCAATCGAAAGATCAAAAAAACTGCTGGCAGGAAAGCCTAGGAAAACTCAAAGGAAGAATGGCTGTGGTTGTAGTTGTTTCCATATGCTGAAAAAGAAGAAGAAGAAGGAGGAGGAGTATTAGTACTACTTCCAAGATATCTCGATGGATTGGAAGCTTATGCTATTAAATACTCTAATCTGCGATTAGTAGTAGAACTGATTAGATTATTCAACGCCACAATATCCATAAGAATAGCAGCAGCAAAGCAAAGGTGAAGAAGAGCACATCTCGTACTCCAGGTGCGACTTTATCGTAGAATATTCCGAAGAAGATTCAAAAACAAGCCAACTGAGACGAGAACTCTGATATTCAACGGGATAGATGAAGGATAGATATTGTGAAGGTCATCGATGGATAAAAGTTACTTTCTTGCGATTTTCGGTTGAGAAAGTGTATTGTGATTAGTATTATGCTTGCTATAAGCAAAGTGAGACAGTTACTTAGCTTGTTGCGACAAGAGATAAGCATTCGCGAGAATATCCAGACAAAAAGTGAAAAATTAGAGTACCTGATGAGAACAAATCCGAGTAGTTGTAAAACATAAGTTCTTCAAAATAGTTCCTTTGTAAAAAGAACAATTTTTTATAAATTCTTGTAATTAACTTGTATCTACATCACGCTAAGCTTTTATAAGCTTTAACTCTTCGAGTGGAACTTCAGGCTCTTCATTTTTTAAACTTTACTGTCCATGCATATTTCTTTAAATATCTTGTGAAGATTTTTCAGAAGAACTTAAATTTATTTCCTTCATAGATCTCACATATTTTTTGCTCTTCCTATCGGATCTGACAATTGAAGATCCAGGATTATGCATGCTTCTCATGTTTGCCTTCACTGATTGGAGTGTAAAGACAAAACTAGTTTCCTGTCAGCTTCGAAAGACTGCAAAAGAAATTTTGATTCTTCTTCTTCTTCTTTTTCTTTCTTTCTTGTGATTTCTTTGGTTCCAAAACAAACAAAACAAAAAACACAATACTATTAAAATAAGCTTTAGGTTTCTAAAAATATTATGCCCTTAATTAATATTTATCTTTTCCGTTTCTGGTGCTCTATTAAATATCCCTCAGATGATCCCACTACCCCCCCTACAAGAACCACCTTGTATTACTAAATCAAACTTCCTTGCTTTCTGATATTCTTTTACTTATTTTTCTTTTTTTTGCTGGCCTTAATTTGAGATGTTATTATTTATCTCCGTTTTCCAAGGCTTTTCTGTTTATTTGGAGGGTTTATTTAGATCTATTTTGGGGATTAAAATTAACATTTTTGTGATTTTTAGTTAATCTTTTTTGGTTTTTTAAAGATGGTGTTCCAAAGTCTCAATTCATTTCCTTTTCAAAAAAATAATTTAGATAAATGCTTGAATCGGCGATGTTAATTAATATATATTTTGACTATTACCACTGACTTTTTATATTTTAATCAATCCCCCTGCTCTTCTAAAATACATTTATCTTTCTATCTGTGAAAAAACATAATATTAAATTATCAATTTTTCTACTTTGACTGGATAGAGTGTTACAGTCACAGTGATTAGGTTTCTATGAATCCATCGAAATAACTTGCTTTGTTTGCCTCTGCTATTTCATTAGATCCTAGATTATTTTGAAAAGAATAACAAACAAAAGAACACAGAGGAATGTTGAGTTAATTTTGTATTTTAATCCAGTTTTTAAAACAGAATTTAAATACAAAAATTAGCATTTCTTTCTTTTTTGTAGCTAAGTATTTATTTCAATTTGGGTAATATATTTATTCCACTAATTTTAACTAGCATGAACGCAGATGCTAATCTATTTTATTAATAGCACCATTTGATTTCCAGTGCTTTAGAAATATGCAGGGGGATTGTAAAATCATTCTACAGATTACTAAATTTGATTAAAAATGGTATTTTTTGATTAATTAATTTGCATAATTTAAGAAGATCTTCTTGCAAGACAAAAAACAAAAAACAAATATCAAATGAATTTTTGTTGTTGTTGCTATTGGAGAGAAATAAGATTATTTGGAAAGAGGATCAAAAGAATGAGAAAATGTTGATTGTAGGAAAGGAAAGCTAAGATTTAAACTATCCTTACAAAAACAAAAACAATTGTTTTCTGTTTAAATATCTTGCTTAATTGACCACATCATATAAAACACAATCAATTGTGAGCTTTAAAGTTCGAATGAATTCTCAAGATCGATGATCTCTCAATATTCTCCGAGAGATACAACAAAACTACATGTACAATCAGCAGTTTTAAAACAAACATAAATGACAGAAGACTTCCTTTAAATAAATATCCTTCTTCAGCCCATATGTTTATAATTATATTCAATTGGTGGCAATTATCTCTCCTTGAAAATTAGAGTTTCTCTGTGGAATGGCACTGATTTATTGTAGTGAATTCTGTATTCTGAGAGCGATCTGTTAGCTGTTAAGTTAAACCCATGAACAATTTAGAATTATAATTGGTAAATATTTTGCTAAAATAATTCAGCATACCATTGAGTACTTTATCAGGAACCCAGCCAGTTCTATCGAAAGTAGTGTGGTTCTATTGGAATCCTGATGTTAGAGTCATGTACTTCTGGGTTTGGAGGTTCTTGTCAGTTTCTCTGAATGTTGGATTCTGTCTTTTTTGAGGATCTCTAAAGGTGTCTCGAGTCTGAGAGCACCATTTGTCGCTTTGTTACTGCGGGGGGAGAAATATCAATCAGTCAACTAAGGATTTCATTAATCTAAGATTGTTGTCGTTGTTGTTATCATCCCAAGAACATCATTATTCTTTGATTTGCTTGTTTGTAAATGTGTTTTAAAATGCAAGTTAGCTTTGTTTACATCGATGCTAGGGTGGTTATGAAGGAGAGTTTGTGATCCGTATTTATGTGAATAAGCTGTCAACGAAGGATCTTTGAAGTCATGCTTCCTGAAGTTGGAACCCGTAGAAGACAACTTGAAAGGGTTGTGTGCTACACTCGATGATGCAAGGCAGTTCTTAGAGATCACACCGTATGAAGCACCATATTAGTTGTCAGGCTTCAAAGCGGGGATGTATCCATCATAGCCAGGTGGGACATGACTCTTAGGCTCTTGAGGTTTCTAAATTACAACAAAAAGCAGTTTTAGAGAAAGATTAGCTCAAAAAGAGTATTTGGTTTGTGTATTCTTTGAATTGCTCAATTTGTTGCTTGGTTTTAAAATGAAAATATCTAGTTTTATCCTCTCAAATAATAGTAATGCTAAACATCGCTTCATTAAGCCAATGTTTGTGTATGTATTCAACGCTACTGTACTCTTAACAAGCTTAGAGAGGAGGCAAGATAAAATCTTAAAACTTGCTAAATGGCATGAAATACAATAAAATAATTATGTATTCTAAATCGTTTACATCAGTCCATGTTGATCCATATGATGTTCTGTAGAGATTGTTTTTATCCCACTTCGAGAACTTGTTGTAATCGATGGGCTGTGTTTGAACTGCCTGAGTCTTGGCAGGATTGTAGTCGTAAGCGTACTAACTCATGACAAGTGGGAATGTAGTTATTAAATTCACTTTTATCTTTTCTTTTTTTTTCAGTTGTATTATTTGTGAATTATGATTTGAGATGTTCATCACCCCTCCCAAATCAAAGCAAATTAGAATTTCTTACAGGATATGCAAGCATACATATACACACAGTTCCATAATTATCTTGTTCAACTACTACATTTCAAAAAAAAACATTATTTTGTTCATTCTCTCTTTCTCTCTCTTTCTAGGTTTATTCTTTTGCAAAGAATGAACTCAATGTGGTGCATTCTTATCCATGTTGAGTGTGTCTGAGATTCTAAGCCTGCCTGAGAAGAACAACAGACTGGAATTCGTCATTTCTTCGTTTTACATTGGTGAACTTGTTAACTAATTCTAAGAAGTACCTTCCAAGCTGCTAGATCTAACTGTCCTCTTGAAGAGTTTATCGATCTTTCCCGAAGAGAGGCCCATCATTCTTGCAGAGTTGCTGCTGCTTCTTTCTTCGTCCGCATCGCTGATGTATTTATTCCTCAATTTTGCATACTTCGCGAACATTTTCCAGGAAGTAAAACAAGCGTACAAGTATGAATGAGCTTGCTGCTGGCTCATAGCGAGGTGGCTTTATGAGGAGACACTGGAGGTTGTTCGCCAAGCATGCAAGAGTCTTCGTGAGGTAGACTAATGTAATGCAGTTCTTGCTGATGATACTCGATCGTTTTCTTCTTCTTGGATGTTTTTCCTAAAGCAAAAATGAGGGAAAAGGGTTAAAAGAGATAACAATGAAGAAGAGGAAGGAATATCATTTGTAAAGGTAATGAAGTAGTAACAATAGAAGGGGAATCAAATCATATTGAATTAATTTTTGATAATACTTTGTAATGACAATCTATCGCCAGACATTGAAGGTAGCTTGAAGGGTATTCCGTTGTTTTTCAGCGAAATACTGATTTGCCATTTAACTTGATATGAAAGATGTTGATGACGATGAAGAGGAGGAGTTATCAACTGCGATTAATCTTTCTTGATTGTCTTAAACTTATTGCTGTGATTTCTACCTGTTAGAGGAGGATATTACTGTGCTTGATGGATGTTGTTAATTGCCCTTTTGAGGTTTAATATTCTCAAGATGATGTTTTAATTCTTCAGCTGATTCGATACGCTTTTGATCCTCTGAGCTGTCATGATACGAATCGAATTCATCTTGATCGAACTCAGCTACGTGCTCCACTTAAATCCCGTAAATATCTTCATCGTCATCTACTTCCGAATGAGACACTTAAACTTACACTTGTGGTGGGTGTTGAAGTTACAATTGTTGTTGTTGTTGAGGGGATGGCTATCTTGGAGGGTATTGTCGAATATCTGCTTTCTATTGTTCTCGTAGTAGTTGCAATTGTACTTCTTTCCATGGCTATTCTTTCGATGAAGTTCGTTTCTCTTTAAGATTTTCTTGCTTTTATTCTTGATTCTCATTGTCTTGAAGATCGCTCAGATGACTACTTGCATGTTAACCTTCAAATGATTCAACCTCTTCATGGTGAATCAGCAGTTAATTAGCATTGGAATGCTAGCTATCTTATTTAATCGATTCCTGCTGTTCATCGTGCTCATCTGCGAAATGAGAGCCACTACCATCTTATTATGGTTTATGTTCCATGGAGTGGTTCTCTTGATGATCTCTCTCGCTGGTGGCTGCTGGATTCATTGAACTATGTCTACTTTAGTTATTATTATTTTTATTATTCTCTTTTGTCTCCAAATGATCTTCTGGTTCATAAACAGCTTGACTTGATTCCAACTATTGAGAATCAGCTTAAGAAGAATCGACATTCTCATCCTATTCCTATTGCTATTGAAGATGCTGGTATTAAGGATATTCTTCCTAGCCTACCAGCTGCTATTTTTGCAAGTAGTTACCTTTGCCAAATTAGTTATTCAAAACATCATGACTTTGCTCTTCAAGGATCTACTTCTTTCTGATGAATTATTCATGGTGAGAATGCTAATTATCTAACTCTTTTTCTTCTTCTTCATCATCTTTATCTTGATTGCCATTAGAAGGATCATTCATTTAATCATTATCACCTTCATCATGATCATATCCATACTACCCATAATCATTACCCTCTTAGCTATTAATATCATTCCTTTTTCCTTCTTGCAAATCACGCTACCCATGGAAAGCTCTCTGCTACTCCAAGAACTTCTCATAAGTCTCTATCTACGCAAACTCCTATTACTATTGGAATTATTGAGCTTAATTGGGATGTCCTTGATTTTCTTCTTCTTCTTATTCTTCATAATATTGTTAATATTCGGGATTGTCTTAGAATTCCTAATCTTATTATTCTTCTTCTTGTTAATGTTACATTCCCTGCTGTTGTCTTTATTAAGCTTAGAACTACTGTGGAAGTGAATAGAGTAGCTATTGGTTTTATCCTTGCATTTGACGATGTAGCTGTTATCCTTCAAAAAGCAGCTGCTGTTCTTGCAGAAGCAACTAAGCTTGCTGCTGCTAAACTTAAAATTGTTGCTACTACTGCAGCTGCTGCTATTGTTAAAGCTGCATTTATTGCTGGTATTGCATTTGGTAGATTTGTTGTCGCTCATGGAAAAGGTGATACCATTTGCTCAAGCATGATTGCTTCACTCGCATGTCCCTGTTGTTGAAAAACGAATTATTTGGCACCACAAAAACAATTAAATTCAAATCTTCAAAAATGGAAAAATGGAAATTTATTAAATCAATGTTCTCTTTCTCTCTTTCTGGCATACGTGAGATGGATCTTGAAGACAAGTGCTCTCTCATTTGAAGTCCTTCTGCTTTGCTTATACTGCACGTATTACCTCAAGATCGACAGGCTACAAGAAAACAAGAACATCTTAAAATTTACAAATAATCTAAATTTCTTTTCATTTTTGTTCCTTACACTTGATAGATCTACTTGAGTCTCCTTGTGAACAAGAATTCCATGCATTTCCTATTCGCATTATCGCTTTCTGCTTTGAATTTCTTAAGGATCTCAAAGAATTAAATTGCTCGTTGAGTATTCACCTTTATCTAGTAATTCTCCAGCAGATGTTTTAGCACAGCTGTCTTGGACTTCATAGTCTTGTACATCTCAAACAATCTTCTGCTGAAAAACGCCTTCAATCTCTTATCTATGATTCTACCTACAACACCAGCTGCTCTGACTTTAACACACCGAACTTACATTGATCGGAATGCTGCTTTTGTGAGATTCATGGCATGGCCATCCAACACAGAGAGAATCACCTGTTTGGAAGAAAGAGGGGCGAACATATAAAAATGCTTTAATAAAAATGGAATAATGAATGTTTTACATGGATTGCTTGCCGTTTTTGTGATCTCCGTGCTCTCCAATGAAGAAGTGCTTTCCGAAGTAATCTGTTGTGATCATATTCCACTGCTGATTCCTCAGTTAGTTAGTATCCTCTTGCTTTCTGAGTTATCGCCGAAAGAGCATATTTCAATAATTTATATTGAGACTATCGTACAGCACCTTGCATTATCCTAAGAGCTTGCTCAGCTTTAGATTGTAGCTTCTTCTGTCTAAAAAATATATCCAAAATTAACGATAAAAATGAGCTAAAATTTAGGAATAATTTACTTAATTTTCAGAGCTACACCTGGCGATGTTTTAGACAATAACTCCAATGCTGAGGACTATCTTGCCGTTTGCTTTCCGAGTTAATGCATGGCCTTGAGATTGCTGAATAAGTGCTATCCAGCACAGAATCGACGTAGCATAACTAATCTTTCAAATAACCTAGATCTTTTCGCTTTAAGATCGTCTCGAATGTCATCATCAGTATTAATATTATTACTTCTTTTTCTGTTGTCGAGAACAGCAGTAGTAGCTGCAGCAACAACAGCAGCTGTATTTCTATTTTCAACATTGCTATTGCTTCGTTAGTTTACTGATTCTTTTCGAGATTTATTCTACAATTGTTTGCTATTCTTCCTCCATTACACTATATTCTATTTCAGCAGCATCTTCGCATGATACACAAACACCATCGACACTGCATGCTTGAGTTTCGCTAAGAGACGCCATTATTTGTAAAACAACCTCCTAGTTACCTTAATCTTCTTTGAAACAATTATCTAACTTTTTGCTGTGTTTTTCTTCCCAATTTTTGCACGCATTCTCCATGCTATCAGAATCTTCTGTTGTACGCTTCGTTGAATCCTCAATCTAGCTTGATTATTGCTTTCTCTTGATTGACTTGTGTAGTGTTTCCAAGCTAGAAATATCCCATTAACGACATTCTCATTCTTCAATTCTTGATATTCTCTCAGGATATCTAACTAATTTTATCTACTTTCGACTTAGTTATTTGTCTAAATTCGCATAGCCTCAAATACACGACTCTATAATCTCCTGCATCTATGAATATCAGCTAATTGGGTTTATTCCTTCTATTCAGTTTTCTTCAGCCAATTCCGTTTCAAACTTACAAACCCTCTGATAAGTAGATTGTTCCTGTGAAACTATATACTTACCAAAGCAGCATTTGATTGCTTCACAGTCTGTCTGTGATGAGTCTAAATTGCTGCGATGACTCTCCTTTTCTGCTGTTTCAGGAAATATCCTGCCAATCGAGTACTTAACGATCGAAGATTCTTCTTGACGATGGAGTAATTCCTTAGCTATTTCCATGATTTATTCAACAAATAAGCGAATCTATGTCGAACAGCAATATCCTTGCGTTGCTGTTTTTTCTTATTCATAGCTGTAATCTCCTTTAGTCTCACAATCGCTCGTTTCATTTAAGATTCCCTTATTTGCTGTTGCAACTCTTCATTTAACACATTCATTCGTTTCTTCAAAATGCAATATTTTTACAGCTTCTTTAGGGAAATTATTTTTAATGCTCTTTAGCGATGTTCCACAGCTACTCTACTCTTCTTCAGCATCTCAACAAATAACTACTCTTATCCTTTGATCCCTTTAAATCCGATTCTTTGTTGGTAGTTCTAGAATACAGTGACTAATTATGTTGTTTTGGTGTATTTTTGAGTTCTTTTATTGCTTTATTATCGCCAAATATTCATAATATTTGATGTCAAATGAACATTTTTGGCTTCTGTGATAAGTTCAGTTTTCCTGTTTGCTTCTCTAACTGCTTCCAGGAATCCAATCAGACCTTTGAAGGCTTTTCCCATGATTATTTTAGTATCAGCTTTAACTAAATTGAAGAAAAACTAACGAAGATTTCTCTTTTACACTCGTGAACCACGTTGAACAGACGATTCATGATTTTCTTGTCTTCGGAAACCTGAAAAGTCATGAATCTTAATTGTCTAGCTTCTCCCATGCAGTGCATTGTATCTAATAATCCAAAGAATTGAACAATTCACATTAGAATCAATCCATCAAAAAATGAAAAATCAAATCTAGTAGCTTTTGAGCTTTTTATTATCCAAGTTTATCTTATTCACCCAAACCCTCCTTTATCCTTCCTCTCCCTAAAACCTCCCCTCATATCTTACGCATCTGCCCATTAAAGGAGTGTTTTATGTTTTCTATATTTGGTCAGCACTCTAGTTGCATCATCTTCTTTTTATTTCTGGAGGACTTTCTCAAACCATATTCCAAAAGTAACATTTTTAATCTTCTTCCTTCTCTCTTCAGCTATCTTCTTCATGTTAAAATAAGACTACAATCGTTTCTATGCGAACGCTTTCCATCCTTGGAGGATTCTCTTCTCCATGGCAACAATCTTTTATACTTCATGCAAGCGTGATTTACTTCTTACAATCCATCTACGCTTGAGGGTACTGAATGTCTTCATCAGCAACGCATCTTTTATGGAAATTAGTGCTTTTGCATAGATGAATGTCACGTTTTTCTCAAATGCAAAGAGCTTCTTCCATTAATTCATCGCTGTTCTTGCTTTTGTCAATTGTGCTTTGCATGCGATGTACTCAGCAGATTTTCGTTCGTATTGTTTTTTCTTGAGGTGCTTCAAGAGGGCGTTGAAAATGGTCAGCTTTAGGAACATTAAATGGTCTTCTTTGATGATTTTATGCTTTTGATAATCACGTTACTTTTGAAGTTTTGTCAATACGAAGATTCTCCTGAGTTGTAGCTTTCTGACTAATTCAATGAGATACCTGAAACTTTAATTCCTTACAGCGAGCTTGTACCAAGCGCTGAAATGTTTCTTTTTGAATACTTTCTCGACTTTCTCAGTACCTCTCACCTGCAGTAAGACTTTTGAACTTCGATATTCTTGGTATTTTTTGAGTTTCTAGAAATATTTGAGTTTTGTCTGATGGATGAACGATTCGCGGATTTTAGCTGTGAGTAAGCGAGTTATTTTGTTCTCAGAGCCGTATTGCTTGAGAGTGTTGAAAGGGCGAATCAAATATTTCGATTTGAGATAATTCTTCAATGTAGACTTTACCCTGTCAGAAAAAAACAAACAAAATGAGTTATAAAGATATGTAAAACTAATTAGCCTTTTATCTACATTCTTTTTCTCGCATGCTTGACGGAGTAAGATTGAAGATAACTAAACGCTGCCGAGAGTGTTTTCGCTTCTCTAGCCTTGACAATAGCTTGGGAGATGGCATTTTGTCTACTCTTTCTGATTGCGTACTTATGCCAAAATTTGCAGATCGCCTTGAGTTTGTCGATCTTCTGCTTTGTCTGCTTATCTTGGATTGCTTTTTGCAACTAGAGTCATTAGAAAATAACCAAAGGAACATGAAAACCTAGTTTTTCTCATTTAAGTTTTAATTTAGAAAGATTTTTATTGAAGGCTTTTGTTCCTTCAACAATATTTTTTGGAATATTTTTTACGTTTTTCCCTCTTTGCAAGAAGAATGCCATGGATTTGAGTGTCTTCGATTTAAGGCTCTTATTGTGAAACGACGCAGCTACAACAAAAGACTCTTTGAATCCCAGCATCTACCCATATTCCCTCAGCATTTTATGGAAATACAACCCAAGCATAGCCTTACGCTTTTCGGAATGCAGCAATTCATAATTTTCTCTGCATTTTCTTCTTCTCTGGCTTCTCTCCAGCAGCGCATTGAAAACTCTCTATCAAACCAAACAACAACAATCATACAGTTACAAGTGCAAAACCCTAATGTTTCTCTTCCATAAAAGTAAAATGTCTTATTATTTTATTTACAGCTTTGCTTTTCTTCTGTATTTTCGCAAGTGATTTTCCAACAATAAACCTGTGACATTGCGATACATTCGCGAATGTCTGCATAGCCATAAAGCATTTCTAAAGCTCTTTGTCAATGATTTTCTTCCTAAATGCTTTCCTTTATTTGACAAGATTTGCCCAATTTCTAAACCCTCGAAAGAGCATATGTTTATTCAACACGAGATGCCCAGCGAAGAGTTTCCGCTATGACATCTAGTGTGAATAAAACAGAGTGCACACACTCGGAAAAGTAAATTATATTCTACTGTCATGAAGCTACACAGCAATGGCTTCATCAATCGCTGCTTCATCGATTCTTTCAGAAACAAATGTGTGATTTTCTTATGAAAGCATATCCTATTATGACAGCAACTGCTGTTTTTACAATTCTTAGTTATTGTTGTTCTGTTATTTCTGCTATTAAATCTGCTATTGTTCGTTAATTAGCATGGGTGCAGGTGAAAACGATCGCACGGAATCAAAAACAGATTAATTTGTATTATGATTATTCATATGATTGTTGTTTTGATTGCTCAAGAGGGCAGTTGCAGTGGGCTACGTGCTGCGTGAGTATTATTATTACAACTAAAACTACTATGTTTGCTATTGTTTTTGAGTATCCTGCTATTAATAGATCTAAGTGTTAGGCCTAGGTGACAACAGCAGTGCTTGCTACTTGAGAGCATCAAATTATATGTTGTTTTGCTAGCTCACAGCATAATCACTAGCATTCAAGATATTCGTGGAGATCAAATAAAGCAAGAATACTACTGGCCCTTTCGATGCGAGTTGGCTCTCCCTCATTCTAACTTGCTCGACTCTCCGCTGCCAGTTAGCCAAGATAGATTTCTAAATACTATTGATTCTGTGATATTCTGCTTGGAGAAGTTATTCTTGGGAGATTTATCGATTGTAATGCAATGCATGCAGTGTCTTACTCGCGAGTTGTCTTGTCGCATAGTGCTATGCTAGGGATTGTTAGTTCTATGCGTGCTTGAATTGTCTGTGATGATGTAGCATCCTGATTAGCCCAGCTTGTTTGACTTGAATTTCAATCGCTTTATTGAGAATATCTCGTTTTTTCTTGAATGCAATTAGCGAAGTTAAATTGCTTGTGAACCTGTCAAAGCTAATGCGTTTGCTTAGAATATTCGATTTAGCTTTGAGTTGTTCCTTCTAGGCTGTTTTGAGTTATTTCTCTTTCTTTAAACTCAGCAAGCATCCAAATACCTTTTGTTTGAGTTCCTTTGCGAGGTTCTGCTGTGTCCTCTCAAGTTTGATTCTCTTGATCCGCTTTGAAAGTGCAAATTAGACATATTTTGATTTGGCTTGAGGACTTAACGATTGCGACATTCCTTATTATGTGTATGTTTTTTACATTAGTTCTTGCGAAGGCTGCAAACATTTGGAAATATTTGTGTTTAAGTTCCGCTTCTGATTTGTATTTCGCTGCGTAATAGCTGTACTTCTCCGTTTTGCCTGTGTCTACTACTTGCTTGAGGCTGTCGAAGCACTTTCTCATCAGTGTTGCCCTGCGCTTCAGAACGAATTCAAGTTTTTTCTCCTTCCATTCAGAGTGATCTTGAGAATAAGCATTCTAATCGCATATCAAAGTAAATAGAAACAACATTACTAAAGATATTTTGGTTAAGAATAATAGCTAAAAAAAGAGAGCAGCTCTAAAAAAAGGAGCATGAAATATGCTTTGTGTTCATTTTCTTTTACCCATGCATCGAAGTGTTTTCTGAGAATTTGCAAAGTTATAAAACTCTCTACTTCTTGCTCTTTATCTATCCCGCTGATTGCAGCTTTCCACGATTTCACATGCTGCTTCCAGCTCTAGAAATGCCTCCGCATGATATGCTTTCTCAACAATCCATCAGCGAGATCTTCATGCATTTTCTAGAACATCATCTATTCTTCAGTTTGGATTTCTTACTCATCTTCAGCAGCATTCTTATCATCATCAAACTATAGTTTCATTTAAGTTGGTTTGTTTGTGCTTTTCTAAGTCTTCTACTAAAATAACGGGGAGGTTGAGCTTCTATATCGATTCCCTTCACCTTATTAGTCTTCTACTTCTTCGAAAGCCTCATTTAAATTCCTCTATTGCATCAATCTGCTGTGCTCTGATTCCCCGAGACTCTAATACAAGATATTATTCTCCGACAATCTCCTTGGGACTGCTCTTTTATTGCGCTCCTCTCTGTCTTCGATCTAGTTAAACCGAGCAGAAGCTAAGTCATTTTCTTCAGGGCTTTACAGATTCACATATTCATCGGGGTTTTGTGTATTAAACCTAACTTTCTGCTAGAAATTCCCTGAGCTACTTCTGCTCAGCTGATTATTCTTAGGCGTTATAGATTAATCTGGATTATTATTATTATTCTTTTGTTTCTTCTTTCCTTGCGAAATAGCTAATGATGGAGATTGTTATGATTTTAAAACTTATTATTCCTGCCGATTGTTGTTGTTGTTTTGTGGAATTTGATTATTTCCACTTGTGAGAAGTGCTGTAGAAGTTGAATGGATCAAGGGAGAATTAAGTGATTTATTCATTGGAGAAGCACGAGTGCTACCTGCAGGTGAATAACTTGATTTTCTGAGACTGTACTTTTAAATTGTTCTGCTTTTGGCTGCTTGTTCTTCTAAAACTGCGTTTAATGCACTGTCACTAAATGGATTCTTCAGATGATCAAGTGATCCACTCTGCAGTAGGGAATAGCTCCCTAATGATTTTTCTTCTTTATTTGATAGGTTCTTTCCATCATTTTAACTCATATCCAGTGGACTTTAGGCACCTCCTTGCTTTTTGTTCTAATTATTCTTGCTTCGTTGAACATTTTCGTGTTCATTTTTTTCTTCTTCTTCTTCATCACTTTCAAATTCAATTCTGAGTTATCGTTGATTTGAGCTCTTAGCGTTTTTGGCTTTCGAAGATTTCACACTCGGAGCATCTTGCAGTAAATTAAGTAACTCACTATCGTGCTGTGCTTTCCTTGAAGCGTGGATGATGATTTCGTAGAGCTCAAACGCAAATGGATCTTCAAATCCTATTCCACTTTTCTGAATGAAAGTATCATATGCTTAGAGGATGTCATAAATAGAAATGGCACTACTTCCAGATTATTTGAGCATCGAAAGAATCTCTGTCATTGCAGACTCTTCGTTCCGAGGCATTACGCAAGCCATCGTATCCAAAGTAAAGATTGCACTGCCTGATAAAGTTTTAAATCTATTCTGCTTTAGCTGTATAAACCTAGGTGATTTTTACTTGAATTTTTTTGCGCCCCTTTTCAAGAAATAAATATTACAAGCAATATCTATTTTTGAATTTAATTGCTGCTGTCTCAAGAGATTATGTGTTTCGGTAAGGCATTATTATAATAATAAGAATAATGCACTATTGATATTTTTGAAAAAAAGCAAAAACTAATAACAAATAAATTCCATGATATTATGCTTGGTTCCTTTCAATATTTCTCCCTCTCTTGCTACCTCTTTGCCTCCTCCTCCCCATCAATATCTCTTCTTCTTCTTTCCTTTTTGAACTTAATTGATTTATTAATTCGCCTAGATTGCATTTTCTTAAAAACAATCAATTC
>Ga0302271_10000739_pt1 | contig 32055 bp, 17 predicted proteins | sample III_Bog_N1_1_FD_198767 | JGI IMG/M metagenome (GOLD analysis project Ga0302271, IMG submission 198767) | Peat permafrost microbial communities from Stordalen Mire near Abisko, Sweden - III_Bog_N1_1 | ecosystem: Environmental > Terrestrial > Soil > Wetlands > Peat | place: Sweden: Abisko... | reverse complement strand
TTTTAAAAACCCAAATTTAAAAAAATTCCCCCCCCCCCCCCCCCTCCTCCCATTTTCTACACTTAACTTTTAACATTCCCACCTTTTTTAGGGTTAGTAAGATATTATTTTGACCTTAGAAACTTCCTTGTTCAAAAGTTTGTACCCTACTTTTTAACATTGCGCGGGATTAAGTATCTCTAAAACTAAATTCTTCTTAAAATTGCCTTCTTTTTTCATTGTTACTCTCAGCATGTAACTAAACACTTCAATCATTTTAGTTAATTCGCATCCAGAAATTAATTTGAGAATTAAAAAGAGAAAGAATTATTCTTTCAGCTTACTCCATAAGAAATCCTTTCAAAAATTATTAATTATTACTTTTTCCTCTCGAAGATGATGAGTCCTTTATTGTAATAAGCCGTGTTGAAATTCAGGATGATGTCTCCCAGAAAAGCCCAACCAGGTAAGTCATTTAGGAAGATCTTCAACCACTCATTCATCACCAAACCTTACATATTATCACTTGTATTGTTTTCCCAAGTGAGTTTAATAGGAATGTAAAATATATTCAAGACGAGCAAAAACAGCATGAAACTATCCCAGAGGATCTTAATCATTGAGTTAGGAAGAATGAGCGTGTTTTTAGATTGAACTTTACTTATTATTTTTCTGTTGAGATAGCTCCCTGTGTTTAAGCAAAAAAATAATTGAAAAAGTGTTAAAATACATAATTATTGCTAATAATTAGTGCACTCCAACCAAGGAAAAAGTGGCTAATTAACACTCAAATAAGAGTAACACGAAAATTGAGCTCTTTATTGATAAAAAATCCCCAGTTAATTTGCTGAAATGTTAATTTTTAGGGTTTGATGATCAATGAAAATATTTCCTATGAGCTTTGGAAGAGCATTTTGGAATATTCTTCGGAGAATTTATTCATGAAAGTTAATTTGAAGGGTATTTCTTTCAAAATAGTGCCAATCTGTAACTTAAACAGAATTAATGATCAAAATACCAACTTATTATCTTAGGGGTAAATAATTTGTCAAACCCAAGATTATGATGATGCAAATAAGGAGTTTTACAGAATGGACTTTTTTCGAGAAGCTAAGTCAGATGAAACCATCCCATATAGAGCTGAGAAGGCTGCGATAATATGAAGAACTTTCTTTGGAAATAATATTCATAATCGGAGGCTTTGTCACCAATGAATACAAACTCGCTTTCTTTTAATCTCTTGAATTTATACGCTGTGCCATACTATTTCAATTGATTTAGAAAACTTGCAACGATAACGACTAGATTGAGAGCTTGAAGCATTGAATATATCTTGGTGGTATGCTAATCTGTTTTTTTAGAGACCAGAGTAAGATATTTAGAATTATTCAGAAGTGTAGTCGTTTTCTCAGCAAGTGTTGATTTTAATTTTTCTTCTTCTTAAAGAACTTGTTCTGTTTTTTCAGGTGATTCCTTTTCTCCATCGTTGCTAAGTGCAAGTACCATATGTTCCCTGATCAGCAAAACCAATAATTTCATTTTAAAATCCCATGTAAGCCAATCGAAAACTCTAATAATTCATTAAAAAAGCTACGGTGTTAGCAAATCGATTTTTGAATATGCTGGAGGAGGATCTAGTGTAGTTTAGTTCTGCGAAGTTGGCATGTTTTTTCTTCGTTACGCTGGAAATAAGGAAGCTGTGTTTTCTAAATAAGAGGCGACACAATCATCTCCTTCTTAGCCAGGTTCACTAGACAACAATTTTGAGACTTATTCCTTCTAGAGCATCGGCTGACAACAACTTTTTCTTGTTTTTTCTCCCCTTCTCATGAAATCAGAAAGCTATTCTTTGTCTACGCTAATATCTTAAGGGATATACTAGTTGCTGTCATACTACTTATCCAATATGAATTTGTTGTCTTCAATATTCATTTCAAGTTTCTTCAAGCTTACCCTTTTGCTTGCTATGTGGGCAAAATCTCAATTCTAAGATGAATATCGCCACTCTTACTGTTATTCCTTTTTCGAATTGTCTGAAATAATTAATTATTTTGTTAATAAACTCAATCTTGGAAGAAAATGTGCGGTCACATTGTTTATTAATATTCTTCTTACATTTCTCAGACAAATAGTATTTCTTATTTCTTGTCTAACTCCTTGTGCTTTTTGCTTAGCCTTTGTTATCCAAAACTCCTTGAAATTATTTTGAATGTCGCCATAGATGTTAAGAAATTTGTCTTAGTAACGAAAGGAACATTTAGTATGAATAAATCGTTTTTATCTGTTTAACTTAGAAAAAATACGGTAAATTTAGAAATTAAGAGTTTATCTAAGAAGATCAATATTTCCTCTCAGTGAAAAAAATAGTTTCACAAGATATATTAAAGTTTCATTTTGACTAACAGATAGTGCTCATTGCGTTATGATTTTGTCTCATTTGTTGGAAATTAGCTTAAAAATGGTTTGATATTGTATCAAATATTTACTTTTTTTTAAAATCAAAATCTGAAGAAAAATCAAAACAACTCATTCACTTTTCCAAGGAGTTATAGAATAATAGATTGTTTATTAATTAATGGAGCTCATACAAGTGTGAGAAAGAGATTAAAATAATAACTTTTTGCTAAATTTGTTCAAGCTGAAAAAAACCAGTGGGGATTGACAAAAAGTGCACTAGCAACAAATTAATTATTGAGATATCTCCTACTAAATAGACTGCGTAATTAATGAAGTAACAACCAGAGGATAAATAATGATCCTTTGATTTCATAAAGGAAATTAAATTGATACGCAAATGCAAAAAGTGTGAAACAATCATAAATCAACGATTCATTCAATAGGACAAATCGAGATTAATTTCCGCATAAAAATTCAATAAACAATTCTTGTTATTATCTTTATTGAATCTTAACTTCCAAAATCAATGGAATTAATTATTCTTGCCAATAAAATCTATCTTCTTTTGAGATTGAAAGCAAAATATGTAATAATTTTTGTAAAATATTTCTTATCTAAAATACTAATAAATATCACTTATTTTTGATATTTTTTAATCAAGATTAAACTATTTCTCTAGCTAATAATAACTACTAAAAATATATCAATTTGAGATCTAATCTCCAAAGGATTAAATAGCACATAACAAAATAACTTTTCTAATTACAAAAAAGAGAATTTATTTGGAATTTTAAAAATAAAGAGCTAAAAAAGAGTATTTAGTTAAATTAAAAGCCTAATCTAGCGAAATAACACAGTTGACAAACACTCAATCATAATATGGTGATTCCTAACTTGGTTTGAAACTCAATGAAGGAAATATTTCTTCAGTGAATTCATGAAAATATATTTAAAATTACGCTATCGTAGTTTCCATGAATATTTAAGAGATCTTATGCCATTTAGGCATTGATGAGTAGATCTTTTTGTAGTTTTTCATGGTCCATTGATTTCTGCATATTACTGAAATTCTGGATTTAGCTTTTGTTTTTATCATTATCTTTTTGTTATTGCTACATAAATTGATCGCTTGATTACTATTGCTATTGAGCAGCTTCTGCCTTCGATATTTGAAGGATTAGTTTCTGATGAATATTCTTTGATATTTCTTAGCTTTGCTTAACTTGTTCGAGCCTAAGATTGGGAAGTTCTCCAAGAGAGAAGCTAAGGAGACTTTTAGGAAGCAGTGGAACCTAAAATTTAGGTGTTTTAAGAGTTATTTTAACTTTTTTAGCAATTTCTTCGAGCTTTTGATCTTCTTGCATTGTGATTGACTTTAGGATAATAGTCTATTCTGGCTGTTGGATTTGTTGTTTTTCGCTGTTCAAGAATTGGGTTAAGTCCGATGAACAAAGGAGCTTTTGACCGAAATAGCCTTCAATCTTAGACATTAGATTATGATCGTTGTTGTTGTAGATAGAAAGGAATTTTAGGATTTTTTAGAATATTTTTTTCTTTTTTGATTTGATTTGAGATTTTTCTCCTTTTTAATGCAAATGATTATTCTTTTTTGTGGAAGAAAAGATACTGGATTATAAAGAAGATTATTTAAAATGAGAGAGTTAAACTTGAAGAAGAAATCAACGATTTTTATAAAAGGAACAAATACCTTTTATAATACGAAGAAAAAGGTTATTTAAACAGATAAGGATGAGTGATCTTTTTGCTCAGAATTAATTCAAAAAAAAATACTTTTTTTGACAAAAAAACAGGTAATTCCTAAAAAAGAGTGAGAGAGAGGGATATTTACTTAAAATTGGGTCATGAAGAGAGAAGACATATTTGGGATGATTATGGATAACCCGATAAAAATAATAATAATGGAAATATTAAGCATAACAGTAACACAGTTAACTCTAAATTGAACTACTCCAATAGAAATAGACATAGTGATGGACAAGATCCAAAAATATCATAATTATCACGAGACCTGATCAAGACAAATTTCACAAAGAAAATGATAAAACCAAAGATTCTGAATAAATATGGATATTAAAATAAGAAATAATCAAGTGAAAATAGCTAATTATCTAATAAATCAATATTCATTAAAATAAGAGAAAGAAAAAATGTTTAGAATAAACTCTGTAATAAAATTATGAGCTTTAAATTTTTACATAAGTTGATTTTTGTAAGAATCAAATTTCAAGGAAAAAATAAAATAGCTGCTTCTCATATTTTCATCTTTAACATACTGACACAGTTATACACATTATGAATCAATCCCAATACTTAATGAGGCCATCCCAGCCGCAGGTTGCAACTTTGGAACTCTCTATGGGATGCCATCTGATATCGATACAGACACCATCGTGAGCTTGGATAACTTTGTAATTTTTTCCACTCTTCCAATCCCAAAAATAAGCTCTACCTTCTGCATCTCCTGAGCATATGAACTGTCCATCTGCAGAGAAATCAAGTCCAACTGCATAACCTGAAGAAGTGTGTCCGTTAAAGACTTTTTTTCTATTGAGTCTGAAATTTCCGCCTTTAGTATCGTAGATTTGTATCTAAATTTATAATTTCAAAGAAACAAAATTAAGCAATTGATTTTTAAAAATACTGCTAAAAAAGCAAAAAAATGAATCAAAAACGTTCCTACTTTGTTATCTGAGCACTATCCTGCAAAGAATCTTTCAGTTGGATGCATATTAGTATTGGAAACAGCAGTCATGTCAGGCTCTGAGAGATGTTTCTCAACTACACCGATTCCAAATCCCCATAAGAAAATCTTCTTATCATCCGAAGTTGACACGAACTTTCTGCCATAATCCACAAAAGTGACAGTATTCACTGAACCTAGATGTTCATCATAGATCTATGTACGCGCACCAGAGCGGACATCATATTATGATATCTTCTTATTTGATGAAGCTAAAATAAAAGAATTTTACTTCCCTGCATCAGGATTAAACCTAGCTTAATAAGGGAATTTCTTAACATTGAATGTCTTAACAACTTTTCCTGTCTCTGTATCCCAATAGAGAACATGCTTATCATATGAAGCTGATAAGAAATGTCTACCATCGTTAGTAAATTCAATATCTCTAACAGCTTGTTTGTGTCCACTGTACGTGCGGACACATTTACGATTACCCATCACATCCCAAAGTTTTACAGTACTATCGAGTGAAGCAGATAGTAGATAATGACCATACTTTGGAAAGAATCTGATGGCTTAGACACCTTTTTCGTGACCTGCCCAGCAATGGATTTACTTTTTAGGTGTATAGCAGACATGATCACGAGGTTTCAAATCAACAGGAGGCATGATGTAACTTCTACCTTTGTAATCGAAATATGGAACAGCATCGTGGAAGACTGATGTCGCTTCAAGCTAAAATCAAAACAATACATATTATAATAATTTTATCAAAATAATAAAAATTGCCAATAATATGACAATTTGTTTGTTTTATGTGTTGAAAAAATGGATAAAAGTTGGTTATTTCAAAATCTGTTATTGTTACCCAATTATTGCCTCTTTTTTATTTTTCACCTTCAGCTTTATCTTTCTTCTTCTCTCCATCTCCTTCTTCTTCATCACCTTTATCTGCATCTTCTTCTCCATCTGCTTTCTCTTTTTTCTTTTTATCATCATCTTCTCCATCATCCTCTTTACCATCTTTATCTTGAGCAAATCCTCTTTCTTTCATTCTCTGCTATTTTCTCTTTTCTTTCTTTGCTTTCGCTTCTTCTTATTCTTCAATTCTCTTTTTTTCTAACTAAAGCCTATCTTCTTATGTGAGTTCAGGTGGCTTAACATTTTCTCCTTGATAATTTGCCCAAGGTCCTTTGTATGTTCCATCGACAGCAGATCCAATGTGGTCTCTTCTTTCACGAAGTTCTTTCGTTTTCTGTTTTTCTTAAAGTGTCTATGAAATATAAGCACCTTGATTATCTAATGAGTCTGGATGGATATTGTCTCCTTGATGGATAGCTTAAGCTAATTCCGGGAATTTAGCATCATCTACAACCATTCGGTTGATATCTAGCGATGGATCGTGGGCATATCCTCTATTTTTGAAATTGTAGAATTGCTGATCGAAACTAAAACTATGCATATGATGCTTTTCGACTTTTCCTGTTAAATGCTAGCTAACTTTTTGCCCATTAGCTGCCTCTGCTGCAGGATCTTTGTATAAAATACTTATCTATTTCAATCTCGCATTTTCTCTTTCATTTTCAAGTACGGAAGTATCTGCTTCAGGCTTGGCATTAACCGCAACTACTCCTACGGAAGATACTCTCATTTTAGCCAATTCTGGTTCGCCATCACTGTCACTGTAATCTACAAACATTTCCACTAGTTTTATCTTCAAGAAACTACTTTCTAAATAATTTTCTTATAAATATCCGATCTCTGCTTGTATTTTGTAGTTTAACTCTTTATCTTATCTTTTTTTTGTTTCTTTTGATAACTATTTCCTCCCTAAAAATGTGCGTCTCCCAAACAATAAAGTAAAGTTTTTCTATTTTTATCAGGATTTAAATCCCTAATATATTCAATCTTCACAACAAACAATTAATTTATCTAAAAAATAATAATAATTCAATTATTCACCTTATCTTAACCATCCTTTTCTCTTTCATAGAATTAATATTCATTCTTGACGTTATTATTCCCTTATTTAACTTCATTTTCTCCTGATTTATTGTCTCCCTGCAGCTTCTAAGGGCTATACCCTGAAAATCTAGGACTGCTTCCTGCAACAATTTACTTACGATCCCTGAATACTTTCTGAGAGGCACTTGGTGATAGCTACTAATTACTAAGAGCAACCACTTTATTACCTCTTTCTCTTGGACTTATTTAAGGTGAATATCCTATTATTTCTTGAATTTATTATGAAATTCTACCATAAACCTCATCTTGAGATTAATTTAACGGCTCCGTTTTTTGTTTCTTATCATTTAAACATACACTCTTTTTATATTAGCTGACTCTCATTAATTCTGGAGTCCTAGAGTGAAATATTTCCCTTTTATTCTCTTTAGAACCTCTATTCAATCTATATGATGCCTTCTTCATTTCACTTTCTTCTTGCATTACTAACTTGTCAATCGGAGGCAATCTAACTTAAGAACAAGGTTGAGCTTAATAAATATTAAGTTTTGAAACATGTTTTCGCTGTTCAAGATACTCTGACACAGCTCTTTTCCTTGATTATTGTCTCTCTTTTTCATCTCTTTGAATCCTTCCAACTAAACGTTGAACAATTTAAGTATTCTCATCATGAATACGCTATTCTTGAATTTTTCTGTTATTCAAACTTGCCTCTGCTTTTTTTGCTTTGGTAATAACAGAAATATCTTCACAATCATGCTTCTTCTTTGATTTTCCTCTGTTAATATCCACAAGCCTTTCTAGTAAGATTTCATTTTTCTTATTAATCTCAGTGAGTTTCTCAACTTATTGTTTTATGAAATGCATTTTATGCATTTGTGATATTGGAGGAGGGATTGGTGTAGGTGATTATGACAATCCTACTGATATTCCAACTGTTGTTTGAACACTGGAAATATGCAAGCCATCTACAATACTAGGAATGCGCTTAGATCGAATGGCATTTAAACGTTTTTAATGAGATCTAAGATCAAGTTCTCTTTAGAAGTCTTGAAACGCATTTTTAACTATGTAGCGAGGAGCATTCATGTTTTTGTTACTCAGCAAATTGAATAAGAAGTAAGTTTTAACGCAATCAACTTTTCTCTGTGTCCTTATTGTTGTTTTAATTATGTTGTGGCATAAAAAAAAAATAACAAATAAATATGTTTGTTAATAATTTCTCTCTCAAAAAATTAAGATAACAGAAGATCTAACTGACCTAAAGAACAATTTGAGAATCCTCTCAGAATTTGATGGGGAAAAAATCATCAAAAATTATTAACTTTTTTTTTCTTTTTTTCGCGAAATTATTTAACTGTTTTTTTTTACAAACTGAATTACCATACCCACAATAAACGACATAGTTTTTTATTGTTTCATTTGATTTTTTTTGTAACAATTTTCTTTGATTTTTGGATTGCTAATAATTAGCTAAATATCCTTTTCATTTTGAATTTTTGAATTTTTTTTTTAATGTGTGTTGTTTGTTTTTTTTATTTGTTTTTTTTTTTTAATTGAATGTTTTATTTAATTTTTTATTTACATTTAGTTTAATTTTAATAATGTGATGGGGATAGTTTTCTACAAATTTTAAAATCTGAAATTATTAATACTGCTTGGAGAGTTTATGAGAGGTCTAATTTTTGAAAGATATGCTTAAAAACTAAACATAGAGCAACATATTTACGTATTTCCTCTATTCGAATAAAGGATTGAATTGTCTAACTAAACATAAGAGGATCTTCGCACTGATTGAGAATTCTAGCTCTATTACTGTCCAACGTTGGCAACAATATCTGCTTGTTTTTACTCAAAGTCAAGAAGAAGAACTAAGATGCATCCTTTATTTGTCTAAAAAACTAAAATCTTCTTAAAATAGTCTCCTATTTTATGCTTATCAACTCTTCCCTCAGCCTAAAAATAGGCTTGGCCAAAAAAACCATCAAGGTTTTTTATAATGAGGGACAACATGGTTGAAATAAGCTAAATAGGACTAAAATTGCGGGTTTTAAAAACTGTGATGCTCTCTTTTTCTTCTCTTTGTTTTATTATTTTCTCATTGTTTTAAGAATCAAATTGTTTTATTGCATTTTATTTATTTTCCCTCCCCACCCCATTGCTTTTATCAATCCCCTCCTCTCCTCCCTCCCTCCCCACCCTCCCTCATACCCTCCCCTCTTCTTGCTTGTCAGACTTATTAATTAAACAAAAGAGAAAAAATTGAGGACTTCCAAAGAGTAGTATTCAAATTAAAAAAAGGAGGGAATTTTATTAATCATCATAATTTCCAAAGGATTTTAAATTTCGAAATAAAAGGAATTCCTTTTAAGCAAGGAAATTAGAAAGAAAAAATAAATAAAAGATATTTATTCACATTCATAACATAAATAAATCTTGAAATAATAAAAATGAATTATTCTCTATTCTCAAATCTCTAATAATACTCTCTAATTTTTTAAATACTTCTCTCATTCTCACACTCTCACTCTCCTCTTCTAAATCTCCACCTCCACCTTCCTCTTCAGGTAAGAACAGGTAAAAAAATTAGCTTTATTTTTATATTTTACCATGATTAGCAATATCAAATCCTCCTTAAAATCATCTTCCCTCCTAACGATCCAACAAACCCACCCGCAAACGTAACCAACAATTTAAACGTATTTATTTGCACTTGATTAATGATTTTTTTAGTTGTCTGAATTACATTATCACCAAAGAAAGGTTTCGAGGATTGCACATACCCGTCTGTGTTGCAGCTTGGAAATCAGGTGATAATCTTTCAACAACATAGCTGTCCCTCAGAAAGTTGTCAATATAGATGTAAAATGCTTGAGACAACGAATTTTTATTCTAAAAATGACTTTCAATCATTGATAGATGATATGGAAATAAAATGATTGAGATGCTTGAGCTGTTTATTCCTTATGTCAAAAAAATATATGAATTGAAAGCAAAAAATATAAAAAAGAAATAACATTAAAATAATCAAATCTACATAAATATGGCAAAAAATGCCAATATCAAAAAATCAAAAACAACAATATCAATAAATTCAAAAATTATTATTTGAAACAATCGATATTATTTGTTCGAAACGTCATTATTATTTAGTGAAATTCAAATTTTCTTTATCCAAAATAGTAAAAATTAAGTAAAAAAAAAATTAAATATTTTTAATGAAAAGTTCATTAATTCTTTGATTTGATTATTCATTTTTTAAAATCAAATTTAACTAAAACTAAATAAGAATTAGAAATAAATTTTAAATGCACATAAATCATAACATTCTTCATTTTACTTGAGACAAACTAAAAATTGTTAGCTATTTGTTATTTTGAACTTGAATCCATCAAATAAATACAACAATATTTAAATCGATTTGATAATTTTGAAATGTTTTTGTGTTTTTCATAGTTCTTTTATGAATACGTAATCAAATGTTGTAAGACATAATAGGATAGATCAAAATGATATTATTCTTTCTTGGTCTTTGAAAAGGATTATTGATGTCTTTAGGCAATCCAACTTCATGTAATAAGCTCATAATGATCTTTTCTGTATGAACTTGATTGAATTTTTGTTTTTTTGTTATCTCAAATTAATTTAAAAGTGATTTTATCATTTTCATCCAAATAAAAACACAGCTTCAAGTATATCTTCTTTATAGAACAATAATTATTCTTTTGAAATTTAATTGCTTTTAATATTCTGACTGCTGAATATGTGAATTCAATAGTAAATTTTTTCTAAAAGTTTCTATTAGAATCCAATTATTTGTCAAAATAATTAATAAATTTTTAATCTATTCAAGATTCTTAGTGGATTAATTAATTTGGAAGAACAAAAAAAAATAGATTCCAAGTAAACACCCTCTTGTCTTCTGAAATCACTTCGTTTTTTATAAAGCAATAAATTATGAATATCTGATTAAATAAATGTATCCTTTTGAATTCATATTATCACAAAAATATGAAAATACTGCTATCAAATACTCACAAATCTAACTCCAGTAACTTTAAAGATTACTTATTGAAATCGCAGGAGCGATACATGAAATAACTGCGTTAATTAAATCAATATTTTGAATGACACTCAAGTGAGAATTAATCTTTGCACTTTTATCAGCAAACAATCAATAACTGGATATACTTTAATTAACATTTCTATCACAGCAAATTTCTTCTATTTAATAAAAATAAACTTAAAAAATAACGATATCTTCTAGCACATCCAGTTCTACATGACACACGAACACTAGCGGGAATCTACTCCCTACAGACCTCCATTTTATGAGAAATACCTTGATCTTTCTGATTTGCTCCATAAAATAGGCCTGACTGATTCATGTAAAACCATGAGTTGTCTTCATAATAATGGATGTCTCTTCCATATTATCAATCAAACTTTCAAAGGGTTAGCGTTAGGCTACAGTGGTAAAACTGCTTTAAATTTTGTAGGACTCCTTTTGAACTTCAAAAAAACACTAAAATCACCAATAATAATGATTCTAAGTGCTCTTTTCAACAAAACATCCTTAAGATTCGCTCTTTTCCCTGGGATATACAACTTTACATTGTAGATAATCACCTGTGGCTTAAGACGAAAAAACATAAATCCGAAATTGCAATCATTCATTAGTGGTTTCCTTGCAGGGTTTCTAGCTCTGGCAACTCGTTAGAATGATAATCGTAAAGTATGGGCTATTTTTCTTATTGCTAGAGCTATTGACTGCTTCTATCACTCACTTTGCAATAGGTAATCACAAAAAATAAGTTTGAATAATAAATGATTTGAAATGATGTTTGTTGACTTAATTGTAAATAGAAAGATCATTAAGAAATCAAAGTATGACTATGTGATGCTGCTATGTTTTATGCAAGGCGTGAATGCCTATTTCTATTCATGTGAGCCTGAATGCCTACCTGATAGTTACAATAGATTCTTAAGGAAGTTTTCATTTGAACATCCAGCAGATATTGCCTTCCGTAGAGTCTGGATTGAAAAGAACAATCTCAGAATTATGAAGCTAGGATATGAGCCTCACAATGCAGATAAAGGTCTTCTTATTGATTTCAAAAGGAAAAAATAAATTTGAACAAGAAAAATGGAGGAATAGAGAAAGGAGTCACAGAATAAAAGTCCAGTTTTCTCAATTCAAACAGATTATCAATAAATCCGGATTTTTTTTTAATAGAAGTTCACACTTTGGTTGCAAATTGCTTAAAGAGTGGGGAATTAATCAAGTTCGTTCGAAACACATTTTTATTAATTTTATGTGTGTGAATTACATTATTATCTTAGAAACATTTATCTTGTTAAAAATAGCATCATTTCAAGTATTTCTGGCTTATTAATTTAATTTTAGATTGTGTCTTGTGATGAGAGGATCACAAAAGAGCGGGGAAGTTTGCCTTGAGAAGTGATATCTTTTTAGCAGTTTGGTGTTTAATTATTATGTAAATCCTTTTTTAATTTTCTCAAATCGAAAATATTCTAATAACTTTTACAATTCTTCGATTTCCCTTGTTCAAAGCAGAAATTACACAATGAGAGGAGAAGAACTGAGAAAGCAGCAAGAGTAAGTTAGAAAACTACAATAACGATCAAGTACTGTTAGGAAAATTAAGAGATTTTAGAAACTGTCCAGGGTAGTAAGGCAGATATTTGGATGTTTGATACCAATATTTCTGCTGATTGGAGTGGTTTCATTCTCGTTTTAGTTTCGAGAAATAAGTGAGAATCTAGGAAAAACTCAATAAAAAATTGTAGAAATCAAGAACATTACTGAAATAGCTAGACTAAGGACAATAACTTCTAATGGAACTACTTATCAATAACAATAATAAGAATGTTAAATTACTAATTTGAAGTATGGAGATGATTTTCGCAGTGTTGAGTTAACTTACGGAATGTATTTCCGAGAAATAGCTGATAGTCTTTAAGTTTGCAAGGAAGAATAACAATAGCTTTAGATAGAGTTGTTTGATTTGGAAGTTGCTAAAAAAGAATAGATTACTACTGCATTTACATTCATCAAGGATTTGGGGCTCACTAACATCGGATCAAGTAAGATTGAAGTCTTTATTTCCTAGCAGAAGATGATAAAGAATATTGCTATTTTTGTATTTATTTAGAAGCTAAAATAAGATAAGATCCTATGAGAACAAGTACTGTGTATGGATTCTAGAAGAAATACTTTAAAAATCTGCTTTTTCCATAAGAAGTAAAAAAGTTTGTTTTACTTTGAATGAGTTTATTTAAATCTCTTAATAAATAAATATGAAATAACTCTTTTTTAAGTAAAAAGATGCTCAGTTTAAAGACTTAGAACTCATTTTCTCAGATTAAAATTGGTCAGATCAGCCTTATTTCACTATTAGTCATTCTTAATATTTTCTTTGAATTATTTCTTTCTCAAGGGAAAAAAAGTGGATATTCATTGAAGGTAATCAGGGAAAGATAACTGCAGATTTTGAGTATTCTCATTAGATCAAGGCTATGGGAATTATTCTAATTAGCCCAGACAAAAGAGATGATGAAGAGAAATAAATTAGGTCTGAAACTGATAACTGCTAAATCTCAGAATTTCAGTTGATTGGTCTTGTTGAAAATAAGAATAAATTTGTGAATTATGGAGAATTCGAAGAAATAAATCTAATACCTCCTCTAACTCTTGAAGACAGTGATTATCATAAATAAGATTAAGATGGCTTGCTTACCTATTACTTCTTGCTTGAAGAGTAAATATCATGATAGTTTTTGTTTGTTTTTAATTTCTTTAAAACGGAGAATATGATGGCTAACAATTTCTATGTTTGTAATTATTTAGTGAAAAGGCCTCAATCGAAATAGCTGGGTTCCAATTAAAATTCTTTTCTCAGAATTTCTCAGCAGAGAAGACTTGCTTATATAAGTAATTTCACAAAGATTTTAAAAACTTTATTAATATATTTTCTCTATTATTCTTTTAATAAAGGGTATAGATATTTGAAACGCACGAATAATGAATAAATTTGACGAGACACTCATAACCATTCTCTCAAGCTTCACTAAGACTATTGTGCTTTTATTGTTCAATTCTATTCCATCTTTAATATTCCCCCCCTCCCCATTTTTACATATTTTTGTTGTGATGTACATTAGATGTTTATGGATATTTTTAGAGAAAATTAATAAATGGGATGTGCTTTTTTAGCTAAAATGTTAAGTGTCTACCAAAATATTACATTAGTTAACACATACATTAAGCATATCAAAACAAAAATCCCCATCATTTTTCATCTTCTGGTTCTTCATCGTCACTGTAGTTTACAATTCCTCCTAAGAGATTGATGGATTCTTAAGTTTTACTCTCTACAGGAGGTTTTTCAGTTGGTGGTAAAACTCCTTGTGGTTAGTCTTACTATGATTACATTAGAGACTGTAATTATGATTCTTGTTTTTTCTACTGCTGCTATCTACTTCCTCTTGACCATGAGATGCTTAGTTGCACTCCTTTCAGAACAAAGTTTCCATATAAATCTTTGACAGCCTCTTCAGCTGCTTTTCTGGCTGCAAAATGCACAAATGCGCAGTTCTTTGTTGGAACAACTTTCACGCTTGCTACTGGGCCGTACTTCACGAAAATCTACCTGATTTTTAAAAGTAAAAAGAATTTTTTTAAATATTTTGAATTTATTCAGTTATTTCTTTTTGAAATAGCTTTTATTCTTACTGGAAATCGCTCTCAGTTAATTCTGGAGTGACATTACCAACATACAGAGCAGTAATAGAGATATCTTCAGGAGGTTTAATGTCATTTTCTTTGTTATGAGTGATTCTCTTTAAGATCTTATCAGCAAGTGGATCGTTCTTTCCCATGAATCTATCTTTCAGATTCTGTTTACCTAGAGGATCATCTTCATCATCATTATATCTTTTTTCATGAGCATACGGACAGAGATCGCCTCTTGTGCAGTTACCCTTCACCCAAAAACTACACACTCTAGCTTTATTTCGCTCATAATATGGTTTCAATCTTGCTACTTTTTCAAGCAAGGTATTGCCAACTGTCTGATCGTAAGGCAGCTACAGCTAGTCTATCTAACAAAATTATTAGAACATAAGTTAAAAAGAGAAATTTAAATCTTAAAAAAACATAAAAAAATAATTGTAAATCTACATTATTATTAGCCATATGGGTGTAGTAGTCCTTATTAGAGAGTTAAGTTGGCATATTGACAGCTTGTTCAGCTAAAAATCGATCACGAACTTCCACTGGCAGTCCATATTATAAATCGAATATGCAAGTCTAGCACACATTCTTAAGTTTAGCACAAGTCTAGCATACTTCTGTTTTCTTAAATCTTCCCTTTGTGCCAGCCTTCCAGCGAAAGACAGTAAATGGACGAGTGCATATTTTACATTCTTAACCATGTCGTTCCTTCATCTTTTGTTAAAAATAATTCCAAAAAAGAATACGATAATAATCTCATAGATTTTGGATATTTCAAAGATAATTTACCATCCTCACGTAAGGGTTATCACCAAGACATGTCTCACAGAGAATCGGAAAATCAGCATCTTCCCAACCTATTCAAAGATATGGAGAATATTGTGTTGTCTGTTTTTGAGAGAAAGAGATAACCCTACAAATGAATAATCCTAACCTTGCTTATTTATTGCAGTTCTAAACTGCATTCCACGCTCTGAAGTCATGTGCTTATTTGTGTTTGTGTTTCTACTTCTTTTCTTGTTTTAACTCTTTGTATCGCGTAATTATTATTTTGAGAGACTTCAAATTTACAAAGATTTTTTTTTACTATTAACTTCTTTTTCTCTTATCCTCCTACCACTTCTCTAGTCTAATATTTTTAAAGCCCAAATCTCTATGGTATCCATTAATACACATGATCGCCAATCAAAATAAATGGAATGATAATGAGATCGAAGCACAATGATGATGATATACACACAAAAAGACAAATCAAAACTAATCATGTATTAAAATAAAAAATCAATTTTCCTCCTCTCAAAAATCATCTTTTTTGAGATAATTGTTAACACCAGGTTGTCTGGCACCTCCAATCAAGAATCCACCTAATCCCTTTTTTTGTCTTTCTTTGATGGCTTCTTATTTTGCTCTGACTTCTTCGATAAATTTCTTGCCTGTGTTGCGATTTCCGTACTTCTTGATCTCTTCACGGACATCTCTCACACTGTGGTCAGCCAACTCTGTAAAATAAGAAATATGGGTTTTAGCAATGCATCAAATGCAGAATTAGCTTAATATTGATCCTTTTAGTTGAATTATTTGGTTACTTTCCAGGAAAGGGATACTTTCGATCAACTACTTGTCATCTTTGTCTCCCACAAACTTATCCAAGAAGATAGCGTTAGAAGCATATTAACGGAGACAATCAGGGTTGAAGTCAACGACAATCACATTCTTTAAGTCTCTATTCAGATAACTCAGATCTTTGAAGTAAGTACCATCATACACCATAGATTCCTTTCCAAATCCTCCCATGAAAGTGGTTTGATTTGGATCTAGGTTTTGTCTAATTTCTTGCACAAACTACACCAAAATGTTATTAAAGAGCAAGTAAAATGTATTTATTCATTACGAACATGTCATCTTCAGAGAAGATAACTATCTCATAGAGGTGTGAGAGTCTACGGATAAAAGTATTCAAACCTGGTCTTTTCTTCACTTGAGTTCCTTTTCCAAACTGTACAAAAATAACAACATAAATCAGCTGAATTGAGTTAGCAGATAGTAGTCTTACAATGAAATCAGTATGAACAAGTGTGCCAGTGAGATTCACAACGAGAGTCTTAGGTGGAACGATTCCTGGAATGTTTGGATGGTCCATGAGTAATTTTTTTACAGGAGGCTTGGTGAAGAACTAATTGATTCAGTAACCAAAATCATTTTTTTCCTAAAGTATTATGGAAGGATGTGAATAATAGTTTACGTCATAAGCGCCTTGGACTTTTTCTTGAGCTTTTTTGGAAAGTGTAAAAACTGGTCCAACATATCCAGTTTCATCTTGTGGTTTTTTGCTAGTTGAAGCGAGGTAATAGTTGTAAGAGAATAGCCCCACAAATGTCCACCAGCCGATTCTTAAAACTGTACGGAATACACTTGTTGCTTTCTCACTACCTAACAGCCAAAAAAATACCCAATATTATTATGAATTCAAATCCTTTTTAATTGTAATTTCCATTACTAGTCTCTTGATATTCCTCTTCTGCTTCTGTTTATCTGCCATTTGTTGAAGTGAATTACTCTTCATCTTCTTTATTCTGTGATTGCTCATTTTTCTAGTTGTTGCTGGAGCTAGAAGATGAAAAGAACAAACGAGATTTGTCCTTCAATACTGTGTTCAAGAATTCAAACAACCAGAAAAATGTTATCAGCAAGATTATTTTGATTTCTCATAAATCAAACAATGCTAAAAATCTATCGAACATTGTGCTTTGCTAGCAGCGATTTGAGCTCTTGCGACTGAGCTTGTAAGTTTACTAAGCATCTTCTCCTTCTTCTTTAGAGTTCTTTCTCTTTTTTGATTCTTAAATATCTGACTATTAAATACGAAATTTATATTTCTCTTGGCTTCTTTTTCTTTCTTTTTCTGCTCCCTCAAAAAATCTACTCTCAATCTTTTCCCAAGTTTTCTTATTTTTTTCACACATATCTTTCATAAGGATTTTGTATTAAGGATCTATGTAGAAAAGTAGATAATCCTTTTAATTATCATTTTCATTTGTAAGTTTAATGTGAAACATTCTTGTTGGTATGACAGAATTGAATACGAAATGGCCAATTAGTTTAGATAATTTGTTAAAATCAAGATTTGTATTGATAAAAAAAAACAACAACAAAAAGAAAGATGTATTGTCTATCTTCCTCATTTGCTCTGAATGTCTTTATTATATTATTCTTTTCAGCTCAAAAATGAACTTTAAGCATGAGATTCATCAATCTAGTTCTTTAGTTTTCAAGCTAATTCCCCCAAATTATTTAGTTTCTACAATTTTTTTAATAAGAAATTTTAAAGAAAAAAAATTCGACACCTGAGAGACTTGAACTCTCGCTCCCAAAGGGAAACGGCTTAGCAGGCCGCCGCCTTAACCACTCGGCCAAAGTGTCTTTTCATATGAATCACTGTGCTAATGTTTGTCTTTTAAATTCGAAAATACTCCAGTGATTCTCAAAAATGCTGTTTTCTCACTCTGTGCCTCTTAATTATCACGAAAAAATTTAATAAAACTCTAAATAAGTATTTTATTCTATAAATTCATTTATTAGCTTTTCACTTTATTAATGTTTTCTTATGGTTTATCTTTCAAACATGTTTTTTTTCTTCTTCACACATACATTTTATGACTTGTATTGAACTTGATAAAATCACAAAACAAAATAACAGCTAAAGAGCCAATTATTCCTCTCAAAATCATTTCGATACCTTAGCAATCATATTAATACTTGATTAATGTGAAAATAATACACGATTGATTGCATTTATTTGTTTGATGTACAATATCTTGCAAAAATGAATAAGCAATCAAAAACAGAAAGAGATTCAATCTTAACTAACAATAAACAATGATATCTCATTTTTGATAAGATACTTCTCTCTCTGAATTAACACCCTCTCAATGGTGATTAATTTAGTAGAAACTAAATGCTAAAAAATATGACTAATTAATTGATTACGAAGAGAACCGGCTTGAGTAGATTTATGGGGAGAAAAAGATAAATGCTTATCTGACTGAGATAATCAGAGTTTGAACTGCAATTATCAACGAACAAAGTGTCCGTTTGAGCGAAGGAAACTAGAAAAGAAGAAAATCAATAAATAGATATATTAATAAATCAGTTTGTTTGTTAGAATCTAAGAGTCTAAAGTTATTACAATGAGTAGTTAACCAGGTATCATTGTTGAGGAGGCTACAAGATTGAGCTAGAACTTTCAAGTTTGTGTGCGCGTCCGACCTCTAAACAGCAAGGAAGAATAGCAGACAACGAAGAAATTTCATTCGATCGTCTAAGCGCAAGATAATATGGTTGGAAATTAATACAAATATGCCAACAAAGTTTTACTTGTGTTGTTTACTTCCTTTTTAAAATTGATCGATTTGTTCATTTTTTGATCTGCAGTTGTTCGTGTATGATCCCAGCGAAAGTAGCATCAAAGACATAGTTGCAAATACATAAACTGGCTGTGTTGTTTCGACGAATTCTGCTATTGGTAGTAGTAACATCTGCTTGCCTTCAAAATCTCCTGAAAAAGAATTTGTCTTTGATTCCGTATTTGACGAGAGAGCCACAACGGAATAATTATTTAATCATTCAATTCTCCCATCCATTGATCATATCTTGAGTGGATACAATTCAACAGTTTTCGCTTATGGTATGACAGGTGCAGGGAAAACATACACAATTTTTGGGAATCTACAGAATTCAGGTTCGTAGTAGGATGGTATTGCATTGATGATATTGAATGCACTGTAGCAAAAGGCAATGAGTTCGACAAATAAAATTGAATTTAAATTCAGTTATCTTGAAATCTACAATGAGAATATCAGAGATCTCATGGTAGAAACAAGCGAGAATCTCATGGTGGTAGAAGATTCATAAAAAGGTGTGTTTGTACCAGATTTAACGGAGTTTCCTATTGAGCATCCAGATGATATTAGGAAATATATAATATAAGGAAACACACGAAGAATCATGGCTTCGACAGCAGCAAATCAGTTCTCATCTAGGTAAACATGGAAAGATGATTGGTTTGTGTGTTCAAAATAAGTTTTTATTTGGAATTTTCGAATTCTTATCATTCTATTTATGTGATTTTGTTTGTGTAGATCTCACTCAATCATTTAGATCCTCTGTGAGCAGAAGAATCATGGATAGAAGCTGAATATTGTCTCTAAACTTTGCATTGTCGATCTAGCTGGAAGTGAGAGAGGTGCAGTCACTGAAAACAGAGGTGTGAGATTATAAGAAGGGGCAAATATAAATCGAAGTCTCTTAGCCCTTGGAAATTGCATTAATTTGTTATCGGACAAGACTAAAAAAGGATCATTCGTCCCATACAGAGATTCTAAATTAACTCGTTTGCTGAAGGAATCGTTAGGTGGTAACACCCGAAGTATCATGATAGCATGCATCAGTCCAAGCAGCTTATGCTATGAAGAAACTGTGAATACTTTAAAATATGCTGTGCGTGCTCGTTGCATCAAGAAAAGTGTTAAGAAAAACACATCAGAAATGGCACAGCATGTGTCAGAATATCAAAATATCATTAAAGGTCTACGATCAGAGATTGTAGCATTAAATGAATAACTCTAAGCGAAAAGTAATGAGAATTAGTTACTGAAGATAAAGCAAAGTATTCTGCCATTTTAAAGTAAGAATGCTGTAATCGATCAAGAAAACAAAGGTATTTAGAATGTAGAAGAAGTAGGTTAGAGATTATTTGAGAATCTAGAGGAGCATTGGGAGATAAGTACGACGATTGAGGAGATCATAAACTTAAATAAAATCAGTGAGAATTATATAATTGAGAAGGAGGCGATATTAAAAGAAGAAGGTGATATTGAATTATTAACTGATAGCGAAGTGGATGAATGCAGAGATGAAATTGTTAAACGAAGGGAGGTTATTTAGAGTAACTAGGAAATTCTTGCTGAGATGAATGCTAAACTTACAAAGAATATTGAATAAAAAAGAGAACTTCACATGAAGATTAAGAGTATCGGCAGTGTGAGCAATTCAGGTTAAACAACATCGTCGCTTTCTAGGATCGATGATTCGATGGGAGGAATAGGAGTTATTGATCAGAAGAATACGAATATAACCATCAAAGATATTCAAATCATAGAAATGTAGAAGAAGATGCAATTATTAGAAGAAGAACTGAAAAACAAGGATAAACTGCTGTAATAAAAATAGACGATCATCCATAGTCTCGTAAAAGATCATTTCATTTGTGGATATTCGAGAGTTTAAAACAAATATTCTTTTTTTGTTTGTACTTTTTTAGACAGGAAAGGAGACAAATGTTCAAGGGTAATATAGTAATTTAGCGATAGGAGGAGCAGGGTCAGTTGATATTACAACAGCAATAGCAATTCCAATAAGTGCAAATACAACTAATTCTTCTTCCATGTCTGCTTCAAATGCCTTTTCAAAGAAAGGATGCATATCAAGCGCATTCAATAGTAATTCTTCTTAGCCTACTAATAGTTGTTAAACAATCCTTTCAGCTAATTATTACCCTGCTTCGTAGCAACAACCCAATTCGAATAAATTCTACTTAAAAATGCCTAAAGACATCATAAGCGAAAGAGGAGGATCTAACAATGCAAACACTTAGACACATGCATCGCAGGGTTCAAGTGTTTTTTCATGGAATCACATAGGTGCCAATGAAGGAGTGTCTTTGCCTTGCAGAAGGAGTAATTTGAAACGATAGAGCAGCATAGGAAGTAGAATGAATAATTGTAGCTAAAATGAGGATATTTATGTTAGTTCAAAGAAATAGAAAGATTATGCAAATAGTAATAATACTAATAAACCAAATTTCTCTCTGCATTAATAAGCGAGCGCCACTGAAGTTGTTTAGAAGTTAAACTCATCTAGCAAGTTGAATAATATCAATTTCAATTTATCTTCACGATAACCGTTGTCGTAATAATCAAATATGTCCGAGAAACGAGAAAGAATGCCTTCAAGTTATAGCAGCAGCAAGACAACAGGATAATAGAAAATAGGATAAAGTTAGAAGAAAATATCGAATGGGAATGGAGGAACAAGATTATTTGATTAACCGAACAGCAATAGTAGTAGTATTAAATCAGCTAAAACAATGGAAATATCGATTTCAGAGTTAAAATCATATGCGCAGAAATTGAAAGATGTCGATTTCACAGCTGTAGGGAAGTAATAGTAATAAGAGAAGTAAGGTGCTTCATCGTTGTAGAAATTAGAAGAAGATATTGTCAAAGAAGTTGTTGAGGAATAATAACATTAAGAAGATGAAGTGAACGAGGAATAAAAGCAGGTTAATAACTAGCAGTATTTTAGCTGCTGCATTGATGAGATAGAAAATTATTAGATTGTGCTTCCTTAAACAGATAGTAATAGTAATGCTAACAACAGAGGAGATGAGAAACTAGAAGAAATAACTGAATAGGAATTGAAAACTAATGAATAATGCGCTGAACTTAAACAGTAGTAAGGTATTCAACAAGAAAAATAGCTCCAATAACCATAGTAATTCATTGACGAAATGTCTAGAGGGAAGAGTGTGCGTGTATGCAACTAAGACTATGAAATTAACTCTTATGCCTTAGCTCGCAAAAGAGTCCGAGAACTCAAAGAACGATTATCAAGATTATGCGATAACCCCAGTAACGCAAATTAATAAACACCGTAGTAGTCATCATCTTAATCTAATGGAGGGGAGGATTGTTGTATGGGTTTGCATGATATGCAATCACTGAATTAGCTTCATTCGATGTTGCATAATAATAGCAAGATTACAAATAATTATTCGAAGAATATCTCAAATATCCTCGGATCTTCGAAGGTGAGTATTTAGAAGTAGCAGAATAATGAGAATAATTAACCTGTTTCGCATGAAATGCAGCGCTAGTAGTAACTGAATAATACAACGAATAGTAATTGTAATTCAAATAAGAAACCAAATGGCTTTTCGACGCACTCTTCGAATGGAAACACTTGGAGTAATAATACCAGAAACAACAACAACAGTAACAACAATACGAATACAATTGCCTCATATGCATAATAATAATAATTGAGAATTCTAAAGAGAGGAGGTGAATCAAACTCTCAGCATAATGCAACTAATAATCCTAATAATTGTCTTAAAAATATCAGTAATAATCTAAATCTCATTGTTGGTTCCAATTCCTCAACAATGTCAACGAAAAATTCGAATTGCAGCAGTAACAGCAAGACTGTGCTCCCTCGTGGATTGCTTTCACAGATGAGTTAGAATTATGCTGAGACAGTTAGCTACTCGAAGAAAGCTTCAGCAGCTACAAGTTAATTGTCAACCTCAGCATTAAACAATAACGGGAATAGTCTTAAAAACTGTGTTTCGCCTCATCCAACCTCTCAAATACAGTAAAAATATAATTTTTTATTTTGTTATTTTGAAATAAATTCTGATAATTTAATTTAATCGTTTTTAAAATGCATCCAGCAGCAATAGAAGCAAATCACCTAAAGACAGTGACAGTAATAATGCTATCAAAGATTGAAGACGGCAAGGCAAATCTTGAAACTTCAGTCTATATTTATCAGCTTTGAATTCTAAATTAGTTCACCTAGTACAGTTATTGGCTTAAACCATTCGCTAAGTAAAACAAAGAAACTTCGGAAAATGCTCTAAAATATATGAATAGATTTAATTTAACCAGTGATTCAACACAGAGATACAACATATTCGCGATGTGTTTGTATCTGCAAGATTTTTATTCCTCCAAATTTTTTTATTTCTAATCGCTAAAGATTTTACATATTTTTTGTTTTCCATTTATTTTTGATTTCTTCTTCTTCTTCATTCCCTATTCAACAAATATTTTTAACAGTTGTTAATTCATAATCCCTCTCTCTCACTCTTTTTTTCTTCTTCAATTTCTTTCTTTCTATTCGTTATGCTAATTCAAATATGAATATAAATTGCCTTTGGTTAATCTTAATAATATGAAATTACTTATTGATGATATCCCGAATTGTTTTTTTTTTATTCAAATTATCAACGCCCGATAATATTATGCTGTTGTCTTTGAAATTACTTTTGAGTTACAAGCTAATTTCATTAAGGGGAGAGATGAATGATTGTTTAATTTTTGCGCGCAATTTGTTAATTCGTTAAGATAAGCCCGCAAAAAAAAAAGAAGAAGCAAAGATACTTTTAAGATTCAAGAACCAGAAATTTGAAAAACTGATCTTCATCAGCTGAGGAAATATGAGCAAAAAAGTATAAAACATATTAATAATCAGCAATAATTACTAAGCAAACACAAAAGCTCAAAACTACTAAATATCTAAGCTAGAATCAAAATAGAAATGTCCAGCGATTTTGAGGGAGTCTACAAGAATTCAGAGAAAGTTAGTCTTGAAGAACACAGCGAGTTGCAGCCTCTAGAGACGGGTGAGTTCGTAGAATTCGAGCAGTCTTAGAAATAACCCAATGATTCTTAAACTGCTGCTTCGTCAATCCCTGATGTGTTATCTATTTCCGCTAGTGATAAACCACAGGATGGATAATAACTTGACATGGAAAAGAATGACCCAACGTTAAAGAAAATTAGAGTCTTGAACTCACATAAAACCCTCTTTATCCCTTAACCAAATAGCAACAATAGCAATAATGATGTACTAAATAATCCACAAATTCTTCCAGATTCATGTACCACTGCAGAAACTGATCTTCAGTAAACCAGCAATCCAAATTCAAACAGCCATAATAACAACATTAATCCTTCAAGCACGAACAATAACAATCTGGTAGAATCAAAGTAGCCGTAGTAGCTTATATTGTAAAGTTAAAAATCTCTTGAACAGCCTAAGAAATCGAAAAAAACAGCTAAAATAACTGATTATCTCAATGCTTCAGAAAATAATAATAATATTCCTAGTAATCAAACTCGCTTAAGGCACCTTAGCTCATAGTAACAGCAGCAATTGTTCACTACAAGTAACTAATAAGCTGGGATGAATTATTAGACTGATCTAGTGAGTTAATTACAGTAGAAACTCCGTGAAAAAGAGACTGAGCTACTAAAAAGCAATTCCAAAGTATCTGAGCTTGAGGAGCAACTTGAAACCGTAAAACGATCTAAAGCGAATCTCAAAGGATAGCAAAAGTAGTAGCAGTATGATGGATCTCTTGTTAAGAAGGTAGTACAGAAGAAATGTCTTTTGAATGCGTAACTCAATAGATAACTGCTGAATTTTCAATTGTAGCAGTCTAAACTTCGACTTGGAGAATATATTATGTAAATTTTAAGATTATTTTCATGGAATCAATTAAAATATCTTCTAACATTTTATCTTCTTTTGGTTTGTGCTTCCTTAGTGACTAATCGAGCTTCAGAGAGCAGTGGGTTGATGGATTTGAAGTGCAAGAATTGCATAAGTCACTTGTAAAACTTTTTTTTTAATCTTTAAAAATTCCTTTAGAATCTTCTAAGCTACTCATTCCTCCTTTTATTTTGGTAATTTGTCCTAAATATTCTCACTTTGTTTCTAGAAATAAGTAGAAAATCGAATTCAATCTTTGCAGAACTCCTTTGAAATACTTAAACAATCCAACAAACCAAAGAAATCTCTTATTCCTTCTCTCAACAAGCATCTCTCCAAAGAAAATGATCAGCAAAAAGATTCCAACAACATCACCAAGAACGAGAAAGCTGTATTTAATGATTCAGACAATGAAGATGGAGTGTTAAGCATTTATAATAGCTAAAATCTATTCCCCAGTACCCCAGTTGGATAGGAAGATATGAAGAAACAAATGGCGTTTCATATCGGTTTGCTTGAGAAGGACAGAGAAGTCATCCTCGGAAACATCGAAATCAAGAAAAGAGAAGTCAAAGCAGTCATCAAAAAATATCAGCTTTAGTTTCTAGAAGAAAAGTAAGACATTCATTGAGTTTAATAAGACAGTCACACTTAATTATTGTCTGACAGTTTTCAATTTATTAATATTTTTTGTTTTTGGAAAAGTTCAAGATTTGGTGGAAATCAAGCTGAAGATCAATGGCCATTGTTTGGCAACAGGTACTAACTCCTCAGTCTGCTAGGGAAAGGAGGATTCAGTGAAGTCTACAAGGTAAATGATAGTTTTTTATTTTTTAATAGGAAAATATACTGAAAATCATTTTTATTTCATTTTTTTAAATCTTTACTTTTCTTGCTAACCTTGCTATTTCTATCAAGGCGATGGATTTAACTGAGTTAAGAGAGGTAGCAGTGAAAGTACATTATATCGATAAGAGCTGGAGCAATTCAACTAAATAAAACTATCTGAAGCATGCTTTCCGTGAGCATGGTATTCAGAAGGAATTGCAGCATTTGAACATCGTGCGATTATTTGATCACATTGAGATCGATGGGAGTTCCTTTGCATCTGTTTAGGAACTATGTTCTGGTCCTGATTTATCTGAGCATCTGAAAACACACGGTGTGCTAAGTGAAATGGAAGGACGACATATCTGCAAAATGATCTTGTATGGACTGCAATATTTGAACTAATTCGAGAATAAAGTCATCCATTACGATTTGAAACCATAGAATATCTTATTCGACAAGGGGATGGTGAAAATAACTGATTTTGGATTGTCTAAAATCATGGATGATCCTTCTGCTTCAAAGTTAGAACTCACCAGTCAAGGTGTAGGGACTTATTGGTATTTACCTCCTGAGTGTTTTGGAGCAGAAGATAGCATAAATTCACAGCCAAAAATATCAAACAAAGTGGATATTTGGAGTTTAGGAGTTGTTCTGTATGAAATGTTATTTGGATAAAAACCATTTGGACATAAAATGACGTAGCATTAGATCTTAGCTGATAATGTCATACTCAATAGCAAATAAGTTAAATTCCCGAAGAAACACAATATATCTAAGGAATGCATTGCCTTCATTTCAGCTTGTTTACAGTATAAATAGGAAGACAGAATTGATGTGGAGTAAGCACTTGCTCATCAATTTTTCACTAAAAAATATTGAAAATGATTCAATGGTGATTGTAAATACATACCTATCCTAAAATAGATGAGAAGATCATTAGATTCTAATAAAAAAATAAGATTTTCTCAATTTGATTTCAATGAAGAGATAAATAAAATAAAGCCTGACTTGGTTTCAAGATTTCATTGCTTGATAAAGCTCTCAACCTTTATTTCACTTTTATTTGTTTGCTATTATTAGTAATAAGAATATTCAAGATCATACACACTTTGTATGCGATAATAATATTGCTAGGAGTTTAAAATAAATTCTTAGAAAATAATAGACCATAATCTTCTCTATTCGTTGTAGCTTTCCTTTTTTTTTATGCTTTCTCAAAATATATTTTCTTTTATAGTAATTCCTTTATTTTCTAAAGTATTTGCGTTATTGCCACACACCTCAATATATCTCCTCACAGATGATCTTCTTTCTCAAAATGATTAGATAATGATGATTTATCTCTCTGAATCTTTGCCTCTAACTCTGCTAACATCCCGTTGTTACTCTTTTTTATTTGAATAAGGATCTAAATTAAATGCCTTGTGTGTGTCCTCAAGAATTTAAATTATTTCGGATCTTTAACTAATTTGGAAAAAAGATATTTCTAAAATCAATTATCCTAAACCAATTGGTTTAAATGATTTTCTTCAGCAGGGTTATTACAAAAGTAAGATCATCTCTAATTAAAACTCCTAGAATATTTTATGAGACATTCCACTCTAAAAAATTGTATTATTTTTCCTATTTGAAAAAGTAAAAAAATTCTATTTAAGAATCTATTTTGCTAGGAAATACACAAATGAATTATCGTTGGTGGACAAAAACCAAAACGCAAATATTATTCTTATTTAATTACACAATCTGTGGGAGAGGTTTAAGAAAAGCAGAGCAAAGAGTTACCAATTTCAAATAATGCTCTGAGAAATTGAAAAAAGAAAATAATTAAAAAAAGTCTAACAACAATACTATTTGTGATCAAATGTTTCATGAAATTCAAATGAAGACTCAAAAATTCTAAGAACCTATTTTTGAAAGGATTACAATAAGCACATTAAATCTATTAGAACTAATGGATAAACTACAAGAAATACCTAATTAATCAATTGATTCGATCAAATTATTTAATAATAATACGATTGATGAGAATGGCGCAAAGTATTTAGGAGAAGCAATTTCGAAGTGTATTACTCTCACTTCCTTAGATCTAGATCTCAGTGGTAATTGTATTGGTGAAAGTGGTGCAAAGTAATTAGGAGAAGGAATTTCAAAGTGCCTTACTCTCACTTCTTTAAATCTTTATCTATGGAAGAATCGTATTCGTAATAATGGTGTAAAGTATTTAGGGGAAGGAATTTCAAAGTGCGTTACTCTCACATCTTTAGATCTAAATTTCCGTGAGAATAGTATTGATGAGAATGGCACAATGTATTTAGGAGAAAGTATTGCAAAGTGCGTTACTCTCACATCTTTAGATCTAAATCTTTATGATAATTGTATTGATGTGAATGGTGCAAAGTATTTAGGAGAAGGAATTGCAAAGTGCATTTCTCTCACTTCTTTAGATCTAGATCTCAGCGTTAATAGTATTGGAGATAAAGGTGCAAAGTATTTAGGAGAAGGAATTGCAAAATGTGTTACTCTCACTTCTTTAGATCTAGATCTCAGCGGTAATAGTATTGGTAATAATGGAGCAAAGTATTTAGGAGAAGGAATTGCAAAATGTGTTACTCTCACTTCTTTAAAGCTAAAAGTTATTGGTAGTTTGGATATTTGGGCTAATAGTGGAAATATAATTGATCACAATGGTTAGAGAATATTAAAATAATTAGTTATCAAAGCAAAAAGATTGATAAAATACCATATTCATTCGAATTATCGTGAACGTGATAAAAAAGAAAACACCTTAGATTGATGAGCTGTTTTATTGTGAGTTAAATATTGTCAATTTTTTTAATTAGAAAACCATAAAATTTTTTCAATGAAGAACTTCATATTTTTAATTGAATAAGAGTTAATAAAGATAATTAAAAGAAGATCTATTCAAATATATGGTTAGTTTTTTAATATGAATGAAATTTAGGAAAATAAATGAAAATGAAAATTTATTCTGTTTCCAGAAAAAACAACATCTCTCACTAACTTCTTTAAAATATGCATTGCGATACCAAATTGAGATTACTTTAATAGATTTATCATATGCTTGTAAAAAATTTTTGCAAGGGGAAACAATTCTTCAGTCTTGAAATTTGACGTTGTTTCTTCTCGTTCAGTTATTCAGTCGAAAGGCGAAGAAGCGATAGCCCTATAGATGTTTAGATTGTTTTTTTAATGTTAAGTGTCTCTTTTTTACATTAAAACTAATCTACTCGGCGAGTTCTTTAAAAGATGCGTGTTTATTGTGGAAGGAAAGATACCGCAGCCTAAATAATGTTAAAACAACTAATCTATATAAGAAAACTATTTTTAATGAATATTTCAAAACATAGCTTCCTCTATGAAAACAGAGGAACACATATAAAAAAGTAGCTTCTACAGGAAAGCACCACATTTTTTTTAAAAAAAACAAGAGGAAAAGAGGACGAACTTTTGTGCAAGTTATGTAGGTTCAAAAGAGCTGCTCACTGGATATGATCCATTTCCTTCACAGCCTCAAGGAATGATTTAGCTGAGCATTTCTGATCGATGCTGTTATCCTATTTAAAAAAAGCAAAAATCATTTACCATAACAGCTGAAATTCACTTATTTCTCAGAATTAAAGGTAATTAATAATACGATTTCTAGTGCCCTCATGTAGATGCCTTCGAACTTGCCAATCTTGTACTTGAATCCAATTTTCTCAAACAGATCTTTAATCTAAAGTATCCAGTGAAAAAATAAATGTTATTAATAAACAAATAAGCAAATATTTGCTTCTTTTTTAGAAGGATTTGATCCTTCGATGAATGCTAGCTGCAAAACTATCTCCAAATATTTACCTCATATTTGTATCTGCGTAATGCAAAGTCTTCTTTGTCGATACCCATGAAGTGATATTTCTCAGGGAAGAGCAAGGCTAATGCTGGCTTTTCGTCACCATAATTCTAAGAACATTTAATACAAAAATGTTATTTCAGTGAATCAAGAAAAAGAAATATTTTTTAATGAATTTTTCACAGCTGAATAAATAAAATGTCTTTTCTATTATGCTTACATTAGGATCAGCTATTGATTTCATTCCTTTTTTGAGGATATCGTCTCTGATTGTTGGAACTCCGAAAACTCTTTGTTCATCTCCGGATTTAGTAGTATTTCTGAATCCAAATCTCGTTGTTGTACCTAAATCTGCATCTGTTTTCACATCTTTGAGTGTCCCTTCTCCGTTAATGCATTTCCCAGCATTCCACTCATCAGGTTCTCCTAGTCTTGCACCGAAGACAATATTCGGATCTTTTCTGTTATTATCTTGCGCTAAGTTCTTCGGCATTCCAAGTTGATCATCCTTGAAGTTTCTGAAATCCTCTTGCTTTTTTTCGACTATTTTTGTTTTCGGGAATCTTCACAAAAACAAACAAATAATAAATAAATATTGAAAAATCTCTCTTAATTTATTTGTAAATCTCTTTACTGATCTGGCATAGAGTCTTATTTTAGGCATTGCATGACTTGATTAAGTATGGTCTCTTCTGTTTTACCAAATCGATGCTATTTTGGATTCATTTTCCAGTTATATCCTCTATTTTTCTGTTATCCTGCTTCATAATTTTAATGCGAGAAGAGATATTATTCTTGTGCTTTTTGGTCATTAAAATATGGCTTCTAAGGGAACATAACTTCTTTAGATGTGTATTCACTGTTAACAATCGGTAATCCAAATTTAAATCCGTTTGTCTAAGTAGCAGCTGGGAACACATAATTCCTCTCCATCTTTCTCCCGAGTGGTTCTAGCTTGTGGGACTAATATTTCGCTTCTTGAATTTCGTTGATCATTTACTTTATGCCATCTTCTTTCTAAGAATCAAGTGCATCCTTCACCTAAAAAAAAAACAGAATAAAAATACCATTACTTTTCAATTTGGGAAGAAAAAAAAAATATCTTAAAATCAACTCTTACATGTTCCGAACCTGAAATTTTCTTTCCATAGATGAATTTCTCATTGGGTTGCTCGTCATCATACACACCATAGTGCAGCTGGAAGAAAAATCAAACAAAATATAACTGTCTTGCTCATTAATAAGAATCAATATTTTTAATCTTTTCTGTTTTTTTAATTGTTCTTTACAATTTTGTGTCCATGCGAGTTCTTGTAGGAATTGCGATACTTTTTCAAATGAAGCGGAGTCCCTGGTTTCTATTCATAAAATATTTGTAATGAACTCAGTGTGTTATTTCTAATCATGTTGTTACTAGATAATCCTTTGGTTGCACGCAATTAGAAGCTGATTCATCTATGATATTTGAAGTGATTCCTGCCTTTTAGAAGCAATTAAAGAAATTAATAACAACAAAATGGACAAAATATACAATAATTTTCTTCAAAATCCTTAAAATCTTACAGCCCTAACTCCAGGAAGCAAGTCTCGAGTACGATTAGTCATGATTTCTCTATTATTTCTCTCTTTCTATTAGCCTTCTTTGGTTCTTTCGTTTTTTTTTTTCGAAATTATCAACTAACATAACTTCCTCCCCCAGTGCATTCTATTTCAATATCAATTAAGCTGTTTTATTGCTTTTGAAGATTTGTTTCACTTTTTCAATCTACTCCCCTCCCCTCCCTTCACTCACCAAACCAGCCAAGAATAGCTGATCATGCTTTTCAATTAATCTCTCTTTATGTTAAAATACTAACTGGTCTATTCATCCTAATTTCATTCTTTTTTTTTTTAAGTTGAATGGCATAAATCTACCACCATTGAACTTCCTCTATTTAAGTATTTTTGAAAAAAATAATTTTTTTTTAAGTTGAAGCTGCCAAGGGACGACCAAAATGGGTAATTCTTTGAGTAGCTTGGGATAAACAAATTGCTCAAGATCAATTATTAAAGTGGTTGTCTTGAGTGATCCATTTGATCAATGTATTTATCCAATCAATGTACCTACAATCATTTAGTTTTTGCGCACTCCACTACCCAAAGTAGAGGTATTCCCCAAATAGAGTTATTAATTTCAGTGAAAAAAAGGCAGTAGATTTCTTCCTATTTCTAAACAAATCAAATGGACTCGATACACAG
>Ga0302271_10000738_pt1 | contig 32106 bp, 19 predicted proteins | sample III_Bog_N1_1_FD_198767 | JGI IMG/M metagenome (GOLD analysis project Ga0302271, IMG submission 198767) | Peat permafrost microbial communities from Stordalen Mire near Abisko, Sweden - III_Bog_N1_1 | ecosystem: Environmental > Terrestrial > Soil > Wetlands > Peat | place: Sweden: Abisko... | reverse complement strand
ACTTAATAATTGACGAATATGATGTTTCTAGTAATGTTCTTCTCATTTTAGTAGCTTTTAATTTAAAATATTGGAAGGAAAATGAACAATATTCAGAAAATCAGTGAAGTTATTCTTTTTTGGATTTTCTAAGGAAAATAACAAAAAGTGCACAATTAAACTTCAAGCAATAAGGAATAGCAAAATGAGATATGATAGACACCAGAGTAATTTCAATTTGATTAGCAAGTGCTTGGAAACAAGGGAAAAATTAAAAAAAAAAGTAGAAAGATTTGTTTGGGAAAAATTAATTCACTTATTCAAACAGATAAACAGTAAAATTGTTGATGATAAATTTTGTTAGCAAATAAAACAATAATAATTAATGATTTGTTGTGAATGAACTTGCACTGTGATAATTGATGAGATGAACTCTTAAGCGTGCTCAATACATAACAGACATAAAGCGATGCTATTATTGGATGAACTATCAGATAGATGGATCATGTCTGAGAATGTAATTGTTAGGATAAGCAGGATGCGTAGAATGGATTTATTATTTTGGAAAGTTATTTGAACATGTAAACATGACTGATTCGAGGGTTAATTAGAATCATCTTTAAAAAAAAGAAGAATCAAGTGGAGTATAATTTCGTCTTGCAATTCTTTGATAACAATTCTTCTTTTCTTTGCAAAATTATACAAATTGCACTTTATTGATTAGATAAATACAATCTGAATATTTTCTTTAAAAATTATTATCTAAGAATATTCACAATCAGTTATGTTTGTTTCCTCTAAATCTAAGTATTCAATTGAGAGGAGAATAGATAAGCCCAATTAATTAAATTCGACAACGGGAAAAGAAAGAGAAAGAGAAAGAGAGTTCTTGTGGTATTATTTACTTAAATATGATATTTTCTGCTTCTTTTTTTTAATTAGTATTATAAGTTGTTGAATTTATGAATATCCTTCTTCAAAATAGGAATTATCATATCTGGATTGAGAAATATTGATGTCAATTAAATTGTTATCAAATTGAATAGTATTTCCCTTCACCAGAATCGCTGACAATTTATCTCTGTGATATTGAAAACACTCTTTTCCTCCTGCAGTTCCTCTTGAATGCTACTGAAATATCCATATCATAATCCCAGAAACTCACACCGTTACCTTTTCTATTTATTCTCCTGGCAGCATTTATTGCTCTTGTGATTGTTAGCTTTGGAGAGCCGATTTGATGATTACTAGGACTATTAATATTCTCAGTTTCCACTGATTTTGATTTTTGAGCAGAATTTCAGGAAGCTTTTTTCTTTATTTTGGCATAATAGTCTGTTTGGGAGAGGAATCAATGCAAGTGTGCCATTTAGAGTTCCAGAAAATCTGTTTGCCACTTGTTCCACATTCCTTAGATATTACTTAGATTTAAAATAATTTAGCATGAATACTTCGTCTATTTCGATGTTTACTGAAACGATATTCGCATCTTAACTGTTCTAATTAATATTTTTGACTCTACAAACTAGGCTCTTTCATGGTGATATGTTCTACTCTGGATTCTTGACAACCAAATCAACAAAATCTCCAAGCAATTTCTGTTATCAACTGTTGTAAGTAGTCGTATTAGAGTTGCTAAGAATATCCTCCTGAGAAATCAGCTTCAGACATAGCAAATAAAAGAACAAAGAAAGGCAATTCTTCCTATGCTCCTTTGGTGATAGTGTTATTTGTTAGAACAGATTACAAATTAATTAATTATCCAGCTGATTGATGCGAAATATAAATTGATGATAATATAACAAAATTGTCAACAAAGCATAAATAGGTGTAACAACGCGAAATGTGAGACAAAAGAGGTTTAATACTGTGTTAATCATGCCCAATTAGTAGTATGATTTATTCTTTCATGATAAAAATAAATGTTAATTTGAATCTCCATTACACTTTCAATTATTTTTTCAAGCATTCATGCGAGGGATTGTTATATTTAGCTGAATCAATAAATTGCACCATTAAGCAAGCTTGAGAGTCAAAAAATAAAGAAATGCAGAGAGAAATTAACAAGATTTAAAAGAATTTCTATTCTTCCATTCTTAGACAGCCTTTTCTTCCATTCTCGAACAGCCTATTCTAGGTGCGTTCTTCGTTTCACTAATTTTCTCTATTGAACTCTCCCAAAAGAATGAATTTAAGCTTAGTTGCAAAATAAATCCTTTCATTAAGTTAACGAGACTTTGACTTTTTTTCAAAATTTCCAAGGACTTTCTTCATTTCAATGGGACGAATAAGGTTCTTTTATGGAAGTTCTTAATGGATTGATAATTGAGCTAGTACCAAATCAATCAAATAAAATTATTATTTTGCAAACGATTTTCAATCCCAGTTCTTAATCAGCTGTAGGACTGTTGATAATAAATTATTTTTAAAACACAAATTCAAATTATCACAAATAATAATAACAAAAGAAATGAAAATAATTCTGTTTTCTTTAGTCTTTTCCCTATTGGCTACTTTGTGCTTTGGGGAATTAGTGTACTAAGAACAAAAAACCCTTTTTTATCTTTCAGGGTTATTTTCTTCCAACAAAACAGTATCTTCAGATAAGTTTCCGGAAAAAGCCACCACCTTCAGTACAAAACAAGAAGCTAAAGAGTTTTGCAATAAAAATATCAAATGTAGAGGCGTTACTGAATGCTATACTGGGGATCCAAGCAACATATTTGTCCCAAAGGAAAATCTTCAAATCAAACATATCAGAGATGAAGGTGAAGAATCAGAAAAAGCTCTTTGCCCCCTGATAATAAATGAATTCGTCAAATTTTAGAATGGCAAAAGTTGCTAATATGAAGAAAGTTATTTTTCTATGATGTAATGCCCATATGAGAAATGTAAATTCTATGATAATTTGGAGACGGCTAAAGAAGATTGCTCGAAAGATATTAAATGTGGAGGCGTAGGAAGAGGAAGAGACAACAAGAGTGAGAAATACTAACTCAGATTAGCACTTATCAGGATATGGAACTTATAAAAAAATATGCCGAACGATAAATTAGTATCTTGGATAAAATTGTCTTGTATCTAAAAACCTTGATAGAAATATGATGTTAGCTATTCATTTAGTATGCTGAAACAATTCAGCAAAAATCTATGTTTTATGTTCTTCTTTTTTGTACCCATAATTCAACTTGGCTGCTGTGAAAATCACTCATTTTATTAGGTTTTTTTTGTTTCTTCTTTTTATTTTGAGGCTTCTTTACAATCTCAAAATGGCAAATCTCTCCTGTTCTAATGTCATTTTCATTCTTCTTTTTATGACTGTAGCTATTCTTTTCAGCAACACAATAAAAAGAGGAAAAAACATTGTTGTTTTGGATTATGACTTTATTGAAATGGATGAATATTTTTGAAGAAGAAGAAGAAGGAGGAGGGAAATTATCTCTTGAGGAAGATCAAATTACCTTGAATTACATTATACTATTTTAAAGGCTCCTCCTCAGTATTGATTATGAATTTTAAGATCTTTTGATTTAAGAATTACCCAATTGAGGGCTTTTTTTGATTTATTGTTTGGTTGCTTCCTATGTGTGTGTGTATGTATCTTCAATAAACTCTGACATTCTTAATAGCTAGTTCTGTTGGTGTTATTTATCACAATAAACTTATTTTTTTCTTTTAATTTTACTTTCCATACATATTTTTATTGTATTTTGTACTTTTTTGAAGTTAAAAATGTGGATAAGAGAAATATCGTTTTAATTCTACATAAAGATTGCTATATATATGCTGTTCTGCTTCTTGTTTTGGGTTAATTAAGCTGAAACATGAAAAAGAAGAAGAAGAAGAAACAGGAGAGAAAATAGTAGTGTCTCCTGTGCGCATGGAGAAGTAATTTAATAAATATCTAAGAGATTCAATTTTTTCCTGTAAATTCTTAGATAAATGTCCTGGATTCTACTCTTTTCCTCAGTGATTCAGTGTAATTTCCTGCTGATTTCTATTCAAGGTGTTATTGTTAGCAAATCCATTATTGTTGATGGCTTAATTTTGAGTATTGTTAACACTATTATGATTGATGTTGTTATTAGTGCTATTGTTAATGCTGTTATTGTTTCCTGCAGCTTCATTAGTAGGCCATTTGTATTCTCCATTGACCCATGTTCCTGTGATTTCCTTTCCTTCTGGCGTGGTGATTTTCCCAGCTCCGTGCATTTTGCTTTGTTTCCACTAACCTTTGTAGCAAGTCCCATTCTGCCAGACAAACTCGCCATATCCATCGAATTTATCCTAATAAAAATCACCTGGTTCAAACAATAAATTAGATTAACCATACAATTAAGCAATAATATGTGTTTCTTCACCTGTGTATTTCTTCCCATCAGGCCATGTGAACTCTCCCTTTCCATGCATGCGATTATTGTGCCAGTGACCATTGTAAGCTTTTTGAGTTTTCCATACGCATTTGCCTTCACCTTCAATGAAATCATCCACGAATTGACCTGTGAATTAATACATATTTTCAATGGTATATTCTCCTTGCCCGTGCATCTTTCCGTTCAAGTAAGCACCCTTGTATTTCATTCCCTTCGCTGTAGTCTCCTCACCATATCCATTTTTCTCACCGGATTTCCTAAAATCATTCAAATAACTCTTGTTATTCACATTTGTTGATTTCTTTGAATAATTTCAAGGATTCCAAGGGGGCGAATCCAAAATGAGATTTAATAAAATATTCCTCTCGAAATTGAAATTCTAGCTATTTATTGCATAATTTTGTCAATGTGTGTTTCTTACATTTCTCCTTGATAAACACTTCCATCTCTTTTTTTGAGCAGGCACTGCCCTTCTGGCTTGTGGTCTTTGAATTATCCGCTTATGTAATTGCCTTCTGAATCCATGTAGAATCCTTGTCCGTTGTATTTGTTGTTTTCCCAGTATCCTTCATAAAAGATCCCATTCTAGCAGATCAATCTGCCAAATCCTGATTTTTTATTGTTTAGCACTTCCCCGACGAAGAAATCCCCAGTTGCTTCGCTCTTGTAGACATCTGCATTTTAAGGTATGGTTTTCAAGAAAGGACGGTCTGCGTTGATCACATCTTTGTCAGCGTTTTTATCTATGATCTTGCTGATTTCATCGAGAGGATTGTAAGTTGATCCTGTTTTCCGCACCATGATTTCATCGGGTTGCTAAGCAGGAGAGCTAATTGCTGCAGGAGTCCTTGCACTGCTGTAGCCACTCGCAGTCCCAACAGGAGCAACAGTACTTTACAGCAACAAAAAAACAAGAAAAATATGAAATAAAAATCAAATTAGAAATGCATTTATCAACTGATTAGCTTTGAGTTGTTTATTGTTACTTGAATTATCCTTTGGTTTTTTCATCTTGATACCCTTCTGGAGCTTGCTAAGGTGGAGCATTAGATTTTACTGCCTCATTTTAACTGACTCTCGTGAATTATGAATCATTCGCTGTATTTTGAGCGTTAACAGCTTGATGATGGGCTCGAGGATCGTTGTTACCGTTTTAATAGGATGATCCTTCTCCGCCAGCGACTTATTAGTCTGATATTAACCCAGTAGTTGGTAGATCTTTTATTAGATTGTCTTGAAGTTCTCTTGTCTACTTAGGGAGGTTGCAGTTGGAGCAGCATTCGTTACCCATTTGCGTTTCTTGAAATATGGTAACTTTAAAAAATAGAGAAATATTTTAAAATGAGCTAACAAAATATGAAAGGAGATTATTTTTATTGAGAAAAAGAAAGAGAGCTCAGGTAGGTAGAGCTGATATTGAGGGATTAGAATATGGCTTACTTAATATCAAATGAAGAGGAATTGAATGAGTGTGAGAAGTAGTTAGAAGGCGTAAAAACCGATCTCTTTTTTGTTTTGTTGTAATTGAATTTCTGTTTGTTTCTCTGATTCTTTTAATTTTCTCGTTGGAAAAAGTTATTCCTGCAGTCTAACTTATATCACGCGCAATCCCTTAATTCACTTTCCGACTCCCCCCTCCCCACAATCTTAACATCTCAATGAGCTATTTCCTCATCAGATCGGAAATAACTGTTAATATTTTATTCCCTGTATGAATACAATTCATATGGCAGATTGATTCAATTTGGATGGTTACAACAATCAAGGTTGACAATAAATAAGCAAATTATTAATAATTTATAATTTTACAAAAAGAATTTGAATCTTTCTCATGCGAAAGAAATTGGATTGTTCAGGAATACCTGCTCATTGAGGTCAAAGTTAAAAATAATTAAATTTGTTTGCGAGAATAGATTGTAAGAGATAAATACAGTGATGAGGAAAAGAACAGAAAAAGAAAGAGAAGAAATACATCAAGAGCAGTAGAGAGATTATTTATTAACTCGTCTAAGTTTAATAATCGTTGGTCAGCAGGAAAGAAAGCCAAAGAATAATATTTTCTGGGACTTTTTTTTGATTGTTAAGGCTACAAAAGAATTGAGAGCAGAGATATGTTGAAAAATAATAATAATAATATAAATGTGTTTGCCTGTCAAAAGAGAATATTTTTGAATAATCATTGAAATAACTTCTTTTTACTTTTACTTTTATTCTGTATTTCAATTCATTGTTTGTATTTTAAGTACTTGAAGTAGTTTCTAAAGTATCTGCAATAACGATGCTGGTTTCTACAAGAATTCACTAAATCCACTTTGTATTCCTTCATTTTTAAAACTTACATCGCTTACAGAATATCCAGTGAAACACACTAGCACTGATTTCTCTTGCTATGTTTGATATTTTTGTTGATTTGCAGTGATGGCTTAAGCAAGTTAATTACCATTCATTTCCGTCATTGAAAAATCTATCAAAACTACATCGAATGTCTTCTTACTGCCAATAGAAAAGTAATTATTGATAACTTTATTAGCACTGCACTCTGTCGTCACATCAACGCAGCCAATTCTCTGCAGTCGATTCTTCATGGTTTCCAATAAAAATTCACTGTCATCTACATACAGTAACTTTACTACCCTGCGTCGTCTACCTAATTCGATAACGACTTTACTTAAATCAAGTTTTTCCTTTTCATCTAAATTTTCTGCTGTAATTTCCCTTTGAATTGCCGCGTCTACGTCAGCTTTCATTAATCCGTTTTTTACAGATTTAATAGTGCTGCTTTGAGCTCTAGATATTTCGTTTATTTTTATCTAGCTTTCCTCTAAATATCCACTCTCTTCTTTGTTTTTTCCTGTGTTTGTCTTCTCATTAAAGAAAGATCCAGCACATGGCATGTAAAAGATAAACGATGACCCAACGTTAACTTAGGAATGACACACAACATCGCCTCCGATTTTTTTCGCAATCGTTTTAGCAGAAAATAATCCAATTCCTGATCCGCCATAGATATGTTTAATGCTTGGATTTGCTTGCTAGAAACTTTCAAAAATCTTCGACATTTCCTCATCTGTCATGCCTCTACCTGTATCTGCTACTTCGAATTTCAAGTAACCTTGAATTTCAGAATTCAAATGGTTTTATCCTTAGTTAATATTGAAGTTTGATGTAGCAGCATTTCCGTGATTATTAGCACTACAGGCATTACTGTTGGTATTGTTAACTAGATCTCTAATCGATGGATGGATCATAGATTTTCTCTTTGAAAAAATTTATTAGAACTTTCTTGGTGATTCTTCATGTTTTTCATTATCTTCTTCAATTAATTTTGGTTTGATCTCTTAGATCGGGGAGCTAAGAACAGTTTTAGGATCAATTTTCTTTATTTAATGTGAAGGTGACGATTCATCTAGTTGTGAAGTGGCTTATCGAATAAAGGGTATTTACTCTAATTAATTATCCTACGAAGAGTTTTCATTTGCAGGTTTGAGCAGTTTATTTTTAAACATAAGATCCTTGGTAGGTGATGCGTTTTTTTTGTTACTTGCTTGTGTTAATTAAGAGAACGTGCGTACTTAGAATGCAGGCGGGGTGGAGTTATGAAAACTACCTGAAATTTTGGAAGAATTGCTGCTTTCTTCCATCATAGCAGAGAGATTATGTTCCTCCGAAGACGAGGAAGAATTGGAAGACGACGACAACGATCTTAGATTTATTCTTTCTGATTTACTAATATTTGTGTTACTCCGCTCATTCCATTTCTAGACTCGTTCTTATTATTCATTTTTGATACTATTCTTTGAATTTCTATTTTTGATTTCATTTTTGCAACTCATATTCATATTAGTTTTTATGTGCATTGGCTATGGCGGTGTCTCCTAAGGATTGTGTGCTGACTTTGAATTGATGTGCTACTAAGTGAGAAGCTATGTGAGCTATTATTGAGACTTATTTGATGTTTCAATAAAGCTAATTAATAGTTTTATATACCCATTATGCGTGAATTTAGAAGCATTTGAGAACAGATTTTGAAGTACACGAGTCACTTCTAATTTCGGTAACTTGAAATACAATGGCATGGATGATCCTTAGAGAAGAATCTCATAATCTACATGTTATTTCAACTCAACTACAGCTAAATTCCGCGACCAAAACTCCTCTAAATAACAACGAATATCGATTGTTTCGTATTTGAAACTCTCCTCTGGTGATGTACTTTTCTTAATATTTGTTCTAATACTCTTATTGATGAAGTCTCTTTCTTTTCCTCTATCATCAAGCGATTCTTATGCTTCCGCGTATGATCCTTTCCTTCTAGATATCCGCTCAAATCTCTCCATAGCTTGACTTATCAATTGATTCATCTCTTCGATGCAGCCGCTAAGCATCCCAAAGAGGAGTACACTCACCTGAGAACGATATAATTCCATACTAGCACTGAGTTACTACAATGGATTTCTCAAATCATGAATCAAACTTGGAATCTATTCAACAAGACTCTTCTCAACCTCGCCATCACAACTGACAGACATAATTTAAAACTTAAATATTTCAAATCGGTAAACCTTTATCTCTTTGTCTTTTGCTTGTCTTCAACAACTACAAAAATAATTTCAGCAGCTTCCTTTTTTTTAACATTAATTACTCCCGATAAATAGATTATACCCTTTTCATCGCTTTCTCTTCATCAGCTCTTAAATTATCCCACGAGAATTGTCGATTCTTTCTTTGAGTTTCCCCGAAAATTTAAGAAAAATACGCTAGTTAGGGTGATAAATAAGTAATATAATGACTCGAACATAATTCATTGGTTCTTCCCAAGTTCCCCTCTATGTATTGAGATAGAAATAGATTACAACAATTTAAAATTTATTAAGTCTTTTTTAATGTAAACTCGTTAACAGAAATTAACAAAGATAATTAGATTGAAATATAGTGTGGAACAGTGGAGCTTAGCATTAGATGAAGTAGGCATTGGAAGTTTGAGGAGTAAAAGTTCAGAAAATTATATTTTTGATTCAATATTTTAATCTAGGAAATTAAACAAGAAAAAAAAAGTAAATATTTCGGAAGATTTAATTTATAAAAATAAGGAAAATATCATAAATAAGTAAAAAGCTCTTAATAAATGGTCTCAATAAATGAATCTTCTCCCTTTGGAAGTCGATAAATCAATTCCAAATACGTTCTCTTGAAAAATATCAAAATTTTAATTGTCAGATTTTTTTCCTATTTTTTTTGGGATAATTTTCGAGAGATTCAAGTCTTCGAGAGTGATAGTGATCAGGGAATAATCTCTGTTGATACAGTCGGGGGAAAAGGCAACAAAAAATAAATAATTTTATGATATGAGTCTTAATTGAGTGTTAATGGACAGAGGTATCTTTAAGTGGACTGTGCTCGGTGAGGGTGCAATATCATTGGTGCTAAGTTCCCTCGTGGTGTTTGCCTATTGGAAATTCCAACGGATTCAAAGCTTTGGTTTTCGCTTGGTTATGCTTTTGTGCCTGTGTAACTGTTTCAACAGTCTAGGTTATATTTTGGTGCTTGGTGACTATGAAAAAAATAATTGGAGTTGCCAGTTCTCAGGATTCTTATTGCTGCAATCAAGTCTCTGCTCGTTTGCAATTATTTCTCTTATTGCATATGCAGCATTACAAACTGTAGTCTTTAACGCTTAGCACTTTCAATCAAAGATCATGAAACTCACTGGGATATCGTACGTGCTCTCAGGTTTAATCGCTGCGATACCTGCACTATTAGACTTGTATACTCCTATTACATCATATTATTGCTGGATATCTCCAGCTGATGAATGGTATTATCCTATATTTGGGCTAGCAGTGACTCTAGGAAGTCTATGGATTTCGATAATCTATTTTCTGTATTGCCTTTATGCTGTTGAGAAGCATCTCCGAAGAATGGCACATCCTAAAGCAGCAGCATAATTTTACAAAAAATTACTGTATTTTCCATTTATTATGCTAGTCTGCTGGTTGCCAGCTACAGTGAATCGAATTCTCATGTGGTTCCAAGATCCTAATAAGGATCATGACAATTCATGGATGTACTTTATGCATGCATCTTCGAATATGTTGGGAAGTGTGCTGAGTGCAATAATCTATGGATTTAATGATCAAGTAAATAAGGAATTCAGAAGGTTGATGTTTAGTAAATAGTCCTTGGAGGATCATACACATCTTGATGAGATCGATAACCAACGGAAAATCAGAGAACATCCTACTTTATAATATCAATATGGAGACTCATCTATTGAGCAAGCAAGTGATTTGAAAAATAGCGATATTGCTTTTTTCTTCAATAACGAAGATGATGGAAAACCTGGATATAAAAAACAAAATCTCCCAAGATTTATTAATTATTCCCATTATTCGGAGGATGGATCATGAACATAATAGGATAGAATGCTGTGATGCAAACAAAAAATGGAAGAATTATGGATTCTTGAGAAGAAAAATGGATTATTTGAAAATAATAAAAGAAATGATGTGAATATTTAGTTTTTGTGTTTGAAAATGTTTGATTTCCCCCCCCCTTTGAATTTGCTAAAATGATTGAAAGCGGAAAGATATTTAATTTTTTGATGCACTTACTAATGTCTGAAAGGGATGGGATATTTATGCAAGAAATAATAGAAAAGTAATTATTCGTGTCTACCGCTGATTTTGAATACTAAAATTAATAATTAAAAGATTCTTATTTTTGCACCCAATTTTGTTTTAGAAAGAAGGCAGTTCATACAAAATGGCAAGAAAACGAAGATCCAGAAGCAATAGGTTTAGATTTTTTTAGTATTTTTATGTAAATTGTTGCCATTTAAGATCTTTTTCTTTAAAATAGTCGTTCTTCATCATCCTCGAACTCATCTTCATCGTAAATAGCTTCAAGTTTTCTTATTTAGGGTTAAAAAGGCACGTTTGGTTTCTGCTCCTCTTTTCGTTGTTCGACAGCAACTCATTTAATAGCGATTTTCAAAATATAAGCCCTGATTTTAGGAATCTATTGGTTAAAATAAGAAATGAGATGCTTAATAGTTAATTATGATAGAATGTGCAAACAACTTTTATTGGTTTCTCAGATCTGATTCCAAAAGTAGTGGATTGGGATCTTCAGGATCATCTTCACATTCCTCCTCATCTTCATCTTCCTCTTCTTCATCCTCATCAAGAAGCAACAGTATAACTAGTAAACGAAGCATAAAAAAATAGAAGAGTACTAATCCTAGGTCAAGTGTCTCTCACAGTCGTCGCCATCATCGTCGAAGTTCTTCAAGAAAACCTGCAAGAAATCAGAGTAAATCGAGAGGATCTGCAAGAGTTCGAAATGCCTCTCGCTCGCGTGAACGCAACGATAGAGACTCCAGAAATTATCGTGGAGGTAGAGGTACATCTAGAAACTAAAAGAGTTATCCTCAAAGATCGGATAGCAAACGGGAGAGAATTTCTAGACGAAAAAGTAGTGTTTCGAGAAGTAAAAGCATTAGCAGGTCAAAATCAAAAAAACACTCACCAACTCGAACAAAAGCAAAAAACTTTAAAAAATCAGATAGCCCTTCTCGATCATAGCGCACTGTGAGAAAATCAAAAAGCAGATCTAAACCAAGAGTGAAGAAATCGAAAAGCCCTAGAAAAGAACCTGAAGCTGGCCTTGCAGTTCACTCAAGTCGAGCACAATTAGTTGAAGGTCAATTAAACTCGTAAAAACATCAAGTACCATCTAAAGAGGTTTCTTCGAATCGAGAACACAAAAGATCAAGAGATGAAAGGAAGAAAGATGAGGAAAATGTGAAAGATAAGAAAATGGATATAGATAAAGATTCTAAGAACGACAAGGCGAGAGAGCAGAAGAAAAGCAGAGACACAGAACAGAAGAAAGAAGTGAACAAAGAAGAAAAGAAGGAGAACACAATCAAAGAACACTAGAAAAACACATCCAAGTATTAGAGGTACAGAAGTCCTGCTGCAAAACGAAATACAAGTAAATCAAAAAGGAACAGTTCTTAAAGAGATCGGAGCTCGGAGAGATCAAAACAGGTGGTGTCTGGAAGAAACAGGAGATCGGATCAACGCAGCAGAAGTCGAGAAAAACAACGAGAAAAGAGGCAAGAAAAAAGGGAAGCAAATACTGTTAAGGAACAGCGGCATTCTTCCCGACCCACTTCTTCTGAGAAATAGGAGAAAAGAGAAAAGCAGGTGAAGGCAGAAGAGAAGACAGAGAAGACGGTCGTCGATGAAGATGGCACTGTGAAGAAAGGCAGAGGTTTCCAAGCCAGACGAGAGTCCAGTGGACTTATGTAATAAATATTGGATTTCTGAGTAGCACCAAATTTTAAATATTTTAATATTTTTTATAATAAAAAGGGGCTGGAAAGAAGAGACTGAAGAAGATACAGATAAGTTGCTTCGCAAGTAGTCCTTTTTTACTTTTACTTTTTTCATTTTCATAAATATTTTCAAACCCAGGAACTCCACTAACTTCAAACAGCGGTTCAGCTTCACAAATGTAAACAAACTTTATTATTATTAGTTTTTTGTTATTTCTAACATATTCTTTCTTAGAAGCGAAAGGAAAGAGAGGATTCTTCAAGGAATTCAGCACGTACTACTTCCCTCAGCAATTCTTTTTCTTTAAGTTTAAGTTATAATATTCTTAATATTTTTCTAGGCAATCCAGAGAAAGGACCAAATCATTGGGAGCATGATCGCTTTGAACAAGGAATTAGAACTGCCAGTGAAGCGGTAACAAAGATTATCCCAAATTGATTATTATCAACAGAAATACCTTAAATAACCATTGTTTTATCTCATTTAGAAAGATTTCAAGAGGCGAGAATCTCCCTAGTATGAATGAACTATGAAATTTGGTTTTATTTAATCGATGAATCTTTTAAGCATGACCATTAATTTCTTGTTTTATTTCTATTTTTCATTATTTAGTCGAAAACACAGAAAAAACTACATTTTTTTTTCATATTTGAAAGTAAATAATTATTAAAATAGCATGAAAGTTTACTAATAACAAATTAAAAGATAGCTCAAGCATTTGAAATCTTGTTTGCTTATTTCAAGAATTTTGTTTAACAGATGCCATTATTTCCATTAATTTTGATCTAAACCCATTGAATTCTTCATTGTCTGCAATCCATAAGCCATACGTGTATTCTTCCTTCCAGTAGATCATATGCTATCCCTCGTTAAATCCAAATTCTAGTTTTTTTGTTAAATCAACTATGAGATCATCTTAATATTGCTCTTAATTTAGCTTCACAAACGCAAATTATTTTTAAGGTTATCCTGATTGTTTCTCAACTAAAAAGCATGGACCTTTGTCTTTTGTGTGCCAGACATCTAAGAATTCCATTAGTTTAGTCACTTTACAAGTGTAGATTATATCTTTGATTGTTGGATCAAGTTACTAAACTGTTGATAAGTTGATTTAGTTGATTTCATTCTGGACATCTTCGTCACTGATTGGATAGTCTTTGTTGAAATCACTCATTTTGGGATATTTAAGGAGTTTGAGTTTGGTTAATATCAATAATACCAGAAGACAATCAAGATTGATATTAATTTACTTTTTGATTTGGGTATTAATCATGCTATTCCTGAGATCTTTCAAAGCAAAGACTAATTAAGCCTTGATTTCTCAATTATATGAAATTAATAAAAATATTATTCTCCCCCCCCCCTTTCCCTCCCATTCTTCCTCTATATTTGGGAAATTGATTAATTCAAATTGAATTTTTTAATTCCAAATTTGAATTTGAGTTTGCTGCTGAATTTGATATTTAGATTTATTTTTCATATTTTCAATGATTTTCATTGTGTTAATCTTCTTTCAATATGTATGTGTTTTAAATGAATCAACATACAAAAACAATGAAAGAAAGATTACTTTAACAAAATTAGTTAAAGATTTATGGGAAAAAATATCTAAATACAATTATTGGAAATACTTATGGAAAATCATTTAATTTTTAAATTGGAATTACATTGTTATGTGAGGGATTCATATCTTGACTATCTCTGATCTGCGGGCATCATTTTTGGGTCTTATTTGCTAAGCAACAGAGAGGAGAGGTGAAAAACTCAGGAGGATGGATGGAAGGACGTGATTTTTTATTGTTGTCTAAAAACTAATGGTTTGTTGCTTAGCAAGATGATTTAGCTTTGAAATCACTACTGCAAATGAGTTGTTATCTTGGACGAAAGTTGGGTCTCTCATTAAGTGATTTTTTACCAATTTTCAGTTTGATTTAAGTTTTGTTTTAATTAATTATCAAAATTTCAAAAACAGGTAATCGTTAACTAAATTTTTTTGTTTTGTTTTGTTTATGTAGCTGTGAGTTTTTCTATTTTGGATTAATTTGCTTTTAATTTTGAATATGTTATCACTTTTATCACTATTAAGATATTCATTATTTAATGATTGCTTCAAGAAAAAACCTTATTTTCTTCCATTTGATAAATACTAATTCCAGTAGTTTTTGCAGATTCGCTTGGTATTAGAAATAAATTATCAAAAGACATTAGAATTGAAAGCATTCAGCAACGATAGAGATGGATACTTTTTCTCAAAATTTTGAGATTAAAAAATAGTAAAAATCATATCAACTCATTCATTATCATCATTTTGGATAATTTCATAATTCTTGGAAAAATCAGGATAAATCAATGGAATCAGCTTCACGAGTAAGGCAAGAGGGAGCTCATAGGAACCAATGATTATCTTTAGAGTATCAAAGAAATGACCATTCATGAAAAAAATGAAAAATATATTTTGGACTCCTTTCAATAGTTTTCTTTGTTAAAAAAGGAGTTAATGCATTGCACTACTCGGATAAAGCCTAAAATGAAAGCAATTCAGAAGAACTCAAGGGTCTCATGGATAAATGTATTAATTACAGTTCTTAGTATATTGTCATCCTTTTCTCTTCTCTTAATATTTTTCTAAATAATATCAAAAATTAGGTGAAAATGGATTCTCACAGCTCAATGATATCCTCAATAAACTTAGTAAATCCAACGAAATAATAAAATATTTTTGAAGATTTAGCTCTCTAAAATATTCAAAGCACTCAATTATATAAAAATGTTTTAATTATTGCAGGAAATATTGTAGTATTAAGCGGTGACGCATACAGATAAGAAAAGAATTCAGTGTATGAATCAAAAGCTGATGATGAAGATAACTACTCAAAATTGAATAAAACTGAGAAGTTCACAACTGCAGTGGAATCTGCTTATTAAGTTTCAGTATCCATTCTCTTCAATATTAAAAGAATATTGCATTTAAAAATACGTCAAATATGCTTTTGAAGCTAACTTTGTAATTTAATATGATGATTGTTAAAAGGAATCTTGTGTTAAGAAGTTTGCTTATGGCTCAAAACCAGAGGAAGTAAAACTAATCATAGCTCGTTGGTAACGAAAATACTTTTATCAGCAAATAAAAATTAGAAATATAGTGAATTTGTTTCTCGAAATTATGATTTTTCAGGAATTTATCGGAATTAGATGAAAATCTATTTGAAGGCACCTTTGACGATCAGGATTTATAGTTTTGAAGAATAGTGTATAGAAATTGATCACTTAGAGACAATAAAAGTACTTTTTAAATTCGAAAATCTATGTGATTTTATAGCTCAAACCTTTGATATCTATCTTTCCCTATTGTAGATAAGTAATTAATTTGTGTTTTTTCAAGATGTTTGGTTTTTGGTTTTTCATGTTTTCAAACATTGAACAGCGTATTATCGAACAAGGGAAATATTCTCAATTTGCTAATAACAAAAGACTACTCTGGGACATACAAAAATATTTATATGAAGTACAACTTGTGAAGAAGGGTTTCTTTTAAATTTTAAGTGAAGAATTTTTAATGATGAAGATGAGATAATAATAGAAGATTATGCTAGTAGAAATATACATTCCCAATACTACATTATTGAGTTAAACTTGTTTTCCCTATGACTCAAGCTATTTTGTAGAATTATCTACAAGCAGTTCTCATTTTAATGGTTTCATAGACTCCTAATATTTGACATAGGGACCGAATTCTGGCCATTTTTCGTTGGTTTTGTCTTCTTTTTATGCTTATTTGAACTTCAGTAAAGCTGCTTTTGATGAGTTAAAAATAACAGTTGTGTGTGTGCGTGAAAAATGACTTTTTTAGGGAATAAAAAATTTACTTTCTTTTTCAGATTCCCCCGAGAATAATAAAGGATCTGATATTATTGTCCTGTCTGGGCATTGCCTTTTCTGTATGATTAAATCCTCGCTCTACTTTCTGTAGGGTTAATCAGAAATAAATGAGAAATTGAACTTGAAAAAAGTAGGGCTTTTGAAGAAAATATTGAGTTAAGTTTTGTAAGATATGAGTGAGTACCTGAGGACTTTTTGGAGTTTAACCATTTTGGAAACAAATTTGATCTTATTGCGTAGAATCTGAGCCTCTTTTTAATAGAAAAAATAGCAAAAAAACAGTAAATTCAAGAGAATTATTAATAATTTATTTATAAATATTTGTTAAAAAATATGCTTTTTTTGTTGAAATTATATTGTAACTCCTAAAGATATTCTTAAACTTGAAATCATTTTTACTCTCTGAAAGCTTTTTCTTGTTGGTATCTGCTTATGATTTATTGCCTGGTGTGGACTGCTGATGAATAGTTAAATCTTAAATTATTTTAACTTCTTTTTCACTCAAATCATCGTCATTTTCATCATTTTAATCATCTCCTGTAGGTTTGATGATATTGTAGAGCATTTCAGTGATTTTTTCAGAAACAAAAGGTATGCTCCATGTGAAAACATCCATGAAATTAGGCAACAAATATGGATGCTGTGAGTAGTTGTATTGCTGAATATTAAGTGTATTGTTCTCAAATTTTATCACTGCCCCCTTGTTATTGTAGACATCACAGTAATTTGGAGCTGAAAAAATTGTTATCACAACTGGAAACTCTCCTCCATTCCATCTGTGCATCTGTGAATGAAAAGCAAGCCAAAAAAATAGTTTAAGAGGCAATTTGTGTTTAAGCAGCTTTTTCTTAAAAATTCTCCTAAAAAATTGCAACCATATTTTCCTAAGAATCGTATTTTTCTTATTCAAAATATTTTTATTGTTTTTACTTTATAACCGTCAAGTTACGCTTCATGTGCTCGAATCACTGAAATCAAATTGTTATCATCTAAAAACTTACGAACAGCATCATTTCCATAGAAATAAGAACATCCTCTGACATCATTTTCTCTGTAGACATTTTCACAAATGCCATCATCATTATCAACAGGATCACTCCAGAGCATATCACAGAATATCCCTTATCTTGGAGGCTCTTTGAATCTGTCGATTCTCTTAATATCTTCTAGAGTTTTTAGGTCAGGAGATATCCCACCATGGAGAGCTAGAAATTTGTTGTTAACAACGCAAGCCAGAGGCATTTAATCGAAGCTATCCATGACTATTTCGTAGAGATCTTAGTCATATTTATATTTACATTCGTCTCTAAAGTTAAAGAATGTAGTCATTTGTCTGCATTCATGGTTCCCTCGAAGAAAATATACTGTTTCTGGGAAGTTAATCTAGCAAACAGAAGATAATTAGCGAAAAATGTTTAGAATTGTTATGATTGTAAAATAGTAAAAGATGATAAATGTTTAACCTTAATTGAATATAAAAGGATAAGAACTTCGATTGAAAACGATCCACGATCAACGAAATCTCCAAGAAAGAGATATTTAGTGTTTTCAGGGTTTCCTCCGACTTCAATAATCTTCAACAGATCGTAGAATTGACTGTGAGAAAAACACAAAAATACATTTTTGCATTTTAAAACGAGCCGAGATTCTTAATCTTATGCTATTTTCTGATTATATTACCCATGAATATCGCCTACAACTGTTAGAGGATCTGAAAGCGCGAGTAAATTCGGTTCATTTCCTGTTAAGTTTAGAAGATGATTTAGAATGAAAATAGTAGATTTTTTAAACCAAAATATTCTTTTTTGGCTTGCTCAATTTGAAATAATATGGTTACTGAGTATGGCATTGCATTCATCGATAAGCTGAATTACAAGCTCTTTACTTATTCTCCCTTCTTTAGTTAGATGATCTTTAATTATCTTCCAATCAGGTTTTCCATCTATTTTTAGAAAAAAATCATAAAAATAATCTAAAAGCTCTATACTTGTCTTTATTTTGGATTTTTAGGTATGTTAAAACATTGTTACTCTTGCCCCACATCAGCTCCTTTGATAAAGGCCTATGGACAGGTGGTTTCACTGTGCGCACTTTTCTGTCATTTACTGGGTCGCTTAATAACTCCATAGGAATAATCTTCTTTTTTTCTTTTTTTTTTGATGTTTCTTCCAGCTTATCTGACAACAAAAATTGTGTGTTTGTTTCTCTTTTCCCTTTGATTTTTCTTTTTCTTTTCTCACATTCCTTAAACGCAAGCAAGAATTAAATGTTCACTCATTAAAACCATTCAATTCTTTCATTGATTTGATCAACAAATTTCAGTCAAGTTTTTATCAAAGAAAAGTAACCTTGAATGTTTTTTAATTAAGCTCTTTCAATTAAATACTAATCATACTAGAATTGGCATGCAAAATGAAAATATTCTGATTTTAATCTTGGAACCTTAAACGTGCCTATTCATCCAAGGAAAATCACAAGTTACATAACTATTTAAAAACTATTCTTATGTCAAGCAAGATAACAGTTAAGAAAACAAAGCTCTCTCTCTCTCTCTTTCAGCTGTGTTTAGTCAGCATCCTTTTGAAAGCACATTCATTTAGTAGTTCGTTTTGATTTTGAGCATTTATCAAAAAAATATTAGTCTAATAAGTGTTCTTTATTTTTCTTCAAAATAATAAATAAATAAAATATATTTTTGTTCATAAATAATGTTGTTTTCATGTGCTAATAGGCAGTTATTTTGTATGGCTTCTTGAGGCTTAAATTGGACTTAAATGAGTTGATCTGTATGATTTTTAAAAATCCTTACACACTCAATTCACTTAAAAGAAGTATTTAAACTAAATCGCCAACCCTAACCATCAAAATTCTTTATTCAAATCAAAAATTTTGTATAGGATAATATAAGAGAAAACTCAAATTATTTACAAAAGAAGTAAAGATCTATTATTAATTTAGCAAACGAAAATTTATTAAGTTAACAAAACAAACAAAATTCAAAGAAAACTTTGATTTTCTATATCTCAAGACGAAGTCAAAGCAAAGAGACCTTGCTAGAGTCTCAGGATAGTTATTATTTAGCAAACATCATCTGGGAATAGTCAAGTGTTAAAGCAGAGATACCACAACTTTTGATCGATGTCAGATATGAATTCTGCATAATCTGAATCTACATCGCTTGCACGCCTAATCCAACATATGCAATTTGGTGACATACAAAGTGAAAAAGATCCTAGCCCCAAGAAGAATTTGAGGAGTAAACTTCGAAATATTGTTGGAATATCGATTGATTAGAAGAAGTGTAAAATCCTGTTTTAGGAAAGCAAACTGTTTGAAGCGAGTTAGCATTATTTAAATCCAACTAACTTTCGATTAGTAGCAGCTAAATCATCTTCAAAGTTAAAGCACACCTCACCTTCATCTTATCCTACTCCTATTTAGCGATCAAGCCTATCGGAGGATAAGTCTACATATTCCCCTTTATCATCCGCCTCCAAACAATTTTCTTCCTCTTCAACTTTCCTCTCTCCACTGTCAGCCAACTAAAACCAGGATATTTAAAAAGTTAACAAAAACATAAATCAAGCACTATTATTAAATTATCTATCATACCCACCACCTTCACCACTTGCTACTTTGTTTATATGAGAACTTACATTAATTAGCTATTAATTCTGATAGATTCTAGAAGACGCGATGTAATAATCCCATCTTTCATTGCAGACAATCAAATATCTTAAGGCTGCTCTAAGACAAAACGATATTTCGCTGGAAAATAGGAAAGAAGTACTCAAAAATATTTAAAAATAAAATTAAGTGCTTTTATTCGAATCCACCAACATTTTTTGGTAGTTTTTTATGGTAGCTTCAGGTGCGCATGTAGCCTTGAAACTCAACAAAGGATACTACTAGATTCTGACTAGAAATTTCGCATAATACCCTGATAATTACTTCAACTCTATTAACTAAGTAACAAGTTTAGATTTTAAAATCTTTTTTTGCTTAGAATTTCTTATTTTTCAAATATTTCCATTTTTCAGGATGTAACCAGGACAAGATGCAATTAGAAGAGCTAACATGAATAAGGAATCCTCCAGGAGAAGCTCAGAAACATTCTTTCAGCTTATGCTATCCGAAATCCATTTATGCAATATTGCTAGGGGATGAATTTCTTAGGCATGTTTCTGCTGGAGCATATAACTGAAGGAGATGAAGAATAGGCATTTTGGATTTTAGCATAGCTGATTGAATGTGTACTTTCGATGGAAATGTACAGTAATCCATCATATTTTAGATCATATCTTTCAATGCTTGAAGAATATCTGAGGTAGCTTTGTCCGGATATTTTCAACAAGCTAAAAACAACGAAAATGCAGCTTCTTGTATTCCCATTCAATGAGATATTCTCACTGTTCACATGCTCACTTGCAGCAGATGTAAAGAATGTTAATTTGTTTTGCCAAAATCAAAGAATAAAGGCTAGAATATTTGGGTATTGGAGATGTTATTTAATGTTTCTCTTTTTTTCGGCTCATACTCTTTTGTTAACATAGATCTCAATTGTGATCTTGATGAATGTGCTGATAAATGGCTAAAGAGCTGTTTTTCAAAGCATACTAACTCTCTTAATGATTGCTAAGCCAAACATCCTTAAAGCTAACAATATTTGTAAAGAATTTTATTTAAGAAAAAAATAATTTCTAAGAAAAATATTTATTTTGAAACAATCAAAAGCTGAATTGAATGATGCACTGCAAAGTCTGAAGGAAACGGCTGTTGATTACCAGTAGTTCTAAACGTTATTCAATTCTATTTACATAAACAAGAGAGCCTTTAAAATCGCTTAAGAGCTCTCCCTGAGGCAGCATTAATAATCGATTGACAATAAGTCTGAAGAACATCAAAATATCCATCACATTTATAAAAAAATCTCTAAAAATAATCAGTGTTCTTTAGATTCACCAGTGTGTTCACATGTAAATCGCTTGAATAAACATCTCAACAGAGGATTCTCTGTGTTTATATTCAAAATCAAGCAACTAATTGTTGTGGAAGATAGAGATCATTTTTGTTTGGATAAAAAACCTAAAAATGTATTGAATGCAAGTTAGAATTATGAAGATAGCCTGCATGGCAGTAGTACCACATTCGATGAGTTGCTGATAGGTAGATTCAGTCACATTTGTGGAATAGATAATGGGAATATTGAGAGAAACATGAAATCAAACCAGCATTTTGGAATTAGAGAAAAGAGTTTAACAAAACTCTTGTTTATAGAATCACAAGACTATGAAATGAAAAGTAAGGATTGTATGATTAAAGAATAGTTTTAGTTAGATGGTCACAGTGCAGAGCAGTCTTAAAGTGGAGAGGAAGAAATTGGGAGTCGAGATAGTTTCTAGGGAAATCAATAATTCAAGAGAGTTTTTAATAGGAAGAGTCTTTTCTTCGAGAGTGATATTGAAAATCCATATTCGGAAATAGAGATTACAGCGGAGATTGAATCTGATACTTGTTTAAGTGGATTCAGTGGTTCAAAAGAGGTGGGGACTAGTGTGAAGGAGACACACAGTGATAATTTGATATGGAAAAAAGATGAAGATGAGAAGGGACATCTTTAATTTTTACAAAGATAAGTTGATGAATTATATGAGCTTCGGGTATCTCAGAGCTAAAACAGGTAGAGATGTTTTAGAAGTTAAAATAAGGAACAACAAACTAGTTATGATTGTATGGTCCACTCTGATAGTTTCTAACAAACTTGTTCTGATTGGCAAAAACAAACATAATCTGAGATTCTCGATGGATAAAGCAATTCTCAGGAGTAAAGAAGAGATTGCACAAAAAGTAACGAAAGTAATAATAAAAACAAGAGTATCTTTGAGAGCTTGCACATTGAAAATCTAGAAATTTAAGACAAAATTTAACCTTAAAAAATAACTGCCTATGATTATTTGAAAACGCCTGACAGCTCTCCTAAAGGATCTGACAACTTTTCTTAAAATTAGACAACAATGGAATCTCAGATCAAAAGTAACAGCACAGTTTGCTTTGGAGGATGTGAATCACCTTTCAAGACAGATTGTCGTTGGGTTGAGAATGATTGTTGCATTAATTTATTGAAGACTTCCGAAATCTAGACTTCTTTGATTTCTGAGATGGAAAAACATCAATCAATCGAAGATTTATAATAGCTTAAGGAATAGATTTTTGAATTTTCACCGAACTAGAAGGTGAAGAGTATTAATAAGGAATTGTAGTATTTATCTATTCCACATCATGCAAGCTGCATTTAGTTTGTTTCAGATGTTCCAAATTTTCAATGAGGGAAGAACAAAAACTTCTTAAGATAGACTTCTTCTTTTATCCTAACATTAGCCATTTTTACTTCTCAAAGCCTCACTAATAAGATTTGAATATTTTGTTTAACTCTCTTTGACTTCTATATTATGTTATTGTATTTCTCACAATATCAATAATACTCTTAAATATCTGAAGCTGAATATTTGTAGGTATGTATGTATGAAAAATATCTGAAGCAGGGTTATCTCAAGAGAATCAAGATGAATACCACAACAATATCTTGGTAATTAAGAAGAAATGAAACAAAGATCTATTTTAGATTTGTTCTTTCATTCTCTTGATTTTCTCCAAAAAAAGATAACAAATAAAAATTATTATTTTATCGTCATGGTGTAATGTAGAAAATTAAAGATCAGTCAGCTGATTCAGTAATTTAAGGAACAGAGAAGGGGCGGGAAGTAGAGGGGGGGGGGGGGGAGAAAAAGTGACTATTTTGTGAGAGCGAAGGAACCTGAGTTGAAATCTAGACTGAGGATGCTTCCTCTGGGATATATCTTAATCCAACGGGGGAAAATCTAAAAGGTGTGATTTCCATAAAGTAAAACGTGATTTTGAGAGTGAGTTAAAATGCCTTTTTCCAAGAAGAAGCCAGGGAAAGGGAGAGGATAACGAGAAAAGGAGAAGAATCAAGATGTTGTGAAAATATCATAAGAACATGAAACAAATGAGAAATAAGATAATTAAGATAGTATTCTCATCGAAATTAATGGAGAATCAAATTAAAATGGATAAAATATCGAAATAAATCCTTCAAAAACCACCAATATTCATGTTTTAATAGATTCTGAGTGTTCTACTGAGTCTAAACATGATGGGGCTATCCTTTAAGACATTATAAAACCAGAAGAATAAGATAATTCCGTTTAAGATACGAATCTTCAGAATGGTGCTTCATTTAGCCATCAAAAGAATTAGGGATAAATATAAATTTAGAAAGAAAATTCAAATCCTCTAATTGAAATTGTAAATACTGCTGAATTAAATGGTAATTCTCCATAGCCTTAGAAGTCATATAGTAATGGTGTAAATTCTTCTCAGAGTCTCTAGAGTGAAAAAGCTACTCAACCCAGATCTTTTCTTACAACAACATATAGTCCTGGAGCTTCTACAGTTCCAGAAACTTACCCTTCGAAACGATAAAATCGTATCACACGTTCTTCAGTTAATGCAACCACTGGGGATCCAAATATTTGTAATACATATGAGATGCTCTCTTACTCAAGAGAACGACCTAAAAGAGGGGCAAATCATGGAAATACATTGAATGGTGATCATAACAAACTGCCCTAAGTAAAAACTCCAACGTTTGTAGCAACTAAAGACTGTCTAGCAATTCCAAGCTGGTTTAAAATTTTCGAGGGAGCTACCTGGACAAATCGAACAGGCTAGAAGAGAAAATCGGGGGTTTATCCTGCCAAAAGATGGGGGCACACTTCTGTGGTGTTTGAAAAATACATGTATGTGTACGGTGGTTGTGGAAAGCAGGCAGATTCGGTGAAGACTTCGTAGGTTTTTAGACTTGATTGTGAGAGCTTCGAATGGGAGTAACTTGTTGTTCCCGAAAATAGTTAATAACCACAAGCGAGAGACTCCCATTCTGCGTCAGTGATAGGCACGTCGATGTGGGTGTTTGGTGGGTCGAATTATGAAACATTGCTGAATGAATTTTGGAGGTTTGACTTGATCTCGCATGGTTGGGTGGATGAAACGTAGAATATTCTAGGATCTATTCCGTCTGCTCGAGAAGGTCACAGTGTAGCAGTTCTTCATGATAGATACCTTGCAATTATAGGTGGATTTGATTCGATGAAAGAGATTATCTTGAGAGATATGTAACAACAAGAGAGAGAGAGAGCTAATTATGATCTTTTTTCAAATTATCCTAAAATCTATTTATGTTTTCAACTGATTTTTTTGCTATTTAAAGCTATTTATTAGACACAATATCGATGAAGTGCTCAAATATTGGTGAAACTACTGGGCCACCTCGAGAAAGTGCTTCAGCGAGTGTCATTGGAGATAGTATTTACTTATTTGGTGGACAGGGATCGAAAGATAATGAATATTTCAATGATTTATACCACATCCATATCAACGATATTGACAGTGGTAATCCAAGTATTATGATGAATCTTCTTAAGATAGGCGATGATGAAGAGCAGCCTACAAAGCGATCTTCTCATTAGGTAGTTAGCTTCTAAAATAGATTCCTAATTGTTCTTGGAGGAGAAACTTCTGTAAAAGAAGACAAGGAGATAACTTCGAAAGGGGGTTAAGGGAACACTGCTGAAGAAGATAATAGATTGATTATCTAAGGCGATGATGGCGCTCCAGTGGGGGTCAATGATAGTATCAACAGAAATGGAGAAGGAGCTCAGAATAATAAAATAATGAATTCCATGGATAATTAGCTGAGTTAGAATAATATTGCCACCTAGAAACTGTTTGAGGAATCAAACATCAGTCCCAGAGGAGATAGCAAATAAGAAAGGAATACCATTGTGATGAAAGCTGAAGAAGAAGAAAGGGAGATTAATAGCAAAGAGGTAGGTTAAATTCAGAATGAAAATCATAACAGCCATGATTTGCAGATTCTGAACTCCAACGATTGTTGTAGTAACCCATCGAATATTTCAGCTAATCAAGCAAACTTAGCAGAAGACTACCAAACGAAGAAAGCCAATGAACTCGAAGTTGATTCATTGAGTGATGTGTGGGTGTTTGATACACGCTAATGTATTTGGCGAGAGTTGCACGCGAAATCATAGAAAAATGGATTTAAAGGCAGATTTAATTTCTCTGTATCTGTGCTGAAAGATAAATTGATTGTATTCGGTGGCACTCAAAGCTAAGAGCATTTGCTTGAAGATGTCATGGTGCTGAGTTTAAGAGAAGAAGCAATTGTGGGAACTGAGAAGAGCAATCATTTGGCTGCTGCGAATTATGCATTATCAGATGAGAAGTAAGATTTGTTTTTCGATGGAGTTCTCCTTAAAAATGAGACTTTATTCGAGCTAAGAAAGAGGGATTTTTAAGAATAATTGCTACGAAATGGGTAGATGAAGGTAAGGTAAGAGTTGAATAAGAAAATGTTAGATTAACAGGAGAGAATTGTGTAAAAGATAGGATAATAATAATTATCATCTCCTTTTGAAGTGATTCTTATTATGGTTGATGCATTCTTTCAGCTGAGTTCCAAGGTGAATATAAGATATTAAGGATATTAGGATCTTAGTATTGAAATCACTGGAATTGGTCTAGGAATAAGTTAATTTTAGATGTTGATAGAATATATGAGGAAAGAGTTTGAGATGGAATAATAATGCATAAGAGGGCAATCAGAGAAAAAAGAGAAAAAAAATATGTAGTCATAGCTGTAGAATGGCTTAAAAGAAGATGATTTGTGTACTGAAGATGAAAACAGCTCAATTCTTGAAAATAAACTGGCTAATCTTGCTAAAGCTCTACAGGTATTGTGTTTGTTGCTTTTTAGGGTTGTTAATTCATTTCTCAGGGGGTTGCAGAAAAGTTTCAGCTCTCAGTTAGAATTTTGAAGGGAATAGATTTTAAAGTTTAGTAGGAAATGCTGATTTTTCATAGCTATTTTTTGTATTTTGAATTAGATTGGAGTAACAAGACTAGGTGAGAGCATGCAGATTTAGAGCTAAACTGGATCAATATTACGAAAAGCTAAAGTTGAATATTATAACTACTAGGATAACAGCATTATTCATAATGATAGAATCGATATTGAGAATGATGATGATAGGAATATTTGTATAGTAGAAGTAGAACAAATAGAATAATAACAGGAAAAACTTTAAGTAATAATTAACCTGAAGAGAACAGATAATGAACTTAGATTTGATGAAGACAGCAAAGATATTGTTTTGAGGATTAATGATGATTATGAAGATGAGTAATAGAATCTAGGTAAAGGAAATCTCAATGAGGAACTTAAAAACGACCTGCTCAGTTAAAACAATAACAAAGAAATCTTAAAGACTATTCTGCACAACAGTTTAGATTATTCTTTTTCTAAATTTGCAAGTTTTTATTACTATCAGCCAGTCTCAACCGATAGGCTTTACCTTAATGACTCACTAGTGGAATTTAAATCCTACATCGGTACACTTTAAAGCGATGAGACTCTCTAGGAATCATTCAATTTCAAGGACTCATAGCTAGATCAGCGATTTTCTAGATTTTCGTTCTTCATAAAAAAGCAGCAGCCTGAAAGTAATTTATTAATTATTTTAATAGCTAATTCAATCATTATTAGGGGATTATTGTTCCTGCATTTTTAAACTTAAAAAAGTTTTTTATTGATTATTAACATTCGTTTGTATTCTGTTTTTTTATGCTTCTTCGTAGGTTTGTACGCAGCTGAGTTGTTTCAAAATGGGTGCTTGGTGTACTCTGAAAATAAACTAACTTCTCGATTTAAAGTTGATTCCTGTTTTGGCTAAGTGGGAGTTTAACACATTCAATCTAGTATTTCTCAAGGAAAGGTTCCTTATGATATCCATGGAGCGTTGCTTTTGAGAGAGAAAAAGGATAAAGAACTCAAACACTATTAGGAGAAAGAAGTAAGAATCTTAGAAAAATGAAAGGGAGTATTTTTCGCTGAATTTTTTTCATTTATTCTTGCTTTTTTTAGGCAAAGATAGACTGGAGGAAACGATTATGTGCTATGAGAGAAACAAAATATTTTGATACATTAAAGGAGAATCTCGATTTGAAGGAATTGCCTTATAAAATGGTTAAATAGACCTAGTGAGATAGATAGATAGTCAATTATTTGCTGGGGTATATTCATATTTCGATGCGGCTAAAAGGCAAATTATTTAAGTTAAGGAGAGCCACAATAGGCTTATTAAGGTTTAATTAGTACTTATGAATGAGAAGAAAAAAATAGAAGAGGAGATTTGAATTCGCAAGAACAATTTATCAAAGGAAAAATGATTAAAAAACGAATTTTATGCCATCATCTATGATAACCGTTTTTGACTGATTAACTAAAAACATTCAAAGAAAGGAAAGACTTTTTTTCTTTTCACAGGTATAATTAGGCTCAAGTATGTTTTTGTAAGTTGAGAGAAGGGGATTAAAAGGGAAGGAAAGGCGAAAAAAAGAAGTTGTAAAAATAAATATTAAAAATCAAAGATAACACAAAAAATAAAAACTTCCTAAACAAAGATGAAGACCGCCGTTTTCCTTCTTGGTTTGCTTGTTGTCAGTATGGCAGCAACTACCGCTGTCCCCGCTGATGACGAAAATGCAGCTACCTAATTGACTCAACAAATTAGCAGCATGCAAGCAGCCATCTCTGATGAACAAAGCAAACACGATCAACTCCACGCCGATCAAGATGCTGAATGTGTCACTGAAATTGGTTTCAGAAACTCTGAAGTCTCTGCCGCCAACAGCGCATATGCTTCTTCCCAAGCTGCTCTCTCTAAGTGTGAAAACGCCCAAGCCTCTTCTTAGACTGATCTCGCCAGAGCTCAAGGATACGTCTCCTCCATCAAGGCCATCCTCGATAACCTCGCTTCCCAAAGAGCTGCTGAAGAAGCTGCCTACAATACTCTCATTAACGACGAGCTTAACCCCGCTATTTCTGCCGTTCAAGGAGTCTACCCCATTCTCAACGACTTCTAGCAATAAGCCGCTGGTGCCAGTTTTGTTCAACTCTCTGCTCACATGAACAAGATGTTCACTCACATGGTTAAGGCTAACAAGGCTCCCGAATTCGGTGCAATTGTTGCTTCTCTCCTCTAATAGCCTAACTTCGAAGGTGGAATCAGTGGAGATGTCATTGATCAACTCGAAAACCTCTTCGACAGTCTTCTTGAGGACCTCAACTAAGCCAAGTCTGTTGCCGTTGCCAAGGAAGCTTAGGCCATCGAAGTCTACAACGCTACCGTCTAAGAGTACAACGGAATCCTTGCTAACCTCGCCGTTACCATTGATAACCTCAACCAATACCTCGTTACTCTTGCTTCTTGCATTAGCACCGAAACTGATGTCTCCGCTTCTGCATCCCTCAAGGCCTCTCGTAACACTGAAGCCCTCCAACACGCTGTTGACATGTGCCAAGCTTTCGACACTGAATACAATAACTCTTCTGCTGCCAGGTATAATAATTTACCTTTTTAATACAAGAATTTAAACTTTCAAAGATACTTTTCCCCCCATTTCTCATTCCTTTTTTGTATTTCCTCCTAATTTATCAATAATCTAATCCTTTCCCCTCTTTTTTACTAGACAAGACGAGCTCGCTCTCCTCGGAAAGCTCAAGGCCTTCGTCAAGGAGCAAGCTGATATCTTCGGTGACTTCGGTAACGATGGTGTGGATGCTTTCAAGGAATACCAAAACTCCTTCGCTGAGAGCAAGGCCTCCAGCAGAGCTAACTTCCTCAAGAACTCTCTCAAGAAATACAACGCTCTCTCCGCTGAATCCAAGTCCGCTGCTCAGCCTGAGAAATGCGTTTCTTGCAGAAAATCTTTCCTCCAAAAGAAACTCGGTTTCTGATTTTCTTATCAGAATTCTTGAAAGAATTAGAACTTTTGTGCAGCTTTATGTTGTGTCTTAATTCTACTACATTTCCAATTGAAAACGAAAGACAATTACTTAACTTTTATTTCCTTTTTTTGAATTCAATAAATTGCACTAATAATGATGTTCTTTTGACCTTATTTTCAGATTCTTATTCATTTGTTTGCTATTTTCCCATTCAAATTCCAAGAAACAACCAAAAAATCCTTAAATATTATTAGTAAATGTCTCTTTATTATTACTAAAACAAAAACAAAAGCATCTGAAAATGTAATACACACATTAATTCAAAGATTTAGAGAATACTTCATTATTAATAGATAAGGAATACTCTGAATATTCCCTCAAAATAGTTTTCTTCATTATTTTTCACTTGGTCTTCTCTTCTGTTACGACTTAGACACCACACCTAAGAAGAAATCTCATAGATCATCGAGATTAATTGGTTTAGCCCCATCTTAAGGTTATTACTAACTAGCTGAGTTGTTGTTGTTGTTGTTATTTTCTTAAATCCCAGAATCTTCCATATTTCTGTGCATCTAATTTAATTCTTAGAAAGTGCTTTCATCCATGGTTTCATTTGCATCCGATGCTAGTTTCATCCTATCATTTTTATCATCTAACACAAGAACGCGTTTACCTTTGAATAATGCAATCAGAGTCGGCCCGTGCTTAAAGAACAGGAATGCTACTCCAAGGAGAATAGCAAGACCTAAAAATAGTATGATAAACGTGACATCTCGTTTCACAGATTCTTCAAGATACGCAAATAAATGAGATATTTTTCTTACAAAGGAAGCGTCGTTAAAGATATTCTTCGCTGGTGCAAATCCAATCATATTCTCAGATTAATCGAATACAATATATTAGTTTCGCAATGCTGCTTCTCCTAGGATAATCTTATCGTCGTAGGACTACTACAAGTTCATTTAACACTTGTACGTTGAATCTTTCGCTTTTGAATTCTTCTTGCAATCTAAGATCAAGTCATTTGGGTTGACTTGCAGATGAATTGTCGAATGGTATCCGATTTCAATTACCATCGTCAAATCTGCTAGATCTTCCTTCGGTGATTTGACATCATTGCAGACCACAAAAAACAAAAATTCCTTCGAAATCTCACAGACGACTCCAAATTCGTCTTTCAAAATATCCAAAAGTTCCTTTAATTCTTTCCCTGGGAGAACGATTGCTGTCGTGGAAAGTGACAAAATTGTGTGCGGATTTTCTAAGGATATTGAGCTAACTGGGGATAAATATTCAGCGCGATCAAAGACTTCTCCTTCTCCTGCTAGCTCCTCTTCTTTTTGTTTTTGTTCTGATTTTTTACTTTTCTTCTTGCGTTATTCTTTTTCTTGTTCTTTCAGCTCCTCAGTGAGTCTAGCAATTCTAATGTTCTTGAGATTCACCACCCAGAGACCATATTAGTCCATTAATTACGTACTAACCATGGAATTAAGCCATAAAATACGATTGTCGCTTGGTTTGTAGATATATTTTTCAACTGGCTCACCTAGCGTCAAGACGTATTTCAAGGAATCATCTTCAGCAACGTAAAGGGAAAACATTTTGGATTTGATTCCTCTGAATTGATTCTCCACAGGTTTCATGATATTCATGTCAGCTTCGAAGAAATCGTATTTCTTCGATGTCGCTGTAATTTTAGGATTAGTTGGCTTTTATGCATCATCACCATTTGAACTTGGATTTCTCTTTAAATCTTCCCAGTTTTCATCTTCATATTCACTTTCTTGATCATCTTCTTCTTCTTCTTGATCATCCTCTTCATCATCTTCTCGATCATCGTCTTATCTAAACTCATCAACTTTTTTGCTCTTCGGACTCTTTGTACCTCCTTACAGTGCTTGCGAGTGAAGGTTGCTTTCAATTCCAAGACCAAGGACACCATCAGCCATTAAAAACTCTTGTCCAGATAAAGCATGAGCCCAAAGGAATTTCGCTCCTGAAAGAGTCTGCAAAGAATCCTTGAATCGAAGTTTATCTGGGTGAACAAACTACCCTACGACCGTCATACCTTCAGCATAGGAATCAATCTCTCCGCATTTCTAGACAATCTAACAATTCGCGCAAGAGAAGGTTTTCTCGAATGACAGAGAAGCATTAACGGAATATTTGCATTGATTTTAATTGCAATTCTTCCCATGTCTATCACAAGTCTAACACACTGGCGATTTCACCCACGACCAAGGGGAAGTCAAGTCCAGTGCGAGATCCACATATTCATTAGATAATTCTAATTTCTTCACTGAACTCTCGCTAGTCGTTAAGGTGCTATTAGATACAGCATCATAATAGATTCTTGCGTTGTATGCTAAGTTCTTGAAAACGCATTCCTGCGATATGCGAGAGATTCTAGCTTCAGAGCAATTTGATGGCATGGGTGTATTGAAAATCAAAGGTCTCTTTGGGCGACTTGCTTTAGGCTAGAAGCAAAAGTCATTTGCATATTTCGAAGAATTCTTTGTCCAAGCCCCCAGCACATGTCTTTGCAGCTCGAAAGTCACAGCTTTTTGTGTCTTAGACTTGGTTGCGGCTCCCACTAAACCTAACAGAATAAGTCCAAAGAAGATGCTGATGAGCACTGTCTTTC
>Ga0302271_10000736_pt1 | contig 32140 bp, 21 predicted proteins | sample III_Bog_N1_1_FD_198767 | JGI IMG/M metagenome (GOLD analysis project Ga0302271, IMG submission 198767) | Peat permafrost microbial communities from Stordalen Mire near Abisko, Sweden - III_Bog_N1_1 | ecosystem: Environmental > Terrestrial > Soil > Wetlands > Peat | place: Sweden: Abisko... | reverse complement strand
GCAATATTTCATCAGCTGCAGCAGGACTTGCTAGTTGGATTAAGGCAACTGTTAATCTTTACGAAGTCCATAAAAAAGTTACTCCTCTTAAAAAGAAAGTCGAAGAAATGACCATAAAACAAACTTAACTCCAAGATGACCTATCTAAAACAGAACAACTTTTGAAAGATCTAGACGAACAACTGAAAGATCTAAACATCAACAGAGAGAAAAAGCAAGTAATGATACATATGATAATTATTAGATTTCTAACTAATATTTGGTTTATTTTAAGGCTATCCTCGATGAACTCACTTAGCAAGCAAACACAATGCAAAGAAGGCTAAATGCAGCTTAAAAACTAATTTCTGGTCTTGGGAGAGAAAAAGAGAGATGGACTGAAGATAAAGAGGCTTTAAAAATTAAAGTGGTTAAGTTGATTGGAGATTGCCTTACTTGCTCTAGTTTCCTTTCCTATGCTGGCCCATTCGATTTCACTTTTCGTAGAAAAATGATTTTTGAACATTGGAGGACAGATGTCAATGAAAGAACCATTCCTTGTTCTGAGTAATTTATTCTAGGAGATTTACTGACAAGTGAAGTAGAAAAATCCTAATGGGCAAGTGAGGGACTACCGGGAGATGAGTTGTCTATTTAGAATGGTATTTTAACTACAAGAGCTTCACGTTGGCCACTTTGTATTGATCCATAGCTACAAGCAGTTACTTGGATCAAAAAGCGTGAAGAAAAAGATACTGGTTTTAGAGTAAAATTATTATTTTTATCACAATATTGTTTAATTTGAATTTTTAAATAGATTCTGAATCTAAATGATGGTGCAAATTCTTACCTGAAAACATTAGAAAATTGCATTAAGTATGGAAAACCTTGCTTGTTCGAAAGTGTTGATGAAGAGCTGGATCCTACGATTGATCCCATTCTTGAAAGGAACTTTATCATAAAGGCAGGTTTAAAACTAATTAAGTTAGGAGAAAATGAATTTGACTACAATGATGAATTTAGACTCTACTTCACTTCTAAATTATCCAATCCTAGATATACACCAGAAATTATGGGAAAAACAATGGTCATCAACTACACTGTTACTAGAGATGGTCTGAGAGATTAGTTGCTTAATGTTGTCGTTGGATTTGAAAGACCTGATAAAGAAAAGCAAAGATTAGAGTTAGTTTAATCTATGAGTGAAAATAAAAAGAAATTAAAGGAAGCAGAAGATGAGCTATTGCAAAGACTGTCAGAAGCAAAAGGTTCACTTTTAGACGATGATGAACTCATTGCAACTTTGGAACAGACAAAGACTAAATCAATAGAAATTGCAGAGGCTATCAAGATTGGTGAGGTAACTAAGATTGAAATTGAAACTGCTTGCAGGCAATATGAGCCAGCTGCAATGAGAGGTGCTATTCTTTTCTTTGCCATGAGCAGTCTCTCAGCTATTTCTGAAATGTATGAGTATTCTCTGGCATCATATCTAGTTGTGTTTTACTAATCGCTTAAGGATGCGCGTAAGGACAACATTCTTGAAAATAGACTCAGAAATATTATGGATAGACTAACTCTGAACGTTTATGATTATACTTGTCTTGGCATTTTCGGTAGACATATCCTTATTTTCTCGCTGCAAATGACACTTATGATTAAAGAAGAGAGAAACCTCCTTAATCATGAAGAACTCAACTTTTTCCTCAAGGGAAATACTTCACTAGAACAAGTATAAAGACCTAAACCTTACAAATGGGTTCCCGATGCAGGATGGAAAGATATGTAGCGTCTTGTTAACATCGATAAGGAGTATGAGAATGCCATTAATGAGCTAGAATAAAATGAGGTAAAATTGAATAAAATTTTAGATATATTTAATTAATATTTTTTTTTGGTATTTTTAAGGGTGTGTGGAAAAAGTGGTATGATCTAGAGAAACCAGAATTAGAACTGCCAAGCAACTACAGAAAATTAGAGCCTTTCTAAACTCTTCTGTTTTTAAGAGTTTTTAGACCAGATAGAGTGATCAATGGAGTCAAACGGTTTATTATTGATTACTACAATAATAACAATCACTTCGTTTAGCCTCCAGCTGCTAATTTCAACAAAATATTTGAATAATCTCATGAAAAATCTCCAATAGTGTTTATTCTCTCACCAGGAGCTGACCCTTTGAACGATGTTCAAAAACTAGGAGAATAGCTTGGATTCACTGGCAACAAATTTAGATTCCTGTCCCTTGGTCAGGGTATGGAATAGGAGGCTTCCTAGTTTGTAGAAACCAGTTCTCAAAGAGGACATTGGCTCATGCTTATGAATTGCCATCTCCTTCCAAACTGGCTTAAAAGTATTTTAATAATTATTAAAAATTATCTTTTAACATGTTTCATATTTGTTTCAAGATTCTCTCGAAAAAGCCTTGGAGAACATGCATAAACCTCACAAAGATTTCAGATTATGGCTAACAACTCAACCCACTGATAGATTCCCCTTAGGTATTCTTCAAAAATCTCTCAAAATTGTGACTGAACCTCCTGATGGTTTGCGTCCAAATATGAAAGGAACACTTTCTAAACTATCTGATAAAGATCTCGATGCATGCAGCCATGCCGCCTTCAAGTAAGATTATCATATCATTTCTTACTTTCATTCATTTATTATCTTACTTTAGGCCTCTCATCTACGTGATATCTTTCTTCCACGCAATTGTCCAAGATAGAAGAAAATATGGAAAAATTGGCTGGAACGTCAGCTATGATTTCAACGAATCTGATTTTAGGATATCAGTTCATCTTCTTAATCTGTATTTGACCAAAGCTTATGTTAATAAGGAGGAAGCAATTCCTTGGAACTCACTTAAGTATCTCATTGGTGAAGCCATGTATGGAGGTAGAGTTACAGATGACTTTGATAGACGTGTGCTAGTGTGTTATCTTGATGAATACATGGGCGATTTCCTCTTCGAAAAGAACAGAGAATTCTTCTTTGCCTAAGTGGATGAAATCACATACTCGCTTCCTAAATTGCTTAATTTAGAAGGCTACATTAATACTGTTAACGAAATTCCAATTATTAACTCACCTGCAGTCTTCGGTCTCCATCCCAATGCAGAAATTATGTATTACACAAATGCTGCTAAAGATCTTTGGGATAACCTCCTTTCCCTTTAGACCTCTGGCAGCTCAAGCCATTCTTAAGAAAACAAGGTATCATATTTTAACTTTATTTCTATTTATTTAACTTCTTGTAAATAAAAATTTAGGACGAGTACATCGATTAGATTGCTACAGATATTTTAAGCAAACTTCCTCCCGTCTGGGATGTGTTCCTTCTTAGAAAAGAAGCAGGAGAGGTTATTCAACCGACAATGATTGTACTTTTCTAAGAATTAGAGCGTTTCAATATGCTAATCTTGAAAATATCGAGCACTCTATACAACTTAAAAAGAGCACTTAAGGGTGAAATAGGTATGAGTTCTGATCTCGATGAGTTAGCTATCTCTCTTTACAATGGATTCCTTCCCCATGCATGGGCTAAACTTGCTCCACAAACCGAAAAGAAACTTGGTTCATGGATGGAACATTTCTAAAACCGTGTGAAACAGTATCGAGACTGGACAACAAACGGAGAGCCTGCAGTAATGTGGATTTCAGGAATTCATATTCCTGAATCATACATGACTGCACTTGTTCAAGCTTCTTGTAGAGCCAAATAATGGGCACTTGACAAAAGTACATTGTACACTGTAGTCACAAATCAACGCACTTCAGATCAAATTAAGAAAAAACCTGATCATGGATGCTACATGCGTGGACTTTACCTTGAAGGAGCTCAATGGGATCTCAAAAATAACTGCCTCAAAAGATAAAAGTAATTCTTATTCTTTGTCTATCTTTTGCTAATTTTTTTTTGCAGCCCTAAGGAACTGATCTTCGATATGCCTCTCATTTAGATTATTCCAGTTGAAGCAAATAAGCTTAAACTAAAGGATTCTTTGACAACTCCAGTTTATGTTACCTAAAGTAGACGTAACGCAATGGGTGAAGGGTTAGTATTCACAGCGAATCTCCGTACAGAAGAACATCCATCACATTGGGTATTGCAAGGTGTATGCTTAACTCTCAATGTCGATTTCTGAGAAAAGTTGAAAGTTTTTACTCTATTTCGTATGCTTCAAACAATTGAAAGCAATTCTAGATATTTCTTTTTGATAATCTTTGTGGAGTTTAAGCTGATCGCCATTTATCATTAAAAAGAAATGATTGCAATAAAAAAGAAACAATTTTTAACCAATTTTATTAAATTGAATTCTTAAATATTTAAAAACATGAACAATATTGATTTTTAACATAGAATATCTATCACATGTTTGCTTTTGGAAGCACAAATTCGATATCAGTATTTCCTCCAGTTAAAATCAGCGCAACATTTTTTCCTTTAAACATTTCTTTATTTTTAATAACTGCAGCAAGAACAGTGGCTGAGGTTGGCTCAACAATAATTTTCATTTTTTGCCAAATTAAATTGGTAGCCTCTGCAATTTCTTATTCATCTATTAAGAGTATTCCATCACATTTTTCTTTTATTATTTTGAACGTTTTATCTCCTAGATTTGCTCGGACACCGTCAGCAATCGTTTTCGGAGGGAATTGAGGCTCAATTTTCCCACTGATCAATGAAAGATAAGCATCTCTTGCAAGATAGGGTTCGGCTGCTAAAACTTTTGTATTTGGAGAGACAGCTTTTGAAGCAATTAAAGTCCCACTGAGCAGGCCACCTCCTCCAACAGGAACTATTAAAAAATCTAGTTTTTTCTGAATCTATTCATAAATTTCCAATGCGCAAGTTCCCTGTCCTTAGATCACCCTAAAATCATTGTAGGGATGAACAATTTCACAATGAGTTTTTTATTAAGTTTCTGCTAAAGATTTTTCTCTTTCAGATACTGTTGAACCACACTCGATAATCTGACCTTTATAGTTCTATACAGCTCGTTTTTTAGATATTGGCGCATCTCTAGGCATTATAATATAAGCGGGTATCTTCATAATAGAAGCCATTCTTGCTAGACCAGCTCCATGGTTACCTGAAGAATGAGTTCCAACTCCTAAAAGTATTTTTATGATATGATATGAAGGTTGCTTTCAACGATCCTTCTTGATAGGAACATAGAAACATATAAACATCTTCATCTTTCAATTGTATTTGTGTTAAAAAGTATTTTTAAAGTATGAATTTTGCTTGAAATATTTACCAAACTGAAGTTATTGCTGAGTTAAGGAGAGAATTGCATTTGCAGCACCTCGAGCTTTGAAAGATCCTCCTTTTTGAAAATTCTCGCATTTGAAAAACAACTGGGCGCCCACAAGTTCATTCAAAGATGAACAAGTGAGAATAGGTGTTTGATGGATATAAGGTCTAATCTTTTGATGGGCCTGCTAAATATCGCCTAATGAAGGTTCTAAATTTGACATTTTATCTTTTTGTCTGCTTTAATTATTTGAGAAAGAACTTTAATTGGTATTTACTGTTTCTAAGTTAAAGCGAAAATAAATTTATTGCATTAAATGAACTAATCTTAAGTTCTTTTGAAAACTGATTAACTTGTACCCAAAGAATTACTAGATCAATTGTCAGCATAAAACCTTTCAAAAAGAAAATCTTCCTGATAAATGAATTTTCTAAAGAAAGCACTCAACAATGTTTAGTAAGAGCTTAAAGTCTTTCAAGAAAAAGGAAAGAAAACTATTTAATAGATAGAAGATAAGATTCTTGAAAAGGTAGATGGCAAGCTCAACTTTGAGAAAGATTTCATTTAGATTGTTGATAGAGTATTTTGGATGAGTTTCCCAACTTAGGACAAAATTGTGCCCATGGCTAAATATCTCAATGATCGCTTTAAAAAGTAGTACTACATATGGAATGTATCTGAACATTAGTATGAAGTGTTCCCATTCAATGACCAAGTACTCTTTTATTGAACCATTACAGAAGAAATTTAAATTATTATTTATTCAAAGGTTGCAGATCATATCTAACCAGGGTACCCCTCTCCAGGATTGCAAGAACTGTTCATGATCTGCAAAAGTATTATTTCTTGGCTATAAAGCGATCCTCAAAATGTAGCCATTATCCACTGCTAGAGTACTCGAGGAAGGAGTGCTCTTATCATAAGTTGTTTGCTCTGTCTAAATAAGCAATTTCCTCATCCTGGAGAAGCTCTTACATATTTCTGCAAATAAACTAAAGTCAAAGATGTAAAGATCTTATTCCCGTCTTAGCAGCTTTATCTTAACTACTTCGCAAACATTATTAATGGGATTAAGGTACTCCAAAACTAACCAAAAGGCGTTCTTAATTCTTTTTGATATTATTTTTTAGCTCAATAAGAAGGCACTTCTCTTACAAAAAGTGATTTTTAGCTCAGTACCTAAGGTTGTAAGGAAAAATGAAGGAAAAGAAGAAGATAGTTTTAGACCATATTTATAAATTTTCAAAGACTCAAAGATAATTTATAATTCACTTAGCAATGGGAAAGTAACTTCTTATACTGACAGTGACTAATCAATCATTTTCTCCCTTGAGGGTGTAAAGGTAAGAACTTCAATCAATATGTATTTTTTTCTTGAACCTGATTTTAATTAGGTGACAGAAGATATTCTCTTTCGATGCAAACATTATCACTCAAATCAACTAAGATATCCTGTTTTCAGATTAATGCTGCATACTGGCTTTGCTCATGATAATGTTATCAGACTGTTTAGAAACGAAATAGATTTAACTTCGAACATAGCAGTAGATGACGATTTTTTTATAGATCTCATCTTTGAGGAGATTCCTGAAAAATCTAATTTATCTGAAAAAACTGGATTAGAATATGTTGTTGAAGAATGTCGCAGAAAGTTAGGAGAAACAGAATAAAACTAAGCTGAAGGATAAAATGCACATGATAAGGAAATATAAAATATCTTGAAAGAAAATATTCAAGAAAACTATGAATAAGTAATACCAGGAAATTTCTAAATAGGCAACTTGGATTCAGGTTCAACAGAAAAAAGAGAAAAGAGCTTAAGCGCAGATGAGGAAGAAAGAAAAAATGAAGTTCATCAGAATGATAATGAAGAAACAATAAGAGAAAAAGAAAAATTAAGCAAATTGCTCTTGGAAGCAACTGGAGAAGATCATGACCATTCTTTAGATGAGCAAGAAATTGATGACTATCTTGATAATCTAGGAAAATCAGACGAAGAAGCCTGAGAAAGTACATACTTATGAATAATGAAGTGTTTCATTAAGTATTATAAGTTATTTAAGAAATAACGAAATAAAATTACTTTCATTTAAAAGTTTTTTCTTATTTTCTTTGTGTTTGTGCCCTTAATAATTAACAGGAATCTTTTAATATTTTGATCAAATAAGATAGATGATGAATGTTTAGTAGATGCAAAGACAGGGGAAATATTAACGGGGTGTTTCAAATAAAGGGAAATAAGCATATTTTATTTCTTGAATTAAAGGATATAATCAAAATAGAAATAAAATAAATAAAACTTAGAGCAAACAAAGAAAAGATGTACAAGAGTGGTGTTTAAGCTAGTCCTTACGAGGATCGCTTTCATAAGATCAGTGAGAAACTGAGCAAAATTCCACTTTAGCAAGAAGGATCTCGTGCTAACAGAATTGACAACTTCGATTAGGATGTTCATGCTATTGACTCTAAATTTAACGAGTCAATCGAAGAATACAATAAAAAGATTGCTGGTTTAAAAGAGGAAGTTTATCGCCTTCAAAAACTAGTAGAGGAAAACTCAAAGAGCTTTGAAGAGTAGGTTGAGTCAAGGAATAAGGCAATCAACGCAATTGATTCTAAACTTACATAGAAACTAGAGAGCGAGATCGTGAGCCGCCGTGAGTCTGAAGCTAAGCAAGTTAGAATCTTGGAAGAAAAAATAAACTTCCTCCGTGCTGATGTCTCAACAGAAACCAAAATTCGTTCTGAGATTCTCAACTCACTCAACGCTACTCTTGAATCTGATCTCCCTAAGCTTTATGAAATCGTTAAGGCTGAAGGAGTTGAAAGAGAAAGCTGTGATTCTATTGCTCTCAAGAAAGCTGCAGATGAAATCAAAAAAATTCAAGATTTCCTTTCCACCCAAAAGAAAAATAGCCAAGACACAGAAACTACTATTTTCGAAATGCTCAAAGAACTCGTCAACCGCATCAAGGCAGAAATCGATGAAGAGCGCAAAGACAGAGAATAATCACAAGAAACACTTGTAAGCCTTCTTGAAGATGCTGCAAACAAACTCTGCGCAACTGCTGAAGTGTGATTTAAAAATTATTAAATCTGACTTGAATATTTCATTAATCAAACAGTTATAAATTGCTAAGTCTTTGTTTCATAACTATTTCAGTGTTTGAATTGAAAATTCTTTTACAACAGCAATATTTCCATTTACTTTTTAAATTTAATTTCGAATTGTTCAAATTATCACTCAATATGTTAACTGGAATAATAAATTTATTGCAGGACAAAGTGCGGATACTATTCTTGCAATCAATTTTAAAATTGTTTATTGAGGGATTTTTCAAAATAAGAATCATGAATCTGAAACAAAATAGTAAGGAAAGAATTTATTTTTTAGCAACCAATTATGTAGACGATACAGATCTTTAGATTACTACATTTTTCATACCTAAATAAAATGTGTGGATTTTTAAGCTTTTCCTACAAAGACACATTTTTTAATTCAGAACAATTTACTTATTCCAGAAAAAATTAGACTGATAATCCATCACATTTATAACTTAGTGAAAGAAATACTGATTGAAAATCCATCACATTTATAACTTAGTAAAAGAAATAATTATTGAAAAAGGTTTGATTCTATGGAATTCGGATAAATTTATCATTTGTGGTTGGTTTTCACATTACTTTATTTGTTTGGTATAAATGCTGATCTGAACAAGGCTTGAGAATTTGGAAATTAATTAAAAAACACAAATAATAAATCAAGGAACATATTTACTAATAAATAATGCTTGGCAATTTTTTAGACAACCTCACGGTGCCTACCCCAATCGTTGACCCTAAAATCATAACAGAAAATGTCAACAGAATGAAGGCTAAAATTGATTCATTTAATGCTAGTTTCCGCCCTCATTTTAAGACGTATTAAATAGTTCACTTTATTTATCTCCTTATTAATCTCTTTTTGTTTACCTTAGCCATTAGGCTGCGTTTGTTGGTAATCTCACTAGACAATGCGGAGTTACTAAAATCGCTGTCTCAAGTGTTTCAATGGCTTATTATTTCGCTAAGAACGGATGGAAAGATATGACTCTAGCAATTCCTTTCAATAGAAGAGAAATGTAACAGTTGATTACTCTTGCTGAAAAAATCGATGTTATTAATATTATGATCGATGAAGAGTCCACTGCTCAATTCATAGCTGACAACTTGAAAACAGCAAAGGTTGGAGTATTCTTTAAGGTAGATACAGGCTACAAAAGATGTGGTGTATAACCACATGAATACGCAACTATTGAAAGACTTCTTGAGATTATTGGAAAGAACGAGCACCTGGTATTCAAAGGATTCTTAACTCACTGTGGGCATACTTATCAAAAGGTAACTTCAGAAGAACGTAAAGAGATTCTTGAGTAAGCTAGATTAGATATGATCGAACTCAGATAGAAATACAAGGTCTAATATCCTAACATCATAATTTCTGTTGGAGATACTCCAGGAATTACAGCTGCTAAAAATCTCGAAGGAATCGATGAAGTTAGACCAGGCAATTACATTTTCTATGACGTCATGCAATAGAGAATGGGAAATTGTGAAATTGGTAACATTGCCATAACTGTCGCTTGTCCTATCATCAGTAAAACATAACTGCTTATTCGATCTTCAATTCGTTGGTTACATTAAAAATATTCCTTTTTTATTCTTTTTTATTTATTAGGTGTTCACCAAGAGAGAAATCAAGTCGTAGTGTATGGAGGTGGTACTCATCTTTCAAAAGAATATCTAATCGGACCAAATGGAGAAAAGATCTGTGGATATGTTGTATCTTATAACAAAGACGGAACTTGGAATTACATTCCTGATGCTATTGTAACCACTCTCTCGCAAGAACACGGAATAATCACTTTCAATGACAAAGAAGGACTCTCTAAATTCAAAACTGGAGATATCATAGGTAAAACTAGTTTTCCATTTCAAGTTATTCATTATTTTTTTTGTTTAAGGTATGCTTCCTGTTCATAGCTGTATGGTATCATGTGTTTCAAAGGGAATGTACACAACCGATGGAACTAAATTTGGTTCTCTCCTTGGTGAAACAGAAGAATATCCTTCTTTTTGAGTTTAAATGAACAATATATCAATATTATACCGAGTATTTATGTGTTGAATTTTGTTATTTAGTTTGGAGTTTTACTCCTTTTAAGATTGAGAATCGATAAAACCCTTTAAACTGATTGATTTATCTTTATATTGTTGGGTATCAGGTTTAATAAATAAGTAAACAAACAAAAATTTTAAATAAACACAATTAGATAAATAACAATTTAGCATAATAGAAAGATTCATTTGAAGGATAAAAGAGTATTTTCAAGATGCAAGAATAGTAGACACTTGCGCAGCACATGGAAAGCTTTTTACCATAACTGAAAATATGCAAAAAAAAGGTAAAATGATTCTGACAGAATGGTTAATAATTTTACACTGTTTAGATCTATAAAAAAATGGATCAGCAAGCAGAGAAACTTTAAAAATATAAGCTCTACAAAGCTAAAGTCCAGAAAAACTTAGATCTCTATACTCAGCAATACAGTAAAGTTAAGGTGTTAAAAATCACATTGTGTAAAATTTGCAATTGTATTTTACTAAGATATCATAGAAAGTGATCTGGAAAGCCTGTAGGAGAGAATGTAGATCCAAAATGCACAATTTTTGAAGGGGAAAGTCAGCGAATTAAAGGCTCTAAAGGAGGATACTGGTCGATTACTTGAAGTATTTGTCTATATTCAGACTGGAAAAGAGAATTCGTTCGAGAGTGTGAAAACCTTTTTATAGAAGCAGAATACTATTGACCTTAACTTGAACTTTATGGATTATGGATCAATTGATTTAGAGAAGGTTTAAGATGTTTGGTAGAGTAGATTCGTGATTTAAAGATAAATATTCGGTAACAAAGCTCTCTCGAAATATACAGTTATCCTCAAATAAATCTTAGATTGGGTGCTTGCTTTCTATGAAACAGTCATTAAACAAGAAATTCTTTCCAACATAGAATCGTCTTACCAAGAGTTTTAAGAAAAAAAGGAAACTTACACAGCACTTTTTACTAAAAATGAATTTATCTATAAATATTACCGCCAATTACACTAACAACTTTAGAACTACATAGAGGCTATCCAACAACACAACCCCCTCATAGACGAATCCTTTGCAGAAAGTCTAGTAATATTAAAGGATAACATTTTTATAATGGAGATTTTAAATAGTTCATTCAAAAAAAAACAGACATTTTAATATGTACTTTTATTCAAACAGACGAAGTTAATTGAGGAAATATTTAAAAAAGATCGTTCTTAGACACCAGAAGATGAGGTGCTAATAAAGGAAGAAGATAATCCTGAAGAAGAAGAAATACCTGCATAATAAATATCCAAGCAGAGAAAAGGATAAGAACCTAAAATCTTTCTTGGTAATTATTTAATATTTCAATAAATACTAAACCTATTTTTTATTAGAAAGCACCCAAAATGTCTTCATTCAGAGTCCTTCCAAAGATAATAGTGATGCTAAACTAGTGACAATAGTTGATAATAAAAGTGAAGAAAGAGAAGGGCATGAAAATACTTCATTTAAAAAATTACTAAGTGACTAAAATGGGATTATCCCCAAGACTAGGCTAGAAAAGGAAAACAAACAAGAAAAAAATAATATACAAGCTTAAGTTCTTGAGACTAAAGGAAAACAAATGATCAGATAGCGTTCTAACTCCTCTCATAGCATTGCTATCAACAATAAATAGTCAGACTAAGAATCCTAGATCTTAATCTCCTATGCGCAATCAAGACTAGATTCCGAGTCGACATTTAATCGCTAGCCCTAGCAATAGGCCTAAAACTCAGTTGCTAGGCCATATTCTTAAATTAATAATGATTAAAATTTTCGAAAAGACAATTAAAAATAATAATAATAATCAAAGGATACCTAGTTTTGAAGAGGAAGCATTAGAATAGTAAAGAATTTTTAAAAATACCTTTGAACCTTTTTGAAATCAGATAATCTACTGTTTGTTTTAATATATTTTAAAGTTTTTACATGATAAAGATTAAGAAAAAGCCCTGAACAAACTTTGAGATCTTGTTGCTTTAAATTTATTTAGAGTTAATATTGTGAGATGTAAAAGCAGCATGATGAATAATTAAATAAATAAGTAGAATTGTACCCTGATCAAATGAATGGGAAAGTATGCGTCTATTAAACCAAAATATCCTTTGTTTGATACTAATAAATAAAATAAACATAGATTAATTAGCAAGAAAGATACTTTTTGAAGAGCATATGTCAGTTGGATTACCAGTGAAAATTCTAAGAGAGAGTGAGTCTCATGTTATCACAGTAGAAATGAAGACAGGCGATTAGTTTAGAGGCTACTTGGCTGAAGCTGAAGTAATTTACTTGATTTCCTTAGGGTATGTTCTTAATTTATGTGATATTAATTTCAAGGATACTATGAATGTCAGACTAGACAATGTGACTATGACCAACAGAAATGGCAAACAAAGCCAGCTTCAAGCTGTAAAATATTGCTTTATTTGTCATTACAAATATTTTGTTGCGTTCTTTACTTAAATGTAAAAAGAATAATGTCTGAAAAAGTGTTGTTTTTTGTTTATTTGAAGGTTTATTTAAGAGGAGCATAAATCAGATTTGTAGTGATCCCTGATTTCTTTAAAAATGCTCCAATGTTCAAAAGAATCAAGGCTCAAACTAAAAATAAGAACAAAACGGTCATAAGAGAGAAAGGCAGAAAAGTTAGAGGTGTAGTATTTGACTTTTAAATTATGAGTTTCTTATTTTTGATTTGTTTGTAGATCAAGTAATTGGACAGAAAAAGAAGCCATAATGAATATGTAGCAGAATAAATGAAGTCTCATATTCTTGATTTTAATGAGATATTAATGGAATATGCTCTAGGAAATCATTCTGTTTAACAACAATAACATCTCAGCGTTAACTATTCATAATGTTTTATTAAAATTATGTTCACAAATCATAAACTAAGAAATCAAATCAGTTTTTAAAGAAGATTTGGGGAGTATTTCATCACATTAATCTATTCAAAGAATGTTAACATGAACTCATTAAATAAGAATTAAATATTACCCAAAATAAATTCGGTGATTTTCACACAGTTTTAAAATTGAATCAGCTAGAAATTTAAATTCAAAACTATTTTGCTAATCAAAATAATATCAGAAACTTGAAAAATCATCAATCATGATACAAGGTTCAGCTGGATTCAGCATGTCTAAAATAAAGCGATAGCTGTAGTTTGACAGTGCAGCTAGATAGTAATATAGCACAGAAAAGCATCTTATGATAACACCTTAGTCACTTTAAATGTTGCTAAACTCTTCACATGGCCCTGAGATCGATAATTGTGAAGATTAAATCCATCTATCTTCAGGAAAAAAGACTCCAATTGGTTAACGCAAAGAACTTCAAAGAGAAGATATGCTTCAAAATTCAAGTGTACTTGGCTCAGAAAGTATTTATAATATTTCTCCGTTTTCCAGCTGCAAGAAAGAGGTATTACCAAAAGAGAAGGAAATAATTGCACCTAAAAATATTGGCTTATTTGATTATGGAGCAAACTTGAAAATGAATTCGTTATCTTAGCTGAATCACCTCAAGATGTTTATTACTTAGAAGTAGTATAATGAGAGTATCCTTCAGTTTTAGATTCCTATTAAGAGAGTAAAAAGGGATGAACAAGAAGAAGGAAAAGAAAATAAAAATCCTTCCATTCAAGTTAAAAGTAGCAAAGGTTTTAATACAGAAGAAAAAAAGATCATTTACAATTCAGAGTACCTTTAGCGTCTTGGCTTACCAGTCCCAGAAACAGTTATCAAGTAGAAATTGCTTGAAAAGGAAAGGGAAATGAATAACTTAGCAACAAGTTCATTATTAACAAAAAATGATAAAGTTTCTCAAAATAATAAAGATAACAACATCCTTAAAGCAAATTAACCAGTAATTATCACAAAGGATGTTTCCTTCAAGTTCCCTTAGCAGTTAGAGAGAAAAGAGAAAGTAATACTAGGGATACAAGGTACACAATAAAGGGAAAAGCACTAAAAGAAAGATTTATAAGATACTTTTAAGAATGAAGCTATTCTAAAAAAAAATATTTTCAAGAGTATTTAGCCAATGAATTAGTAATTTAATAATTAATAACCCGAAATTGGAAGTAGAGACTAGAAATAATTTCTCAAATTATCTCAAGAAGGAGATAAAAATGGCAGAAACTAATTTGAAAATGCTGATAATGAGGAATAGATAACAAGGTAAATAGACTAAAAAATGAAGAAAATTAATACGGAAACTCAAATTTAGCTATTGGAAAGGAAGGCAAACTAAAATGGATTTCATTAGCCATGTGAACTTGGAAAAATAAAGATGAATAAGATAAACGAAAAAATAGAATATAAACAGGGGAAATTAATGGAAAGATTTAGGAAAGAGACTGAAGGAGAAAAAATAATTTCTGGAACTCAAGGAAGAAGACAAATCAATGATAACGAGAAAATAATAAGTTAGAAGCAAGAAACATAAATTGAAATACTTAGGAAAGAAACTACATACAGAGAGAATTTGTTTGTGGAGCCTTAGATAAGAAGAATCTTGAATGAAAACGAAAAGAATATTATATTTATTACTTGGGTTAAGAAAAATTTACAAGATTTGAATTATTGGATTTAGAAATCCAAGAGCTGTGTTAATATGGACTTCTTAGAAGAAAAAGGGTACTTTAGGTGTATTGTCAGTTTATCAACTTCTTAGAAACGAGATGCTATTCAAGTTAGCAGCCAATCGAGCTCAAAAAAAGAAGCCAGAAAAAATGTAATGAGAAAGCTCGCTTTGAAGGTGATTGCAGACGATTAACTCTTTTGGGAGGGTGTAACAGGGAGATAATACGTCGAGAATATTATCAGAGAGTATAAAGACTCCGATGAAGGAGATGATATCTTGAGAAGCATACTTGTAGAGGAAGAAGAAACAAAACAAGATAAAGATAAGTAACCTCATCAGTACAAAAATAACTAAACCAGAAAAAGTGAAGAGACAGAGAAAGCCAACAAAGAGAAATTCAAAGTCAGCAAATTAGTGAGATAAATGCAAAGTTGTGTCAGGGAAGACAAAGTGATCGAAGCACTAGAGAAACTTTCAAGTATTGCTGCACTCAAAATAGAAATATCTTATAAGGAAGCCTCTTTTCTTTGGAATTATGCAGTTTAAAAAGAAAATCTTATCCTCCTCAAGATTATCCTAGACGTGATACATTACAGAAAATTTTCTTCATAAATGCTTCAAGCCCTACCTATTCAATAGACTGACCCTTAATAAGCTGTTTCTGAACTTCTTGGATAATTTCAGCAAACCCCATCTTCAAAAGGACTAAAGAATCTTAACACTATCCTTAAACAATCCCTTAATGTAACTCGCACTCTTCTTTCAATAAATCCTTTCGAACAAATGAATAACGAACTTTACAGCCTGTTGCCTCCTACCCCAAGTCAAGGATAGCCAGCATAAATGCAAATTAACTCTGATTCTTTTTCAATAAGGAACTCCCTTTCTTTAGTCGAATCTCTTAATTTTTTACCTGTAAAAAAAACAACAAAAAAATCTGTCAATATCAAATCTGAGGAGCAGTGTCAAGAAGAATAAAATGAATGGCCAGCTCAATTCTTTTAAAAAGAATAGAAATCAACTTTTGACAAAACAGGAATAAGATTGTCTCAAGCTTTGCTACGTAAAGATCCATATTTGCACTATTTAGAATGGGAAGATCTTAATTAACTCTTTTACAGCCTCATCCTTGCAGATAATCCAGTATTTGCACTTTAAGTTTGCGAACTAATTTATACGTATGCAAAAATAAGTCCGGATTCTCTTCTAGGCTCTTCATTTTTCTATTTCTTCAACAAAAAACTCATCCTTTTTGAGGAATTCATTGAAGGAACTATTCAACCAGCTCTTTAGCCAGGCAAGCCAATTCTAAAAAAAGAAGGACATTCTCTTCTTTAAGGGTCTTTAGAGTACATAGGTAGCAATTTCGAGTAAGATTAATTTATATTCAAAGTTATCGGTGAAACAGGTGAGATTTTCACTTCAGCAAGCAGATAACTTCAAGAAGGAGACTTATGCTAGTTATCTATTTTCTAAAACTCCGATGCTTAAATTGACTAGCAAGAAGCCGCCTCATGCTTTATAAAAGAATGCTTTTTCAATGAGAACCTCCCTTATTTCAAGATAAGTATGGTGCTGTTGAGTGATCAGTAGAAGAGAGCCAATTTTATTAAAGCGGATGGCTTAAAATAATATTCTCTATTCAAGATAAGCTCAACAAAAAAGCTTTTCTCTGAAAGCAAAGCTCTTGATTCCATTTGTTCTAAGGTTAGCATGCTGCATTCGATTTTTCTAAAATTAACACTCGGAGATGGGTATTCTAATTACTAAGACCCTGTGAGAGTAGTTCAAGAAATTAACCTTTAATCGATCGCTGCAGCTCATAATTTAAATGAGGAATTAGTAGATGCACTCCGATCAGCTAGCACCAATGATCTTACATTAATTTAAGGAACACATAATTCCAGAAGAACAGAACTCGCTATATGCATCGTGAGAGAATGGCTTTAATAGTCAAACCTAAAGATACTTGTAAAATGTGATTCAGAAGCTAAAGCGAAACATTTTTTCTCTTAACTGCATTCTTTTACAGTTAAGTAACATCAAAATATTACTGTCAGCTCAGTAATTCCATTTTGTCCAAGTGCTTGCCTATTGCTGGCTGATAGCTCTGCAGAAACCTTTTCTTCAGCATGTAAGACTATCTAAAACATGAGTTCGAATATGACCTCAAAGGTAAAACGCCGTTTAGAAGAAAGTTAAATAATTGTTGTAAGTAATGCTGAAAATATGACTCCATTGAAGGACTGCTAGTTCAATCGAGTGATACTCCTGAATGCAGAATAAATACCTGAACAAACCACATGGCAGTTTCTTGTTCGTAATTGCAATCAACTTTCTTTAATCGGTGATATTACTGCTTTTAAAAGATAATCTACTCAAAGCTTATTATCAAAGAGTAGATGTGGAGATTCTAGCCTTTTCGAGCGTCTAATTAGTTCTGGAATCGATCCTATTGTATTGAGAACAAGGTACATTCCTTCTTCTTCTTCATTAGATATAAAATCAATAAGTAATAATGATCCAAATAAGATGGTAAATAGCCTTCTCATTGGAGCTCTCCACAACAAATTATTCTTTTCTGAGCCCTTAAAACTCGCTTCTTCAAATGCAAGCATAGCAGTAAATGATAATAACCTAAACATAAATTAAAACATTGGAGAGGAAGTATTAATAGTAGCTATTAAGGGAAATGAGGAACTTTAGGAAGAAAGAGAAGAAGGATTTCACAATTAACTTGAGGCTCAATGCATAATTGGGATAGTAAACAGTCTCATGAAAGAATAAAATGCTGATATCAATAATATCAGAATTGCTGTTTCGACAAAGGCTTAAGAAAAAATTCTCAATAATCTCTCCTCTCGATCACAAAACGTAATAATAATTGTTTTTATTAGCTTAATGTTAGAATTTGTTTACTTTTCAACAATTTAGATCTCTTAAATAGTGAAAACAATTGACAAGCCCTTCAATCAAAGCTACGATTTCGTAATATTCTCAGGTATTCGGTCAAATGCAAAAGGAGATATTGGAGAGGCTAAAAATCCTGCTATTCTGAGCACACTCCTTTAATATACGCTACACAAATTTATTTTTGTTGGCGATATTGATCTTTATTCCTCAGATCCAACTTGGCGCCAGTTCATTCTAACTTGCTTCTCCAAAAAATAAATTTTCTTCGTCAATCCTCCTAATCCTGCAGCTAGAGAAGAAGGAGAAGATTGAATTAACATTGAGCTAACTATTGAGTCTTTATTTTAAATATTTAGTAATTGCTTCTTTTGAAAGGAAGAAAACTATTTTCGAGTCTTAAACAAAAAACCCAAATTATGGGTAAAATAATGAATATTAATGAAATAACTCTTCTAGTATTTCATATCTGAATATTTTCAATTATTTATTCAGTATTGTTGAGTTAGCAGTTCGGTTGATTTTTGAACATAATCGTTTATTAGTATCTTTGCTGCTGAGCTTGCTATTATGTTTGTTTTTGTTCCAGCTACTATTAATGCTATTTATTTTTGCTTGAATAATATTTTAATGCTGTGCTGTGTTTTTTTTCGAGTTAAAATTTTTCATTTTTCTAAACATTTAACTCGTTGAACAAAATGATTGAAGTTATTACATAAGTTGTAGTCTTTAAAAATATAGAGCATTTTATCCTTCAAAATGAAATAAAAGTAAATGAAAAAGACAAAATGATGAAATAAACGATTATTTTTATAAAAATAATTCCAAAATAGTTAAGAAAATATGTCAAATCAGTTCTAAATACAATCTATTCTATTTATTCACGAAAATATTTTAAATTTAAAAACCATGACATTTTCTTGAAAAATAGCTTACAAAGTTAAAGAGATAGGGTGGCTAATTAATATTTAAATTCAAAATAGACAAAAATCAAATTCGTCTTACTTTTTGAATAAAATCAAATTTCTTCTCTTTAAATTTATCTTAAGACACATTCAAAAAAGGATGCATTTCGGAGTTTTCAAATACTTTCAATGAGTTTACTCTTATTTTTATTTATTAAAGTTGTTGGCTGTTCCTTGGCTGTACGAAAGTATGATATTCTCTATACAATTTGAGAAGCATTTTTGTTTAGTTTCTTGTTTTTCAAAAGTAATGCTTTTTGTCAAATAAAAGTTTGGGGTAACATAAAGTAAAGAGTAAATAAAAATTAAGAGAGACAAATGAAGAGATAAGGAAATAGATAAGGGAACCTACATGCACATCAGCCCTTTCTATAAAAAATAACATGAAACAATACGTTTAGCCAGCAGATAATAATGAGATGATTGAAAGCAGAGGAACCACTCAATCTTGAGGGCATCCTTTGCTGCAAGTTGGGTAATTTACCTAATCTGAGTCAGTTTAGGAATAGACAATATGATTTGGGGTCTATAGTATTTTTCTAAAAGATTTCTGGTGGCTAGAAATAATTGTATCTTACTGAAAATAAAAGATGGACAGAGTGCAATATTATTGTGGTACTCAAGATATTGAATGTCTGAAAAATATTCGAAATCATCATGGAGAAATCCTTGGATTATTAGCTTTTGAGATTTATAGAGCTAAACAAGGAAATAAATCAAGTGGAAATTAATGAGTGGCATTACAAATTAAATGAATAATCTGCGGGTTGATTGGTAGTTAGGAGATGGAAAGATATAATTTGAAGGTTATGTAGAAGATTAGAATGAAATAATATCTATCCTTCAAAAATGATCTTTTATCAGGGAATCTACTAAATGTCCAAGAAATACCGAGAAATCTTGAGAAAAAATATTTTTGTAGGTAATTTTAACAAAGTAAACTGAACAAAATGGCATTTGGATTTTTAGATTTACAGGAATTAAGTAAGAACGGGGACAGATACAAAGAAATGTGGTAATGGAGCAATTTAAAAGAGAGTAAAATTAATTGTTATGAAATAGATAAATCGGTACCGGCAAAATGAATGACATTAACCCCAACGCATACCTCTTTCTGAGACAGAGAGTAAATTGTTTGCCTAATAATTAAATCGCACTTTATATACACAAGTTTTCATGGATTTTTGGTTGAGCCTTATTTTCTTTGAGGAATGCTATTTTTCCAACGACAACATAGGAGAATATTCTATTCTTTTTTAGAGAGATTATGTATTATTCTTCTTTTAATCAAATATGTAAAAATTTATTACTAAGAAACTAATTGAATGAGAAGTAGTAAACAATAGATATCTAAGTGTTAGTGGGAAATACAAGGTTTAATGAGAAAGAGAGAGAAGTGCCTCAGCAGCTCAAATAAATTTGGAAGGGAGTAGTAGAAGAAAATAGTATGAAATGAGAGACAATTATAAGAGTTTTTTTTATGTTTTTTCAACATTGTTTTTGTTTTTGAAATATGTGTGCTTTTGTTAGAGAAGAATCACTCAAAACTCAAAAATTGTGTTAGTTGGAAGAAATTCCATTTGAAGCAAAGAGTTAATCGACGTTAAAATAGCTATTCATATCAAGATTATTACTATAGGAATATCCATTGCTGCTTATATTACCTTAGCCAGTATTTGCTTACTAAGATATTGCTGATAGTTAGGAAGTCTGCTTAGAAAGTTGAAGAGGTGGACCAATTTAATTCCCATGAGTCTGTGAATTATGTTCTTAAAAGGTGTATTTGAAAGTGTTATTCTAGACTTGTGGTTATTAGTGATGTTGAAGATTCTAAAAGATACTGTGAGGTTCAAATGAAAACTGGTTTGTTTGAGGATAGTTGTTAGGAGCTTGTTGTTGATTTATTCCAGAAGTTGCATCTTCTTGTCTATCTATAAAGAACTTTTAATCATCAAGATGAATCATCTCTGAATCGGTAATGTCTTGCTTAAGAGAGATAACTGTACTCATTCTTCTAAAAATATCTTGATTATTATAAAAGGTTGTGTTGCCGATTTAAGTTGAATGTTGAGGCAGATTTTGTTGATTTTATGCTGAAATGAGTACCATTTCAGATTGTTTAAGAGCATTGAAAGGCTATGAAGTAACCAATTAAAACTGTGCGGGTTAATGTTAACATATTTGATGTTAGTTTTAGTTGAAATGCTACTGTTAAAAATGATTTGAATGATGGAATATTTATGGATGAATATTCTGGTAAAATTATTCTCCCTCTTGCTTTGTATCTAACTGGAACTTCTTGACAGCTTGAGCTCCATCAAGTTCTTGGAATTCACATGTTCTAGAGCATTAAGAAGAGGAATCTGGAAAACTTCTTGTCATTGGATTTTACTATTGAAGGGGTTGATTAATGTGCTTGTAGTGGTATTATAATGTCGTGCTGGAGTTTGCTGGGGATAAAAGGCTACCTTAAATGAGTTAATGATGATTTCCATGATTAGAAGTAGTGTTTGTTTATGAAACACATTTTAAGCGTAATTTATCGTCTTTGGACAACTTCTTTTTAATTTGAGTTTCACTTGGGAAAATGTAGTTCCACATGTCATAGAAAGATAAAACTCTACTTTCGTTGTATTCCATCAATACAATTAGCATGAGAGCTACAAATTTCTTTTTGACTTATTTAGCCCAAAGAGCTGAACCTTTTTCTAGTTTTTAGTCATCAATAACAATCGAGATAAGAGAATTCACAAACTTGGAAGCTTTTCCAAAGGCTTCAAGCTCAATCTTATATTAATTGAGGAGATTCATGAATTTAAGCCCATCAGACTACATTCTTTTTTCAATATTTTGTTTAACTTTTTTGATAAATCCCTCTCCCAGTTCGTTCTTGAGAAATGGACTTGCATAAGTTTCAAGAAAATAGTTCTTAATGGAGTCTTGAAACCATTTATTAAGGATGTTTCTTTCAGATCCTTTTTGTTTTTTCGTCTGAGATAAGAAAACGATGTCATCCTTGATTTGGTCTTTGTAAAGGAAGGCTGCTTGCATTTAGTTTTTGTATTCCTTGAAAAAATGAGGTTAAATACTCGGTAATGAGATTTATCTTGAGCAAATTAAATTGAATTCGATTTTTGATTTTATTGGGATTTAATGAATTATAGTTTTCAAAGATTGATTTCTTCGCTGATAAGCAAACCTTTTAGGATTTATTTATTAATCCCAAAACTTTCACTGAGCTATTTTTCTTATTTTTAACAAATCCCTGATCCTTTAATATCTTGATTAATTCATCCTACCCTCTAAGTTAGTCTTAAAATCAAAATAAATTACTCTATTTGATACAGAAAGAAGCATATTTCAGCAAAATGGTTTACTCTCTTTTCATCAAATCGACTAACAAGCTCATTTTTTCATTTCCTCGTATTTTAACATATTATTTTTGTTTTTGATGGAAACCCTTCAAACCCTACCTTCAATTAAGACAGGCATACAAATTATGTGCTATTTTTTGAATTAAATATCTGTAAATCTAAACACTTGATTCTTTTCTTATTTTTAACATGGAAAGAATTTCATTTTTCTTTGAATGCATTTTGAATTAAGCATTCAAGAAATAAATTGAATCAGATTTGTTTATTTTTAAAGCTTACAAAAAAACTCAAGGGTTTTCCTTGATACTATCTTCCACTTTTCATATTATTTAATGATTTAATATGAATTTTGAGAGTGCTAAAATCAACAAATATGACAAGAAATAGAATACAAAAAAATAGTCTTGGATTTTAATTATTTAATAATTAGATGTTGTTGGCACGTTAACTCTATGATAATACGATCTTGATATTTATGCTATGAAAATGCTTTCAATTAATAGATCAGCTATCTAATTATTTGTGTGCTAAGATAAATTTAACTTTTAAATTTTAAACAAAATGGACTGAAATTTCAAGCCTCACCTATCTAATACACTAGAGAAATTGTGATAATCAATAATTGGTACTACTCACATCTTAATGAAGTGACTTGTCTCTATAAATAGCCACCTCATTATTGCTAATATATTTTGGGTACTATTTCCATTTTAATAAAGGTTCTACCCAAAGATAATTTCATGTAGTGTGCACTTTCCAAAAATTAGGAAACAATAATCAAAACTCCCTTTACAAATAGTCAGTCTGCCTTCACTAGACTTATCTATTTCTATCTATTAACACTTCTGCCTGAATTAAAGATTATCTTTTTCCTTATTTTACTTTTTCTCTTTCTTTCAAAGTTAGTGTATCAAATAGATTTGTAAAGATAAAGATTTCAACAGAATACAAATTTGTTAAAAATAATAGTTATTTTAAATATATAATAAAAGATAATTTATTCGATACAAAGAAAAGGCTTTAGACTTTGAGATTCTGTGTTTTTTTTAATTGATCCGTATCTCAGTTTTGTTTTTGACCTCATACACAAGATAATAATATCAGGCTTTGTCTTGTTATTGTAAGACACCAGTTAAATTGTATATTTTATTTAACATATCATTTAAGTGATTAAGTTATGAGAGAGCTGATTTTGCTTTTAAATGAATGTTGAGGAATTCTATCCACTTTGTTATGTGCTAACAGTACCGTTTAAGTTTCATTGAACATTAATATCTTATTGTTCACAAATTAATTAGAGATGTGTTGAAAATAATGCGGGAAAGAGTTCATAATCAAATCTTATCTTCTCAATTAATTTTAAATATAAATTTTGATTCTCTTTCAATACTCATGGCTCAGTCAATCACAGAAGGTATTCCTCATTTATGACTTTTCATTTGCTTATCTAATCCTTTTTTGGTACTATGCTTAGAGTTTAATGAAGGCTTAGGAAACTAAGCCATTAACGATGAATACAAAATTTGGAAGAAAAACTCACCTTTTCTCTATGATATCGCAGTGACGCATGAGCTTGAATGGCCTTCACTCACTGTGTAGTGGCTTCCAACTAAAGAGAAGTAAGATAAAAGCAATGAACCAGTGGTTGAGTTAGATAAAGTGATTAGGAAAATGACTACGCAATACATAGGCTGATTCTAGCGACACATACTTCAGGGCAAGATAAAGACTACCTTTATATCGCAAAAGTAAATAATATTGGAATTTACAACGATAATTAATTGCTTGCTGCTAGGTTCGTTTACCCTTAGAAGATACTCCAATAGATTTAAGTGAGTATACCTATTAAGCCAAAGAAGTAGGACAACTTGGGTTAGCTGCTGGAGATAATCGTATTGAAATAGAAGCAAAGATCCTACATGAAGGAGAGATCAACAGAGCAAGATATATGCCCTAGAAATGCAATTTGATTGCAACTAAAGTTGTAAATGGAGAAGTTCATATTTTTGACTCCACACTTCATCCTAGAACTCCACCAAAAGATTAACCCAACCCATAATTGAAGCTAAGTGGCCATACAGCGGAAGGCTTTGGTCTTTCGTGGAATCCAAATAAGGCTGTACTAATTATTTCATTAAATTGACAGATATTTTACAAGAAAATTCTTTTTAGGGGTACATTGTCTCAGGAGGATATGACAAAAAAATATGCATCTGGGACATAGAAGCAGCTCCTCAAGTGAATTCATCCATTAATCCACTTAGTGAAATCGAATTTCACAATTCTTGTGTTGAAGATGTTTCATGGCATGGAATAAATCCTGCATTATTTGGTTCAGTTAGTGACGATCGAACAGTTGCAATGTAAGAATTATTAATTCCAAACTACTTAATAAAACTAATATATTTTGACTAGATGGGACATACGATAGAAGGGTGCAGCAGGAACGATTAGTCCTACTCATTGCACATAAGCACATTTCGGAGATATTTACTGCCTAGATTTCAACCCATTCAATGAATTTCTATTCTTAACTGGCTCTGAAGATAAAAATATTGGGTTTTGGGATATCCGAAACACTTCTAAAAGATTGCATACATTTGAAGGACACACTGATTCTGTAAGATAACAATTTGAATTTATTTTTAAAAGATTTTTCTCTAATTCCAACATAAGGTTATGAGATGCGAATGGTCTCCCTTCAATGCTGGAGTATTTCAGAGTTGTTCAGCAGATCGTCGAGTGATTGTTTGGGATGTCAGTAGATGCGGATTAAATCTCAAGAATGAAGATTTGCAAGATGGACCTTCAGAGCTGCTTTTTGTACATGGAGGACACAGAGCTAAAGTCAATGATATCAGTTGGAATCTAAAGGATAACCTTGTTGTTGCTTCAGTGGAGGATAACAATATCCTTTAGATCTGGCAAATGGTAACAAAATATAATGAGAAATGAAACTCATTTTTTGTTTGATTAGGCGAGAAACATATATGAAGACCAAGAAGACGATTTAAGAAATGAAGAAGAAAAATGATAAAAGAATTAAAAAAGGCAGTTCAATTCGAAAATGTTATTAGAAAAGAGAGTGTACTGTTTAAACAATTTTGATTACTTTTTAAATACATTCTTTAATACGAGAAGTTATTTAGTTTTATCATAAGCTCACTTCTTATTAAAAGAACCATTAAATGAGTATCAGGAGGGGTATTGAAATTTCTGTTGAACAAATAAGTGAAAATCTTTTAAATCAATTTTACCATTTATTTTCGTTTAGAAAATATTAAAAGATTCTTTATTTATTAGATTTTAGGATGATAATTGATTCTTCTAATTAGATTTCTTAGAACTTTGCTATTGGTTAATTAAAATATCCTGTTTCCCTCATAAATTTAAAGGATTATTTATCTCTCTCTTAATATTGCGAATGCAGCAATTTAAATCCATTTAATATTTTTGATAACAAAAAGAGATTCGAAAGAAAAGCTTGAAAATTTTAAAAAAGTAACCAAGTGTTTGCAAATGAAAAAGGAATCGAAACTGAATAAGGATTCAAGTGATCTTGCGTCCACCTTTCCACTAAAGACTATTGAAAGATCTAAGAAGATAGCGTCAGGTAAAGAAACATTTTAGCTCATCTCTAACTTTTAAACTTATTGCTAAAGATTTGAACAAAATGATTCCTAGCGATTAGACATCGAAAATTCAAGCCAACGAAAAAGTAAATTCCTTTGTCCGAAAAATGCGACTTCATTTAGATCAGTTTATCAACAGGCCTTTTTTGCTCGATTAGGAACAACATATGAAAATTAATGGAGAAAGTAACAGATCTAATAAACTGCAAGTCTTCTCTCAAACAACTAATTTTCAAGAATTAGCAAAGAATGTGAGTTAATCTATTCGAAACTATCTTCCTAATAGGATAAACGGAGGGTAAATCTCATGAAGTAGTCTTCATTAACATACTATTTTGTATGACAACTTAGTTATTTAAAGTGCTTCATTTGAAAGAGCAGGGAAAGATTCGAAGGTTGCTCAGATATCTTAGATAGAAAGCGGTTTCATCAAAAAGAATACATCAGCAATTGGCACATTGGATTCAGAAAAAAGAGAAAGCCATCAACATGGTGATCCTATTTCATTTAGAGGAGACGAGAAAAATTCTGCAATAAAGAAATACAAAATATCAAACCAGCAATAATAGCAGGAACAAGATAAAAAGAAACTAAACAACTATAAATATGCTTAAACAATCAGTCAAGCTAACAATTCGAACACAGACAACTCTTTTTAGTCTAATGCGCTTCAGTCATTGGAACCTAATGAGAAAAGAAAAAAGAACAATGAAACTCCTAGTCATCAAAGTCCAAACACAATCATTAAAAACACAGTTGGAGCTTTCTATTCTCCCTCTTCTTAGTAACACACTAAAATAACTTTTGAAATACCATCATGTCATGAAAATTAATTTGAATATGTTCTTTTTGAAGTGCAGGATACCCCTAGTCAGACGAATTAATTCAAAAGAAATTTGCTTCATCAGTCGGATTCGGGTTAGGTTACAAAAGTCCATCAGCCAAGAATAATTTGGCTAGTACTAAAAAACTGTTTGATGCTGCAAGCAGTATTAAAAGCGGTAATAATGGTGATTTAAGCAAGAAAAGCAACTCCTTATAGCGATCATCTATTGAAAGTTAGAAAAATAATATTTCCCCTGGAGTTGGGCATAGTCCTTCATTTAAGAATCTAACTTCTGAATATTTTTCTAAAATAATTTCGAACTTTAAAACTAAAAATAGCTCTCCCAAATCGGATGTGAATCACAAGTAATTTTAGGAATAGCATTCAATTAAAGAGGGTGCAACGTAAATGCACGAAAAGAGGAAATTAGAAGAAGAAATCGAAGAAGAGTTTTAAACTCAAATTAAATAAATAAACTCTGACATTTAAGTCAGAAAAGATAATTAAGAAGAATAAAGACAGTCCAGGCATTATCCTAATAACTTAACCTCTGAATAAGCTGTGTCACTACAAAAAGAATCATCAGATTATTTTAAAAAATAGCAAGACTATCCAAGACTTATTCAAGAGAAACTGAGTTCTTTGGCTACAAAGTTAAACACAAAAGCATTTTAATAATCTCTTTAAAAAAAAGCTGACTCCGTACCACTTAAAACATCAAAAGAAACACCTAATGTAGAAAACAAAAAGAGCCAACTTACAAAAAGTTATCTTGCAAAGAATGAAGCAGACAGTAATGAAAATAAAAGAAATTCTATTAAATAACAAGCGCCTGAATTCTCTTCCACTTTATAACCAAAAGAATTACTATAATTCTTACAGACAACCTCGAATCTGCCAAATAAGGAGTTTTCAAGTACTGGAACTAACTTCAGAAAATAAAACTCCTCCAAAAAAAATGAGCTGCCAAAAGCTCCAATTACGATAAAACAAACCAAACCTGCAGCACATAAGAAAGTAGATGAAGAACTCTTGAAATCTGGAAATAAATACATTTCCCAAAGCTAAAATGTTAACAATTCAAGTAAGATTTTAAGAAATTAATAGTAAGTTAATTAAGATAAAGGAATTAGCAGTTTCACTAAGTAAAAAGAAGGTGCCAAAGATATTCTAGAAAGAGATCCTAACCACAGAGAAAATGTAATGCAATAAGAGGATAATACAGACAAGAAATAAATGCCATTTGTGAATCACCTTCCTCCTCCATCTTCAAAGAAAAGCCTCCATGAAAATGAGAATAAGAATGTTCTAGGAATGTATGTAACTCAGATTAAATAAAACTAAATGCAAGAATATCTTTCATTGTCACCAAATTTAAATGAAAACCATGTTCACCATTCTATAAGAGATGAGTAACATAAATAAGAGGAACCTGACAAACCTGATGGATAACTTCAAACTCAGGAAATAGTTTCCAATCGATTTCCTACGAGAAGAGAACGTGCAGAAACACCAATTAATTTAGGATTTTGCTATTACAATACAAGCATGGATATGCATAATCGCTACCCAAACGATTCAGACTATTTTTGCAATCTCTTCAGAGAACACTTCAATCAATCATTTCTTTCACTTCTTTATTGCAAGCAAGTTGAACCTGTTGATCCTCTGCTCCTTGAAGCTAAGCTTATTTATTTACCTCCGAATCCAAATAGTATTTTATTTTATTCTTATTTAAGAAAACAACAATTTTTATTTGTATTTTTAGAATCTAAAACTCTTGTATTCGATCTTGACGAAACGCTGGTGCATTATAATGAGAACTCTGAAGTTGTTTCTGATGTGCAAATACCTATTACCTTTCCAAATGGAGAAATAATACAGGTAAGTTATTTGTGTCTGAATACTTTGTTTAACGAATTTTGAAATAGGCGGGGATAAATGTGAGGCCTTATGCTAAAGAATGCTTAAGAGAACTCAGCAAATACTTTGAAATTATCATTCTCACAGCTTCTCATAGCTGTTATGCAGAAAAAGTGATTGACTATTTAGACCCAGAGAGGAAGTATGTTGATTTTACATTCAGTAGAGATAGCTGCATATTGACAAATGAAGGTGTCAATATAAAGGATTTGCGTATTTTTCAGAATAGAGATCTTAGCAATATGGTCTTAGTCGATAATGCTTCTTATTCTTTTTGTTATTAAATCGATAACGGTATTCCCATAATCCCTTTCTATGACAATCATTAAGATATGGAGCTGAAATATCTTACAGACTTTTTAAAGAAGCTACTTTCAAAAGATGATGTTCGTGCTTATCTTAGAAAAACATTCAAACTAAATCTCTATTAGGATTGCCAATCAGTAGGAGACGCCCTTGAAAAAATTTATTGCATAAGTCCTTAGGATCATGCATTATCCTTTCGTAATTTGGAAGATGAAAAGCAGCTCAATTAATATATGCAAGAACAATCAAATGTTGATAATAAAGCATCTGCTTCCTTAATCCATAGTTGGTTTTAAAATTAGAATGGATAAGCAGGAGGGGTAGGTGCTGATGAAAATGAAGATTTCGATCTAGAAAGAGATGATTGCTAAGATGACAATTTAGATATTTCTGAACTCAGTTAAAATGATGGGAAAGAAGCTTAAGATCCGATGCATAATCTAGAGTGATATTTTTTAAAATTGTTTAATTTCAAATGTTTTCTCTTCTCATCTTTCTGTTTAGGTATTAAAAAAATTGAGAAAACTGTTTTATATTACATAATTTTTTCATTATTCAATTTTTTTGACTTTTCTCTTCTTTTTGGCCTTTTCCGAAGACTTTTAGAATTTTAACCATAATCATTGATTTTGTTGTATTTTCACAAATCCTTTTTTCCTTCCAATTCTCATTACTTTCCTCTATTATTCCAGATTGAATTTCTTATTTCAAGGAATAATTTGCCAAACAAATAAATCTTAGTTTGAGAAAAAAAAATTTTTAAACATTAAATATTATTTGTTTTTCCTTCAGTTGATTTTAGAAAGTATTAAGCAATAAAATTCAGAAGGTTCAGGTAAATCTGAGGAAATAATTGGCATAATAGTGGATTTAAATGAGGGACTTAAAACAAGGAGTTAGTGGGAGCAAATAAAAAGAGGAATAGATGAAACCCTGAAATTAAGAATTAAGATAAAATAGATGAAAACAATACAAAGAATTCTGAAAAACATCCCTTCGCTGTGTTCAGAAATCCTTTCATCTGCCTCCATCGCAGTCGTTCATTCTAAGCTGCGTATTTTTATCAATCATTTTCTTGCCATTCTCCTAAGATCAGATGAACCAATTAAATTCTCACATCTTCAAGCTGCTTTAGCAGAACAGCTTTTTGAGAAAAACTTCTAATAGATTACCCATCAAAGCTCCAATCTGCAAGTAGTAGTTCACATTTTTTAAATAGTCCATCGAAACTCAACTGTGTGGAAAGAACCTTTCTCTTCAAAATGTTAGCAGGTTCTATTTTTTCACAACAATCTTCTCAAAAAATCCAAATGTTGAAGTACAAATTCAATAGCTGGAAGAGATAATTGAGAGCCAATCAGAACAGCTTGGAGCATCTGAAATGCTTGAGAAAATTAACCAATTAATCGAAGCTAAACAAAGGTTCTACAAATCTCCTTCTTACACTGGACACATTTAAGACCTTCAAAAGAAAGCAAATGCATTATTTTCGCTCAGAAAAACAACTGAAGCTTTAGAAATTATCCAATAATCAGAAAAACATATCGTGGACACTCTGTCTCATACTCTAAAGACATCTCCAGAATACAGAAACCTTTCAGTAGAACTTGCTGATTCAATCTTGATGAGAATATAAATGCTAGACTCAAACGTTTCAGAATAATAAAATAAAATAGCAGTCGAAGAATGCCTAAAGGCAATAAAATTATTAGAAGATGTTGGAGAAATTGAAAGTGATCATATGGTTATTGCCTCTTAGACCCTTGGAGAAATAATGTACAAGTTGGGAGATATTAATAAGGCTGCTAAATAAATTGAAAAAGCTGCTTATCTCCTTGACCAGCTCATCAGTTAATCTCTCTCTGTTCTAGAATCAGATACAAATGAGGCTGCCAATTATTAGCATTTACTTCTTCGTTAAGCAGTTTGCTATGAAACTCTTGGAAATCTTCATTTCGACCTCAGAGACATGGCAAGAGCTGAGGATTTTTTTGCTGCTTCGTTGGCGCTATGGGAACACAAATTATCTTTGGAAACTAATCGAGATAAAGAAACTATCTTCTCTTTAGCGAAAAATCCAAAACATAATTGCTTAGATGAACTTTTATAAGAAATATCAATAGGAAAGCTCAAAGACTCCTCATGCAAATTGCATCCCCTTCATATGAGGTGCTTGAATAGCATAGGTGCATTTTACAGCATGAATGGAAAAACAGAAAAAGCCTTGTAGGTTATGTTAAGTGCTAAGAAGCACATGGAGGTAGATATTGGAGTAGAAAATGCAGATAATTACTCATGGTTGCTTTTGAGTCTAGCTAAATCTTACTACAAATAGTAAAACTACCAAGAATCTTTTAAACTTACTCTTGATTCAGAGGCTGTTGCTCGAAAGTTCAAGATTTAAGAAATAAACCTTGCATAAATCCTAGAACACAAAAGTTCACTTCTTACTATGTAAGCTAGACACTCAGAGTCTTAAGAAGCAATTGATGAAGCGCTATCTCTGTTCAAAGAAGGTAGTTAGGAACCAATTTACTGCCGCTTACTCTTTTCAAAAGGCATGCAGTGCATCTAATTAGAGCAATTTGATCTTGCTATTCTATTTGCAAAGTAAAGCAAAGCAATAATTGAGCATTCTAGAGGAGCAGAAGATGAGTAAGTGGGTGATGCCCTTCGTGTCTTAGGAATGGCTTAATGCTCCATTTCTTTTAGAGCTCAAAAAGATACAGCTGAAAAAATGTTCACTGAAGGTGTTTCAAATCTTGAAAAAGCCTTGCATATATTTTCACTCAGCCCCGAAGCAAGGATGTAAGATTAAGAAGCAATTTTAGGAGACTTATCGCGAATCTACGAGTTCAAAGGATAATTAAAAAAGGCAATAACTTCTTTTGAACACATGCGTTAAATTAGAATTCATCTCCTAGGAACAGTTGGAATATCAGCAAATTAAGATGAAATCATTTCTCAAATTGATGAAAAAATAGCATCCCTTTATTCAACTCTCTTTCTTTCAACAAAAGGCTGAAGCTATCATTAAATTATCAAAGTCTATTTTTGTTAATTTGAGACTTTTTTAAACTCAAAATAAATGCTAAAATTATGAAAGACTTTAATACAATATCTACTAAGGATTGAAGATACTTGAAATATGTTTGTGGAGGGGATTTCATTGTGTTAGGCAATTTGGGATGACAAAAGAGAATTCACTCATGATAAAGGTTCTA
>Ga0302271_10000734_pt1 | contig 32186 bp, 26 predicted proteins | sample III_Bog_N1_1_FD_198767 | JGI IMG/M metagenome (GOLD analysis project Ga0302271, IMG submission 198767) | Peat permafrost microbial communities from Stordalen Mire near Abisko, Sweden - III_Bog_N1_1 | ecosystem: Environmental > Terrestrial > Soil > Wetlands > Peat | place: Sweden: Abisko... | reverse complement strand
CAATTGAGAGGAGAATAGATAAGCCCAATTAATTAAATTCGACAACGGGAAAAGAAAGAGAAAGAGAAAGAGAGTTCTTGTGGTATTATTTGCTTAAATATTTTCTGTTTTAAATAACAATAAAGTTCTTTTGCTAATTATTTGTTTGATTTGTGATGTTGGATTGTACTTGATGTTGTCAGGTGGAATGCCCTTCTTTTTTTTAATTAGTTCAGTATTTTGTTGTATTTATGATGAATATCTTTCAGAATTTAAACTAGAATGTAATTGAATTGAGTAATACATACTCCCTCCCCCTCCCTCACAATCACATTTGCCATTGTTATTTATAAGTGTGCCAAGGATAAAAACAAAAGACAATACAATCATTTCAAAATTTACATATTTATTAATATTAATGCTTCTTCATATTTAATACATGGGTATGGCTGCTTAGGAAGTCAGCAAATGCAAGATTAATGGCCTTATGTTCTCAAATGGAAGCCTCCTTGAAGTGGTTGTATCTGCTGAATTCGTGAAAAACTTATTTGAATCACTGGCAATCTAGCTCTATGATATAGAAAATACTCCTTCCTCCTGCAATTCCTCCTAAATGCTACTGAAATATCCATCAATATCATCTTAATTTTCAAGATAGCCTAGTCTTTCCATGTCATAATCCCAGAAAATCACACTAGCTTTTGAAATTAACTACTCAACTTGAGAAGAGAGTTGAGATTTAATCTAAGGCTGCTAGGATGATTCTCTTGAAAGCCTGCCAAAGCCAGTAATCTCAGTCAGCTCTTCCTTTGACACTACCTATTCTATTTATTCTCCTGACTACATTTATTGTTGTTATGATTCCTAGTTTGGAGAGTCGGTTTGATGATTAATAGGACTATTAGCACTCTCAATTTTCTCTAATTTTGATTTTTGAGCAGAACTTTAAGAAGCTTGTTTCTTTACTTTTACATAATAGTCGTTTGGGAGAGGAGTCAATGGAAGTGTGCCATTTAGAGTTCCAGTAAGTCTGTTGGTCACTTGCTCAACATTCCTTAGCGATTACTTAGAATTCAAATAATTTAGCATAGAGGCTTCGTCTATTTGCGAGTTTACTGAGGCGATCTTAGAATCTTAGTTATTCTTATTTGTATTGCTGACTCCATAGACTAATTCTTTCATGAGCGATATGTTCTACTCTGGATTCTTGACAAACAGATCAACAAAATCTTCAGCAGTTTCTTTAATCAACTATTGTAAGTAGTCTTATTATAGTTGTTAAAGTTATCCTCCTGAGAAATCAGCTTCAGACATGGTCAATCAAAGAACAGAGAAAGATATTCTTTTTGAGTTCCTTTTTTGTGATAATATTAGTTGCTGATTTAAAGCTTTGATCGATCAAAGAAGGTTAGACTGAATACAATTTAATTAATTATTCAGCTGCTCGATGCGAAAATACGAATTCATGAAGAGGAAAATTACCACAGCAGTATTACTTTTGATTAGAACAGCAAAAGCACTATTATTTGGCTAAAAAGTATGGAAATTTTTGTTTAGACTTCTAATCTAGAGGAAAAAATAAACGGCTATTATATTTATTAAACACCATAAAAAATTGATTTAAGAGAACAAAACTTGAATCAATTTATTTGAATTTTATTTCAAATAATAGGTCAATTACGAAGATAATTTTCATTGAAAAAACACACTTTTATTATTCATCCTAATTTATTATATTAAATAAAAAGTTTATTATTATCAAATCATTTATTTAGTGTTTTTTGTTTCATTTTTTCTAAGAAAAAAGTTGTTTTCAAAATTATTCTTTCTATTTAGAGAATGCAAGGGCAATACATAATTTCATTGTATGCTGAAACAATCCAGTAAAAATCTATGTTTTATGTCCTTTGTTGTACTCATAATTTTTATTTGGCAGCTGTGCAAAACAACACATTTTATTATTATTTTCGTCTTATTTAGTTTTGATTTCTTTACAATCACAAATTGTCTAACCTCTCCTGTTTTGGTAAGATTTTCATTCTTTTTTTATGACTGAAGCTATTCTTTCCAGCCACTCAATAAAAGGAGAAAAAACATTGGTTTTGGATTATGACTTCATTGAAGTGGACGACTATTTTTGAAGAAGAAAGGAAATTATCCCTTGAGCCAAATCAAATTACCTTGAATTACATTATTTTAAACATTTTTAAAGGTACAAATTTTTCTATTATTTTTAAGATCCTTTGATTTAAGAATTACCAACTTAAGGTTATTCTTTTTTGATTTATTGTTTGGTTGTTTCTTTATGTGTGTATCTTTAAAAAGTTCAGATATTCTTAATAGCTAACTCTGTTGGTGTTATTTATCAGAATAAACTTATGTTTATCAAACTTGCTGTTCATTTTTATTTTCATTATCTGTTGTTCTTTTTTGATGTTAAAAATGTGGTAATGTGTTGCGAGAGAAAAACATACATCAATATAAAGGACAAATAGTTTAATTCTACAGTTAAAAATAAGAAAGATGAATCATTTATGGAGGGGGGTTATTGAGAGTTGAAGTTTGCTAAAAAATTAATTTAATTTTCTCCTTGGGAATATTTTTTTTAAGGAAATACAAAGATGATTTTATATTGTTTGTAGGTAGCATCGAATACAGTTATGAGTAAGAATTCATTATTTTTAGGAAGTTTGGCCATTTTTGTTGAATAGGATTCGTTAAATGGGAGGATTGTTAGCGGTTTTGATCTAGAGTGCTATTAATAATAAGCAAATATCTCAATCTTCAGACTCTCCCCAAATAGCTTAATGTAATAATAAATTATATCCTACCAAGACATGCATACTATTGGAAAGTGGTTTACTACTTTAATGCTATGCTATTATTTTATCTTAATTCCATCACTCTAAATGTGGCAATATGCTTATTATGATGAAGGTTATCTTTCGACTCGGGAACTATTCCTGATTCTTCACAATAAGAAGAGAAAAAATAGTCATGCAATTAGTTGACAAATTTGATCCAATATAATTCTTGTCGTTGTAAATGTTGCTGAATTAAATTGCATCAGAAGTGAAAAATCAAAAAAATAATCAAATAGAAAATACCACAACAGACTTAAAAGAATTTCTATTCTTTCATTTCTGGACAGCCTATTCTAGGTACGTTCTTCGTTTCACCAAATTTTCTCTATTGAATTCTCCCTTTTGAATAAATCTATGCTTAGTGACAAAATTAATACTTTCATTAAGTTAACAAAGCCTTTGAACTTTCTAAATTTTCAGGATTCTTTTCTCTTCAATCGACGAATAAGGATCTTTAAAACAAGTCCATAATGGATTGAAATGTTTTTCTTTCTCAAAGTGATTTTAAATCCAAGTGATTTCTCAGCTGAAGGGTGTTGAAGAATAAATAATTTTTTAAAACACAATTTAAATATCACAAATCAAACAAAAAAATGAAAATAATTCAGGTTTCTTCAGTCATTTTCCTATTGGCTATTTTGTCAAATTGCTTTGGGGAAATAGAGTACCAAGAATTCAGTGACCGTTTATTCCTTTCAGGGTTTTTGACTGCCGATAAAGCAGAAGTATTCAATAATTCATCAATTATTGAAACCTTCACTACACTAGAATAAGCTGAATAATATTGTAGTGACTTTATGCTCTGTAGAGGCATTACGGAATGTGTTACTCAGAATTCAACCATTACATTTATCCCAAGAGAAAAGCTTGGAATCAAACATGAAAGAGATTAAGGTAATGAATCAGATAAACTTCGTTGCCCCCTGATAAATAAGGAATTCATCAAATTTCAGAACGGCTATTCTTGCTTATATTAACAAAGCTACTTTGAAATGTTCGAGTGTCCATAAGCGAAATGTAAACTCTATAATAACTTGGAGGTGGCGAAAGAAGATTGCTCAAAAAATCTTCATTGTGGAGGTGTAGGTGTGAAAGGTGAACAATTCTAACTCAGATTAGGATTCTACAGGTTTAGGAGTGAAGTTGAAAATAAGAATAATAGAACAGTATCTTGGGTAAAACTATATTGTTTAAAATTAAATTTTGCTGAAGAATTTTTTACTCGGTATGGTGGTTGAATAATCCTGTAAAAAGCTATGTTTTATGTCTTTTGTACTCATAATTACACTTGGCTGCTGTGCAAAATCACTCATTTTATTATTTTCTTCTTCTTTAGTTTTGACTTCTTTACAAGCACAAATTGGCAAACCTTTTATGTTATGGTATTATTTTCATTTTTTTATATATGATTTAAGCTATTCTTTCAAGCCACACAATAAAAGGAGGAAAACATTGTTGCTTTGGATTATGACTTCATTGAAATGGATGAATATTTTTGAAGAAGATCGGAAATGATCCCTTAACTCAGATAAAATTACCTTGAATAACATTATATTAAATTTTTTTTAAAGGCTCCCTTGTTTCGTCTATTATTGTTATTAATTTTAAAATCCTTTGATTTAAGAATTACCAGCTAAAGGCTATTCTTTTTTTATTTATTGGTTGGCTGCTTCAGTATGTGTGTATCTTCAAAAAGCTCAGACATTCTTAATAGCTAACTCTGTTAGTGTTATTTATCACAATAAACAAATGTTTTTTTTTCAAATTGGCTTTCCATATTTATTTTCATCATCCGTTGTTCTTTTTTGAAGTTAAAAATGTGATAAGGTTTTGTGAGAGTTTTACATACATCAATATAAAGGATGAACATTGATAAAAGATAGTTTTAATTCTACATAAAGATTGTTATATAAATGCTGTTCTGCTTCTTGTTTTGGGTTAATTAAGCTAAAACCTGAAAAAGAAGAAGAGAAAATAGAGAATGTAGAGTCTCCTATGAGCATGGAGAAGTAATTTAGAATATATCTAAGAGATGCCAAATTTCCCTCTAAATTCTTGGATGAATGTATTGGATTCTACTCTTTTCCTCAGTGATTCAATGTAATTTCCTGCTGATTTCTGTTTAAGGTGTTATTATTAGCAAATCCATTATTGTTGATGACTTAATTTTGATTATTATTGTTAACACTATTATGATTGTTGTTGTTATTTGTGCTATTGTTAATGCTGTTATTGTTTCCTGCAGCTTCATTAGTAGGCCATTTGTATTCTCCATTGACCCATGTTCCTGTGATTTCCTTTCCTTCTGGTGTGGTGATTTTCCCAGCTCCATGCATTTTGCTTTGTTTCCACTAACCTTTGTAGCAAGTCCCATTCTGCCATACAAACTCACCATATCCATCAAATTTATCTTAATAGAAATCACCTATTCAAACAATAAATTAGGTTAACCAGACGATTAAGGCAATAAATCAATATTTATATCCTCACCTGTGTATTTCTTCCCATCAGGCCATGTGAACTCTCCCTTTCCATGCATGCGATTATTGTGCCAGTGACCATTATAAGCTTTTTGAGTTTTCCATACACATTTCCCTTCACCTTCAATGAAATCATCCACGAATTGACCTGTGAATTAATACATATTTTCAATGGTATATTCTCCTTATCCGTGCATCTTTCCGTTCAAGTAAGCGCCCTTGTATTTCATTCCTTTCGCTGTAGTCTCCTCGCCATATCCGTTTTTCTCACCAGATTTCCTAAAATCATTCAAATAGCTCTTTGTAAAACATATTTACTGATTTTCTTGAATAATTTCATGGATTCAAAGGGATAAGACAAAATGAGAATTAATCATAGATTGCTCTCGAAATTGAAATTCTAGCTCATTATTGCTTAATTTTGTCTATGTGTGTTTCTTACATTTCTCCTTGATAAACACTTCCGTCTCTTTTTTTGAGCAGGCACTACCCTTCTGGTTTGTGGTCTTTGAATTATCCACTGATGTAATTACCTTCTGAATCCATGTAGAATCCTTGTCCATTGTATTTGTTGTTTTCCCAGTACCCTTCATAAAAGATTCCATTCTAGCAGATCAATCTGCCAAACCCTGATTTTTTATTGTTTAGCACTTCCCCGACGAAAAAATCCCCAGTTGCTTCACTCTTGTAGACATCTGCGTTTTAGGGTATGGTCTTCAAGAAAGGACGGTCTGCGTTGATTACATCTTTGTCAGCGTTTTTATCTATGATCTTGCTGATTTCTTCTAGAGGATTGTAAGTTGACCCTGTTTTACGTACCATGATTTCATCGGGTTGCTAAGCAGGAGAGCTAATTGCTGCAGGAGTCCTTGCACTGCTGTAACCACTCGCAGTCCCAACAGGAGCAACAGTACTTTACAAAAAATAACACAAAAAAAAGATGAAATAAATAACAAATTAGAAATGTATTTCTCAACTGATTAGTTTTAAGTTGTTTATTGTTACTTGAATTATCCTTTGGTTTTTTCATCTTGATATCCTTCTGGAGCTTGCTAAGGTGGAGCATTAGACTTCACTGCTTCATTTTAACTGACTTTTGTGAATTACGAATCATTCGCTGTATTTTGAGCGTTAACAGCTTGATGATGGGCTCGAGGATCGTTGTTACCGTTTTAATAAGACGATCCTTCTCCGCCATTGACTTATTAGTCAGATATTAACCCAGTAGTAGGTAAATCTTTTATTAGATTGTCTTGAAGTTCTCTTGTCTACTTAGGGAGGTTGCAGTTGGAGCAGCATTCATTACCCATTGTGTTTCTTTGAATATGTTAACTTTAAAAAAGGGAAATAGTTGAAAATGAGTTAACAAAAATGAAAGGAGAGTATTTTTATTGAGAGAAAGGTCGGTAGAGCTGAAATTGAGGGATTAGAATATGGCTTACGTAAAATATACTATGAAGAGAAATTGAAAGAGTGTGAGAAGTAGTTAGAAGGCGAAAAAACCGGTCTCTTTTGTTTGTTGTAATTGAATTTTTGTTTGTTTCTCTGATTCTTTTTAATTTTTTCGTTGGGAAAAGTTATTCCTGAAGTCTAACTTATATCACGCGCAATCCCTTAATTCGCTTTCCCCCTCATCAGATCGGAAATAACTGTTAATATTTTATTTCCAATAAGAACACAATTCATATGACTAATTGATTCATTTTGGATGGTTACAAAAATAATGGTTGACAATAAATAAGCAAAAATCATTAATAATTTAGAATTTTACAAAAGAATTAAATATTTCTCATATGAAAAAAATTGGAATATTCAGGATACACGCACATTAAAGTAAAAGTTAAAAATAATTTAATTTGAATGCAAGAATATTTGCAAGAGATAAACACAGTGATGAGGGAAGAACAAGAAAAAGATAGAGAAGAAATATATCAAGAACAGAAGAGAGATCAATTATTGATTGCCTATGTTTAATAATCGTTGGCTGCAGAAAATAAAGAAGGATTATTATTATTGTTTCAAGATTCCTTTAGTCAAGTGTATCTACGAGAAAAATCAGGAGAGGATTTCATCAAAAGCGAATCTAAAAGCATTTACTGAAAAAGCAATAACAGTCTAGGGAGGCTCTATGAAATAATTCGAACATTAATTTGAAGGATATTTATCAGTTTACTTCATGCTCGTGTTCATTACAATTTTATTCTAACAGAACTTTTTGTTAACAAATGAGACCAATTTATTGATTGAGTTCAGTAATTAAATTGATGTCTAATTCGGAGCAATCAAAGCTATTCTCAATCAGCTCTTAAATTATTTTTTGTACTTAGTATTTCTCATTGATTTTACTATTAATTATCCGAATATTTATCCATACATTCATATTAATAGGTTAATATTCCAAAATTATTATCTTGCCTCTCATCTTGTTTTATCTTACATTCGATGTGTTTGAGCTTCAATGTAAATCTAAAATACTACTGCTTATAAATAATGTATCAAGACTTCCCTAATAGGAGAGCTTGAATAGTTGATTAGAAAATTATTGGCAAAATACGATAGATATTAGCAAGCAGGAATTCTTTTTCAATTACTTCTAAAATGGACCTTCCTGATATCGACTCAGAGGTAGTCTTCAGATGGCTGGTGATTGTTGGCAGCATCCTCTCAATTATCTTTAGTGGAGCTGTAATCTTTGCATATCTCAAGTTCAAAGCGTTGCATAGTTTCGCGTTTAAACTTGTTACGATAATATGCATCACTGACATTCTCAATAGCGCAGCTTATCTGCTAGTTGCTGCTACTCCTGGTGTTTCTTCAGTCTTTATCTGTCAATTAAGTGGGAGTATTCTGCAGTTTTCGAATTTGGCATGCTTCTTAACAACATCAATCATAGCATACACAACACTACAGACTCTCTTATTCAATCAAAAGAACCCATCATAATTATCCCTAGTGATTTACTGCTTAATCTATGTGCTACCATTAATCGCAGGTATTATTCCTGCACTTGAAAACGAATATATCCCAGAAACATCATACTTCTGTTGGATCGACTAAAAAGACCAAACATATTACATAGTATTTATTGTCGTTATCTTTTTCGGAACTCTGTGGGCTTCTGTGATTTTCTTCATAGTCTGCATCATCAGAGTGCAGATATATTTGAAGAATACAGGCGTAGACACTGCGATTGCAGCGAGTATCTACAAAAAGCTATTTAACTTTCCTGCAATAATCGCTTTATGCTGGCTGCCTGCAACGATCATTAGGTTCATCGCTTGGTAGTAGGAAGACAATGCATTCTAAGACGATCATCCAATCACTTTCTTCTTGCAAGTGTTGTTTGATATTTTAGCTAGTTTCTTGATTGTCATGGTGTTTGGATTCAATGACCAAGTCAAAGCGTAGTTTAGGCAGTTCTTCAGTAGATCAAGAGATAATACTGCAGTTATTTCAATGAATGCTGATGGTCATGGTGAAGCAAGCTCCAAAGCTAGTTCGTAAAAGACATATCAAAGTCATAGTCTCAGCCATCCACTGAAACTCTCTGATGAAAACGGAGTGTCCAATGATATTGCTTTCTTAATGAACGATGGTGGGTAAGATATCTATTAATAGTAATAGCAGCATTTGCCACAAAGAGTAATAACTTAATATGTTGATGACTATGAATCATGAGAGAGAAGGAATACAGTGGGAATGTTTTGTTTTGTTCGAAGAAATGACAGCAACAAAGAAATACTCTAAATATCAACAATACCACGTTCTCCCTTAATAATGTTTTGAGATTGATAAAATGTAATAAAATATGATAAAAAGCAGCTTATTTGAAGTTGATAAATTAATCACAACGATAGTAGTAGTAGTAGTATTATGGTATGAGAACTATCATAATCGCTCTGCAATCAAAGGAAATATGAATCAGCTTCTGCTTGCTGTAGCAATATTTGTGTGTGTTTGTGTTTAGGAGTAACAACAATCCCATCAATATTCATATTAATCCTGGGAAGATATCACAATTCACTTTGAAAAGATTAGGAGATACTTCTATTTAAAGTAGATTTATTGTTTTTATTAATTTTGATTTACAGAATCTTTTTTTACAATTTTTTCTCTCAATATTTATTAAAATTGATGGTCAGTAGGTTTTTACAATACTAAAAAAAAAGAATTTGAACTTATGATAATTGAAAAGGAACGCATAAACTATCTTTATCTAATTACTATTCATTACACTGGAAAAACAAGCAACACCTACGAAAAAATGGAAAAAAATCATCGAAGCCATACAGATATTCAACTGATCAGGTAAAACTCTCAATTGCTCAAATTAAGACATTGAGATAAAGGGAGATATTTGTATCTTAATATTCTAAGATTGACACACAGAAAATCTTTAATAATGCGAAGGTAACTACTATCACAGACAAATTAATAATCTCACACATTTATCTGCAAACCCAAAAAATTCTGTATCATCGGCTACAAAAAATGGAAACTCCCAATCACAACTAAACCAATGAAAATAGAAATCTCAATGACCAGGTAAGCGATACTCCGAACAGCCTTCTAGCGTTGTTTGACCCTAAAAGCGTTGATGAAGCGCTTTTCATGAAATGCAAAGTTCATTCAGATTTAGATTGTGATTTCATTGTGATTTTGAAAAATGCTGAATGCTCAAGAGTCTGCATGAAGTGCATGCGAGAAAAGGAAATTCTCTTTTCCAACATCATCTCTATTCGGCAATTACTTTTCGCTAATCCATAGCCTCTTCTTTCTCGATATCCTGTGCTCATTAACCAGGAAGTTTAGATTAAAGAGCTGAGAACAGCCAAAGGTATCAGGGATGCACTTTTACTTCAAATCAATGACTACAAAAAAAGTTTCAATGATTTACTGAATGCTATTAATAGCAAGAAGAAATTAGTAAATCAGGAAATTAGTTAAATGGAAAAAAGTTACAAGGAACTGATGGTTGCTTATGAGAACATATCAAATATTAATGAATTTAAGAGAATCGTTGTAAAAAACAATAGTGAAGACGAAACGGAGCTAAAAAGTTTTGTGAATGCGCATTGTGAATAGTCTGAAGCAAATAGTATGTGTCTTGATAAGAAGATCGCAGAGTTTAAACATGTTTGGAGCGACTTTTCGGTGGATTTGCATCAAGAAGATTTCAACTCAATTATTCTAAAAATTAATTCATTTAAGTTCCTCTCATGGTCTCCTAAACTTTCGTAGAGCCAATCAACAGAAGAAGTAAAATTAAATGCAAAAGCAAATAGATTAGTTTTTAATAGTTTAAATTGAATTTTCAGCAGACGATTGAAGGTGAAATAACGAACCGATACAAAAGCAACGAGAAAGTAGAGCAGAAATAGAGTTAAGAGTTATGCTCATTGAGTTAATAACTCAAATAATTTCCTAAAAACCAAGAACAAGAAAGATAACTTAAAGATGAGAAAACAACTCAGCTAGAAAGTCAGGTACATACACTTTAAGAAGAGGTAAAAAGCCTCAATGAATAAATTGCTGATTTATTTTCGAACTTGAAAGCATGTGAGTAATAATCAAAACAAAAAGAAGATTTATTAGGTTCAATGGATAAATAAAAGGAGTAACTTTAGATGGATATGAATGATTTAAAATAAATACAATCTGCATAAAATCTTATGTCAGCCATCCAAGGAAAAGAAGCAGACATACTAATAAGATAGATAAAATATCAGGAAAAGTGCATCTGCTAATATTTTAACCAGACAAATGAAATCAAAGATAAAGTCTAGCAGTTGGCTAGTATAATGCCTACAAATAATAAATCCAAAACATAGGAACGCTATCCAGAGCAATTAGCACAAGTAAACAAAGAATTTCAAGAATTGGAAGAGAACGTGAAAGTTGACCAAGAAAAAACTAAAGATAATATTAAATTACTTAAATAGTAATTGGAGAATTTAAATCAACAAAGCGACGAGTTTGAAAATTTACACACAAAAATGCAGAAAATAAGCGAATTACTATTTTAAGTAAACAATGAGTAAATTGATATCCTTCCTAGAATTCAGCTTTTACCATCCAATAAGTATAAGAACTCAAAGGATCTAGAAATCATCCATCAACAGTACCGATAAATTATTGTGAAGATTTAGAAAAGTCTGTTTTCCTCTTCTTATTCTTAATGCTACTTTAATAACCCACTAGAGCAAGATAAGAAGTATATAATAAGAGTGCAATTGAATGGCACAAATCAAGTTGCACTTGGGCTGATCTCTCAAGAAGAAAAGGACAAATCTCCAGTTTAAAATTTTTATATGTTCTATTCTGAACTAAATGGAGGCACCTGCAACACGATAGTAAAGGGCAAACTGCTGAACTCAAGAAGCAACCCCTTTAAATAAGAAAAGTGTATTGAAATTAGAATATCTTTAAGAGATAATATTTTCAAAATAGGAGACTATCCAGGCTATCTTAATGTTAATCAGCTTGAAAATACTTATGCTTATAGGATGAAATACTCAAATTATTACTTTGCTATTTGGCTCTCATCTGAGTCTGGAACCAATGAAGTAAAAGTCTTGGATGTTTATAAAATCAACTAATTTGACTAAAAAATGTGAAGACAATACTTTAACTAGCTGCTTATAAAGCTGTGTTTCAATTCCATTTTATTATTTGAACCAATGAAATAGATATTATTTTTTAAATAGTGATGGTTTTCAACTTCTTTCCCTTAATCTTGATTTTCCTAAACTTAATCAGCAATATATTCTTTTTTTTAAAACAGAATACATAGACTATCATAAGCTCACCTCGATATTGTCTATTTTGTCTTTCCCTTTTTCAGCAATGATTCTCGATATTCTTAAGGTTTCTTCATTTTCCCAACTTGTTTGACTGATGTGAATAACAAACAAAACAATGCAACAATCATCTTAATCGTTCAAGCACAAACAAGGAAGACCAGTACAAAAATGTTAATGATAATGATAATCCAGAGAGTGTTATTCGAAGTAGTTTTAAGAAGATTCTCAAATTTATCCTGCATGGTGAGCATCTTTTGATTGACTCGTTCTGCCTTCTTATCGATGTCGCCTAGTTTTTCAGTAGAATCTGCAACCATTTATCCAGCTTGCTTTTACTTTTTCAACAGTTATTCAGTGAGTTCGTTAACTTCTTGAAGTCCTTGGTCTTGTTCTTCTTTTTGTTTCTTACGAATCTAAGCCATTTCTTCTGCTGTTTTAGGAACCATATCCTGCATCTCAATGTCTTCAGTCTTCCCTTTGAATAACTTTGTTGGAAAAAGTTATTAAAATCATAGCTAAAGTATCTCATAACTAAACTCTTTTCATTCTAAATATTTTCACAAATTCACTCTTACTGTTTCTTGATCGTATTTCATTTGTTGGATATCTTGTCTCTAAGATAAAAATGCGCTTTTGTCACATTGAAAGACCTACGTCTTCAGCATTTGAAAATTGTTCATTCTTCGCTCAGACTCCTGCTTTGTGCTGCCCACAAACAAACAAATCTCTTATTGTTTCTCATAAAATTTGCTCAAGAAATGATTTGCTTTGTATATTGGAATTGAAAATAATTCTTGTAACATTCTGTTCTTACATGCTGTACTGCAGTGGGTTTCTATTGATCTGCTAACATTAACTTTCTAACTGCGGAATATACTGTGTTTTTAGCTTACTGAGACTGTTTCTTAGCTCTTGTTCTATCTGCATTACAAAGAGCAAGAACAGATATTCATTTAATACATTCAAATCTCTTTTAATTTAATGCGTTACTTTGATTAGTTTTTGATTTTTCTTGATAGCAATCTCTCTTTCGTTAATGAGCTGTTTGACTGAATTCAACAAAGTTGTGGCTTCGTTAAGATCTCTGTCAAAATCCACCACATCTCGAAGCATACTCATTTCGCGAAGTACTGTTTATCTCTCTCTTTAATCCCTTTTTTCTTGTTTCTGCGTATTTCTTCCCTTTTGATTGCGTTCTTGTAGTTATTTTACAAAATTATTTTACCTTAAACATCCCCCACCAAGCATACGATTTCAAAGAGAACTCAAATGGTGATCTTGTAAGAAATTAACATATTACAAGTTCGCTTGCTGTTATTCGAAATGATGACCCACAAGAATTGTACATACAGCAATAATATAATTCTATTTCATTTGTTTTTATCCAAGTTACGAGGGATTGTCTCTTCTCTTATTTAAGGTCTTATCTTCAATCATCGTAGAGTAAAATAGTTCATTATTCATAATTCAATAGTATCCCCTGACCAAAATTTTCAAATTGATTAATCTTCAGCCACCCCTATTTTTATATCCTTTCCAATTCTAGCTTGAATATCTTTCAGCATTGCTAAAGATTTATTTGGAAGATTCAGGAGCCAAACCATGGAGAATCAATAAATTCACCAAAATAATTCTGAATTTCCAAGGGAAATCCCTCCCTTTTTTGTGTGATCATTCTATTCTTTCCAAATCAAGATTTCTTTATCTTTGGAATATTTAAGTAAGAAATAAACATTGCCAAGCTAGGAAACTGGAAAATCTTTCAATTTTCTAAAATTACTTGAGTGCATAAATCTTCTGTCTAGCAAAAAAGAAAACAAAACATCAAGAAGCATGTCAGATACCTCAAAAAAAGACAAGTCGAAAAGTCGCAGGTACAAACAATGAAATCATTCAATCATAACAAGTCTGATTGTTTTATTTTAGCAGGAATGACTCTTCAGCATCATCGCCTTCATCGTAAAGAATGAATAAATAAGCGACTGTCAAAAGCATTTGAGCAATAGAGATTATTAATGATTGATATAATTTTTTAGCAAATAGGAGAAGTCCAAAAGTAGAACAGAGAGCTCATCAAGTTCATCTTCATCGCGCTCTAAATCATCTTCTTCATCATCTCATTCTTCTTCCTCATCATCTTCTCGGTCTTCTGGTTCTTCTTCGTCTTCATCTTCAAGGTCTAAATCATCCTCATCTTCTTCTTCTTCGTCTTCTTAGCGGGATAATTCTAAGGGAAGACAATCAAACAAAAAGTCAGATATCCAGCGAGGCATTGACGAAAGACAGCGAGACAGAGAGAGAAATCGAAGAGAAAATGCTAGAGTGCAGTAAAAATCTGGCAACAGTGATAGAAAGCAGTATTCCCCTCCAAGAAGGCATGGAAGATAAGCTTCACCAAAGATAAATGCTCCAAGGAGATTTTCACCAAGAACAGGAAGGAAAATTGTGTCTAAAGAGACACAATAGAGACATTCCAGAGAGAGGAGCTTGAGAGATAAGAGTCCAAGAACCAAGCCTGTGAATGAATAGCAGCCTTTTAAACCAGAGCAGGTAATTGATGATTCAAGATTAGCGTTGATAGGAAGCCCTACTGTTCATGAAAGTCGAATGAAATATGTAGATCGTAAAGAGATGACAAGAGGAAGCAGAGATGGGTAAGAAAGAGAAAATTTTAGGAATAAGGATATTATAAAAGAAGAAGAGCGTGTTAGACACAATAGAGATAATGAAAAGAAAGAGAGTAACAGAAATAGAGATATCTAAATCGAAGAGAGTGAAAGAAATAAAGATGTGTCGATTGAATAAAGTAGTAAGGAAAGGCAAAGGAAAGATAGAGATGTTGAAAAGAATAAGGATACTGAAAGGAATGAGAGAATCAAGAGTAGAGATACCTCAAGGGAAAATAAAAATAGGAATAAAAGAGATGATTCAATGAGAAATAGAAATAAGGATAAAATTGCTTCAAAGGAAAAAGTTAACAGGAACAGAGATGTTTCTAAGGAGAAATAGCGAAAAAATAGAGATATTTCAAAGGAAAAGTCTAATAGAGATGTTTCTAAAGAGAAAGTGAACAAATAAAGAGATGTTTCAAGAGAGAGATCTAAGAAAAATCGAGATGTTTCGAGAGAGAGACGAGAAGGAAATATAAGAAAGGAATCATTCTTAATAGAAGAGAAAATAAGAAATAACGATATGCCACGTGAACAAAGCAAAAGAAATAAAGATCTGCAAAGAGAAGAAGAAAGTAATAGGAATAGAGATCTTTAAAGAGAAGAATAATACTTAAATAAGAGAGATTATCAAAGAAAAGAAGCATCAGGCAGGAGGGGTTCAGATGGCAATGCAGAAAAAGAAAGAAGTTTAGAAAAAAGGAAAAATAAGAAGATTGATGAAGATGTAATAAGAAAGGAGCATTCTCACAGAAGAGATTTGGAAATGAGAGAATAGAGAGGGAATCAAGATGATTAAGATAAAACTGATAAGATGGATGAAGAAAGGATAGCTAAAACGACAGAAGCAAAGACCTCCAGTATATCTAGAGTCTATGAGAAAGACAGAAGAGCTGAGAGAAGGAAACGATCTCCCAGAAGAGAGAGTTCAAATGGAAGTATTTCAAGAAATGTACGAAGAAGAGAGGGAGATGAATTAGACGAGAATAGAAACAACTAAGATCGATTTGAAAGAAAAGGTATAAAAGCTGATAGTCCTTCTCCTTCTTCAAGAGATAATCGTGTTAGAGACAGGTCAGACAAATAGGAAAGAAAAGTAAGAAAAGAAAGTGAGAGATTCGAGAGAAGGAATTCAAGAGAAAAAGGTTAAGGAAGGTATTAAAATAATCAACGAAAAGAAAGGAATCAAGATGATAGCTATGATAGGAAAGGTCGATCGGCGAGAGAGAGATAATACATCAGAAATGAAAGTATTGAGAGAGAAAATTAATAAAAGAAAGGATCAATCTCAGAAGAGAGGTAGAATAACAAGAAATCAGATAAGGAGACAAGATAAAACAGCAAAATTGCTGGTAGACAAGCTCCTGAAAGAAAATCATCAGATGAACAATCAAACTAGAGAAATACATAATCTAGCACTTATTCTAAGCCAAAACTACAACTCGTACATAGAATTTAGAAGAAATAGCCAGATTAACAGCTGAGTAGAAAGGATAGCTATTAATAAGAGCAACAGCAAGATAATGATAAAGAAGAGCAGTAAGAAAAAGATGATGGCACTCTCAAGAAAGGAAGAGGATTTTTCTTGAAAAAGCAACCATCTGCACTTATGTAAGAGTTTGTTATTAAAATTGAAAATAATTAAGATTGATTGACTTTGGCCAAAAATGGATTTAATGTAATTATTTTGTAGGGGATGGAAGGAAGAAGATGAAGAGGAAAATGATAAGACATTGCGCATGTAACCCAATAAATTAATGCACAAACGATAAATGAAATGATTTAACTATTCCTGATTTTTCTGATGATTTCTAGGAATTCAGCGATTTACTTGAAACAATAGCAGACATCCTCACAAAGGTTTCTACCAAGGGTAACACAAATACAAGAATCTTTCTTGATTTAGTGTTTGATAATTCTTTATGCTGTTGGATAGCTCAAAATTCAAAGGAAAGAAGATAGGAAAGCACTGGTTATTAGAAGAGATGGTGATCGTAGTAGCAGAGAAAGAGGTAAAATAAGGGGGAAATAATCATTTTTTATGGATTATTTATTCATTGAGTATCATTTAATTACTTTGAATAATAAACAGCATCAGCAGAAGCAAATAATGATAGGGTCTAAGAGGACAATGATACTCCCAACAGAAATTGATGGGATTGTGATGAATTTGAAAGAAACACTAGCAGCAGCAACAACAACAATAAAAATAAATGAAGGTCAAACAATATAAGTAGTTGAGAGGCTATTCGATCGAAATAGCCTCAGTCAGTCATTCAATCTGCCCTTGGCCTCTATGTGATATATTCAGCGTTTATTTTTACTGATTCAAAGAATTACAAAAGATAATTTGGATTTGTATTTGATTCTCCTTTAAAAAATGGATATTTATGATTAATGTTGATTTAACTTGATATTGTTTATTTGTTTTCTGCCATATCTTTTCTTAGTGGATAAAATACTATGAATAAACTTTTAAATACTACTACTACTACTACGAAAATTGGAATATTATTAGCTTAGAGCATTATCTAAACAAATAGGAAACTAGCTTGCATACTAAACAGTATTGGCCTTTTAGCAAATTAAATCAATACTTCTTTATGCTAATAAGTAGGTATTTTTCCTAATATATGAAAAACAGTACATAGTTTGAGGAATAAAAAGGATTGTTTATTGATCCTTCTAGATATAGAATATTTGTTTTATTTATGAAATGTGCAGCCTTATTCCTGTAATTTAACTCTTACTCATGAAAAAATTCTTGTGAAAATCTTTAGTTTCTGCACTTAATTATTGTTAGCTTCAAATGCCAGCATTTGGAGTGAATAAACCAAGTATTTTCTGAATATTTTGAGATTGAAAGGTGATTGATTTCAAGCAGTATGATAAGAATTGTTACTTAAAATTTTATTTTATACAATTTTTATTAGTTATTGAAGTTTTAAATAGAGTTAAATGCAGATAATTACAATAAGGAAAATAGGGAAGATTAAAAAAAATAAAAAAATAATGTTGTTCTCTTAAAATAATGCTGGTTTTTGAGTGCCAATCAAGATATGTATCTTCAATTTAACAAAATTGCTCCTTCTTTTTGCTGCTCATATTATTTTAAGCTCAGGATATGGTAGCATCTTTGAATCTTATGTTCTTTGTGCTAGAGGATGATTGAAGCCAATAACATAAAGGAATTCAAAATAGTACCAATTACTCAAACCTAAGGTGAAGAAACATAGTTAAAGGATTAGTTAGAGGTTGTAGAAACAAAGCTAAAGGCTTAGTTAGAGGCTTAAGGAACATAGACTAAGGAGATACTAGATATCCTTAAAAGCAGCCATGGATTAAAAAGAAATAGAGGTCCTAGTAAACCACGTTGAAAAACAATAACTGATTCGCTAAGACTCAAACAACTTGTCCAAAACCATATCAATCCCCTTTAAATCCATAAGACTGCTAATCTAAATCATGATTTCTTGAAGCGCAGATACTACAGCCTTAAATTATTTTCTACATTCTCTAACTAAGCCTTGAACTATGTTTCGACAATCTCTAACTCGAGCTCTTGACTTATACTTGGTTCTTGATTTTAGAAATAGCTGAAAAGCTTCAGGCAATCTGGACCCTTGATTTACTCTGCCATAAATCTATCCAGTGAGAATGAAGTGTTTGGATCTTAGGAAACCATTCCTGAACAAAACAAAATAATGACTATTTTAAAAAATATCAATAAAAGAATTCAAAGTTAAAGAGTAAGTTCTCATTTTAAAGTACATCCGATTGTCTCATTCGCTGTTTAAAATCGTCCTGAAACCCCGCTTTCAAGTTAATAGGGATCTTTAATAAATTTAACAGAATGGTCATTACAAGAGGTATTAAGTGACCTTGAGAAATGATAGAGTCAGGAGAGCTAATAGAGTTATGAGACATTTCAATAGATGGATCTTATCTTTTAAATGTGACCATTTTGTTGATTCGTCGTCCCTTGATTGAACGCAAAGGTTATGGCACTTTAATCAAAGATTGTAATGCATAAGATTTTAGGGATGGTAGAATGAGGGACTGTTGAAATTTTTACTTTCTCAAAATTTTCTCTGTTTGTTTGTGATCAAACTTGATTCTTGATGAGGATTGTACTTATTATGTTTTTATTATTTTTTTGATTAAGCGAATCATTTTGAGGCGACTAATGAAGACAAATTAAAGTGATAGCTACACTAAACAGATAATTTCGAATGAATTTTTTCAATTTGATCTCAAAAAAAATCCGCAAGATACAACAAATTGTTTATTTTTATGGAAAGTGGATTATCAACTAATCATGACTAATCAAATTGTTTTGTGTTTTTTCAATTATCTTTGATAACTAGCTAAAGAAATCATAGATTGAAATCCATTTTCCTGTTTGATGACACAATGGACAATATCCTTCTCATCACGGAAAAATGCTAAAGCTGAAATGATCTGCCTCATCATAGTTCGTATTTCAGATAAATCTGCAGGCTTTTCATTGCTTCAGAACTCAAAAAATCGAATAAAATCATTTTGTGCTTTTTCTGATATAATAATATCATTAGTTGCAGCTACAATAAACAGAAAATGTCTGGATCTGGAAGCTGCAATAAGAATTGATTTGAAAGACTGAAGCAAGTTTTGTCGTGTCCTTAAGAAATTTCATGGTTGATGATTTGCTTAATTATCAAAGGGAGAAAATTCTGGAGAGAAGATTAAGCAGAAGGAGAAGCAAATTAGGTGGTTAGATGGAATTGCTATTGCTATTATTGCTGTGGTTTAGATTGGTATTCTTTGATGTTGCTCAAACTTTCTTAAGGATTCATTTCTCTATTGGCTAAATGACTATTATGTCGAAAGTTAGCTTAATTTTGAAGAAAGCTGTTCAAGGCACATTTTTAAATTAACAATTTCTTTTATTTAAAAATGAAAGTCATTCTCAAAGTGTTCATGGTGACTACATCGCCGCAGCAGATAAGTATACCCGCATTGCTCGCAGTTCATCATCCTGCTGCGGTGGTACATAGGTGTGTTGTTGTATTATTGTTTAATCTTATTATAAATTTATTCTTCTTCGTCTTTCTACATATACTCATATCTTTCTATGCACATCTTTGTGCTCATATACATAAATATCTTGAAGGTTATTTCAAAAAATATTGAAATAACAAATCACTCTATTCTCATATTCTCATTGGGGGGTTGGATAACAAAATAGTTAGTTTTCATTCCGTCGACGAATTGGAAAACATTGAAAGATAACATATAAACATATAAGGAGAGAGAATGCTTACGTCTTGGAGGGTCTTCTACTTCACTGCAAAGGGTAGCTCACTTGGAAGGACGAAAAACTTGTGGAGATTCGAAACGAAGGATGTGTTTTTTATATAGGCCGATGAAAAACTAATGAGGTATGATCTGCGCGCTGAAGGGTGCTGCAGAAAGAGCAACATAAAGTCACATTTTCTATGATTTTCTGGTTTCTTTTAGATTCTGCTTCTTGCGATTGTTTTTAGATTTATTAATTTACAAAAGTACACTCAGGGATATTAGCATAAATAGAGAAAAGAATGAGCGCCTTTTGATGATTTGAATTTAATTTAATTTAAAATTCACAAAAAAATATCAATTTATTTATTAATTAAATAATTAATTCAAAAACCCCCTTAATTGCATTGAAATCAATTGATCCTTATTTTGGTATGATTATCAATGATTTTCTTTAATCTACTTATTAACAATTTACAAATGGATTTTCACTACAAATAAAGCATGCCTTTGTGGAGTGAGTAACCATCAAATTGAAGCATTCAAGACAATATTCGATTCTCGCAGTCAGCAGGCTATGAGGGAGGGTGCTGCGCAGGGCTTGTATATTTAAGATATTCTGGCCTCAAAAAAAAAAAAATGATTATCTTAACAATGGTTTTATCAGGCAAAGGGCAAAATGTGTGTAGTTATCGAAGCTGTTATCTATTATTTTTGCTTTTGTGAAGGAAATTTTGTCGTGGAATTTGATTGGCTTTAGCTGTTTGCTCATTTAAGAGGCCTCATGGACTCCTTGTATTTGACATAAGGTCCGAATTCTGGTCTTTTCTCATTGACTCTGTCTGCTTTCTAAGCGATTTTGAACTGCTCCAGAGTATCTTTGATAGCTGAGCCTCCTGAGGATAGTATTCCTTTTGGGATTCTTTTATCTGGACATTTACCCTTTAGTTCCAGTATGTTCTCGCTCTCCTCTCTTTATTTAAAAAAGCATTCATTAATGAAACTCCTCCAAAGGATATCTCCTTAAATAGTTTGTTTACCTAAGCACTTTCTGCAGTTTTACCATCTTCGATACGAACTTGATTTTGTTACGGAGAATCTATGCCTCTGTTGAGAAGTTAAAGGGAAAAATAATTTGTTTGTTGAGTGATTTCTCTAGAAAACAAATAGGTTTAAATGGTTGTACTCTCTGATAATTGATGAGGATGCTTGGAAGTGTCAGAAGCTGTAGAAGGTAAGCTATTTGTCGATCCATTGTTGAGAGTTAGACTTTAGATCTTCTTGACTTCATTTTCATCGAGATCGTCGTCGTCAGAGAAATCGTCATCTCCAGTGCTTTGGATGATCGTGTAAAGCATTTCAGTGATTTTCTCAGACACAAAAGGGATGCTCCATGTGAAGATGTCCATGAAATGAGGCAGTAAATATGGATGCTAAGTGTAGTTATACTGTTGGATGTTCAAAGTATTGTTCTCGAATTTAATGACTGCTCCTTTGTTGTTGTAGACATCGCAGTAGTTCGGTGCACTGAAGATCGTTATCACCACTGGAAATTCCCCTCCATTCCATCTGTGCATCTATTTCATAACGAATCACAGTAATTTCAACAAAACGTGTCTCAGCATATCAAAGATGTGTTGAATTTTTATTGTGTTTGTATTACTTTATATCCTTCAAGTTACGCTTCATGTGCTCTGATGACTGAAATCAGTGAATTATCATCTAAGAACTTCCTGACAGCATCATTTCCGTAAAAATACGAACATCCTCTCACATCATTCACTCTATAGACATTTTCACATATACCATCGTCATTATCTACTGGGTCACTCCAAAGCATATCGCAAAAGATCCCTTAACGTGGAGGCTCTTTGAAACGTTCTATTCTTTTAATATCCTCAATCTAGTTGTCAAAACAACAAAATAATCAAAAATAATCTAATTTCCTTATCCATTTAGAAGACTGTATGCCTAGCTTTGCTTATCTTACGGACTTAAGCTCTGGGGAGATACCTCCATGAAGAGCTAGGAATTTATTATTGACCACACAAGCCAAGGGCATGAAATCAAAGGAGTCCATGATTATTTCGTAGAGTTCCTGATCGTATTTATACTTGCACTCGTCTCGGAAATTGAAGAATGTTGTCATTTGTCTGCATTCGTGATTGCCTCTTAAGAAATATACCACTTCCGGGAAGTTTATCTGAGGGAGAAAAGAGAAGCAGTTCAGTGATCATTTGTAATAGTTTTGGAAGCTAATTCCACAACCACAGCGAATCCTTTCCTTTGGTTACCTTGATTGAGTAAAGCAATATGAGCACTTCGATGGAGAAGGATCCTCTGTCGACAAAATCGCCTAAGAAAAGGTACTTCGTGTTTTCAGGGTTTCCACCAACTTCGAGAATTTTTAGTAAATCATAAAACTGCCTATTTATGGAACCAACCAATGTAATTATTTGAATATGAAGTCATTGCATTTTAACCTACCCGTGAATGTCGCCGACCACAGTGAGAGGATCTTGCAAGGATATCAGATTCGGCTCGTTTTCTGGAAAAATATTTATTATTCTAATTATCACTGTAGTTGGAAATATTTTTTGGAATTTTTTGCTTACTGAGTATCCTGTTGCACTCATCGATTAATTGTATTAGATTCTCCTTCGATATTCTTCCTTCCTTGTGCAAATGATCGCGGATTACCTTCCAGTCTGGTTTTCCATCTGATAAATTAAACAATCATAAATCTGAGAAACCTAATAGCAGCTGTTTGTTTTTAGCATGTTTGCTATTTGGTTGCTGCAGTTTGGCAATTGATTTTATTCTCAGTGACAATTCGAGCAACAAATAAACAAACAATTCCCTTGAACATTGCTTACTCTTTCCCCACATGAGCTCCTTAGAAAGTGGTCGATGTGGAGGAGGCTTAACTGCCTTAACTTTACGGTCATTTGTTGGGTCGCTGAGTAACTCCATCCCTCACTTCAGAGCTTCTACCACTTAATAAATTTATGTTTTATAATTCAAACTTTCTCTCTCTCTCTTTTCTTTCTCTCTGTTTTTCTTTTCTCAAGCTACCGTCTTCATTCTGCAATCTCTAATCCCCCCACAGTGCAGTTAAATCTTAAAAATCTGTAGGTTCGTACTATATTCCTTTCTTAACTAGATTCATGAAATCTGAACACAAAATACATTACACAATAACTTATGCTATCTCTCTCTCTCTCTATTTTTGAGTTTAGTGTTAAATTCTTTGTCTTAGATTACATTTTTAATTAAACATTTTCAGCAGATCCTTCTGTGTGTTTTCTCTTTCTCTCTTGAATTAGTAATATCAGGTAATAATACATTCTAGTATAAGTTAACTTTCAAAGTTGTAATATTAATTTAGCAGAAGAAGAGTCAGGTAAAGAGATGCTAATGTTACCTTTTAATTCCTTACAGTCTGTGAGTGTCATTTTTATATTTTTCTTAAGCATCTTTACCTTTGATTATTAATTTATCTGTTCTTGCTCTGATTCAATCTCATTCTATTGAATCTTGAGAAATAAATATTCCTTAAGTTCCTTCACACAATCAATCAATAAAACTAATTCCTTGATTAACTCAAATATCTCATTTTCTTACCAAAACGGGTACAACTATTACTTTACAACACCTTTGCCTTATACCCACTCAACTCATCTGAAATCTTGCATTTGTATCTTCTCAATGAAAGTGTATGCAATTTTGCTGAAGGTAAAAAGTGTAGCGCCATGAGTAAAGGGTAATGTTTTCTTGAAATATTGAAGTAACTCATTGACTTGACTTTTAATTTCTAAATCATTTGTGATGTTATCTACAAGAAATCTGGGAATTCTTTGATTTTATGGGTCAGAGTAATAATAATCGAATTCTAATTTTTAATCATAGACGTTTTTGAAATACAAACCAAGCAATTGAGAAATTTAAAGATAATTCAAAAATTTGAAGCTTAGACTGGCCATTAACAGACAGGCATGAGACTCTGTGAACTCAGAACTGCTTAATTTATGCCATATTAAAAGAAGTAAAGTGAATGTTTGTGCTTGCAAAACAAAAAATAGTATAAGTAAAAAATAATCTTAAAAAGTGTAGCTCCATGATTAAGGTAGAAGCCGCTATTGAAGGAGTTAGAAGTAACTCATTGGCTTGACTTTATTAATCTGCCATAGTGGTAGACTAAGACTCTCAAACGCAGATGTATTGCTGTTTTATGGGTTGGCTCATAGAAGAAAGATAATTAACAATTAGTCTTTTCTGACTAGATAATTTTGTTAGCAAGAAATAGTAAATGATTTCTTGATCTTATTGTATTTTCCATATCAACTCAATCGAGTAATTAGAATAAACACAGATAATTGTACTTTTACACCATCTATTTATCTTTTGTCCTTAGATAATACAAAGCTTTAAGAGGCATTCTTGAATAATTTGCCTGATACTTCCAGAGGATATGTTATTAAACACAAATAAAATGCTATTTTTTCTGAGATAAAAGAAGAGTTCGAAATAATAACTATTTTCTACAAACTTACTTTTCAGATGGTGAGAATATTCCTTTGAATTGAGTAAAACAGTGAAATAAAGAGGTAGCACTTTGATTGCCTTTTCGGTTACTGCTTGATTGGAATGTAACACTGTTTAAAAATAACACAAAAAGTATAGCGCCATGAGTAAAGAGTATGAATTTCAGTAAGATATTTATGAAGTAACTCATTGACTTGACTTTTACAGATTAAGTTCAACAGCCTCTTAAGAGACAAAAAAGTAAAAAAAAATAAGTTCATGGGTTTAGCTTAATTCAGAATTGTAATAATTGATATCTTACATAATCCTTAACGAAATAATATTATGTTTCATAAATCAATTGAAGCAAAAGAAAAGTAATACAATTAGAATGTTTCTGTGATAAATATCAGCTAATTGTATCGGATTAAGACACTGTTGTTGCTAAGAAAAATTATTAAGCTTCTAAAATTGATAAAATATCTAATTTTGATAAAACTCTAACAATCACCAGCAAATAGAATAATAATCGAGCTTAAACTGTTAACCAAATAATTGTTTATTTTATGTATTACTTTGCCATCTCCAATTTGCATTTCTGCAATTTTGGATTCTTTATTATCTTTTCTATTGTTATTGTAATGTTTATTGTTGTATGTTTTGCAAGTGAACAAACTCAAGTTTCTTCAAATGACTCAATTACTCTCTGAAAGACTTATCTAATCTCTTTCATCCATTACATCATATTTTGAAGCACTCTTTGCTTGCCTGTTCCTATGTTTTGATAAAACGTTAATTTCTCTTTTCTAAAGCTATTATCATTGAAGTATTCTAAAAATCAAGAACTTTCAGTGAACTATTATAATATTACTAGCTTTCAAATCCCTTTGTATCTTGCCAACAAGTAAATAATTTATTCTTTTTGATCATACTAAGAGTTTTAAAAGGTATAAAAACAGTGTGTAAGTATAAAGTAGGTTAGATTATTTTCTACTGCTTAAGTATGAATACTTGAATTCTTGGGTTGTGCATTTTAATAAGAATTAACGGACTATCTCTCTCTTTTTGTAATACTTACAGATGGGTAAATTGTAAAATAAACCAAAAGAATTAGCGGACAGAAATGAGTAGAAGCTATTATTCTATGGATTTAAAGATTAACAAAACATTATGTGAGTCTGCTCGTGGATTGGGGGGTGGAGATGTGCTGATTGATTGATTCATAGACGCGAAGAAGAAAGGCTAAAATACAACACAATAACAAACAAAAAGAATACCAAGGTCTGTTTGGGGATAGCTGCTGTTAACCTATCTGAGGAGGATAAACCATGGGCGACTCAGATAAAGGAAGCAGGGACTTCGAAATGAGTCCTGAGAGAATGCTGATAGGTGATATTGCCAAAAGTAGTGTCAAGGCGCCCAAAAATAAAAGCAAAAGCAGCGCAAGCAATACGAAGAGTGGAGTCAAGCGAATTCGGTAGATATGGAATGTTCTCGGAAAAAATAATCGCAGTGGAGGAAGTGAATATGTGGGTTTATCGATGGATCGCAGGAAATGCTCGAGCGTGTTTGAAGAATCTAAGATCTTCGAGCTGAGTTAGTAGTGCTTGAATCCAACGCAGTTTAGATTGTAGTACAAACACAACTCCAATAGCTCACAAAACTACTCATTATTTTCATCACCTAAGAAACCTATTGCAACGCGAACATCAATCATGCCAGGGACTTTTAGCTTCATGCATACAGCGAGCATCTCCCTTGTTCCAGATAACATTAATCTCTAAAATAATCATACAAACAACAGTAATAATAATACTGTAGATTCACCAGCACACAAACCCGTCACGCCATCTCCTTCATACATCCAGCTTAGACAATATGTCTCTCTCCTAGATGATTAGTCGCTTACAGAAGTATTTCTTAGCTAGATCTACACAATTCTCTGACAAGCTAATCAATATTTGTTTATCTGTTTTGAGCATAGGTATTGCAGATTGGAATGGAATAGCAGCATATTTCAAAAAATATTCTCAAGGACCTTAAAATCGCTCTTCTAACGAATTAAGTTCTATCGCAGCATCACAGACAAGTACTACAAGATTTACTCCTTTTTTTTCTTTTCGCAGTGTTAACATTCTGAATGTAATGGAACAGTTCTTCCTCGTAGGAACGGGTGCTCATGTGATGATGCAATAGAACAGAGGGTATTTCTCAGCAGTGCTGACTTCCAAAGATCAGTATCCCTCAGACTATTTTGACAAGATCAAGCAGGACGTAGTTCGGACAGGAATAGCATAGCTGGAGATAACCCCTGAAGAGAAATCTTCTTTGTTAAATAAATTAGAGAACATCTTATCAGCCTATGCGATTAGAAATCCTTATGTGCAGTATTGTCAAGGCATGAACAGAATAGTCTTGTTCATTTTACAGAACATCACGAGCAACGAAGAAGAAGCATATTGGATTCTGGTGTAGCTGCTAGAACAAATTCTATCGCTTGAGATGTTCTCCAATAAGGATTTCTTTTCGTACTATCTTGCTTTAGTCGAGTAGTACATTCTTGTGGACATGCCCAGCGTAGAGGCGTAACTAAGAGAAACATCCACGAAATTGCTTATCTTCCCTTTCAGTGAGATTTTGGCTCTGTTTACCAATCAAATGGACACAAACATAGCACTTTTGATATGGATGAACTTGATTATGTTCGGCTAGAGAGTGCTGATCAGATCAATTTTAGCCATTCTTCGAATCTACAAGACACAAATACTTTAGACCAGTACCTTCGGGGAAATGAACGAAGTCTTACAGAGTGTGCGGTTGTTTAGTGATGTACAGCAATTTGCATGTGAATTCAATAGAATCTACATCAATAAGCGAGCGTACAACATGGCTGTGGACTAGTACTCTCGATAATGGAGAGAAATGAGTGCTGCTGGGAATTCTAAGGGCTTCGTGTTCAAGAAAATCGATTAACCTTGCAACCTGAACTCTCCGATATGTCTGCACATCAGCTAAATGATAAGACTATTCAACACGGGGTTTTCTTATTTCATCTACAAAACAAAAGATAAAATACAACCTACAGAATAGGATTACTTTTCAGCCCACAAGAACCCAGCTGATTTCAAGAGATCCTGCTAGAAACTGAATATCCTGCAGTAAGAGCAGTACTTAGCAAGATTAGTCCCTACAGCTCAGAAAGCAGCCGAATAAGCAGAGTTCTAGAAGTCCTTAGAGAATTCTAAGTTAGATGATCTCTTAGTGGGTAGATACTATCATATGTGCGAAATAGTCGAAAAAAGGCTTTAAGAAAAAGAAAACAAGAGATAGCAGCTCCTCAAGCAGCAACAACAAGATCTACTTATAAAGCAACAACAATAGCTACAATAACAGCACAGACAAGAGATTGACAGGATGGTCAAGCGACTGCCTGGCGACTCTGAAGACGAAGATGGGAATCTCACTGACATGTTCTCGCATCGTAGAAAAAGCTACAATCTACCTGACTCCCCACCTTCTACTCCCCCCAAAAAAACTACCAATAACAACAATGAAAATAACTTCAGTAAAAGTGCGAACTTAAACATTATTATTCAGGATAGTCTAACTAACAGTGGAAGCATCCCAAGTAACAGTAATAGTGTTAACAATACTAATTGCAATGATACTCCAAATACTAATAATAATAACAATATGAACATTTCAAGCTAAGAATCTCCACTGAGAATAAAAACAACTAAATCTAGCTTAGTTGATAGCTTGTCCTCATCGAATCAAGACTCCAGCCCATCCAAAGAGATATCTCTCAGCAAGGATAGTTTAGCGTTACCACCTAGGACTAGTATTTACTCTCCTAGAGATGAAAGCTCTCCTTTCCAGGCTAATGACAAAGTGATGAGCTCTGCACCGCAGATCAAGACTAGCATGGTCAAATCACCTGAAAGAGAGCCTCAAAAACACAAAGAAGTAGATTTAACATTGTCTGTGAATGCCAGTGAATCAACAAAGAGCATGGGAACATCCGTGCGTTATCCTGTGAGTCCTCATAAGGCATCGGATTTAAGCGAAATAAGACCAAGAGCAGGCACTTTCAAGTTTAGTATATTCTCTGGCTGCCACAATGAAGAGCATGATTCCAAAGGGAACAACAGTAAATTAATGAAGTTGCGCAATGACGCATAATTGGATCCTGCTGACTCTGATAACGATAACAACACTGAAAATAATAATCCAGAGATGTTTGCGTCTCAGCAATTACAACTGCAATTTGCTTCTTCTACACCAGCTTAGTAATAATAATAATAACCACAAGCTCAAGTAAATGAACAACGATCATAAGGCGGTTCATTAAAATCCTCAACTGATCAGCCATAATCACTAGAGCAACCTAAAGGCGAACAAATGCTGATGTCGATACAATCTTAATACGAAGTAGACTCCATGTACGAGCAGCGCATAGCAGAAAGCTAGAATAGGAAAAGATTAAGATAAGTATACATTCCATCTGATAAAAGCGAGTCGATCGTTGATTTCTCGGACTATTCAGGTTAATGGTAAGCCAAATGGAGTCTTAGCCATCAGAACATTTCCAGCTAGAATAACTCGAACAAATCATCTTAACTCTCGTAAGGATCATTCACTCCGATCACGCTTACTAACAATAACAGCTATGTACCCTCGCCTTAACTTCTAGTTAGGCAGCCATCACCGACACAGCAATCCCAATTCAAACAGGCTACGTAATAAGAACCTCAAGCAAAATAATCAGGAAAAGAGCAAGCATAATAGGTTGAGCAGCGCAATCTGAGAGATATGTCTCCTTGCTGCATAAATCTTACCAAGAAAAAGGGAGCAGCGTTCAGTAGCTTTCCTCGTCATGGTTATTCGAATAATGGAGATGCTGAAGAAGAAGATTTAATTATGGAAAAACATGAATCAATAGAAGATAATTTCGGAAAGTTGCTATGGAATAATCCTTTGGAGATATCTCGAGATTCAATAATGGCACCTCATGATGAGGAAGAAGAGGAGTGTGACATAGAAAGGAACACTGAAGAATAGCTTCAACAATAACAGCAGACAATAGCGAGAGAATCAGTTATTAAAAGCCACACTGAGCATGGGTATGTGCAATTCTTCGAAGCTGCAATCAGGTAGATGCGGTTAGATGGTACTCACGAGGAAGCAGATGACTAGCAGAATCTAAATAGCCATCGACATCACCATCGGCATCACTCACATCATCTCAACTGATTTAACGATAACAATAGCGGGAATAACGCTAGGAATAACAGTATTTTTGGACTTTAACACTTTAAAGAGCTAAGCAATGGGCTTATTATATTTTATTGAATCTAAATTATTAGTATGCATTGTATAGTAAGTTAATATGTATTTTATAGCAGTTTTTATTTTGGAACCGTGACATAATTATCAGCTGCAAGATAAACTAGAGGTGCCATTTTTCAAGTTGGGATTAAATAAACAAATAAGAGTTCGATAATTCTCCTCTTGAATTTCAATGTTAATATTTTATTTTTAGCTCATTTGCAATCAGTCTCTTGATTTGTTTCTCTGTGTTTGTTTGGACCAACATTCCAAACAATTATCTGCAGTTCTGAACTGTAGATTCTTAGAGTCATTTTCTCTTCCGTTAATTATTCTTGTTTTTATAAATTTATTATCCAAAATATATTTTTACAATTTAATAAAGAAACTTTGCACCCCCCCCAAGGTATCATGGTATCTTCTTGTTGAGAGATTGCCCTAGAGAGGCCTTCATGAACTATAAGATACCTAGCAAGCCGAGCTTTGAATATTTAAGGATAACTTCTAAAAAAATATATGGATCTGTTGATATTACAAAGATATTTTAATCCCCGCAATTAATTTCTGCACTACGATTTCTTTGTGATTTATGCTTTATCTCTTCTGACTTTGAATAATGCCCTAACTTGCCACAAATATTTTGATAATTTAGAAATAATAGCAGATTAAATATGTCTTCATCCAAGAAACAGCTTCGAGGCAGTGAAGCCAAAGATCACACCAATACCACCACCAACAACAACAACAGTTCCATGTCCCCACCTAGAAACAAACGCATCGAAGAAGAGCCACCTCATTCTTAGTCATGCTCACCAGCTTCCCACGAATCTCAAAATTCAATCCAAAAAACAGATGAGGAAAATGGAGATTAGTTAAATACCGCCGGAGATGGCATGTTCAGTGATTCTGTCTGGCTGAGCAAGCACTACAATCACTCTAAAAGAAAAATAGATCCTAACATTCCGTCGAGACGCTGGGGCCATACTGCGATTGTCTACGAGAAGTTCATGTATGTGTTTGGTGGCTGTGGAGTCGAGAGCGATGCTAGCAACGACTTATTCAGACTTGACTGCAAATCCTACGAATGGGAAAAACTTGAAATAGCGAGCACCGAATAACCTGACAGCAGAGATTCCCATTCAGCAACCCTAATCAACAATAAAATATGGATCTTCGGAGGGTCCAACACGCATACTCTCTTCAACGATCTATGGACACTTGACCTTCAGACGAACTGCTGGATGAACTTAACACAAGGGTTCAAAGGAGAGATGCCTTGTCCTAGAGAAGGTCATTGCGCAGTAGCCTTGCTCGATCGCTATTTGATAATCATCGGTGGGTTTTCTCCTGAACACAACCAGATTTTCTAAGATGTGTAAGACAACAAAAGAGAATCACTCTAGGTTAATAATAGATTCATATTCATTTTAGCAATGATTTTGTAATAATTTTGTTTTTTTCCTCCCAAGGACACTGCTAGACACGCAGAACAAGACTTCTAAATGCATCGGAAGTATTCGAATATCATTGAGACACAGCTAGACTGCTTGTGTAGTTGACGAGAACATCTTTCTCTTTGGCGGACACTCCAACGAAGGGGAATGTCTGAATGACATGCATCGACTGAGAATTGATAATATCCGCAAGAGTCCATCACTGAATGTAGAAGAAATCAAATATCTCAGTGATGAAAGTGTCTATCCGACAGGCCGATCAAGTCACTGCTGCGTTAGCTACTAGAACAGATATCTGTTGCTGATGGGAGGAGAATCATAAGGAGGCACATTCGAAGCTTTGAGTGATGTCTGGGTTTACGACACGAGAATGAATTACTGGAATTAAATCATCAGCAGCAATAACAATGGCTTAAACGGAAGGTTTAGCTTTTCAGGCTGCATTTACAAAGAGAAGCTCTTAGTCTTTGGGGGAATACACAGCCAAAATTGTTTGCTAAACACCCTGTAAATCCTTCAGCTTAAGGATTTTCACAAGCAATCGCTTTAAGAAAGCATCCAACTTTGTCCTCTCTGCTAAACTGTCTTCAGCGCCAATTCTTCTGCTTCTCAAGCATCACATTCCGCTAAAAACTCAGCTACTAAGAAAGGGATTATTCAATCAGATAGCACTTCTTCTCAGAACAATCAGCAGCTAACACTTCCATTTTCAAACAATTCCTCTTCGAATTATTAGTTTTTGTCTTGCCAGTTTCTCAAAGACCTAGCTAGCATGATAGCATCTCCTTTTTAAGCCATCTGCATTCTA